>Ga0070741_10002088_pt1 | contig 55700 bp, 62 predicted proteins | sample Coa_R1_4_FD_66440 | JGI IMG/M metagenome (GOLD analysis project Ga0070741, IMG submission 66440) | Surface soil microbial communities from Centralia Pennsylvania, which are recovering from an underground coalmine fire - Coalmine... | ecosystem: Environmental > Terrestrial > Soil > Unclassified ... | reverse complement strand
GGGCGGTGAGCCGGCCGACAGATGGATGTCGGACGCCTCGGCGGCGAGGGCGCGCTCGAACAGCTCCCGCAGGCTGGTCTCCATACCCCTCCATCGGCAGCGAAGCCCGCCGGCTGGAGCCTCAGGGAATCGTCGGGTTGGCCCCGATGCGCATCGAGAGGACGTGCTCGCAGTTGCGGAGCACGTCGATCCGGTCGGCGACGACGGTGTCGTCTCCCGGCCCACAGTCGATGACGTCACGCTGACCGTCGTTGGCCCAGATGTGGTCGGCGCCCTTGCCGGCATCGACGGTGTCGTGCCCGGGGCCGGGGACGATGAAGTCGCTGCCGGCGCCCGTGCGAATCGTGTCGTTGCCGTCGCCCGCCCAGACCTCGTCCGGTCCGGAGCCGCTGCGGATGTCGTCGTTTCCCCAGAGGCTCTCGATCACGTTCTCGCCGTCGCCGGCGCGGATCACGTCGTCGCCGGAGTTCGTGATGATCAGGTCGCCGTACCTGGTGCCGACGGTGTGGTCGGGGCCGTCCGTGCCGTCGAAGCACTTGCCGCGGAGCGCGCTGTGCGTCGCCGAGCTGAGCGTGCACGGGTCCGGGGTCAGACGTACGGGCTCGCTCGAGCCGTCGGTGGGTACCGCGTACAACGCGTAGCCGCTCGAGTACCACCAGCCGACGAGCTTGGCGAAGACGGCGGTGCGGCCGTCGGGGGACACCGCGAACCCGCCCGCGGCGTCGCCGTCGACCGTGCCGGGATCGAACGTCGCGCCATCCGGAGGAGCTGCCGCAGGCGCAGCCGCTTCGTCGGGAGTCGCCGGCCGCAGCCCGCTGCCGTCGGGCGCCACGACGTACGCCTCGTCGGTGGGCGCGACGGTGGCGAGATTCGTCTCGAAGCGAATGAGGTCGTTCGAGAGCCAGACCGGCTGCTCGCTGTCCGGGTACGGGAGGTAGTCGAATGCCGACGCGCCGGCCGCCAGGGCGAGCGCGGCGACCGCGACGAGGCAGAGGCCGAGCTTCATGCCGCGGACCGTACGACGCCGGTGTTAGCGAGACGGAAGCGTTTCGTCAGAGCTTCAGCGCGACGTGCTTGATCTGGGTGTACTCCTCCATCGAGTAGATCGACATGTCCTTGCCGTAGCCGGAGCCCTTGTAGCCGCCGTGCGGCATCTCCGACGTGATCGGCACGAGGTGGTCGTTCACCCAGACCGTTCCGAACTGCAGCTTGCGCGACGCCTCGAGCGCGCGCCCGACGTCACGTGTCCAGACCGACGCGGCGAGGCCGTAGCGGACGCCGTTCGCCCATTCGATCGCCTGCGCGTCGTCGGCGAAGCGCTGGACCGTCACGACCGGGCCGAACACCTCGCGCTGCACGATCTCATCGTCCTGCCCGACGTCGGTGACGACCGTCGGCTTGACGAAGTAGCCGCGGTCACCGTTCGCGCCGCCGCCGGTGAGCACCGTTGCGCTCGCTGCTCGCTCGAGGAAGCCGAGAACGCGATCCTGCTGCGCCTGCGTGATGAGCGGCCCCATCTCGACGTCGTCGCCGTCGGCGGGATCGCCGACCTTGATTCCCTCGACCGCGGGCACGAGCGACTCGAGCAGCGCGTCGTAGATCCCAGGGCCGGCGATGACGCGCGAGCCGGCCGTGCAGTCCTGGCCCGAGTTCCAGTAGCCGGCGATCTTGATCCCTTCGACGACGGCGTCGACGTCGGCGTCGTCGAAGATGACCATCGGCGCCTTGCCGCCGAGCTCGAGGTGCACGCGCTTCAGGGTCTCGGACGCGTTCCGTGCGATCAGCTTCCCCGTCTCGACGTCGCCGGTGAGCGAGACGAGGCGGATGTCCGGGTGCTCGACGAGCCGCTGGCCGGTCGGCACGCCGTCGCCCGTCACGACCTGCAGCACGCCGGCGGGAATGACGTCCTTCGCGAGCTCGACGAAGCGGAGCAGCGAGAGCGGCGTCTGCTCGGACGGCTTGAGGATCTGGACGTTGCCCGCGGCGAGCGCCGGTCCCATCTTCCAGACGGCCATCATCAGCGGGTAGTTCCACGGGCAGATGCCGGCGACGATCCCGAGCGGCTCGCGGCGGATCAGCGACGTGTAGCCCTTGATGTACTCGCCCGCGGACTTGCCTTCGAGGTTGCGGGCCGCGCCCGCGAAGAAGCGGAGGTTGTCGGCGGAGAACGGCATCTCGTCGCGCGAGACCATCAGCGGCTTGCCGACGTTCCGCGACTCGATCTGCGCGAGCTCCTCGGCGTTGTCTTCGATCACGTCGGCGAGCTTGTGCAGGAGCTCCGAGCGCTCCTTCGGCGTCGCGTCGAGCCACTCGGGCAGCGCCTGCTTCGCGCGCTCGACCGCAGCGTCGACGTCCTCGGCCGACATGTTCGGCACCTGCGCGATCGTCTCGGCGGTGGCGGGGTTGATCACGTCGAGAGCGGCGGTCGTCACAGGCACTCCTCCAGGATGTCGAGTCCTCGTTCCAGCTCCGCGTCCTCGATCGCGAACGGCACGAGGATGCGGATCACGTTGCCGTAGATCCCGCACGAGAGGAGCATCAGCCCGCGCTCGCGCGCCTCTGCCGTGATGCGCGCGGTCTCGTCGCCCGTCTGCTCCGGCAGCTCGATCGCCAGCATCGGTCCGAGCCCGCGCACCTCCGCGCCCGCGGGAGCCATCGCCTCGAGCCGCTCGCGGAGACGCGCGCCGATCCGCTCCGCGTGCTCGCGGCTCCCGGCGAGCGCGTCGAGGATGGCCGCGGCGGCAGCGCACGCGACCGGGTTGCCGCCGAACGTGCCGCCGAGCCCGCCCGGCGGGACCGCGTCCATCACCTCGGCGCGGCCGGTGACCCCTGCGAGCGGGAGCCCGCCGCCGAGCGTCTTGCCGGAGACGAGCAGATCGGGCTCGATCCCGTAGTGCTCGATCGCCCACACCGGGCCGGTGCGGCCGCAGCCGCTCTGCACCTCGTCGTCGACGTAGAGGATCCCGTAGCCGTCGAGCAGCTCCTGCAGCCGCTTCGGGAAGTCGGGCGTCATCGGGATGAAGCCGCCTTCGCCCTGCACCGGCTCGAGCACGGCGCACGCGACCGACTTCGGGTCGACGTCGCCCTTGAAGAGGCGCTTCAGCGCGGCGATCGCGTCGTCCTCGCTCACGCCGCGGAAGGGATACGGCGCCGGGGTGCGGTAGACCTCGGGTGCGAACGGCCCGAAGCCCTGCTTGTACGGGACGACCTTCGAGGTCATCGTCATCGCGAGCAGCGTGCGGCCGTGGAAGGCGTTGTCGAAGACGACCACGGCGGGCCGGCCGGTCACGACCCGCGCGATCTTGACCGCGTTCTCGACGGCTTCCGCGCCGGAGTTCAGGAGGATCGACTTCTGGCTCTCACCGCGGCAGGGCGAGAGCTCGGCGAGCCGGCGGCAGACGTCGACGTACGGCTCGTACATGCCGACCATGAAGCACTGGTGCATGTAGCGGTCGACCTGCGCGTGCACCGCATCGACGACGGCAGGGAGGTTGTGGCCGAGGTTCGCGCAACCGAGACCGCCGGCGAAGTCGATGTACTCGCGCCCGTCGACGTCCCAGATGCGCGCGCCTTCGGCGCGCTCGACGACGAGCGGGGGAGTGGAGACGCCGCGCGCGACGTACCGCTCGCGCTCCTGCTGCACGCGTTCAGTCGTGCTGCGTTCCTGCAACGACACGGTCGAACGACTGTATATCGCTCATACAGCCTCCGCCACGATTCGCAGGTCGGCGACGAGCCCCGCGAACATCGCTTCCCGATCGTCCGCGCGCAGGACGGCACTCGGGTGGATCGTCGCGGTCACGAGCGCGGCGAGATCGGACTCGATCGGGACGCCGCGGTTCTGCGTCACCTTGAAGCTCTTCCCGAGGAGGCTCTGCGCAGCGGTCGCGCCCAGCAGCACGAGCACCTTCGGCTTGATCAGCGCAAGCTCTGCTTCGAGCCAGGGCCGGCACGCCAGCTGCTCCGACCAGCTCGGCTTCTCGTGGATCCGCCGCGTGCCGCGCGCCTTCCACTTGAAGTGCTTCACCGCGTTCGTGACGTAGGTCGTGCTGCGGTCGATGCCTGCCTCGTCGAGCGCGCGGTCGAGGAGCTTCCCCGCGGGCCCGACGAACGGCGCACCCGCCTGGTCCTCCTGGTCGCCGGGCTGCTCGCCGACGAGCATGACCTGCGCGGCGAGCTTCCCCTCGCCGAACACGGCCTGGGTGGCGTTCGCGTAGAGCGGACAGCCCTCGCACTGCTGCACGGCCGCGCGCAGGGCGCTCATCGTCAGCTTGTCGGGCAGGAACGGCGCCGCGGTCGGGTACCGGTTACGCGCTGGCACGGCGGGGACGTACCCGGACCCGTCGATACGATGCGGCGCGCACGGCGCCTTGGCCGAGTGGTTAGGCAGCGGCCTGCAAAGCCGTTTACAGCAGTTCGAATCTGCTAGGCGCCTCTGATCGTGAGCTCCGAGGGAAAAGAGCCCGAGCTCCGGGCGTCGGACCGGGACCGCGACGCGGTTCTCGAGACGCTCGCCGTCGCGGCGAGCGACGGCCGGCTCACGCTCGAGGAGTACTCGGCGCGCGTCGACCAGGCGCTCGTCTCTCGCCTGCACGGCGAGCTGAGCGAGCTGACGAACGACCTCGAGCGTCCGCTGCCCGCACGAGCGGGGACCTCCGACCAGACGATGAGCGCGGTTCTCGGCAGCGAGTCGCGCCGCGGCTCCTGGCGGGTGCCGACGTCGCTCACGCTGAAGTCGCTCCTCGGCGACTGCAGCATCGAGCTCCAGGAAGCCGTTCTGAGCGACCACCGCACGACGATCAAGGCGCACGCCACGCTCGGGTCGATCACGATCTACGTCCCCGAGGGGATCGACGTTCGCCTGTCCGGCAGCGCGATCCTCGGTTCGAAGACGTACGAGCTCCAGGGTGCGCCCGCGCCGAACGCACCGATCATCGAGATCGAAGCCCACGCCTTTCTCGGCAGCATCACCGTGCGAGCGCCGCGCGGGCGGCATCGCATCCGCGCCGCGATCGACGCGATCAGCAGCTAGGTAGCGCTCGTCGAGGGACCCCGTCGGGCCGCTGTGGCGTATCCCCGGCATGTTCAGCGCTGCGCTCGTCACCGCGCTCGCACTCACGGTGCCGCACGGCTGGCACGAGGTTCGTGCCGACCCGCACGTCCGGTCGACGTGCGACCCCGTCGAGCTGATCGCGATCGGCTCGCAGCCGCCTCGGCTGGGGCCGGAGGGCTGGCGGGCGCCGAGACGGGGACAGGTGCTCGTCCTGCTCTACGTCGACCATGTGAACCCGGTGCGCAGCGCACCGCTGCGGCCGGTGCGGTTTCACGTTCCCTGGACGAGGCTCGGGCGCCTTGCCGGCTGCTGCGGCACGCCTGTGGGACGCGGCGCGACCTTCTCGTTCCGCGACGGCGGCCACCTGCTTCGCTACGTCATCGTCGCCGGGCGCGCCGTCTCGCCCGCACGGAGGCGCGTGACCGAGCGACTCCTCGACAGTCTCCGCTATACCTAGGCCATGCTGCGGGGGGCAGCGGGTGTCGTGGTGGTCATGGTCTGCGTGCTGGCGGGAGCGCGTTCAACGCCCGTGCACGCGGACGTTCCCGGCGCGCCCGAGGTGATGATCATCGGCGACTCGGTCGCAACCGGCATGTCGTGGCACGACGACGCGATCGCCGTCATGCAGAAGAACCTGAACGTCCAGTGGCAGGTCGCGGTGTGCCGGACGCTGATCGGGCAGAGCTGCGAGGACAGCGCCACGCACGAGATCCCCTCCACGCTCGTGGACCTCGTGTCGACCTTCGCGAAGGTCCCGCCGACGGTCGTGGTCGAGCTCGGGTACAACGATCCGGAGCCGACGTTCGCGTCCGCGGTCGATCAGACGATGCAGGCGCTCGTCGCGAAGGGCGCGGTGCACGTTCTCTGGCTGACGCTCCGCGCCTCGCGTGAGCCGTACCCGGAGCTGAACCAGATCCTCGAGCAGAAGGCGACGGAATACCCGCAGCTCGAGCTGCTCGACTGGAACACGCTCGCGGCGGCACACCCCGAGTGGTTCCAGGTCGACGGCGTGCACCTCGTCGACGCGGGCGGCGTCGCGATGGCGCACCTGATCCACGGCGCGGTCATCGCGCTCTACACGCCCCTGCACGTCGCATCCCGGACGCTGCCGCCGGTCCGCCGCGGGCAGGTCTACACCTCGACCCTGCGCGCCGCCGGCGGCACCGCCCCGTTCACCTGGCGGGTCTCTTCCGGCCGGCCGCCGCTCGGCGTGCACATCCTGGGGAACGGGCGCGTCTACGGCCGGCCGCGAACGAACACGGGCGCGCGGTTCTCGGTGACGGTCACCGACGCGGACGGCATGACCGCGATGTCCGAGATCAGCGCGTCCTAGCCGGCGCGGCCGAACACCGAGCTCTCGACCATGTAGAAGAGCGCGATCGCCGCGAAAAGCGCGACCGCCAGGTACGCCGAGACGAGCGCCGACACGGTCGCAAGCGCGTAGACGAGCGACCCGGGCCGGAACGAGCGGGAGATGCCGCTGACGACGCGCGGGTCGGCATCGGCGGCGATCAGCCGGTTGCCGACCGCCGCGTAGAACCACATCACGCCGTACGAGACCGCCATCAGCGTGAACGTCAACCCGTAGGCGAACGCGGCGGCGCGCGAGCCGTGACGGAGGTTTTCCGCCAGCACGCGGGTCGGGTACGGGCTGAACGCGACGATCATCAGGAAGACGACGTTGATGAAGAGAAACGTGCGGTCGACCCGGCCGATCTGCTGCATGACCGTGTGATGGTTGACCCAGATGATTCCGATCGTCAGGAACGAGATCGCATACGCGGTGTAGGACGGCCAGGCATGGACGAGGCCGTGCGCGACCGACCCGCTCGCGCGGTGCACCTCGAGAATCAGCAGCGTCGCGGCGATTGCGAACACGCCGTCCGAGAACGTCTCGAGCCTCGTCGTCTCCATCGCGCTTAGGATCGCAGCATGAGCCGTAGGCTTGACGGAGGCGATCAACGAGCGGAGGCGCCGGCTCGGCCGGCGCCGGAGCGGGCATGAGCTTCAGCGGCGCACTCGTTCAGAACGCGATCTATATCGCGCAGCAGCCGCCCGAGTGGCCCGTCGAGGCTGCGGACTGGGAGCGCGCCGCCGAGGCGAAGCTCGATCCAGGCGCGTTCGGCTACATCGCCGGCGGTGCCGGGGCAGAGTCGACGATGCGCGCGAACCTCGCCGCGTTCGAGCGCTGGCGTATCCGGCCGCGCATGCTCACCGGGAACGTGGCGCGCGACATCTCGGTCGACGTCCTCGGTCTTCATTCGCCCGCGCCGTTCCTGCTCGCACCGGTCGGGGTGCTCTCGATCGCGCACGAGGAGGCGGAAGTGGGCGTGGCGCGCGCGGCTGCGGCCTCCGGCGTCCCGCTCATCCTCTCGAGCGCGGCCACGCACTCGATCGAGCAAGTCGCGGAAACCGGCGCGCCGCGCTGGTTCCAGCTGTACTGGGTGAACGACCGCGAGATCTGCGCGAGCTTCGTCCGCCGGGCGGAGGCGGCCGGCTACGGCGCGATCGTCGTCACGCTCGACACGCTCAATCTCGGCTGGCGCCCGCGCGATCTGCGCCAGGCGTACCTGCCGTTCATCAAGGGCGAGGGCTGCGGGCAGTACTTCACCGATCCGGTGTTCCTCTCGAAGCTGGACAAGCCGCCGGAAGAGGATCTGCTCACCGCGGCGGCGACGATGCTCGCGACGTTCCCGAACATCGGCCTGACGTGGGACGACCTCGACTGGCTCCGGTCGCTGACGACGCTCCCGATCCTCGTCAAGGGTGTGCTCACAGCCGACGACGCGCAGCTCGCACTTGCCCACGGCGTCGACGGGATCGTCGTCTCGAACCACGGTGGCCGCCAGGTGGACGGCGCGGTCGCCGCGCTCGACGCGCTCGTCGAGGTTCGCGACGCGCTACCGGAGGCGGTCGTGCTGATGGACGGAGGTATCCGCTGCGCCGCCGACGTCGTCAAGGCGATTGCGCTCGGCGCCGACGCGGTGCTGCTCGGCCGCCCGTACGCATATGCGCTCGCCGTCGGCGGGCAGCGCGGGGTGGAGGAGCTCGTCCAGAACCTGATGGCGGAGATCGACCTCACGCTCGCTCTCGCCGGCGCGCACTCGATCCGCGAGCTGGACCGTTCATGGCTGACCGCGGCGTAGTCCTCGGCTCACCCGGGGCGGTCGCGCTCGAGGAGATCGACGTCGCGCAGCCCGGGCCGGGCGAGGTGCTCGTGCGCATCGAGGCGACCGGCGTCTGTCACAGCGACCTGCACGTGATCGAGGAGGACGGCTGGGGCCATCAGCTCCCTGTCCTGCTCGGCCATGAGGGGGCCGGGACGGTCGTGGCCGTAGGGGAGGCTGACGCAGAGGTATGCCTACGCCAGGGCGATCGCGTCGTCCTGGGGTGGAAGACGGCGTGCGGGACCTGTCCGCAGTGCCTTCGCGGCGCTCCACGACAGTGTTCGCGGCCACCGAACGCGCCCGGCCGGCTCCATCGGCACGACGGCGCGGAGCTGACACCCGTGCTCCGGACGGGCACGTTCGCGACGCACACGGTCGTGCCGGCCGCGGCCGTCGTGAAGGTGCCCGAAGCGCTCCCGCTCGAACAGGCCTGCCTGATCGGCTGCGCCGTGGCCACCGGGGTCATGTCCGTGCTCGAGACGGCCAAGGTCTGGGAGGGCGCGCGTGTCGCCGTCATCGGCTGCGGCGCCGTCGGCCTGTCGGTGATTCAGGGAGCACGGATCGCCGGTGCTTCCGAGATCCGCGCGATCGACCTCGACGAGCGGAAGCTCGAGCAGGCGACGCGCTTCGGCGCCACGCACACGGAGCCCGGCCCGGTCGACTTCGTCTTCGACGTCGTCAGCCGAACCCAGACGTTCGAGCAGGCGCTGGGGATGCTGCGGAACGGCGGCACGCTCGTCGTGGTCGGGCTGTCGCCGGCGGGTGAGACGGCCACGATCGACCTGCCGAAGCTCTTCGGCCGGCGCGCGCGCATCCTCGTCTCGCACGGCGGCGACCACGTCGCGCAGGAGGATTTCCCGCGCCTCGCGCGATGGGCACTCGACGGCACGCTCGACCTCGCGTCGATGGTCACGCGCACTGCGCCGCTCGACGCGTGGGACGAAGCGTTCGCGGCGATGAAGGACGGAAGCGTGATCCGGACGGTGCTGACGCCGTAACTCGTTTTTGACTCGCGGGTCAATGTCTCTAGGATCCGAGGCGTGGATCTGCGCGACACGCCCGAGGAGGCCGCCTTTCGCGCCGAGGTGCGCGCCTTCATCGAAGAGAACAAGCCGAAGACGCCGCGCGGGCCCGGGCGCTTCGGCGACGAAGACCGGGAGTGGAGCCGCAAGCTCGGTCAGGCCGGGTACGCGGGCCTGACCTGGCCGAAGGAGTACGGCGGCGCCGGTGCGCCCTACAGCCACCAGGCGATCTTCCTCGAGGAGTCCGCGCGCGCCGAGGCGCCGACGCACCTCGGCGTGATCGGCCTCGGCATGGCCGGGCCGACGATCATCGCGTGGGGGACGCCGGAGCAGAAGGAGCGCTACCTCGCGAACATCCTCAACGCCGAGGACATCTGGTGCCAGGGCTTCTCGGAGCCGGACGCCGGTAGCGACCTCGCGGCCGCGCGCACACGCATCGAGGACAAGGGCGACCACTTCCTCGTCAACGGCCAGAAGGTGTGGTCGTCGTTCGCGCATATCGCCGACTACTGCATCCTCGTCGGCCTCGGCCTGCCCGACGAGCCGCGCTACAAGAACCTGACGTACGTGATCGTCGACATGCACGCACCCGGCGTCGAGACGCGGCCGCTCGTGCAGATCACCGGCCATCCGGAGTTCAACGAGATCTTCTTCACCGACGTGCAGGTTCCGAAGGAGAACCTGCTCGGCGAGATCGGCGGCGGCTGGCAGGTTGCGATGACGACGCTGCTGCACGAGCGGGGGACACTCGGCTTCGCGCTCTCGGCGACGCTCGACGTCGCCGTGCGCAAGCTCCTCGCGCTCGCGAAGGAGCGCAATGTCACCGACCCCGTGCTTCTGGACCGGATCGCGCAGGAGTGGATCACGCTCCAGGCGCTCAAGTACACGAACTACCGCTCGCTGACGACGCTGCAGAAGACCGGCATCCCGGGTCCGGAAGGTTCCGCCTCCAAGCTCGTGTGGTCCGAGGCGAACCAGCGGCTGACGAAGCTCGCCCAGGAGATCGTCGGCGGCCCCGAGATCGACGAGTACTGGACGTACCAGCAGCTCCGCTCGCGCGGCAACACGATCGAGGCCGGAACGAGCGAGATCCTGCGCAACATCATCGGCGAGCGTGTGCTCGGCCTCCCACGGAGTCGATGACAATGGAGTGCCGCTGATGGATTTCTCGTTCACCCCCGAGCAGGAGGATCTCCGCCGCGAGGCGCGCTCGTTCCTCGAAGCGAACCCGGAGCCGACGGACGCGCAGCTCGAAGAGCTCGGCTGGAAAGGGATGCTCCAGTCCGACGACTTCAGCTTCCTGGACGCGGCAGTGCTGTTCGAAGAGCTCGGCCGCGTGCTCTACGAGGGCTCGTTCGTCGAGGACGAGGTCGGCGACGACGAGACGAAGCTTCGCGCCGCCTACGCGCTCGTCGCCACGGGCATCGGCTCGAAGGTCACCGAGCTCGGGATCGCCTACGTCTCGGACCGTGAGCAGTTCGGGAAGAAGATCGGCGCCTACCAGGCCGTGTCGCACTCCGTCGTCGATGCGTACGTCCAGGTCGAGCTTGGACGTTCGCTCGCGTACTGGGCGGCGTTCGCGGTCGCCGAGGGCGAGCCCGATGCGGCAATCGCCGCAGCCGCCGCGAAGGCGCAGGCGTGCGACGCCGCCGTCGACGCGTGTGAGCGGTCGATCCAGGTGCACGGCGGCATCGGCTTCACGTGGGAGCACCCGCTCCACCGGTACTACAAGCGGGCGCTTCGGCTGCAGGGCCGGTGCGGGTACGGCCGCGAGCTGCGCGCGGAGATCGCCGCATCCCTACTGCGCTCGTAACCGGCGCGTCGTCCGGCATCGGCCGGGACCTCGTCGAGCGCCTGCTCGCGCACGGCTGGCGCGTCTACGCATCGGTGCGCAACGAAGGCGACGCGCCCGAGAAGTCCGAGGAGCTCGTCTTCGACGTCACCGACGGCGATGCGATCGACCGCGCCGCCGCCCAGGTCGAGTCCCTCGACGCGGTCGTCCTCAACGCCGGGATCGCGATCGCGGCGCCGCTCGAGTTTCTGCCGCCGGCCGAGCTGACCCGCCAGCTCGACGTGAACGTCGTCGGCCAGCTGCGCGTCCTGCAGCCATTCGTCGCTGCGCTGCGCGCGTCGCGCGGACGCGTGGTGATCATGGGCTCGGTCGGCGGACGGTCTGCGCTGCCGTTCCTCGGCGCGTACGCGATGTCGAAGTTTGCGCTCGAGGCGATGGCGGATGCCCTCCGCATCGAGCTCGCACCATGGGGGATCCAGGTGTCGCTGATCGAGCCCGGCACGATTGCGACCGCGATCTGGACGAAGCCGCAGCGGTCGATCGAGGAGTTTCCGGCGGCGGCGGCCGAGCTCTACGGCGCGCGGGTGGAGAAGTTCCGCAAGCTGGCGACCGAGCGAGCGGCCGCGCGCGCAGAGCCCGCGAGCGGCGTTTCGGATGCCGTTCTCCACGCGCTCACTGCGGCGAAGCCGAAGGCGCGCTACCTCGTCGGGGCCGACGCGAAGCGGCGCGCGCGCGTCGAGCGTCTGCCCGACCGCCTGCGCGACCGTCTGCTCACCCGGTTCCTCTTCGGGTCGTGAGCGCGCGATCTAGGATCCGAGCCATGGGCTACCAGGTGAGTTCACTTGACGAGTTGGGCGAGGGCCCCGGCTTTCGCAAGGTGCGTGGCGCGCTCGGTGTGACGGCGTTCGGCGTCAATGCGCTGGTGTTCCCTCCGAACTATGAAGGGCCGAACCACTACCACGACACGCAGGACGAGCTGTACTTCGTCCACCGCGGCACGGCGACGTTCCGGTTCGACGACGGCGAGCGCGAGGTCGGGGAAGGCGGGATCGTGCACGTCGAGTCGACGACGCATCGCGCCATCTCCAATCGCACCGGCGAGGACGTCGTGCTGCTCATCGTCGGGGGCAAGGACGGATACGTCGAACGCGACGGCCATCTCGTCGACCCGGAGATCGACCTCCCGCGCAGGCAGGGTCTCGCATGAACGGGCTGATGATGGACTACCAGCTGACGCTGCCGACGGTCCTGCGCCGCTGCGAGTCGTACTACGGCCGCAAGCAGATCGTCACGCGGATGCCGGACAAGAGCTTCCACACGTACACACACGGCGAGGCGTGCCGGCGCGCGCGAGCACTTGCGGTCGCGCTGCAAGGGCTCGGGCTCGAGCGCGGCGACCGGGTCGCAACACTCTGCTGGAACCACTACGTGCACCACGAGGCGTACCTCGGCATCCCCTGCGGCGGCTTCGTGCTGCACACGCTGAACATCCGCCTCCACCCGAACGACCTCGCGTACATCGCGACGCACGCTGGCGACCGTGCGGTGATCGTCGACAAGAGCCTGAAGCCGCTGCTCGACCAGTTCGTCGACCGCACCAAGATCGAGCACGTCATTGTCGTCGAGGACGACTACGAATCGCTGATCGCGGGCGCCGATCCCGACGCGTGGCGCGATCCCGAGCTCGACGAAGACGAGGCGGCGGCGATGTGTTACACGAGCGGCACGACCGGGCTGCCGAAGGGCGTGCTCTACTCCCACCGCTCGACGATGCTGCACACGCTCGGTGTCGCGGCCGGCAATCCGATGGGTCTCGGCATCGCGGAGAGCGACTGCATTCTCCCGGTCGTGCCGATGTTCCACGCGAACGCGTGGGGCTATCCGTATCTCGCGGCGTTCATGGGTGCGGACCTCGTGTATCCCGGGCCGCACCTCGATCCTGAAAGCCTCCTCGACGACTTCGTCGAGCACGGCGTCACGTGGACGGCAGGCGTGCCGACGATCTGGCTCGGCATCCTCGGGCTGCTCGACGCCCAGCCCGACCGCTGGGACCTTTCGAAGCTGAAGGGCATGCTCGTCGGCGGCTCGGCCGCGCCGAAGTCGATGATCGCCGGGTTCAAGCAGCGTCACGGCATGACCGTCGTGCACGGCTGGGGCATGACCGAGACCTCGCCGGTCGCGTCGAACGCGCAGCTCGTCGGCGAGCTCGCCGACGCGGACGAGGACACGCAGTTCGAGTACATCGCGATGCAGGGGCTCCCGCTCCCGCTCGTCGAGCTGCGCAACCGCGACTCGGACGGGAACCTGCTGCCGTGGGACGGCGAGTCGATGGGCGAGCTCGAGGTGCGCGGCCCGTGGGTCGCCGCCGCGTACTACGACACCCCGGAGCAGGCCGACCGCTGGACCGACGACGGCTGGTTCAAGACGGGCGACGTCGTCTCGATTCACCCGCTCGGCTACATCCAGATCAAGGACCGCTCGAAGGACGTGATCAAGTCCGGAGGCGAGTGGATCTCGTCGGTCGAGCTCGAGAACGCGCTCATGGCGCACCCGGCCGTCGCCGAAGCTGCGGTGATCGCGATCCCCGACGCGAAGTGGGACGAACGCCCGCTCGCGGCGGTCGTGCTACGCGAAGGGCAGTCCGCGACGGCCGACGAGCTGCGCGACTTCCTCGCGCCCGACTTCGCCAAGTGGTGGCTGCCCGACCGCTTCGAGTTCGTCGCCGAGATCCCGAAGACGAGCGTCGGCAAGTTCAGGAAGACGGAGCTACGCGACATGTTCGCCGGGGTGCCGACGTGATCGAGACCGTCTGGCTCGACAACCCGCCCGTCAACGCCGTGAACGGCGGCATCCTCGAGACGCTGTGGAACGCGTTCGAGAACCTCGGCGACGACGTCCGGGCTGTCGTGCTGCGCGGCAAGGGCGAGCGCGCGTTCTCCGCGGGAGCGGACATCACCGGCTTCGTCGGCGGGAACCGGGAGGGCGACCGGCCCGGCGGCATCCAGCCGGTAGCCGACCTGATCGAAGCGGCGCCGGTCCCCGTCGTCGCAGCGATCCACGGCTACTGCCTCGGCGGCGGGCTCGAGATCGCGCTCGCGTGCGACTTCCGCATCGCGACGCGCGATGCGCAGCTCGGCTTCCCGGAGGTGAATCTCGGGCTGCTGCCGGGCGGCGGCGGCACCCAGCGCGCGCCGCGGCTCATCTCCGCCGGTCGCGCGCGCTGGCTGACGCTGTCGGGCGAGCGGATCCCGGCCGAGACCGCCGAGGCGTGGGGGCTCGTCGAGTTCCTCGTCGACGACCTCGACGCGGGCATCGCCCGGTACGTCGAGCCGCTCGACAAGCAGAGCCCGCATGCGCTCCGCCAGATCAAGAAGCTGATGCACGAGACGCGAGACGCGCGCAGCGACGAGCGCGAGGTGGAGGCGTTCGCAGCCTGTCTCACCTCCGAGGACGGGCAGGAGGGCGTCGCAGCATTCCTCGAGAAGCGCGCGCCCGTCTGGACCGGCAGGTGAGAGCGGTCGTCCTGCGCGAGGTCGGCGGCGACCTCGCGCTCGAGGACTGGGACGAGCCCGGGGGCACGGTCGTCGACGTCCGTGCGGCCGGGGTCAACTTCGCCGACGTGCTCATCCGCCGCGGGCTGTATCCGCAGATGCCCGAGCTGCCGTACGTGCTCGGCAACGAGGTCGCCGGCGAGCTGGAGGGCCGCCGCGTACTCGCCCTGCCGCGTTCGGCAGGCGGCTACGCGGAGCGGGTCGAAGTCGACCCGGACTGGGTGTTCGACCTGCCGGAGAACGCGTCGTACGCGGCCGGTGCGTCGTTCCTGACGACGTACCTCACCGCTCATATACCACTGGGATATCAGTTGCATATCAGCGCGGGCTCGTCCGTTCTGGTCCACGCCGGATCGGGCGGTGTCGGCGTTGCCGCGATCCAGCTTGCGAAGCTCCGCGGTGCGCACGTCGTCGCGACGGCGAGCAGCCACGAGAAGCGCGAGTACGCCCGCTCGGTCGGCGCCGACGAGGTGCGCGACTACGACGAGATCGACGATCTGCGCGTCGATGCCGTCATCGACCCGGTCGGCGGCGACGTGTTCACTCGCTCGCTGCCGTTGCTGAACCCGCTCGGCGCGATCGTCGCGATCGGCTTCGCCGGCGGGCTCTGGCAGGACCCGAGCGTCCAGTGGCTCGTGGGCCGGAACGCCGCCGTCGTCGGCGTCTACCTGGGCCGCTTGATGAAGCTGCGGCCGGAGCTGGTGCGCGGCGCAGCCGAGGAGCTGCTCGCGCTCTGGCGCGCGGGGAAGATCGACCCACCCGTGGGTGCGACGTTCCCGCTCGCGGATGCGCGCGACGCGCATGCGCTGATCGAGGCGCGCCGCCACGTCGGCAAGGTCGTGCTCGAGCCGTGAAGGCGATCGTCACCGGCGGCGAAGGCGGCCTCGGCCGGGCGTTCCGGGCGCGCCTCGAGCGCGAGGGATATCAGGTCGAGTCGCTTGATATATCAACCGGCTTCGACGTGTCCGACCCGGCCGCGTGGGAGCGCGTCGGCCCCGTCGATCTCGCCTGCCTCAACGCCGGCGTGCTGACCGGTGACCTGAACCCGGAGAGCTACCGCCGCGCGGTGTCCGTCAACGTCGACGGCGTCGTCTTCGGGGTGCTGCGGCTGCGTCAGGTGATGCGTGAGGGTGCGATCGTCGCGACCGCCTCGCTCGCCGGCCTGACCGCAATGCCGAGTGACGCGGTCTACTCGCTGACCAAGCACGCGGTTGTCGGGTTCGTGCGCAGCATGGCGCCGCACGTCGAGCCCGTCCGCCTGAACGCGGTCTGCCCCGGGATCGCCGACACGCCGATGATCGATCACCAGCGCGACGCGTTCGCGGCGGCCGGCTTCCCGCTGCTCGCGCCGGACGACGTCGCCGAGGCGATGTGGCGTGCAGCGACGAGCGAGGGGACCGGCGAGTGCTGGTTCGTCCAGCCGGGCCGTGAACCGGCGCCGTTCCGCTTCCCCAATCTGCCCGGGCCGCGCGTCGACGGCGACAGCGTCGGCGAGCCGCCGCTCTAGTTCAGCCCCGGGTCGAAGGGCATGTTCTCCATCAGCTCGAACGACCCGCCTTTGCGGTGGAGCACCGTGCGCCACAGCTCGTCGGGATCGTTTGCGAAGGCGTCGTCGGCGACCGCGTCGACGATGATCCACGAGTCCTCCTCGAGCTCGGCTTCGAGCTGGCCCTCGCCCCAGCCCGAGTAGCCGGCGAACAGCCGCAGCCGCCTGATCGCGAGATCCTCGGGCTCGGCGTCCGCGGGCATGAAGCCGAGCCGATCCATGATCGGCGCGGCGGCCTGCGCGACGTCCTCGAACTCGGCGAGCACCATGAACGCCTCGGGCTGCACCGGGCCGCCGACGTAGACGCGGTCGTCGGCGCCCGGCAGGCCGTCGAGCACCGGCACGACGTCGTTGGCGGCGACATCGGAGGGATGGCTGAGCACGAGCCCCATCGCGCCGTCCTCGTCGTGGTGCGCGATCAGCACGACCGTCTTGCGGAAGTTCGGATCGAGCAGTGACGGCGAAGAGACGAGCAGCTTGCCGCGGAGTGAGTTCACGTCAGGAGAACTGCCACGAATCGCCGGCCGCAAACGCCTTGAGGATGCGGCGGGCGACGACCTGGCGGTGAACTTCGTCCGGGCCGTCGTAAATGCGGCCGCCGCGCGCCATCATCGCCATGTGCGCGAGCGGCGTCTCGTCGGTGAGGCCGCGTGCCCCGTGCACCTGGATCGCACGGTCGATGACGTCCTGCAGGACCTTCGCGGCGAAGAACTTGATCGCAGAGATCTCGACGCGGGCCTCGTCGCCTGCGTCGATCTTGTGCGCCGCATCGAGCGTCATCAGCCGGCACGCCTGGATCTCCGCGTAGCTGTCTGCGACCCAGTTCTGCACGGTCTGCTTGCGGGCGAGAGGCTCGCCGAAAGTCTCGCGCTCGTTCGCGTACGAGCACATGAGCTCGAACGCGCGTTGCATCTGCCCGAGCCAGCGCATGACGTGGTGGATGCGGCCCGGGCCGAGCCGCTTCTGCGCGATCAGGAAGCCTGCGCCTTCGGCGCCGAGCGTGTTCGTGACCGGCACGCGCACATTGGTGTACCGCACCTCGCAGTGCGTCGACCAGCCCTTGCCGGCGTGGCCCATCACCACGATCGGGCGGACGACGTCGACCCCCGGCGTGTTCGCGGGGACGATGATCTGGGTCGCGCGCGCGTGCGGGTCCGCATCCGGATCGGTGACCGCCATCACGATCCCGAACGCCGCACCCTGCGCGCCCGACGAGAACCACTTGTGGCCGTCGATCACCCACTCGTCGCCGTCGCGCACCGCCCGCGTGCGCAGCGTCGTCGGATCGGAGCCCGGCACCTCCGGCTCCGTCATCGAGAAGAACGAGCGGATCTCGCCGGAGACCAGCGGGAAGAGCCAGCGTTCCTTCTGCTCGTCGGTGCCGAACATGTGCAGGATCTCGGCGTTGCCGGCGTCGGGCGCCTGGCAGCCGAAGATGAGCTGCGCCCACGACACGCGGCCGATCTGCTCGTTCAGGTACGCGTAGTCGAGGAAGCCGGTACCGGTGCCGCCCGCCTCGGGCGGCACGTGGGGCGCCCAGAGGCCGAGCTCCTTCACCTCGCCCTGTAGCTGGGCGATCAGCGCGTCGGCCTCGTCGCTCTCGCTGTCGAGGATCGCCTCGCTCGGCAGCACACGCTCGTTCATGAAGGCGCGCACCTGCTCGAGCTTCTCGGTCGGCGGCGCCCAGGCGGTGGCAGTCATTGGCGTAGCATCGCACGCGATGAAGCTCGGCTTCTACATGGGTTACGCGCAGCCGGGGACGAACCCGCTCGAGCTACTCGAGCTCGCCCGTGAGGCGGAGCGGCTCGGCTACGACTCGGCCTGGGCCGCGGAGGCGTGGGGTGTGGACGCGGTCACGCCGCTGGCGTGGCTCGGGGCGACGACGACGACGCTGAAGCTCGGCAGCGCGATCATGCAGCTTCCCGGCCGGTCGCCCGCGAACGCGGCGATGACGGCGGTGACGCTCGACCTGCTCTCGGGCGGACGCTTCCTGATGGGGCTCGGCACCTCCGGGCCGCAGGTCGTGGAGGGCTGGCACGGCCAGGAGTGGGGGAAGCCGCTCACGAAGACGCGCGAGTACGTCGAGATCGTCCGCACGATCCTCCGCCGCGAGCGGCTCGAGCACCACGGCGAGCACTACGACATTCCCGTGCAGGGCGGGACCGGGCTCGGCAAGCCACTGAAGCTGATGGCGCGGCCGCTGCGCAGCGACATCCCGATCTACCTCGCGGCGATCGCGCCGAAGGCGGTCGAGCAGGCGTTCGAGATCGCGGACGGCTGGCTGCCGATCTTCTGGTCGCCGGAGAAGGCGCGGGACGTGTTCCCGCTCGAGCGCGTGCGCGACGGCTTCGACATCGCGCCGACCGCGCCTGCGATCGTCACCGACGACGTGCAAAGCGGCCGCGATGCGCTCAAGCAGTACTACTCGTTCTACATCGGCGGCATGGGCGCAAGGTCACGCAACTTCTACAACGACCTGTTCACGCGCTACGGCTTCGAAGCGGAGGCGCGCGAGGTCCAGGAGCTGTTCCTCGACGGCAAGCAGGTCGAGGCGGCCGCCGCCGTTCCCGATGCGTTCGTGGACGAGGTCGCGCTCGTCGGCTCCGTCGAACGCATTCGCGAGCGGCTCGCAGCATTCCGCGACAGCGGAGCGACGTCACTGCTCGTCTCGACGCGCGACGAGAAGACGCTCAGAGGCGTCGCCGAAGCGGCTAGCTGACGTCGCGGTGGGTGACGACCGTTCCCGCGACGCGATCGCCGATGCGTCGTGTGCTCGACCCGTCCGACCAGACGGCGATCGCCGCGACGAGATACGGCACCGCGTACGGCGCCGCGTCCACCGCGCGCAGCACGTTGCGGATCACTGCGGCCTTCCACGTGAGCGGCGTCAAGTCGGCCATCCGCACCCGCAGCCCGAGCACGAACTTGCCCGGCGTCGCGCCGAGGAGGCGCTCGAACAGCGCGTAGTACGCGATCGCCAGCACGATCCAGAGCACGAGCACTTTCGGGTCGCTCGTCGAGTACCTGACCCCGTGCCCGCCGTTCGGGCCGACGGTGTGCGACTTCTTGCCGAACACGACCAGCACCGGGATGCCGACGACGACGAAGCCGACGACTCCGTCGACGACGGTCGCGGCAGCACGCGGGCCGACGCCGGGCAGGCTCCTCATGCGAGCGCGTCGAGCGCCGTTTGCGCAAGCAGCGGGACGGCGTGCTCGAAGATCGCCGCGCGCGTGTCCTCGGCGCCGAGCTCGCCGCGGATGAACCGCCCGTAGATCGCCTCGCAGAAGACGGCCGCCTTCCAGAGCGCGAGCGCCTCGAACCACTCGATCGGCTCGACGGCCCGGCCGCTCTGCGCGACGTAGCGCTCGACGAGCTCCGCGCGCGTGGGAAAGCCGGGCTCGGCCGTGACGGGCGACGAGCCGAGGGCGGACGTGCGTCCGTTCGGCTCGCTGTAGGTCGACAGCAGGTAGCCGACGTCCGCGCGCGGATCGCCGATCGCGCCCATCTCCCAGTCGAGCACCGCGACGATGCGTGTCGGCCGGTCGCGCGCGACCATCATGTTGCCGAGCCGGTAGTCGCCGTGCACGACGGTCTCCGGCAGCGGCTCGGGCAGTCGGTCGGCGAGCAGGCGCGAGACCTCGTCGACCTCGGGGATCTCGCGCGTCTGGTTGATCTCCCACAGCTGCGTGAAGCGGCGCACCTGCCGCTCGTTGTACGAGCCGAGCCGCCGGAATGCGTCGAGCGACGGGCCGTGCGCGGCGTGGATCTCGACGAGCGTGTCGACGAGATCGAGCCCGAGCGCACGCCGCGCCGCTTCGGCCTCGAGACCGGGCGGCAGCTCCTGCGTGATCACGTGCCCGTCGAGGAAGCGCATGACGTAGAACGGGACGCCGAGGACGCTCGTGTCCTCGCACACCGCGACGATCTCCGCCAGCCGGTCGAAGCCGGCCGCACGAATGGCGTTCTGCAGGTTGGCCTCGCGCACCATGTCGTGCGTCGAGGGCGGCAGCGGCGGCCGCGGCGGCCGGCGCAGCACGAACCGCTCGTCGCCGCGCTCGATCAGGAACGTGAAGTTCGAGCCGCCGCCGTCGCCGATGCGGGTCGCAGTCACGGGTCCGGTTCCGAGCCCGTGCGCGTCGAGGAACTCCTCGACCTTCTCCTCGACGACGAGCGGTGCGAGCACGACTGCGATGCTACGCACCGTGCGCAGGCGGCTCTACCTGATGCGGCACGCGGAGGTGTCGTACGTCGGCGAGCGCGACCCCGAGGTCGTGCACCTGACGCCGCGCGGGCTCGAGCAGGCGGAGGCGGCGCGGCGCGCGCTCGAGGGGATCGAGCTCGATCTGGTCGTGACGAGCGGCCTGCCGCGGACGATCGAGACGGCGGAGGTCGTCGCGCCGGGGCACGAGCTCGAGGCGTGGCGGGACTTCGCTGAGTGGCGCGGCGGCCGCCTCGACGACATCCCCGTCGACGAGCTCGAGGGGGTGTTCGTCGGCTCGCTGCAGATCCGCGACGAGCGCGCGCGCTTTCTCGGTGGAGAATCGCTCGGTGAAGCGCTCGACCGCGTGCTGCCCGCGTTCGAGGAGCTCGTCGCGCGTGAGTGGCAGACGGCACTCGCCGTGTTCCACGGCGGCGTGAACCGCATCCTGATCTCGCACGCGCTCGCCGGGGGTCGCACGTACTTCGGGACGTTCGAGCAGGCGCCCGCGTGCATCAACGTCCTCGACCTCGGCGCGGACGGGACCTGGATCGTCCGCACGGTGAACTACATCCCGTACGACCCGCTGCATCCGGCGCGGACGACGACGATGGAGCATCTCTGGGCCGAGCTACGCGCATGGCTCGACGAGCGCGGCGAGTAGCCGGTCGAGCACGCGGGCGCCCGCGGCGAGGTCGTCGAGCCCGATCGCCGCTCCGAGCTCGTTCGCCCAGACGACCTGCGCGCGCTGAATGCGCGTGAGCGCGCGGCGTCCCGAAGGCGACAGGCGCACGAGCTTCGCGCGACGGTGCGCCGGGTTGTCCTCGTAGGTGACGAGCCCTTCGTCCGCAAGCACGTCGGCCAGGCGCTGAACGCTCTGCCGGGCGAGGCTCCACTCGCGCGCGATCCGGGCGACCGGCTTGGGCTCGTGCTCGACCGCGGCGAGCACCCGCCAGCGCGCCGTGGTTTGCCCCGCCGGCGCGGCGAGCTCGTCCCCGATCTCGGACAGCAGACCCTCGAGCCGGAAGACCTGCACGGCGAGCGCGCTCAGCGCCGAGCCCTCGGGTGTGCGTTCGACAGCATGCTGTCGTTTCGGTACACTCATATGACAGCATTCTGTCATAGGAAGGAGAGGACGTGGACTGGAAGCTCGAGCTGATTGCGGTACCGGTGACCGACGTCGACCGCGCGAAGGAGTTCTACGAGCGCGTCGGGTTCAACCTCGACCACGACCACACCGTCAATCCGGAGCTGCGCTTCGTGCAGCTCACGCCGCCGGGCTCGGCCTGCTCGATCGCGATCGGCACCGGTCTCACCGATGCGCCGGTCGGCTCCGCGCGGCCGCAGATCGTCGTACCGGACGCCGCCGCAGCGCACGCCGAGCTCGCGGGACGCGGGATCGAGACGAGTGGCGTCGAGGAGTACCCCTGGGGGAAGTTCGTCTTCTTCGCCGACCCCGACGGGAACCGCTGGGCGCTGCAGGAGCTTCCCGCCCACCGCCAGGGACGTGGCTAGCTCAGCCACGTCCTCTTCCCTGGGAAGGGTTACAAAAGCGCCACAAGTCATCCACAGCCGCTAGAACCACTGCGTGCTCGAGACGTTCGTCGACCGGAAGCGGCTGGTGCTCGCGCGCGATCTGCGCGTGACGGGATTGGGCGCGCTGGCGCCCGCGCTGCTCGTGTCGGTGCTCGCGGGCGCCCTGCCCGTGGGCTTCGTCGTCGCGACGAGCGTGATGATCGGCGCGCTGCCGGCGGCGATCCGCGACGGCTCGGGATCGCACGGCGCCCACCGGGCGTACGTCGCGCTCGCGCTGGCCGCCGCGTCGTTCGCGCTCCGGCAGGCGCTCGTGCCGATCCAGACGCTGACGATCGTCAGGCTCGCGCGCCGCTTCGACGGCTGGGCGCGCGGGCGCTTCATGGACGCGGCGTTCGCGCCGCGCTCGATCGCGCCCCTCGAGGATCCGACGGCCCGAGAAGCGGCCACGATGTCCGGGCAGGCGCTCCAGGGATGGTGGTTCTCTCCGGGCGATGCCGCCGCCGCGAACATCTCCGTCGCCGCGCGCTACGCGGGCGCGATCGCAATGGCGATCCCGATCGGGATCCTCTTCGCCTGGTGGGCCGCCGTGTGGCTCCTGGCGAGCGGGCTCGTCCTTCGCAGCATCTTCCGGCACGGCTTCGGGCGCGTCGTCGCCCGCGAAGAGCAGGGCTTCCGCCATCTGCGCCTTGCGTGGTACTTCCGCCAGCTCGGGCTCGGCTCGGCCGCGGCCAAGGAGATCCGCATCTTCGCGCTCGTGCCGTGGCTCGCCGCGCGATACCGCGCGGCGATGGACGACTTCATGGCGCTGCAGTGGTCGGCTCGCTGGCGGAGCTTCATCGCGCCGTGGCTCGCCGGCTCGATCGTCGCCGCGGGCGTGCTCGCGGTCGTCTTCGTCTCCGTCGCGCGCGGCGCCGCTCACGGTGACGTGTCGCTTGGCACGCTGGCGCTCGTTCTCCAGTCGGGCTTCGCGGTGCTGACCGTCGCCTCGTGGTACCCCGAGGCGGACATCCAGACCGCGTACGGCGGCCAGAACTACGGCCAGCTGCTCGTGCTCGAGGAGGCGATCGCCGCCGCCGGTGATACCTCCGGGAGCCTCGATCCGGGAAGCCGGCCCGAACGGGAGCTCCGCTTCGAGAACGTCTCGTTCTCGTACCCCGGCAGCGAGCGGCCGGTGCTGGCCGGGCTCGACCTGACGATTCCCGCGCGCCGGTCGCTCGCGATCGTCGGCCTGAACGGCGCCGGCAAGACCACGCTCGTGAAGCTGCTCGCCGGTCTCTACGAGCCGACCGGCGGCCGGATCACCTGCGACGGCACCGACCTGCGCGAGTTCGACCGAGCCGCCTGGCAACGCCGTGTGGCGGCGATCTTCCAGGACTTCCGCCGCTACGAGCTGCCGCTGCGCGAGAACGTCGCCTTCGGGGCGCTGCAGCTCGTGCACGACGACGACGCGATCCGCCGTGCGCTCGAGCGCTCCGGTGGCTCCGATCTGCTCGCCTCGCTCCCGGGCGGTCTCGAGACGCCGCTCTCGACCGCGTACGCCGGCGGCACGGATCTCTCGGGCGGGCAGTGGCAGCGCGTTGCGATCGCCCGTGCGCTCATCGCCGTCGACGGCGGCGCGTCGGTGCTCGTGCTCGACGAGCCGACGGCCAACCTCGACGTTCGCGCCGAGGCGCAGTTCTTCGAGCGCTTTCTCGAGACGACGCGCGACGTCACCTCGATACTGATCTCGCACCGCTTCTCGACGGTGCGCCGCGCCGACCGCATCGTCGTGCTCGAGCACGGTCGCGTCGTCGAGGACGGGACGCACGAGGAGCTCGTGCGCCTCGGGGGCCGCTACGCCGAGATGTTCGAGCTGCAGGCGGCGCGATTCGCGGCGGGGGCCGAGGTCGAAGAGTGATCGACGTCCTGATTGCGCTTCGGTTCGTGCTCGCGGCGGCGTGGCGACAGTCGCGCCCGCGGATGTTCGCGGCCTTTTCGCTGCTCCTCGTCGGCAGCGTGAGCGGCCCGCTCACCGCACTCGGCCTGAAGCACATCACGAACGATGCGCTCCGCGGCCACTCGAGCGCGGCGGTCGCCGCTGCGATCGTGACGGCGGCGCTGATGGTGCTCAGCCTGACGGCGGGCGGCGTCGCGCATCACCTGTACTTCCGCGTCTCCGAGGAGCTCCAGGTGTGGTTCGACATCCAGCTCGCCGAGCTCTCGAACGCGACGACGAGCCTCGCGCATTTCGACAGCGACGGGTTCGCCGACCGGATGGAGCTCGTCCGGCAGGACAGCAACCTGATGTGGAACTCGCTCGAGCAGATCCTCGGCACCCTCGCGAACCTGACCGCGATCGTCACCGCGGCCGTCTTGCTTGCGCGCACCGAGCCGCTGCTGCTCCTGCTGCCGCTGTTTGCGATCCCGCCGCTCGTCGGCGGCCGCTGGGCGACGCGCTACGTGGAGCGGATACGCATCGAGCAGGCCGAGGCGATCCGGCGCTCGCGCCACCTGTTCGCGCTCGCGATCGACCCCGAAGCCGGCAAGGAGCTCCGCCTCTTCGGCCTGACCGGTGAAGTCCGCCGCCGCCAGGAGGAGCTCTGGGAGCAGACCACCGACCGGCTCGTGCACGCGAACCTCGTGTCGTCGGTATTCGTGCTCGGCGGGCAGCTCCTGTTCGCGGCCGGCTATCTCGGCGCGGTGTACCTCATCGTGCACCAGGCGATCGAGGGCCACCGGAGCGCGGGCACGGTCGTTCTCGTCGTTGCGCTCGCCTCGCAGGTGAACCAGCAGGTAGGCGCGGTCGTCGCAACCGCAGCGCAGCTGCAGCGGGTGGCGCGCGCGGTCGAGCGCCTCCGCTGGCTTCGCGCGCTCGTCGCCGAGACGGAGCCGGCAGCCGCGCGTGCGAGCGTGCCGCAACGGATCGAGCGGGGCATCGTGCTGCGGGACGTCGCCTTCCGGTACCCAGGTGCGAGCGAGGACGCGCTTGCAGGGGTCGACCTCGAGCTCCCGCCGGGCGCGGTCGTCGCGCTCGTCGGCGAGAACGGCGCCGGGAAGACGACGCTCGTCAAGCTGTTGTGTCGCTTCTACGACCCGACGAGCGGGCAGATCGACATCGACGGCACGCCGCTCGGCGATCTCGACCCCGTCGAGTGGCGGCAGCGCATCGCGGCGGGCTTCCAGGACTTCCAGCGCTACGAGCTGCTCCTGCGCGAGAACGTCGGCGTGGGGGAGCTGCCGCTGCTGGACGACGACGACGCGATCGCCGAGGCGCTGCGCGAGGCCGACGCGGTCGAGCTCGCGGAGAGCCTCGCCGATGGGCTCGAGACGCAGCTGGGGACGAACTGGGCGAACGGCGTCGATCTGTCCGGCGGGCAGTGGCAGAAGCTGGCGATCGGACGCGCGCTGATCCGCCCGCAGCCGCTCCTGCTCGTGCTGGACGAGCCGACGGCGGCGCTCGACGCGCACGCCGAGCATGCGCTCTTCGAGCGCTATGCGGCGTCGACCCGTGCAGCCGGTGCGGCGAGCGGCGCGATCAGCGTCTTCACGTCGCACCGGTTCTCGACGGTGCGCATGGCGGATCTGATCCTCGTCCTCGACGGGGGTCGCATCGCCGAGCGCGGCTCGCACGCGGAGCTGATCGCGCTCGACGGCATCTACGCCGAGCTCTTCTCGGTGCAGGAAGCGGCCTACCGCTGAGCGCGTCGCACTTCTGTGACCCTTCCCTGGGAAGGGTCACAGAAGTGCGACAAACGTTCCACAGGGGTGCGGGCTACGCGGCGGCGATTGCGACGACGCCGGCCATCGCCACCGCGACGCCTGCCTTCTGCGCGGCGGTGAGGCGCTCGCCGAGGAGCACGTGCGCAAGGAGGACGGTGACGATCGGATAGAGCGAGCCGAGCACCGACACGAGCGCGAGCAGGCCGTGGCCGCTTGCGAACGCGAAGAGCGCGTTCGCGCTCACGTCGGCGAGACCGACGGCGGCCACTGCCGGCAGCCACGCCCGCGGCACGCGCAGCGGCGCGCGCTGCGCTGCCGAAAGCGCGAACAGCAGCGCGAGCGAGCCGACGCGCGCACCGAACAGCGTCGAGAGCGCATCGCCCTCCCGGGAACCGAGCCCGAGGAAGTACACGAACAGCCCCAGCGCGATCGCCGCAACCAAAGCGAGCGTGATCGCGCGCGCCCGCTCCGGCGAGTCGGCACGGCGCTCCTCCAACGACGCGAGCACGGCGCCGGCAAGCGCGAGCACCGCGCCGGCGATCGCAACGTGTGCGGGCCGCTCGCCGGTCGCGAGCGAGATCGCGAACGGCACGACCGCGCCGCAGGCGACGACGGGAGAGACGATGCTCATCGTCCCGAGCGAGAGCGCGCGGTAGAACGCCGCGAGGCCCGCCCCGCCGCCGGCGCCTGCGAGCAGCCCCAGCAGAAACGACCGCGTGCCGATCTCGCCCCGCGCGAGCACCGCCACGACGAGCGCGAGGAACCCCGCCGACTGGGAGAAGACGGTGACCGGGAAGACCGGCAGCCGCCGCGTCAGGGAGCCGCCGGCGAAGTCCGCCGAGCCCCAGACGAGCGACGAGCCGAGCGCGAGTGCGAGTGCGAGAACGCCCAGGTCAGCTCAAACGCTCGACGATCATGGCCATTCCCTGGCCACCGCCGACGCACATCGTCTCGAGCCCGATCGTGCGGTCCATCGTCTCCAGGTCGTTGAGCAGCGTGCACATGATCCGCGCCCCCGTCATGCCGTACGGGTGACCGAGCGCGATCGCGCCGCCGTGCGGGTTGAGCTTGTCGGAGAACGGATCGACGCCGACCTCGCGGCACACGGGAATGACCTGCGCCGCGAACGCCTCGTTCAGCTCCATCACGTCGACGTCGTCGATCGTCATCCCGGCCCGCGCGAGCACCTTCCGCACCGCCTCGATCGGGCCGACGCCCATGATCTCGGGCGCGACGCCGGACACCGACGACGCGATGATCCGCGCGCGCGGCGTGATCCCGAGCTCGCGCGCGCGATCGGCGGACATGACCACGACCGCCGCGGCGCCGTCGTTCAGCGGGCACGAGTTGCCGGCGGTCACCTTGCCGCCGGGCTTGAACGCGGGCTCGAGCGCCGAGAGCTTCTCGAGCGTGGACGAGGGGCGCGGGCCGTCGTCGGCTGTGACGCCCTCGTACGGCGTGAGCTCGCGCGCGAAGAAGCCGGATTCCTGCGCCGCGACCGCGCGCTCCTGCGACTGCTGCGCGAAGCGGTCCATGTCCTCGCGCGAGACGTCCCACTGCTCGGCGACGTTCTCGGCCGTGAGCCCCATCGGGATGTAGACGTTCGCGATCGGCGCGTCGTCGCCGAACAGCGCGGGGTGGATCTCCTCCTCCGACTTCGGGTAGCCGCTCACCTGCGAGATCGACTCGACGCCGGCGGCCACGAACGCTTCGCCCTCACCTGCGGCGACGGCGTGGAAGGCCATGCGGATCGTCTGCAGCGACGACGCGCAGAAGCGGTTGACCGTCGTCCCGGGCACGGTGACCGGCAAGCCGGCGAGGAGCGCGGCGCGCCGGGCGAGGTTCATGCCCTGTTTCTCCTGCGGGAAGCCGCAGCCGACGATCACGTCGACGATCTCCTCCGGCGGCAGCTCGGGCACCTGCTCGACCGCGGTTTTGATCGCGAACGCGGCGAGGTCGTCGGGACGGGCGTCGACGAGCGAGCCCTTGGCGGCACGGCCGATCGGCGTGCGGGTGGCTGAGACGATGACGGCTTCTGGCATGGCTCAATATTGACTGACAAGTCAAATGTCGCTTGACTGCCGAACGGATGGCGGTTCTGCTGGCGCTCCGCGACGTCGATGCGCGCTACGGGCAAGTCGCGGCCCTGCGCGGCGTCACGCTCACGGTGGACGAGGGGGAGATCGTCGCGATCCTCGGCGCGAACGGGGCCGGCAAGACGACGACGCTGCGCGCCGTGTCCGGAACGGTGCGTCGGAGCGGGACGATCGAGCTCGCGGGGCGGTCGGTCGCACGGAAAGGGCCGGAGGCGATGGCGCGACTCGGCGTCGCCCACGTCCCGGAGGGGCGGGGCACCTTCTCGGAGCTCACCGTCTGGGAGAACCTCCGCCTCGGCGCGCACGTCCGGCGCGGTTCGCTCAAGGACGACTTCGCGCGCGTCTTCGAGTACTTCCCGTGGCTCGAGGAGCGACGCGCCCAGCAGGCGGGCACGCTCTCGGGCGGGGAGCAGCAGATGCTCGCGCTCGGGCGCGCCGTCATGCAGCGGCCGCGGCTCCTGCTGCTCGACGAGCCGTCGCTCGGTCTCGCGCCGCTCGTCGTCGCCGAGATCTTCCGGATCGTCGGCGAGCTGAACGAGCGCGAGGGCACGGCGGTGCTGCTCGTCGAGCAGAACGCGCGCACCTCGCTCGCGGCCGCGTCGCGTGCGTACGTGCTCGAGGTCGGGCAGGTCGCGTTCTCCGGCTCGAGCGACGAGCTCGCCGAGCGCGACACGATCAGGAAGAGCTACCTGGGCTACTGATGGCGATCCGTCCGACCACCAGCTGGATCGTCCCGGCCGGCCTCGCCGCGATCTGCCTCTTCCTCGTCATCGGCTCGCTCGACAGCGCGCTCTTTGCGCAGCAGACCGTGTCGGGCCTCGCGAACGGCGGTATCTACGCGAGCCTCGCGGTGGCGCTCGTGCTGATCTACCGCGCGACCGAGGTGATCAACTTCGCGCAGGGCGCGCTCGCGACGTTCACGACGTACATCGCGTGGCAGCTCTTCGCCTGGGGCCTCTCGTACTGGGAGGGCTTCTTCGCGACGCTCGCGATCGCGTTCGTGGTCGGGTTCGGCGTCGAGCTCGTCGCGATCCGGCCGGTCGAGCGCCGCGGGAACCAGCTCACGGTCGTCATCGCCGCGATCGGCCTGCTGATCCTCGTCGAGGGCGCGATCGGCTGGATCTGGGGGAACGACATCAAGTTCATGCCGCCGCCGTTCCCGGCGCACATCTATCGCGTCGGCGGCGTGTCGTTCTCGCGGCAGGACCTGAGCACGATCGGCATCTCGATCGCCGCTGTCGTGCTCCTGTGGCTCTTCTTCCAGTTCACCAAGGTGGGCCTCGCGATGCGCGCGGCGGCCGTGCGTCCCGATGCCGCGCGGCTCGTCGGCGTGCGGGTCAGCTGGATGCTGTCGCTCGGCTGGGGGCTCGCCGCGGTGCTCGGCGCCGTCGCGGGCCTGATGGCGGCGGCGAGCCCGGCCACGCTCCTGCAGCCGTCGATGATGGACAGCGTCCTCATCTACGCGTTCGCGGCCGCCGTCCTCGGCGGGCTCGAAAGCGCTGCGGGCGCGGTGATCGGCGCACTCCTGATCGGCGTCGCGCTCAACCTGCTCTCCGCCTACGTGAGCTGGGTGACGCCCCAGCTCCTGCTGCCGGTCGCGTTCCTGCTGATGCTCGTGTTCCTGCTGGTCAAACCGTCCGGTCTCTTCGGGCGTACGAGAGTGCGGAAGGTATGAGGCTGCGCCCGCCGACGCTCGCCGGAATCGTGGTGACGGTCGTCGTCGCCGCGATCATCGCGCTGCTGCCGTTCGGCCTCTCCGATTACCACCGTTCGACCGGCGCGACGGTCGCGGTGTTCTTCATCGCGATCCTCGCGCTGAACATCGTCACCGGGTACACAGGTCAGATCTCGATCGGCCATGGCGCGTTCATGGCCGTCGGCGGCTACACGACCGCGATCCTCACGCACAACCACGGCTGGAACGACCTCGCCACGCTGCCGGTTGCCGTCATCGCGGGATTCGTCGCCGGTCTCATTGTCGGCCTCCCGGCGCTCCGCCTGCACGGCGTCTACCTCGCCCTGACGACGTTCGCCGTCGCGCTCGCGGTGCCGCAGCTCGTCTCGAACTACTCGAAGTTCACCGGCGGGGTCGTCGGCCTGTCGCTGCCCAGCCACTCGGGGCTGTGGCTGTACGAGGTCAGCTGGGCGGTCGCCGGGATCATGTTCGTCTGCGCCTGGCTGCTCCTGCGCGGCCGGACCGGGCGGGCCTTCCGCGCGATCCGCGACAGCGAGGTCGCGGCCGCGTCCTCGGGCGTGACGCTCGCGGTCTACAAGACGGTCGCCTTCGGTGTCTCGGCGGCGATGGCGGCCCTCGCCGGGTCGCTGTACGTCCTCGTGAACAGCTATGCGAGCCCCACGATCTTCGGGCTGACGCTTTCCCTCTACATCCTGATCGGGGCCGTCGTCGGCGGTCTCGGATCCCTGTGGGGGGTGCTCGTGGGAGCCGCCTTCGTGGAGCTGCTCCCGCTCGGTCTAACCAGCGCAGGGGTCGGATCGTCTCAATCGGTACCGGTGATCTTCGGTGCGGTCGTCATTGGGGTCATGGCGCTCCTACCGCTCGGTGCGGCGAATCTCCTGCGGATGTTCTTGCATTTCGGATCCCAAATCGGTCAACATTCCGACAATCCCCTAGGCACGGAGGGCAGATGACCAGAAGGATGAAGGGAGCGCTCGCTCTCGTAGTGCTCGCCGTCGCGGCGACTCTCGTCTCGGTGGCGTTCGCAGCGAGCACCGCCACGCCGGGCGTCACGAAGTCGACGATCACGATCGGGGGCACGTTCCCGCTCACAGGCCCGGCCGCGCTGTACGGCGCGATCCCGAAGGCCGAGAACGCGTACTTCCAGTACGCGAACGCGCACGGCGGCGTGAACGGCCGCAAGATCAAGTTCATCTACTACGACGACGCCTACAACCCGGCGAACACGGTGCCGCTCACGAAGAAGCTCGTGCAGCAGAACCACGTGTTCGCGGTGTACGGGAGCCTCGGCACCGAGCCGATCCTCTCGACGCGCGCCTACCTGAACAAGGCAGGTGTGCCGCAGGTGCTCGTCGCGACCGGCGACTCCTATTGGGGCGCCCAGTACAAGCAGTACCCGTGGACGATCGGCTTCCAGCCGGACTACCCGGGTGAGTCCCGCGTCTACGGCGCATTCATCGCCAGCAAGATCCCGCAGGCCAAGATCGGCGTCCTGATGCAGGACGACGCCTACGGCCAGAACTACTACAACGGGTTCCTGCAGGGTCTCGGTGACTCGAAGTCGAAGATCGTCGACGTCGAGAAGTACGACTCGACCGCGACCGACGTGAGCGCGCAGATCGTCAAGCTGCACGCCGCCGGTGCAAACGTCGTTGCGCTCTTCTCACTGCCGACGCAGACGATCGACGCACTCGCCGTGATCACCGGAATCGGGTGGCATCCGCAGACGACGTTCATCAACAACGTCTCGGCGTCGCCGCTCTTCATGGGTCTCGCGGCACAGCACGGTGCGGACCTCGACGGCGACATCTCGGCGACGTACGTCGCGGACACGATCAACAACCCGAACTCCGCGACCGCGAAGCTGTACAAGGCGATCCTCGCGAAGTACGACGCGGGTGCGAACCCGGTCGACAGCGACAACCTCTTCGGTGTCGCGAGCGCGTGGACGATGGTGCAGGCGCTCAAGCAGGCCGGGCCGAACCTGACCCGCGCCGGGCTGATGAACGCCATGACCCACATGAACTGGGTCAACCCGTTCCTGTATCCGGGCGTCAAGATGGTCACGACGCCCACGGAGCGGTTCCCGATCGACCAGCAGATCCTCGAGAAGTGGTCGGGCGGGGCAAGCGGGTCCTGGAAGCCCTTCGGGCACATCTTCTCCAAGGCGCGCTGATTGGGGCCAAGAGCGGCGGCGGCGCCTGAGCGTCGCCGCCGCTCATCTACCTTCTGCACATGGACGAGCTCGAGCCCGGGATCTTTCGCGTCACCTTCGCGCTGCCGCTCGGGATCGACCACGTGCACTGCTACTTCCTGCGCTCGTCGAACGGCGGCTTCATCCTCGTCGACACGAGCCTCGGCACCCGCGACGCGGAGGCGAAGTGGCGGCCGGTGCTCGACGCACTCGACGCGCCGGTCGAGGCGATCGTGGTGACGCACATGCATCCGGACCACGTCGGCGGTGCGCGTGACGTCGCGGCGTTGACCGGCGCGCCGGTCTTCCAGGGCCGCGAGGACCACGCGCAGTGCGTACGCGCGTGGGGCGAGCGCAACCCGGAGGTGTTCGCCGCGTACTGGACCGAGCACGGCATGCCGCCGGCGACGGTCGAAGGTCTGATCGCCGAGTCGGACCGGCTGATCAGCGCAGTCCACTGGGTCGAGGAGCCCGACCGGCTGCTCGACCCCGGCGACGAGGTCGACGGCTGGCGCGTCGAAGTGCTGCGCGGCCATGCCGACGGCCACATCGTCCTCCAGCGCGACGACGTCCTGATCGCCGGCGACACGATCCTCGCCGGGATCACGCCCGCGGTCGGCCTCTACCCGCGCTCCCGGCCCGACCCGCTCGGCGACTATCTCGAGTCGCTTCGGCGGATCGAGGAGCTCGCGCCGCGGGTCGCCTACTCGGGTCACGAGACACCCGTGACGGATCCGGCCGGCCGCGCCCGCGAGATCCGCGCGCACCACGCGGACCGCCTCGCCCATGCCGAGGCGGCGCTGAACGGTGAGCCGCTCAGCGCCTACGAGGTCTCGCTGGCGCTCTTTTCCTCGGACCTCTCGACGACGCTGCGTCGCTTTGCGACCGCCGAGTCGCTCGCCCATCTGGAGCGGCTCGTGCGCGAGGGCCGGGCCGTCCGGACGGGCCGGGGGTACGTCAAAGCGGGGATGTAGGCGGCGCGGCTTCCGGGAGCGACAGTGCCTTCCTCGCCGCCGACGATGAGGGTATGGCACCGTCACGCCTCCTCCTCGCCGCAGGTACGGCCGCCGCTGCCCTGGTGGCCTCGGGGCCGGCGATCACCCACGCGGGCGCTTCGCCCGCCGCGCCGCTTCGCGTGGGCGACGACGGTGTCTCTGTCTCCGTTGCGTCTCTGCGGGGCGGCGCGAGCGCGACGGCGTCGATCGTCGTGCCGCGGGGCGACAGCAAGCTCGTCGGGACACACTCCGGCAGCCCCGCGGTCGACGACCGAACGCAGCTCCGGATCGTGCGCGTCTCGGACGGCGCGACGCTCTTCACCGGCTCGCTCGGCACGTTCGGCGAGCTGCCGGTCGTCGCCGGGACGGCACTCCGTGTCGTCGTCTCGAAGCCGGTCGGTTTCTCGCGCTTGCAGGCGGCTGCCGTGCTCCGCTGGTCGTAACAGACCCGGCGATACCATGCGGCCATGGAGCCGCGGATCGGCGTTCTCGCCGTGCAGGGAAACTTCCGCGAGCACGCGCAGATGCTGCGCGGGCTCGGCGCCGAGGTGGTCGAGGTCCGGAAGCCCGAGCAGCTCGAGGGCCTCGACGGCCTGGTGATTCCCGGCGGTGAGTCGACGACGTTCATGCGGCTGATGGAGCTCTACGGGCTCGACGAGGCGATCCGGCGCTTCGAGCGGCCGGTGTTCGGTACGTGCGCCGGGATGATCGTGCTCGACCGCGACCACCTGGGCCTCGTCGACGTGACCGTCCGCCGCAACGCGTTCGGCCGGCAGGTCGCGTCGTTCGAGACCGATCTCGAGGTCGCCGGTCTGGACGCGCCGGTCCGCGCCGTGTTCATTCGCGCACCGTGGGTGGAAGAAGTCGGAGCGAACGTCGAGGTGCTCGCGGAGGTAGACGGGCGGCCGGTGCTCGCGCGCGAGGGGCGGTTCCTCGTCGCCGCGTTCCATCCGGAGCTGACGGACGACACGCGGCTCCACCAACTGTTTCTGGAATCCGTACGGGAGGCTGAGGTTGTCAGGGCATAGCAAGTGGTCGTCGATCAAGCACAAGAAGGGCGCTGCCGACGCGAAGCGCGGGCAGCTCTTCTCCAAGCTCTCGAAGGCGATCATCGTCGCCGCAAAGAACGGCGGCGGTGACCCGGCCAACAACCTCGCGTTGCAGAACGCGATCGAGAAGGCGAAGTCGTACTCGATGCCGCGCGACAACATCGACCGCGCGATCGCGAAGGGCTCCGGCGCGGATGCCGACGCCGACGCGTTCGAGTCGATCACCTACGAGGGCTACGGGCCGGAGGGCGTCGCGGTCATCGTCGAGGCGCTCACCGACAACCGCAACCGCACCGCCGCCGACGTGCGTCACATGTTCGCGAAGCACGGCGGCAACCTCGGCACGGACGGCTCGGTCTCGTGGCAGTTCGAGCGGCGCGGGGTGGTCGTCGTCTCGGCGGAGGGCGTCGACGAGGACGAGCTCTTCCTGGCGGCCGCCGACGGCGGCGCCGACGACATCGAGCAGGACGGCAGCGTCTTCCAGATCACCTCGGCGCCCGAGCAGCTCGCCGCCGTGCGGACTGCCGTCGAGAGCGCGGGCTTCACCGTCGACTCGTCGGAGCTGATGCTCATCCCGAAGACGACGATCGCCGTCGAGGACGAGGCGAAGGCCCGCCAGGTGATGCGGCTGATCGACGCGCTCGAGGAGAACGAGGACGTCCAGGACGTCTACGCCAACTTCGACATCTCCGAAGAGGTGCTGGAGGCCGTCGCCGGGTAGGAACGTCCGGGGTCGCGCTTAACGTGTTGCCGTGAAGGTTCTCGGCATCGACCCAGGGACGGCAGCGTGCGGGTACGGAATCGTCCACGAAAGAGACGGGCGCCTCAGGGCCACGTGTCACGGGTGGTGGCAAACCCCCGCGCGGGAGCGGCTGGAGCTCCGGCTGCTCACGATCTACACGGGCGTCCAGCGGCTGATCGCGGAGCACGCGCCGGATGCCGTCGTCCTGGAGGAGTCGTTCGTCGGCGCCGACGCCCGCATCGCGCTCTCCGTCGGGCAGGCGCGGGGAGCCGTCCTCGTCGCCGCGTCGTCCGCCGGCGTCGCGTGCGCTGAGTACGCGCCCGCGTCGGTGAAGCAGGCGGTCTGCGGTTACGGCCGCGCCGAGAAGCAGCAGGTGGCGAAGATGGTGAAGGCGATCCTCGGGTTGCCGGAGCTCCCGAAGCCGAGTCACGCGGCCGACGCGCTGGCCGTCGCGATCTGCCACGCGCTCGCGCCGCCGCTGATGCGCGTCGCGTCCTGAGCTAAGGTGCACGGCGTCATGGGCATGGTGACGGGCCGTGTCTTCCGCTCGCGTCCCAGCGGCGCGCCCGGGCGGACGGCACCTTCTTCGCAGTAGCTCGCTCGCGCGCGCCATCGTGGCCGACGCCGGCATCGAGGCCGGCGACCTCGTCGTGGACATCGGGGCCGGCTCGGGCATGCTCACGCGCGCCCTCGTCGCTGCCGGCGCACGCGTCGTCGCCGTCGAGCCCGACCGGCGCCTCCGCGCGAAGCTCCGCCGCCTCCAGGTCACCGTCGTCGCCGCCGACGCGGCGTCGTTCACCTGGCCGCGCGAGGCGTTTCGCGTGGTTGCGAACCTCCCGTTCGCGCATGCGGCGGACATCTGCCGCACGCTCCTCGGCGACCCGCGCCTGCCGCTTCGCTCGGCCGACCTGATCGTCGAGTGGGACTTCGCCGCCAAGCGCGCGCGGCTGTGGCCGAGCACGGCGCAGACCGTCCTCTGGAGTGCGTGGTACGAGCTCGCCGTGGTGCGGCGCATCGAGCCCCGGGAGTTCGCTCCCGTGCCGTCCGTCGCCGCGGGCGTCCTCCGGGCGCGGCGCCGCGAGCGGCCGCTCGTCCGTCCGGCCGACGCGCAACGCTACGAGCGGTTCGTCCGCCAGGGCTTCCGCGGAGACCGCGCCCGGGAACGGGATCCGCACGCCTGGGCGGCGGCCTGGCGGAGCCGTCCGGGCACGGACGTACCGTTTCGGAGGTGATCGCGCGGCTGAGAGGACGGATCGTGGGGCGGAGCGGGCAGGCGCTCGTGGTCGACGTGAACGGCGTCGGCTACCTCGTCAACGCCACGCCGTCGGTCCACCGCCTCGGTGACGGCGACATCGTCGTCGAGATCCACACGATCGTGCGCGAGGACGCACTGCAGCTCTTCGGCTTCGCGACGACGGCCGAGCGCGAGCTCTTCGAGCTGCTGCTCGGCGTGAACGGCGTCGGCCCCAAGGTCGCGCTCGCGATCGTGTCCGGCTCGACGCCGGCCGAGCTCGCGCGGGCGATCGCGCGCGACGACGTGAAGCGCTTCCAGGCGATCCCCGGCGTCGGCCTGAAGACGGCGCAGCGCGTCGTGCTGGAGCTGAAGGAGAAGATGAGCCTCGCCGGCGTGACCGACGAAGGCGGAGACCTCACCGCGCGCGACGCCCTCGTCGAGCTCGGCTGGTCGCTCGTCGACGCCGAACGCGCGCTCGCGGGCGTCGATCCGGAGCTGCCGCTGGAGGAGCAGGTCCGCGCGGCGTTGAAGCAGGCTGCGTGAATCAGTTCCTCGCACCGGTGCTCGGCGACCAGGAAGAGGAGCTCGAGCGCTCGCTCCGGCCGCGCAGCCTCGCCGACTTCGTCGGCCAGGAGGGAGTGAAGGAGCAGCTCTCGATCGCGCTCGCCGCCGCCGGTGCGCGTCACGAGGCGCTCGACCACGTGTTGCTCGCCGGCCCTCCCGGGCTCGGCAAGACCTCGCTCGCGCAGATCGTCCGCAACGAGCTCGGCGTCGGCATCCGGCAGATCGCGGGCCCCGGGCTCGAGCGCAAGGACATCGCTGCGATCCTCACCTCGCTCGAGGAACGCGACGTGCTCTTCATCGACGAGATCCACCGCATGAGCCGCGCCGCCGAGGAGATCCTGTATCCCGCGCTCGAGGACTTCCGGCTCGACATCGTCGTCGGCCAGGGGCCGGCGGCGCGCACGCTCACGCTCGACCTGCCGCCGTTCACGCTCGTCGGCGCGACGACGCGGACCGGTCTGCTCACCACGCCGCTCCGAGATCGCTTCGGGCTCACGTTCCGGCTCGACCTGTACGAGCCCGAGCAGCTGGCGGCGATCGTCCGCCGCTCGGCGCACATCCTCGGCGTCGAGATCGACGGCGATGCGGCCGAGCTCGTCGCCGCACGCTCGCGCGGCACGCCGCGCATCGCGAACCGGATCCTGCGGCGCGTGCGCGACGTCGCCGAGGTCCGTCACGAAGGCGCCGTCACGACCGCGGTCGCCGAGGAGGCGCTCGCACTGCTCGAGGTGGACGGTGCCGGTCTCGAGCGCTTCGACCGTGAGCTCCTGCGCGCCGTGGTCGAGAAGTTCGGCGGCGGCCCGGTCGGGCTGTCGACGCTCGCGATCGCCCTCGGCGAGGAGGCAGAGACGATCGAAGATGTCTACGAGCCGTATCTGCTCCAGCTCGGCTTCCTGCAGCGGACGCCGCGTGGGCGGATCATCACCGATCTCGGCCGCAGGCATCTGGGCGCGGCTCTACCCGAGCCGGGCACGCTGTTCTAGGCTGAGGCGATGGGAACCACCGCTCCCAGAGCCGACGCAGCCGCAGCGTCGGTCGGCGCCGCCGACCTGTTCGTGCTGCGCCGCGTCCGCGACGATCGCTTCGTCCACTTCGGCGGCAGCGGCCGCGGCGCCGGCTGGGCCGGGCTGATCGAGATCACGAGCGACGAATCGGAGGAGCTCGGCCGCAGCCTGCAGACGCGCACGCCCGTGCGGGTCGCGCACGGCGGCAAGGAGCTCGTCTTCGGCCCGTACTACGCGAGAGCCGCGTCGTTCGTGCCGGTCACGAACGACGTCGTGGTCGTCTTCGGCGCCGAGAACGACGAGCTGGACGCGGCCTCCGACGAGGCGCTGCAGTCGGCCGCGACGATGGCCGCAGACGCGGTCGAGCAGATCACGCCGGCGAAGAAGCTCGCGGACGAGCTCGAGGAGCTCGAGGCGATTCGCGCGGCGCTCGCAGTGCCGCCGGACACGGTCGAAGGCGCGATGGAGGCACTCGGCCGCGTCGCGGCGGAGTCGCTCTCGTGCGAGCTCGCGGCGGTGTACCTCGGCGGCGCCGATCGCACGGTGATCGTCGACCGCGGCTGGCAGCTGCGGGCGGGGCTCGACTCCGTGCAGGCGGCGTTGAAGGGCGTGCTCGACGAGGGGCGCTTCCCGTATTGCGTGCAGGACGCGAGCGTCGTCCCGCCGCCGGCTCCGCTCGACGAGGAGCGCGGGATCCGCTCGTACTACCTGCTCGAGCTGACCGGAATCGGGCGCGGCGTGCTGTTCATCGCGCACACCGATGCAGCGCCGCGCGGCTTCACGCTCCTCTGCCGCCGGCTCGGGCTGCGCCTCGCCGACGTGTCGTCGTCGATCCTCGGCGTCGCGCTCACGCAGGAGTGGTGCCGCGAAGAGGCGGCTCGCCTGCACGCAGAGTTCGGCAAGCTCGACGCGTCGTAAGGAGGTTCGCGCACATGGCAGTTGCAGACGTAGCGGTCGAGATGGGTCCCCGCAACCGCCGGCGCGCGATCACGGCAGCCATCGTCGTCGCCGCCGTCGCGATCGTCTTCTGGGGCGGCCGCAGCGCGCTCGTGGCGTCGAAGAATCACAGCAACAGCGGACCCGTGGCGAGCCGTCACCTGACGCTCATCCCGGACAACCTGACCTACGGGATGACCAAGCAGCAGATGGCGCGCCGGCTCGGGCGGCCGGAGAAGATCGCCGGCAACTGCTGGCAGTACCACGAGGGTGTCAAGGACTTCGTCGGCCAGACGGTCAACGCGGTGAGGCTGTGCTTCACCTCGTCCGGGTACCAGGTCTCGTACGTGGAGCTCGACGGGAAGTGGCGCTACCCGAACGACACGACCAAGGTGATCCCGCCGCCGACGAGCGTCAGCTACTGACCGGACGGGCGCTCACGGCAGCCGCCGCCAGTGCCCCTCCGAGACGACCTCGACCTCGCCGTCGACGACCCGGATCGCGGTGTCGTCGTCGATCGCGTAGGCGGGGTTCCCGAGACCGGCGGCCCACTGCTCCGCGGCCGCCATCGTGTTCTCCGGCAGCGCCGGATGGTCGACGTGCGGGAAGATCGAGAAGTCGACGATCCCGAGCGCCTCGTCGCCGCCGCCGGGCGGGTCCCAGACCTTGAAGTCCTCGCCGATGCGCGGGGTCATGACCATGCTGCCTGCGCTCAGGCCGACCCAGACCGCGCTCAGCGACGGGACGAGGTCGGAGAAACCGGACGCGCGCATGTGATGGGCGAGGTACAGGGCGTCGCCGCCGTTCACGAGCAGGACGTCGGCCGCCTCGACCACGGGAAGCCAGCGGTCTCGGTCGAGCGTGGGCAGCGCTGCGAGCTCGAGCACGCCGAGCGTTTTCCAGCCGAGCTCGCACATCGGCGTCGTCGACCGCCCGGTGATGAAGCGGTACGACCCGTGAATGCCGCCGGGGGCGTGCCCGTACGACGCGGTCGGGATGCAGAGGGCATCGCAGTCGGCGATCGGCTTGCCGAGCAGGTCGAGCATCGCCGCCTCGATCGTCGGGTTCTTGATGCCGGCGGAGGTGAGGAGCAGGTTCACGGAGTCCCTTCGGTCGCGGTGTAGGCGTGGTTCCGCTTCGTGAGACTCCGGAGGAGCGGAGAGATCATCGGTGCGACGAGGAGTGCCATCACGTCGAACCAGACGTAACCGCTCGCGACACCGGAGGGCGGGTTGCCGTCGGAGATCCCCGTCCCCGGGAGGTGCGTCTCCCAGCGCCAGGTGCCGATCGACGTCCCGTAGAGCTCGAGCGCGGCGACGATCAGGAACACCGCCGCGTAGACGGCGCGGTTTCGGCCGCGCCAGAGGAACAGCAGGAGCAGCGGGACGCCGAAGGCGCCGGCGACGTCGCGGCGCGGCAGCACCGTCAATCCGAGCAGTCCCCACGTCGTCGAGACGGCCGCCGCCGTCGCGACGAGGGCGCGCGTGTGGGCGCGCAGCGAGGTCGCGAGCGAGAGACCGGCGAGGTAGACGAGACCGTGCGCCGGCGGCACGAAGAGCGGCAGGTTGTGCAGCCGGTAGTGGTAGACGCCCCAGATCAGCGAGCCGGTCACCTCGCCGACCGTCGCGAAGCAGACGACGCCGAGCGCCTGCACACGCGTCTCGAACGGCACGCGCGCAAGCAGCGCGAACAGCACGAGCCAGACGACGACTCCGAGCGCGAGTTGCTCGCGATAGTCCGAGTAGTGGTCTAGCGCGAGCGTCGCCGCCAGTAAGGCGGCGATGCCTAGGAGCGGTACTGGAGCTCGTGCCACGACGGGACCGGCGCGAGCTCGAGCAGCGGGCGCCCGCCGCCGCCGGGATGCTGGTAGGCGAACTCGGCGTCGCCGTCGTCCCACACGACCTCGAGCGCGCCGCGCTTCACCTGGTGGTCGAGCCAGGCGCCGCGGAAGATCAGCTTGCGCAGCCAGTAGACGAGCGACTCGCCGTCGAGCAGCGCGACGCGCTCCCAGTTGCGCACGAGGTAGCGCCCGAGGCGGGACGCCGGCTCGTCGATCAGCCCCTGCGCCGCCAGCTCGACGAGATCGGCGATCTCGTCGTCGTCGAGCTCGGGAGTCTCGACGACCCCGAGCTTCACGGCTGCCGCGACGACGCGGCCCTCGAAGTCGGTGGCGCCGAACGCGAAGCGATACCCGAGGAACTCGACGATGTAGTCGTTCCCGGAGGTGTAGTTCGCGTCGGGGGAAGGCGCCGATTCAGGCACGATCCCATGGTAGTGGACCTCCTGGCCCGCATCGACTGGGTGCGCCTCTCCGTGTGGCTTCCGGCACTTGTGATCGGCACCGGCCTCGTCGCCGGGACGCTGATCCTGCTCGGGCGCGCCTTCGCCCAGACCTGGCGCGAGGCCGGGCATCCGCGCCTGCTCTGGGGCGGCGTGATCATCGTCGTCGGCGCCGTCGTCGTGCTGACGTGGCTCGGCGTGCAGCTGCCTAGAGAATGACGACCTGCGTCCCGACGTGGACGTGGGCGAACAGCCACTCCGCGTCGGGCACCTCCATCCGGATACAGCCGTGCGACTCGCTGTAACCGATCGAGGTCGGCTCGTCGGTGCCGTGGATGCCGACGCCGGGCACGTTGAGCCCCATCCAGCGCGTGCCGAGCGGGTTGTCCGGGCCGGGCGGCACGGGCTTCAGCCCCTTGGCCCAGGAGTCGTAGGTCGGCGGGTACCACCACGGGTTCATCTGCTTGTCCTTGATGAACCAGATCCCGGCGGGGCTCGGGTAGATCGCCTGGCCGGTGGCGACACGGAACGTGCGCACGAGCTTCCGGCCGCTGTAGAGACGCAGCGTGTTCGCCGCGCGGTAGACGACGATCGCCGGGCCGAAGTTCGCGACCGTCCGCTTCGCCGGGACGGTCGTGACGGCGAGCTGCACCGCGGTCGCGCCGCGGCTCAGCGCGGTCTCGAGCCTCGCCGCGCTCGCGCGGAGGTCGACCTTCAGGCCGTTCCGCGACGGCGCGAAGATCGGTCCTGCCGCGTTCGCGCCGATCACCCGGGCGGCGCGCGGACGGCGGTCGAACCGCTTCGCGAGCCGGGCGAGCACCGCGGCCGTCCGCGTCCGGTCGAGCCTCACCGGGAGGGCGATGTTGCTCCCGGGGGTCGCGCTCAGTGCCGAGCCGATCGCGCGGTCCGTGTCGGCGGTCACGCCGAGGTCGGCCGGGAAGATGCTGGCCTCGGCGCCGTCCGCGGCAACCGTGAGCGGCCGGGCGAGGGCGGACTCGAGACGGGTCCGCAGCGGCTCGGCGCTCAAGCCGCCGGCGGCGATCCCGCCGACCTCTACGCCGACGGGCACGACCGGCGTCGGCGCCGAAGCGGGCGTGAACGCGCCGCCGAGCACCGCGGCGATGCCGAGCGCAGCGATCAGTCTCAGCATTTGAGCGGGATTGAAGCAGTTCCATCCGACGCGGTCCGTACCGTCATCGGCCCCGATGCTCTCCGCGCTGTGGCAACTCGAATCCTGCTCCTATCCAGAGGTTCGGTCGCTCGCGGCGGAGCTCGGCGTCTCCGAGACGACCGCGTCGGTGCTCGTGCGCCGCGGCTACGCCGATCCGGACGACGCACGCCGGTTCCTGGCAGGAGCCCTGCCCGGTCACGACCCGTTCGCGCTCGGCGACATGCGCGAGGCGGTCGCGACGATCAGCGCGGCCGTCGAGGCGGGCGCCCGCATCTGCGTCCACGGCGACTACGACGCCGACGGGATCTGCGCGACCGCGCTCGCCGTGCTCCTGCTACGCGAGCTCGGGGCCGAGGTGGCCTGGCACCTGCCCTCGCGCTTCGAGGAGGGCTACGGGCTGAATGCGGGCACGCTCACGCGGCTCGCCGAGGAGGGCTTCGACCTGGTGCTCACCGTCGACTGCGGCATCACCGCCGTCGCCGAGGTCGAGCACGCGCGCTCGCTCGGGCTCGAGGTCGTCGTCACCGACCACCATCGCCCCGCCGAGACGTTCCCCGCGTGCGCGGTCGTCGCGCCGCTCAAGGGCGACTATCCCTTCGCCGGCCTGTGCGGCACCGGCGTCGTGTGGAAGCTCGCGCAGGCGCTGCTCGGCGCCGACCACCCGTTTCTCGAGCGCCACCTCGACGTCGTCGCGCTCGCGACGGTCGCCGACGTCGTGCCGCTGCTCGACGAGAACAGAGCGCTGGCGCTGCTCGGCCTGCGCCGGCTCGCGCAGACGCAGAAGCCGGGGCTGCGCGCGCTGATGCGCGTCGCGGGCGTCGATCCCGCCGCAGTGGACGAGTCCTCGATCGGCTTCCGGCTCGCGCCGCGCATCAACGCCTCCGGGCGGCTCTGCCGGCCCGAGGCGGCGCTCGCGCTGCTGCTCACCGAGGACGACACGGAGGCAAAGCGGCTCGCGGAGGAGCTCGAAGGGCTGAACCGCGAGCGGCAGGCGGTCGAGGAGCGCATCCTGCGTGAGGCGATCGCCGAGGTCGAGTCGTGGCCGGAGGCGCGCCGGCGCCGGCGCGGCTACGTCGTCGCCGGCGAGAACTGGCACGAAGGCGTGATCGGGATCGTCGCCTCGCGGCTCGTCGAGCGCTACAACCGGCCGGTCGTCCTGATCGCGGGCGGCGAGGACGGCTGGAAGGGCTCGGGCCGCTCCGTCCCGGCCTTCGACCTCCACGGCGGGCTCGGCGCGTGCGCCGCTCACCTCGAGCGCTTCGGCGGCCATCGCGCCGCCGCCGGCCTGACGATTCGGCCCGAGCAGGTGGAGGTGTTCGCCGCCGCGTTCGCCGCCCACGCCGACGGCGTGCTGAGCGACGACGACCTTCGCCCGTCGGTGCGTGTCGACGCGATCGTCGAAGGCTCCCGGCTCACGCTGGACCTCTGCCAGGAGCTGAACGGCATTGGGCCGTTCGGGCTCGGGAATCCGTCTGTGACGCTGCTCGTCGACGGCTGTGAGGTGACGAACGCGGCGACGGTCGGCGACGGCAAGCACCTTCGCTTCCGTGTGCGCCACAAGGGCCGCGACGCGGGCTCGGCGATCGCGTTCGGGCTCGGCGCGCAGCTCGACCGCTTCCGCCGCGAACAGCGCTACGACGTCGTGTTCCGGCTGCAGGAGAACCGCTGGAACGGCACCGTGTCGCCGCAGCTCGTCGTCCGCCGCGTCTTCGACTCCGCGGACGGCTTCCCCGAGCTGCACGCCTGGCTCGCGGCGCAGTGGCGGCTCCCCGACGACGAGCGGGCGGCTGAGGCGAAGGCGATCTTCACCGAGCTCGAGCTCGCGGCGGGCGCGCGGCGCAGCCTGTACGAGTCGGAGACGTTCAGGGCGCTGCTCGACGCGAGACCCGGCCTCGCCGAGGCTGCATAAATCGCAGATTCGAATTTCTCGCCTCCGAGCGGCGCGCCTATTCTCGTGGCATGAACACCACCACGATCGCTGAGATCACACGCAAGAGCGGCTGGGCGCCGCTGCGCAAGCACCTCGGTGCGAAAGCGTTTGGCGTGAACGGCTGGACGGGCAATGCCGGCGAGCAGGTGATCGCGAAGCACGCCGAGGCGCGCACCGGCCAGGAAGAGCTCTACGTCGTCGTCTCCGGCCGCGCGACGTTCACCGTCGACGGCGAGGAACGGGACGCGCCGGCCGGAACGGTGGTGCTCGTGCCTCCGGAAGCCGAGCGCGAGGCCAAGGCGGCGGAGGACGGCACGACCATCGTCGTGGTCGGCGGCAACCCCGACAAGGCCTACCGGGCGCCGTCCTTCGAGACGAACGCCGTGGTGATCGAGCTCTTCGGCGAAGGGCGGATCGAGGACGCCCGCGAGCTGCTGCGAGCGGTGCCCGAAGGCGAGTACGCCGACTACGAGACGATCGCCTACAACCTCGCGTGCTGTGAGGCGCGTCTCGGGAACGCCGACGACGCCTTCCCGCAGCTCGAACGCGCCCTGACAGGTCGCCCTGACCTGGTCGAGCTGGCCGGGAAGGACGACGACCTGTCGGCGTTGCGCGGCGACCCGCGCTTCGACGAGCTGCTCGCAGCGTCGGCTACGCGCGGCTGAGGACTGCCCGCGAACGCCGCGGCGGTGCGACGCGCCGCGGCGACGCGGCGCCCAGCTCGCCGAGCATGCGGGCGACCTGGCGGAGCTTCCGGTTGTCACGACGGCGCTTGAACATGGGCTTCGCTGATTCATCGGCTGAACGCGGATTCCTCTCAATGGGGTACGGGCCCTCGAAAGGGGCAGGGGTACACTGAGGTTGTGACAGTCCTGGAACGGCACCAGGACCTCGTCGAGGAGCTGCTCGCTGAGGTCGAGGCGTACAAGCCCGACGTCGACCGGGAGCTGCTGGCACGCGCGTTCGACTTCGCGGCGCGCGCACACGAGGGCCAGGCGCGCGCGTCGGGTCAGGAGTTCATCTACCACCCGTGGGGCGTCGCGAAGATCCTCGCGGGGCTGCTGCTCGACGAGCCGACGCTCGCAGCCGCGCTGCTGCACGACGTCGTCGAGGACACGGGCGTCGACGTTGAAGAGCTCCGCGCGGAGTTCGGCGACGAAATCGCCCAGCTCGTCGAGGGCGTTACCAAGCTGACGCGCGTCCAGTTCCAGTCGCGCGAGCACGCGGAGGCCGAGAACTACCGCAAGCTGATCGTCGCGATGGCGGAGGACCTTCGCGTCATCCTGATCAAGCTCGCCGACCGTCTGCACAACCTGCGCACGATCGAGTACCTCGGCAAGCAGAAGCAGCTGCAGAAGGCACGCGAGACGCTCGAGGTCTACGCACCGCTCGCACATCGCCTCGGTATCCACGCGCTCAAGTGGGAGCTCGAGGACCTCGCGTTCCAGACGCTGCATCCGCGCAAGTACGAGGAGATCAAGCAGATGGTCGCCGAGCGCCGCGCCGACCGAGAGGAGCACGTGCGCGAAGCGGCGATGGTGCTGCAGAAGGAGCTCGACAAGGTCGACATCCCCGCCGAGATCTCCGGGCGCGCGAAGCACTTCTACTCGATCTACGACAAGATGGCCCGCAAGGGCCGCGAGTTCAACGAGATCTACGACCTGACCGCGATGCGCGTGATCGTCGAGCGCGGCGGCGACGAGGGGACGCGCGACTGCTACGGCGGGCTCGGCCTCATCCACTCGCTGTGGAAGCCGATGCCCGGCCGTTTTAAGGACTTCATCGCGATGCCGAAGTTCAACGGCTACCGCGCGCTGCACACGACCGTGATCGGGCCGCAGGGCCGGCCGCTCGAGATCCAGGTGCGGACGCGCGAGATGCACGAGACGGCCGAGTTCGGCGTCGCCGCGCACTGGCTCTACAAGAAGGGCAAGAGCCAGAAGGACGCCGAGTGGGTCGCCTGGGTCAAGCAGCTGATGGACGAGGGCACGACCGACGAGGCCGACCCGCGCGAGTTCATGAAGACGTTCCGCACCGACCTGTTCGACGAGGAGGTGCACGTCTTCACGCCGAAGGGCCAGGTGAAGACGCTGCCCGCCGGTGCGACGCCGATCGACTTCGCCTACGCGGTGCACACCGACGTCGGCCACCGCACGGTCGGCGCGAAGATCAACGGTCGCATCGTCCCGCTGCACTACGTGCTGAAGAACGGCGACTTCGTCGAGATCCTGACGGCGAAGCAGGGCCGCGGCCCGTCACGCGACTGGATGTCACTGGCGAAGAGCTCGCGTGCCCGCAACAAGATCCGTCAGTGGTTCTCGCGAGAGACGCGCGAGGACGCCGAGCACAAGGGCCGCGAGGCGTTGGAGCAGGCGCTGAAGGCGCAGAACTTGCCGTACGCGAAGTTGAGAGGTTCAGCCACGCTCGCGCAGGTGATCCGCGAGACGGGCTTCAAGAAGGCCGAGGACTTCTACCTCGCGCTCGGCTCCGGAAAGCTGCAGCCCGGCGCGATCGTCAACAAGGTCGTGCAGCGGCTGAAGACCGAGGAGGTCGCGGCCGAGGCGCCCGTCGTCACGAAGGCGCCGAAGGCGCAGCCCGTCTCCGGCTCCGACATGGGCGTCGTCGTGCCCGGCGTGACCGACGTGCTCGTCCGGCTCGCGAAGTGCTGCACGCCGGTGCCGGGCGACCCGATCGTCGGCTACATCTCGCTCGGCCGCGGCATCACGATCCACCGCGACGACTGCCCGAACGTGAAGGCGCTGCGTCGCTCACCGGAGCGGTTCACGCCGGTCGAGTGGGACGGCGCGACCGCGACGAAGAGCTTCCGCGTGCAGATCGCCGTCGACTCGTGGGACCGCCCGCGCCTCCTCGAGGACGTCGCGCGGACCTTCGCCGAGCACGGCGCGAACATCGTCAGCTACGGCGGCATGGTCGAGGATCAGCTCGCGAAGAACTGGTACACGGCCGAGGTGGGCGACCTGAAGAGCCTGCGCACGCTGCTCACGGCGCTGCGCAACCTCGAAGCGGTCTTCGACGCGTATCGCGTAACGCCCTCGTGAGGCGTGTCGACCCGGTAGCCGCCGCGGGCTTTGCGAGCGCGGCGGAGATCTACGAGCGCGCGCGTCCGTCGTATCCCGCGGACGCCGTCGCCTGGCTCGTCGAGCGCACCGGCCTCGCGCCCGGCGCCACGGTTGCGGACGTCGGCGCCGGCACCGGGAAGCTGACGCGGCTGCTCGTTCCGACCGGTGCGCGCGTGATTGCCGTCGAGCCGATCGCGGAGATGCGCGCGCTGATCGAGGATGCGGAGACAGTCGACGCCACGGCCGAGGAGCTGCCGTTCGCGGACGGAACGATCGACGTGATCACCGTCGCGCAGGCGTTCCACTGGTTCGACCATGAGCGCGCGTTGCCGGAGCTCGCGCGCGTGCTGCGTCCGGGCGGGTTCCTCGTGCTCGTCTGGAACAGCCGCGACCTCGGCGATCCGCTGCAGCGCCAGGTCGAGGACCTGCTCGCGGCGCGACGCGCGGAGGTGCCGGCGCAGGAGAACAGCGTGTGGCGCGAGCCGCTCGCCGCGTCTCCGTTCTTCGGCGAGCGCGAGCTGCGCACGTTTCCCTACGAGCAGCGGTTCACCGCCGACGATCTCTGCGACCGGGTCGCGTCCACGTCGTTCGTCGCAGCGATGCCGGCGGACGAGCGCGAGGAGCTGCTCGCGAGGGTGCGGGCGCTCGTTCACGGGGTGCGGGAGCCATTCCGGTTTCCGTACAAGACCGAGGTTCACATCGTCCCTCGAACGAGGGATCGAGCCGGAAAAGAGCGGGGTAACTCGAACGAGGGATAGCGACTTCGGTGCCGCTCTCCTACAACGAACAGGAGGGGGAGCGGACGTCGGCGGCACCGCCCGCTCGGCCGGGAGAGGGCTCGAGCGGGCGGCGCGCCACTTCGGCTAGCCGCCCGCTTCTTCGAACGCCTCGACCTGTTCCCGGAAGGTGCCGGGCACCGGGACGGCTCGTCGTTCGTCGAGCGCGATTGCGACGAGCGTTGCCTTCGCGGTCGCCATCAGCGTGTCGCCGTCACCGTCGATCCGGTAGGCGGCGTGGTCGTAGGTGATGCTCGTCGTGCCGATGCGCTCGATGCGGACGAAGATCTCGAGCAGGTCGTCGAAGCGCGCCGGCGCGAGGTAGTCGACGCTGACCGCCCGCATCGCAAAGTCGACGTTGTCGAGGTGCACGCGCCTGAGGTGGCGGTGGTACTCGACCCGCGCGAGGTCGAAGTACGGCATGTAGCGGCCGTAGTAGACGACGCCTTGCGCGTCGGTGTCGGAGAACCCGACGCGCGCGAGCGCCGAGTAGCGAAACGGCGGCTTCCGGTCGGTGAGGCGCCCGAGCTCGATCACGCGCCGATCCTACGCAGGCCTGGGGACAACAAGTCACGCTCTTGTCACCCTTCCCAGGGAACGCCGTCGAGGCGTGTGGACGGTCTGTCGCACTTCGGACACCCTCGTCCGACCACCGGACACGGCCACTCACGACAGGTCATTCAGGAGAGCTTCGGTCGCCGAGTGCCGGTGCCGGGCACCGACCTGAGCGGCCGGCCGCTCACCCCTCGCGGATGACGCCCAGCACCTCGTCGCGCTTCCGTTCCATCAGCTCCTGCGAGCGCGCTTCGAGGTTCAGGCGGAGCAGCGGCTCCGTGTTCGACGGGCGGACGTTGAAGTGCCAGTCGTCCGCCTCGACCGACAAACCGTCGAGGTGCGAGACCGTGCCGTCCGCGCCGTACCGCTCTTCGAGCTCCTGCAGCTTCGCGTCCACGTCCGCAACCGGTGTGTTGAGCTCGCCCGTGATGAAGTACTGCTCGCGGAAGGGCGCGAGGATCTCGCTCAGCTTGCCGCGGCGCGAGATGAGCTCGCACATGAGCAGGAACGGGATCGTCCCGGAGTCGGCCTGCGAGAAGTCGCGGAAGTAGTAGTGCGCGGAGACCTCGCCCCCGAACACCGCACCCTCGTCGCGCATGCGCTGCTTGATGAAGGCGTGACCGACGCGGCTGACGACCGGTTCGCCGCCCGCCTTGCGGATCGCCTCGGGTACCGCCCATGAGGCGCGCGGGTCGTAGATCACCTTGCCGCCGGGCTCGCGGCCGAGGATCGTCTCGGCGAACAGCGCAGTGGTGAAATCGCCGGGAACGAACTCGCCGGTGTCATCGACGAAGAAGCAGCGGTCGCCGTCGCCGTCGAACGCGACCCCGAGGTCTGCGCCCTCGTCGCGCGTCTTCCGGATGATGAACTCGCGGTTCTCCGGCAGCAGCGGGTTCGGCTCGTGGTTCGGGAACGATCCGTCCGGCTCGAAGTAGCAGCGCACGACGTCGAGCATCGGCAGGCGCTCCAGCACGGGAGGGAGCATTGCGCCCGCCATGCCGTTCGCCGCATCGATCACGATGCGCAGCGGGCGGATCGCCTCGACGTCCACGAACGAGAGCACGCGAGCGACGAAGCGCGACCAGATGTCCTCGGCGCGGATCTCGCCGCGTGTCGCCTCGCGCCAGTCGCCGGCGACGGCGAGGTCACGCACGTCGAGCAGTCCCGATTCGCCGCCCACCGGCAGCGCGCCGCGGCGCACGATCTTCATGCCCGTGTACTCCTTCGGGTTGTGCGACGCGGTGACCGCGATGCCCCCGTCGAGCTCGAGCTCGCCGACCGCGAAGTAGACCATCTCCGTCCCGACCATCCCGAGGTCGAGCACGTCCGCGCCCGCATCCGCCGCACCTTCGCGGACGGCTGCTGCCATCGCGGGTGAGGAGAGCCGCATGTCGCGGCCGACTGCAATCGACGCGGGAGAGAACTGCTCCACGTACGCGCGCCCGATCGCGTACGCGCCCCGCTCGTCGAGCTCGGTCGGGTGGATCCCGCGGACGTCGTACGCCTTGAACACCTTCGGGTCGAGCACGACCCCAGCCTAACTACGCGCCGAGAATCTCCCGGATGGTGTCCGTCGATTCCGAGGTCGGGGATTCCGAGATCACGGTCGCCGGCCGCTCGAAGCGTGCAAGCGCCTCGCGAAGCGGCTCCGCGCGCAGCGTCCCCTCGCCGTACGGCAGGTGCTTCGTCTCGTTGCGGTTCGCGAACTGGATGTCCGAGAAGTGGATGTGGAACGGCGCGCCCGCTTCGATCACCGCGTCGGCCTGCTCGAGCGCCGCGGCGAACGGCTCCACGGACAGAAACGCGCCGTCCGAGGTCGCATGCATGTGCGCGAAGTCGATCACCGGCCGCACCCAGTCGAGCTGTGCGGCAATCTCGCAGACGTCGTCGATCGAGCCGAACTCCCGGACACGACCCATCACTTCGATCCCGAACGGAACACCGCGATCCTTTCCCTCGAGACGCTCGCGCAGCTCGCCGAGCTGTTCGACGACAGCGGCGATCGCATCCTCCCGCGTCCGGCCGAGCAGGAAGCCGGGGTGGAAGACGACAACCTCGGCGCCGGCCGCCTTCGCGATCCCCGCCGAGTGGTCGAGCATGCCGACCGCCATGTTCAGCTTCTTGCCGCGCTCCGCGTGACCCATGAAGCCGGCGATGGGCGCATGCACCGACAGCGCGATGTCCTCCGCCGCGCAGAGCTCGCCGAACTCGGCCGCGAACTCGTAGGACATCCAGAAGCCACCCTCGAAGTCGATCTCGCACGCGCTGAGCTTCCTTGCGCGCAACGCGTCGACCGCCGCGCGTGGAGAATTACGCGCTGGGACGCGCGCCGGTCCGAAGTGGAGTTGACGAGCCATTGAGGAGGGTTTTGTCGAAAACGGTCGTTAGGAAGCCGTGAACGCAGGGTATCGCCGCCAGATGGCGGAGAGAGGGCGCCCGCTGTTCTCGATCGGTGCGGTCGCGCGAATGCTCGACCTCTCTCCCGCGACGATTCGTACGTGGGAGACGCGGTACGCGCTCATCACGCCGCAGCGGTCCGAAGGCGGTCAGCGGCTGTACTCGCGCGACCAGGTCGAGCAGCTGCGCTTCGTGAAGTCGGAGATCGACGCGGGCCGCCGTCCCGGCGAGGCGCATCGCCTGCTGCAGGAGCGGATCGTGCGCGGCGACTCGTTCGGCGGCACGCGCCTGCGCGTCCTCCTCGCCGAGAGCAGGCTCGGCGCCGCTCACGTCCTCCGCGAGCTACTCGGCAACGACGGGTTCGAGGTGCTCGTGGCCGGCGATCCGCGCGAGGCAGCCGAGACCTACGAGGAGCTCTCGCCGGCGGTCGTCGTCATCGACACCGACGACGCCGACTTCGACGAGCTGGCCGACCGGCTCCGGGCGGCCGGGACGAAGGTGCTGCCGATCGAGCTGCTCGAGCGGCCCCTCGCCCTGCTCGACGAGGCAAAAGCCCTGCTCAGACGGTAAAGGGAGTCCGTCCGACGCGGTTCCTACCCTAGGGCGCATGGCCCAGGGACCCTCACGGATCGACCTCCTCGAGCTGGACATCGACCTCCGCCTCGCCGACCTCTGGCGGGAGGCCGCGGGCATCAGCGAATGGTCGCTCGACGTCGTCGCCGCGTTCATGCGCGCGGCCTACGGCAAGGGCTACTGCGACGCGCTGACCGAGGACTCGCCCGGCTCGCTTTGTGCCGATCATGGCTACCGCGTGCCGGCGCGGAAGCAGCACGCCTCCGCCGACGCCTAGCGCTCCTTCCGGCGGCTCCGTCGAGCCTACGCCGCTACGCTTAGAGACGTGCCCATGCGCAGCCCTGCGCGGCTCGTCATCGCCCTCGCCGTCGCGGCGGTACTGGCCGTCTTCCTCGTGTACCAGGCGCTCGCCGGCGGCTCGACACCGACGCTGACGCCGAGCCAGATCTCGAGTCAGACCGGGAAGCTCGCCATCGTCGGCACCGTGGTCGGACCGATCAAGGGCGACTCGCACGGTGCGAACGGACTGCGCTTCATGCTCAAGGATCCGACCGGCAGCGCCGCGAAGCGCATCCCGGTCGTCTACCGCGGCGACAGCCCGCCGCCGCTCTTCGCGGTCGGCCGCAGCGTCGTCGTGTCGGGCACGTACACGAGTGGCACGCTCGCAGGCACGGGCATCCTCACGAAGTGCCCGTCCAAGTACACGACAACCTCGCCCAGCGCGTAACGGCCGGCCGTGGCTGACCTCGGTCGCGCGGCGCTCGTCGTCACCCTCGGACTCTCCCTGTACGCCCTCGTCGTCGGCGGCTTCGCGGCGCGCGACAATCGCCGCCGTCTTGCCGACTCTGCGCGCAACGCGCTCTTCTGCAGCTTCGGCTCGACGATCGTCGCGTCGGCCGTGCTCGCGACAGCGCTCGTCCGGCGCGACTTCTCGTTCCAGTACGTCGCCGAGCACACGAACCGCTCACTCCCGACGCAGTACGCGCTGAGCGCGTTCTGGGGCGGGCAGGAGGGGTCGCTGCTCCTCTGGCTGCTCGTGCTCACGGGCTACGCGACGCTCTCGCTGATCTCGAGCCGTCGCCTCCTGCGTGACCTGACCGCGTGGGTCGTGCCGGTGTTCGGTGGGATCACGACGTTCTTCGCGTTCATGCTCGTCGCCGTGTCGAGCCCGTTCAACACGCAGACCGCGCCGTTCGACGGTGCGGGTCTGACGCACAGCCTGCGCAACCCGTACATGGTCGCCCACCCGCCGATGCTGTACCTCGGCTACGTCGGTCTCTCGGTGCCGTTCGCGTTCGGCGTCGGCGCGATGCTCTCCGGCAAGACCGACGAGCGGTGGATCGTCGCAACACGACGCTGGACGCTCGCCGCCTGGATGTTCCTCGGCTTCGGCCAGCTGCTCGGCGCGCACTGGGCGTACACCGAAGTGGGGTGGGGCGGCTACTACGCGTGGGACCCGGTGGAGAACGCCGCGCTGATGCCGTGGCTCGCCGCGACCGCGTTCCTGCACTCGGTGATGATCCAGGAGCGCAAGGGGATGCTGAAGGTCTGGAACATGGTGCTCGTCGCGCTTGCGTTCGAGCTGTCCGTCCTCGGCACGTTCTTCACGCGCTCGAACGTCGTCAACTCGATCCACTCGTTCGCGCAGAGCTCGATCGGAGGCTGGTTCCTCGCCTTCGTCGTGATCTCGTCGCTCTTCTCGGTCGGGCTGATCCTGAAGCGGCTGCCGTTCCTCAAGGCGAAAACGAAGCTCGAGTCGCCGATCTCCAGAGAGGCGACGTTCCTCTACAACAACCTGCTGCTCGTCGCGCTCTGCCTCGCGATTCTCTGGGGCGTGCTCTTCCCGATCGTGACGCAGCTCGTGAAGGGGCAGCAGCAGACGATCGGGCGGCCGTACTACGACTTCTTCCTGCGCGCCTTCGGACTGCCGCTGCTGCTGCTGATGGGGATCGGCCCGCTGATCGCCTGGCGCAAGGCGAGCGCCCGCGCCCTGCTGCGCACGCTCGCCTGGCCGATCGCAACCGCCCTCGCCTGCGGCGGCGTGCTGGTCGCGGTCGGAGCGAGCTCGTCGCTGCCCGGCCTGCTCGCGTACACGTTCTGCGCATTCGTGCTGGCCACGATCGTCGTCGAGCTCGTGCGCGGGACGCGCGTGACGGGGTCGCTCCTCACCCTCATCTCCCGCAACCGCCGCCGGTACGGCGGCTACATCGTTCACGCGGCGATCGTGCTGCTCGCAATCGGCGTCGCGGGCTCGAGCGCGTACCAGACGACCGCAGACCGGCCGCTCAAGCTCGGTCAGAGCATGACCATCGACGGCTACACGCTCACGAACCGCGGCGTCTACACGTCCAACTCGCCGCAGGCGAGCAAGACCGGAGCGATCCTCCAGGTCAGCGGCCGTTACAACGGCACGATCAGGACCGAGTTCGCCGACTACAAGATCCCGCCCGAGTCGGCGAAGAACGTCTCGATCAAGACCGATTGGAAGCGCGCGCAGGATCTCTACGTGATCCCTGACGAGCTCCATCCGAAGACGCAGCTGATCTACATCGAGGTGCTCGTGAAGCCGCTCGTGAACTTCGTGTGGATCGCCGGGATCGTGTTCGTGCTCGGGTCGCTCGTGGCAATGTGGCCCGACGCGCGCGAACAGCGCCGGCTCGTGACGCGGCTCGTCCTGGCACGGGCGTAGGCTTGACGGAGCCCGTATCAAGAGCGCAGGCGCCGGCTTGGCCGGCGCCGAAGCGGAAAACGGCGTAGCGCGTGCTCGCGATCATCCTCGGCCTGCTGCTCGCGGCAGGCGTGGTTGTGCTGGTCGCGTTGCCGTTCCTGCGCGAGCCGGTGGCGGCGGACGACCGGCTCGACGCGCCCACCGAAGCGGAGGCGCGGCGGCTCGAGCTGATCGAAGAGCGAGATCGTGCGCTCGCGGCGCTCAAGGAGCTCGAGTTCGATCATCGCGCCGGGACGATCGACGACGAGGACTACCGGACGCTCGTCACGCCGCTGCGCCAGGCTGCGGCGCGAGCGTTGCGTTCACTGGACGCCGAGACGGGGAACCGTCGCAGCATGAGTGAGCTTCCTACCGAGCCGGGGCCTCCGCCCGATGAAGGCACGCCGCCGACTCCCGCACCGGTGCCGGAGCCGTATCCGCCGCCCGACGAGGCGACGATCCCGAGCCCGGACGAGTGAGAGACCGGGGGCGGGTCGACGGAACCCCGTCACCCGCCCCCTGGTCGATCTACCACCTGTACCAGCGCGCGCCCTCGACGCCACGGACGAAGAAGCCGATCAGCCAGAGGATCGCAAGGATGATCGCGACCCAGATCAGGAACTTCACCACGGCGAAGCCGAGGACGAAGAGCACGATCACGATCAGCAGTGCCAGCAGTAGTGCGCCCAAGACGTCTCCTTGTTGAGGTTGGCTCTACGCATCGCGGTATCCCCGCTCCCACAGGCCCGTAACCCGATTTAGACGTCGGTCGTTTATTACTTACAACCGGTATGAAGCAGCGCCTCGCGCTGCCTCCCGGAACACAGTCGTCTCCCGACGAGACGGGCGCCTCCCCCCGGGGCGCCCGTTTTTTTGGACCCGCTAGACGCCGACTGCGGTCGCGAGCAGGAAGATGTTGAGTGTGACGATCACGATCGCCGCGGCGCTCGAGACGATCGTCGTCAGCCGGGAGTTGGCGAAGGGGCCCATCACGTCTCGCCTGCTCGTGAAGACCACGAGGGGCACCAGCGCGAACGGGATGCCGAACGAGAGCACGACTTGCGAGATCACGAGGGCGCGCGAGGCGTCGACGCCGATCGCGATGACGATGAACGCCGGGATCATCGTCACGAGCCGCCGGAGAGCGACCGGGATCTGCCGCCGCACGAACCCCTGCATGACGACCTGCCCTGAGAGCGTCCCGACCGCAGAGCTCGACAGGCCGGACGCAATCAGTGCGAGCGCGAAGAGCACGCCGGATGCGCTGCCGAGGATCGGCTCGAGCGTCTTGTGCGCCAGGTCGAGCGAGTCGACGTGGTGCAGGCCGCTCCGGAAGAACGTCGAGGCCGCCATCACGAGCATCGCGACGTTGATCACGCCGGCGATCGTCATCGCGAGCACCACGTCGAAGCGCGTGTAGCGCAGCAGCGTGCGCGCATCGTCGGCCGTCTCCGGGACGACGCGATCCTGGGTCAGCGCCGAATGGAGGTAGATCACGTGCGGCATCACGGTCGCGCCGAGAATTCCGACGGACAGCAACACCGCCTCGCCGCCGCCGAACTGCGGCACCACCGCGTGGTGCAGCACCGAGCCGTAGTCCGGGTGCGCGAACGTGAGCTCGGCGACGTAGCAGACGCCGATCACACCGACGAGCGCGGCGATCACCGCCTCGAGCGTGCGCACCCCGAAGCGCTGCAGCTCCAGGATCGCGAAGGCCGCCACGCCCGCGACGAGCGCGGACGGAAACAGCGCCCAGCCGAACAGCAGATGGATGCCGATCGCCGCTCCGAGGAACTCCGCCAGGTCGGTGGCCATCGCGATCGCCTCCGCCTGCAGCCACAACGCCACGACGATTCGCTGCGGGTAGCGCTCGCGGCAGAGCTCGGGCAGGTTGCGGCCGGTCGCGATCCCGAGCTTCGCCGACAGCGTCTGGATGAGCATCGCGAGCAGGTTGGCCGCGACGATCACCCAGACGAGCCGGTAGCCGAACCGCGAGCCGCCGGCGACGTTCGTGGCGAAGTTGCCGGGATCGATGTAGGCGACGCAGGCGATGAACGCCGGGCCGAGGAACGGCAGGATGCGGAAGCGCGTGCGATGCAGGGCCTCGTCGACGGTCAGGAGGCCCGCGGGCAGCGCCTGCCGCGTCGGGAGCAC
>Ga0070741_10002087_pt1 | contig 55716 bp, 44 predicted proteins | sample Coa_R1_4_FD_66440 | JGI IMG/M metagenome (GOLD analysis project Ga0070741, IMG submission 66440) | Surface soil microbial communities from Centralia Pennsylvania, which are recovering from an underground coalmine fire - Coalmine... | ecosystem: Environmental > Terrestrial > Soil > Unclassified ... | reverse complement strand
CTTTATTTTTGAAGTCCTAAGGTATTCTGTCACAGCCTTATTCTTGTAATACCTGGCATTATCGCAAAAAACATGAATCCTTTTTTTTCCTGGATACGCTGCCTCTATTTTTCGGAAAAAAACGGTTTCTTGATTCACGAGAGGTATATACATTGGGAATGCCTCGCTAAAATACATTTGCAAAAAACCACAATAAAGTGATAACTAGATCTGTTTTCATAAATGAAAAACATACAACCCAGAAAAAAAATGGCTGTACAAACATTTTTCAATGATATCAATCTAGCGCAACATTTTATTTCAATGAACCTCCGAGAAAAAACCCCTTCAGGCACTTTATGCGGCGTAAATCAACAATGGAATCTGTGGGCACAGCAAGTCATGCAGTCCGACGATTTTATCACTCTTTTCGCAAATAAATGCAGAGCTAAAGGGCTCACCATTTTAGACGCAAAGCTCATAAAAGAAAAAATAGGCCTAAATATCCCCGTTGAACCAAAGCTCTCATTTAAAATGTTAAAAGCATTTGAACGTATCGCACCTCATGTATATCAAGAAAAAGGCTGCTCACTTATTACAGCACCTCCAGGACAAACTATTCCATCGCTTTGTGAACTTGCCGTTTTCATGCAAAAAAACATTACGACCGGCCAGACTTTTTTTTCATATGAGAAACAATTACAAGACCCTGTTGCTCTTCAACCGTGCCGGATTTTAATAACAAATTCTGTTTTTTCAAACACTATAAGCGAGGAAAAGACCGGCATCTCAAGGATTGCCCAAGAGAAATTCGTAGCAACACTCGGATGCGAGTTGCCTACTGCTCAAGAGTATTTCACTCTTTTTTCATTCCATTTTGCTATTTTCGATATAAATGTACATCGCACCCTTGACAAACACGAATTTACCCTAAATTCCTCTACACAAAACACACCAGATGGGACATTTTCAGTTGGAATAAGTACAAAGAAAACAAATGGATGTTATGTTGAGTTTGACCGCTGCGTGCATAATTATCGTGGGATGGATAACTATGGTTCAGGAGGTGTCTACAGATTTGTTTCTCCTCAGGAAAATAACGAGCCTAAGAACAAGTGATTACTTCCTCACCAAACCCCTCTTAGTGGTAGATTTCACAGTCGTGGGATAGGAGAGCTTTTTGAACCGTTTCAAGACTCTTGTCACCGATCGCGTTTTTTAATGGGGCATAGATCTTTTCCCGAGGATAAACAAGAACTGCGCTGGAGCGCACGTGATCGAGAAGGTCAAAGATAAACCGCTCGCACTTCCAAATATGGGTATGCTGAGAAGTCAATTGATCGATCGGTAGGAGGTGGGCAGTTTTGCGCGATAGATGCAAAGGCATTGGTGTTTGTGCGCAAAGACGCTCTATGAAAGGCATCGAAATACAAAACATGCCCGTGCTCGATAGCGTAAAGTCAGACCTACCTTCAGGAATCTCAAAGTATTCGATCACCCTGAGCTTTCCTTGAATTTCTGCAAGGGCGCCCATTTTTTCATCCGGAGAAATGCGTTCTACCGCTTTTAACGCTGCATCAGCACCCATTCTTGCTGCAAGCCCGATAAACTCAGCATCAAAGGGATCGGCTAAAGGATTGTCGACAAAGATCACATTCAGATACTCGATCCCTTGCTCTTTCCATTTTTTCCAAATTCCCTTCTCAAAAAAAAGGCGCAAAGCATGTCCGTTGCCATCGGGACCTTCTGCAATTTTCCCAGGCTTTTCTAATCGCCAGCGGCCTGAATCATCCAGAAAGGGGAGCATCTCCTGCTCAAAAAAAGAAAGCTGGGAAGAGACGAGCCCAAAAAAATCGTGGGCCTTAAAAAAATCGATCGTTTGTTCGTGATTGAGCGGAGAGGTCATGATGCAGACAGGCAGCTTTCTTCCCGCTGTTTTTGTGCGCTCGCAGAAAATCTGAAAAAGGCTTTTTTTGCTAATGGGCGTCACTGGCACGGCGCCCTTAGGCCCATCGAATCCTAGGCGTGTACCCTGTCCTCCCGCTAAGATTAAACAACCTACTTTTCCCTCGCGAAGCAAACGCTCGCCCCTTAAGCGATCTTCTTCATTGCCACTTCTTTCAAACGTGGCGCACGGAGAAAATTCCATAGGGGTCGACTTGTCTCGATTGACGAGCTCTTGCTGCAGGGAAAGCAATTGAGAATCATACTTTTGCAACTGCTGCAAGAAAATGTGACGTTCCATGGGAGAAAGAGACTCAAGTCCTGCTAGGAGATGGGGCTGTTGCATTTGATGAACGATTTCGCGAATTTCTTTTTCCATCTCACACACCCGCAAATAACGATTGTATCGCGCTTTCAACACTGACAGTGCGCAAGTCCTTATTTTTAGCGATCAGAGCGCAGTGACGTAGAAGTGGATTTGGCGAAAGGACATTCTGTTTGAGCACCCCCTGTTTAGGATCAGCCCAAAGGGAAACAATATCGATGGGAAATGCGACATCGAGATAATACGCGATCGAAAGAACTCCCGAGTCTGGAACGAGAAGGTAGTTGCACCGATTTTTAATGATGGAAAGCATCTCAAATAAAGAGGTGCGCCCGCGAAGATCGACAATTCCCTTCCCCTCAATAGGTGGGTGTGGGGAAAAACCAAACAGAATCACCTCAATGCCGTACTCTGAATACACTTTTTTTAAGCATTCTTTCCAGTACTCTAGTGGCCAATTTTTTTCATAAGCATAGGCTGTCTCTGTTTGAACATGGACACCGATGTATCTTTTACGGGGATCGAGCAAGAACCGCTCACAAAGATCATCCCAAGAAACATCCCAGCTGAGCTTCGGCACCAGCTTTCCTAGCTGCCACATCAACCAACGCGTCGGATCGGGACTCTCTAAAACGATATCAAAATCCACGCGCCGAAGACCCGTATTCATGAGAGCTTGGTTCAAATCGAATGGCACTCCTCTTTTCCACTCAGCGTCTGCAACAGCTTTCACTCCATCTAGCATCTTAAACCCATCGAGAAGATCTGAACGCGTCATAAATGTGATTTGGGCATGCGGGATGAATTGCCGTATCCGATGAGAAAGTGCATAAAGCCCAAGAGGAATGTCGCCAAGTCCGCGATTCCAGCAGATCAAAAATCGATAACTCCCTTTGCGCGCTGCGCGCTTTAAAAGGGAATCCAAAGGGTTAATTCCGTACTTTCCCCATAACTTTTTAAACATAATTTAAGCAGTGATGTGTAATTTTGAACGCTTGATCCCTAAATTTTTGATGACCGCTTCATACACTTCCCCTGCCTCGATTCGTTTCATACAGCGAAAATCGATATGGCAGGTGCGCTGATAGCAAGGAGAGCATTCGACATGTTTATGGATAACAGTTCCCGAGCGATAAGGACCTGTGACAACCTCGCTGGTAGAACCGAATAGGGCGACCATTGGAGTCCCAATTGCATCCGCAATATGCATCGGTCCGCTATCATTGGTGAGAATAACGTCGCAATTGCTGATCAAGCCCGTCAATTCTCGAAGCGTTGTTAAACCTGCCAAGTTGACAACGCGTGAGGGCAGTGCGTTGCAAATCTGCTTGACAACGCCTGCAGTTGCTAAATCGCCGAAATACACAATGTAAATGTTTTTATCTCTAAGAAGTTTCTCTGTCACTTCTCGAAATCTTTCGGGAAGCCAGCACTTAGCAGAGCCATAAGTAGCCCCCGGATTAATCCCCACCACGACCGCACCCTCGGGAATGCCATGCTGTCTTAGCAAGGCGCGCGAGTCGCTAATCTCTTTAGCGCTGAGGTAAAGATGCGGCGGCGTTTCTGAAACAGGAATGCCCAAAGGCTCTAGAAGGGTTTTATAAGTAACGACAAGATGCTGATTTTGAATGTTGCTAGGAAAAGGAAGGCTGTGGTTTAAAAGAAGGCTTCTTCCGTTTCCCTGATAACCAATCCGGTTTTTTACATTTCCAAGCCAAAACCACCACGCCGAAGAAAGAGAGTGGGTCAAAAGAATTCCGAGGTCGTATTCGCCTTTACGCAATTTTTCAATCACGCTGCGCCTGCCCGATCGACGCCCAAAACCATTTGTTTTACTAAAGCAAAACAACTCATCGATTTCGGGATCTTCTTTAAGGAGCTCGCAAATCGGGGAACGGCACATCGCTGTGATACGCGCCTCTGGATAGGCTTTTCTCAAATCCGAGAGGATCGGCGTCGCCATCACAAGATCCCCAATCCAATTGGGCATTCGCACTATAATGTTCCGCGGCTTAAAGCTGCGAAGAGATTCCATCTACATTCTCTAAAATAATTTTTACTCTCTCACCTGACACTCTTAAACTAGCCCTAGCAACAACGCTTGTCAACAAATAACTGTAATCAGTCAAAAAAGCACAGGGGAACTTCCCTCCGACCTAGAAAAATACCAAGGGATCAGGATTTTGTACACCCTGTATTGCATTTATACGCGAATCGGCCATAGACTTGGATTTATGCCACGCATTTTTTCGTATAACAAAGTCCGGAGCTCGCGGGAAGCTATCTCCCTGCCAGCTGGCGAGAGCGAGCGCGAAATTAGACGGAAAAAGGCAAGGCCAGAAAATCCAAATTTTCAATCACGTTGAGTATATGGCCGATTCAGGTATAAAATCCTACATTGTGAGTGTCTTTAGAAAAAGGTCGTTCAGATAGTAAACATCGCGGCCCATTTTAAAGCTTCGAAGCACGTCAATCCGCTCAAGCTCTTTAAGATAAACAGAAGCGGTCTGCCTTTTTGCTATACCGCTTTCTTCGAGAAATTTAATTTTACAATAAGGAGATCTAAATAACACTTCAATTAAATCTTTCGAATAAATTCTTGGCAATTTAGTACGGACTTTTTCTGCTGTTTCTTGAATTAAGTGATAGATATTTAAAATCCGTTTTCTTGTAGCAATAGCAGTCTCCTCAAGTCCTTGTAACATGTAAAGAATCCAACATTCCCACGCGCCTGATTCAGTCACGTTTTGTAATCCATTATAATATGCAGCTTTATTCTCAATGATATATCGGGATAAATAGAGGACGGGAAGATCTAGTAATCCCTTATCAACCAAATATAAAATGTTTAAAATCCTTCCTGCCCTACCATTTCCATCTGAAAAAGGATGAATAGCCTCGAACTGATAATGCATCACCGCCATTTTAATGAGAGGATCCAAAGAAGTTTCAGAGTGCATAAAAGTTTCTAAATTCGATAATTTATTTCGAATAACGTCCTCCCCTTCAGGAGGAGTATACTTTACTTCTCCTGCAGGGTTGATTAACTTTGTGCCTCGCAGATTTCGAATTCCCTGTGTTGAGTTCTTTAATATTTGAACTAACTCTATGAAAAGAGGAGTCGTCAATAGCCTTTTCTTTTGAGTTAAGGAACGAAATCCATGCCAAAGCGCATCTTTGTAATAAAGAACCTCTTTTGTCTCAGGCTCAATCAATAAGTTAGCATTAACAAAAGCTTTATATAATTCGTCATTTGTTGTAACAATGTTTTCAATTTCTGAAGAAAGTTTAGCTTCAGAGAGCCCCAAGGCCTGGATCAGAACAGCTTGGTTCGGAATTAGGTGACCTGAAATTTTAAGCTCGGCAATCGCTTTATTTGCTCGAACAGTCATTTTTAGAATAGGGACAGTTTCCAAATCCATTCTTGGAGGCAACTCTGGTAAATGGTTATAAGGGGTGTTTCGATCAAAGGACATAGCGATAAGCCTCATATGTTTACGGAATCGACAGATACGAATAATATGTCGAAAAAACAGTTTTTTTTCGACATATTATTTTATTTGTTTCGTAAAATATTTAAAATCAAAAGGTTGTAAATGGATCTTTTCTCAATGGGGAAAAACTTTAGGCATGAGTATATTGGGCAAAAAGCAAAAAGCGGGGATTTTTGCGTTGAAGGGGCAGCAGCGACAGCAAATCATTTTAGGGATTGATCCGGGAACGCGCGTCACAGGGTATGGGGTGATCAAAGTTCGCCATCCCCGCATCGAACCTGTCGATTTTGGATGCATTCGCCCGCCAACAAATCAGGATCTTCCTGCGCGTTATCTCGCTCTTTTCAACAGTTTGGAAAAACTTCTCAATGAGTACTCTCCCGATGCTGTGGCCGTTGAAACGCAATTCGTTTATAAAAATGTGCAAAGCGCTCTCAAACTGGGGATGGCTCGCGGCGTCGTGATGATTGCGGCAGCAAGAAGAGGTATACCGATTTTTGAATATGCCCCTAAAAAAGCGAAGCTCGCCGTCGTGGGCAACGGCTCGGCGAGTAAAGAGCAAGTACAGAAGATGATCCAACTTCTTTTGGAACTGCCTGTGCTTCCCGAACCTGAAGACGCCGCCGATGCGCTTGCTCTTGCCATTTGTCATGCGCATTCCGTAAACTATTTGGAAAGGTTACAAAAATGTACGAGTTCATCAAAGGCATATTAGTCGAAGCGACCCCTTGTAAAGCGATCGTTGAGACGCAAGGGATTGGATTTTGCCTCCAGATCCCCTTTAACAACTTTTCGAAACTCCCTGCTATAGGGACATCGGTCACACTTTTTACCTCTTTCATCGTACGAGAGGATTCTCAAAAGTTATTTGGCTTTCTGACGCGACACGAGAGAGATCTTTTTGAAAGCTTGATTGAAGTTTCCGGAGTAGGCCCAAAAACAGGACTGTCTTTAGTAGGACATATGGAAGTGAATGATCTACAGGCAGCGCTTAGTCAGGGAAACATTTCAGTCATTTGCAAAATTCCGGGCATTGGCAAGAAGACAGCGGAAAGGCTTGTCGTCGATATGCGGGATAAAGTGAAGAAAGGAATGAACAGCAGCGGCGAGCTGCAATCTTTTCAAGGACAGAATCAAGAGCAAGGTGTTGTCTCCGATGCAATCTCTGCTTTAATGCATCTGGGCTACAATAACGCCCAATCTCAAAAGGCGATCAAGGTCGCTCTTTCAAAAACAGAAGGTGAGCCCGAGTTGGCCCGGCTCATTACATCAGCGCTACGGAGTATTTAGCAGCGGTATAAATCAATAAAGTTAGCGACAAGACCACTCCATCCGGTTTGGTGGGAAGCGCCTAAGCCTTTTCCCGTTTCGCCGTGATAGTATTCGTGAAATAAAGGGTAACAATTCCAGTAAGGGTCTTTGGCGTAGGGAAAATGCTCTCCAAAAACAGGCCGATTGCCCGAGGTATCCAATGCAAAAATGCGGATGATTCCATTGGCAAAAGATTGTGCCATCTCATGAAGGTTTGCAGGAGGCTCATCTCTATAGGAGACCTTAACCCCCTCTCCAAATGCGCTTGCAAACTTCTCTAGCGATTGTGTCAGCATGAACGTAGGAACGGTCCAAATGGGACCCCGCCAATTAGAGTTCCCTCCTTTGACGCGCTCTAGGGATTCGCCCGGCTCATATCCTACCTTTCTATCCTGATAGAAAAAGGGATGTTCCTTATGAAACTTGGACAAGCTGCGCAATCCATAATCGGAGCGAAATTCCTCAGGACTCCATACATATTGCAAAATTCCTCTGAGATGGTCTTCGCTAACAAGCGTCAGGATATATCCTTTTTTATCTTGGTCTTTAAGAGGAATGACACAGTCCTCAGATAGAATTTTTCTATGGATGACAAACCATTCGAAATTCTTCTTAAATTCCGGGAAAAGCGATAGCTCATCTTCATCAAGAATCTCTACCGCGAACAGAGGGATTAAACCGACGAGAGAGCGGACTCGGAATTCAGAAAATTGCCCATTGGGATAAGAGAGCACATCGTAAAAGAAATGGTCTTTTTCGCTCCAGAGGCCATAATTTTTGTTTCCCATTTTCTTCATCGCATCTGCGATGTAGACAAAGTGCTGGAAAAATTTTGTTGCCATGGCTTCATAACCGGGCATCGCTGTCGAGAGCTCAAGGGAAATCCGCATGAGATTGAGACAAAACATCGCCATCCATCCCGTACCATCTGATTGACGCAGCGTAGCTCCGGCAAAATACGTTTGTGAACGGTCGATTAAGGTGATGTTATCCAGTCCCAGGAATCCCCCTTCAAAGACGTTATTTCCCGAGCTATCGACCTTGTTGACCCACCAAGCAAAGTTCATGAGAAGTTTTAAAAAACATTTTCTCAGAAATTCGATATCTCCTTTTTCGCCTTGCTTGCGCTCCATCTCATAAATGCGATAAGCAGCCCACGCTTGCACCGGAGGATTCAAATCGGAAAATTCCCATTCATAGGCAGGGATCGCTCCATTAGGGTGTTGGAACTGATCGAAGAGAAGCAACCACAGCTGTTCCTTGGCAAACTCGATATCGACAAGCGCTAAAGTGATGCAATGAAAAGCGAGGTCCCACGCCGCAAACCAAGGATATTCCCATTTGTCCGGCATCGATAAAATCCGCATTGAGTTGAGATGACGCCAATGGATATTTCGAATTTGGTAGCGTGTCTGCGGAGGCTTTAGCTCAGAATGATCTCCCGTTAGCCACAAATCGACATCGAAAAGGTAAATCTGCTTACTCCATAGCATTCCAGCAAGCGCCTGCCTTTGGATCAAACGTTCATCCTCACTTGCATTTTTGGGATGGATCGTTGAGTAAAACTCATCCGCTTCTTTCTTTCTCTTGTCAAAAATATCTTTAATATCATCTAAGGGACACTCGAGCGCTTGGTTGGAAAGCCGCAAATAAATGACGATGGAACCCTTTCCTGGAATTTTCTCGTATTGGTAATGAAAACAGGCTTTAGTCCCTGTTTGCTTTGGGTTTGTGCAATTCTCATTGTCGACAACGGTGCGATGGAAGGCATCTTTAGTGAACGGATGTCCCGGTTTGTCCTCATTGTCCGTAAACAAAAGTCTAGCTCCCTCGGAACCGTATAAATAACGCTTGCCCAAATGATAATCGAATTGCAAGTTGGACAGCGAATTCATACGCGTATCATCCGCTCTCAAACAAAGTGAGCCATTCTGTGTAAAATTGACGATCTCTGGTTCAGGTTGACGCTTATCTTCCCAACCCCATTGATTGCGAAACCAAAGGTGTGGCAGGAGGTGTAAATCTGCCGGCTCCTCGCTGCGATTGAACGCCTCGATACGAATGCAAATATCTTCAGGAGTTTCTTTCGCGTACTCAATAAAAATATCAAAGTAGCGACTGTCATCGAAAATCCCCGTATCGATCAACTCATACTCAGAATCATGAGTGCCCCTTTTGCGATTTTCACCCAAGAGTTGTTCATAGGGAAATGCCTCATGGGGGTACTTATAAAGAAATTTCATGTAGGAATGCGTGGGCGTCCCATCAATATAATAGTAACATTCCTTAACGTCTTCGCCGTGGTTGCCTTCGACGGATGCCAGCCCAAAAAGGCGCTCTTTTAGAAAAGGATCCTTGCCATTCCAAAATACCGGGGCAAAAACAAGTACCTGATAGCGGTCGCACCAACCTGCAATTCCATCCTCACCCCAACGATAGACCTTCATATTCGCTTTATCAAAAGGGAAATAAGCCCAAGCATCACCATCAGCACTATAATCTTCTCGCACGGTACCCCACGCCCTTTCTGAAACATAAGGGCCCCATTTAAACCAATGCGGGACCTCATCAATGACCTTTTCCGCAAGTCTTAAGTGCTCTTGTGTTTGCATAGAAGAAGCCATTTCTTTGAGTATTAATACCTACCTGAAATATAATTAAATTTTTTTTTACTACAACGTTTGATTGTTGTCATCGGCCTCGTTTTTGGGTATGATTATTCCACAATTTAAAGAGCAATCCCCACAATGGAATATGTGCACCGCCCCTACCAAAAAGGGGAAACAATTGCCGCAATCGCAACTCCTCCTGGAGAAGGGGGCGTAGCAGTCATCCGAATCTCAGGAAACGATGCGCTTTGCGTTGCAGAAAAAATTTTCTCGGGACCTATTCGCACTTACAAAACCCACACGGCACACTTCGGCAAAGTGGTCGATATCGATGGTACGATCGTTGATGAGGTGCTGGCCCTGGTAATGATCTCTCCGCGCTCCTATACAGGAGAAGACACCGTTGAGATTCATTGCCACGGCGGAAGCTTGATCAGTCAAAAAGTATTAAATATCATCTTAAACGCAGGCGCGCGCCCGGCTCAGCCAGGAGAGTTTACATTCAAAGCCTTTATTAATGGAAAACTCGACCTCGCTCAGGCAGAAGCCGTCCAACAATTGATCGGAGCAAAAAACACTCTCGCGATGCAAATGGCCAAAGAGCAGCTGCAGGGAAGAATCTCTAAACAAATTCTCCATTTTCAAAAGAGCCTCGTCGATACGGCAGCCATTCTCGAAGCTTGGGTCGACTTTCCCGAAGAGGATCTGGAGTTCGCGAGTATGGAAGAGATCATCACATACTTAAATACGATCAAACAGCCCATGGAAAAACTGCTTGGTACATTTCACGACGGCAAAATCGCGAGCCACGGCATTTCTCTCTGCCTCGCAGGACCGCCGAACGTTGGAAAATCCTCCTTGATGAATGCTCTTCTCGGAAAAGATAGGGCCATCGTCACAGAAATTGCTGGAACGACTCGCGATCTTCTCGAGGAAGAGATGAAGCTTGGCAACCTTCACTTTAGACTGATCGACACCGCTGGCATTCGCGACACTTCTGAAATCATCGAAAAAGAAGGGATTCGTCGCTCTAAAGAAGCGATGCAGCACGCCGATCTCATTCTCCTCGTTCTAGATGTTTCCCGCGGTATCTGCCAGGAAGCCTCTGCACTCATCGCCTCTGCGCCTAAAGAGAAAACACTCCTTGTTTGGAATAAAATGGATTTGCCTCATCCCGATATTCCTTCCACTGATCTTCCCTTTACAGCAAAAGTCTCTGCACAACAAGGATTAGGTCTCGAAGATTTGCATGCGCAGATCGACAAACTCATTTGGCACAAGGGTCCACCTGCCAAAGATGAGATCGTCATCACTTCCCTAAGGCATAAGCAGGCACTTGCGAATGCCATCGAAGCTTTGCAAACTCTCATTGATGGACTTAAAACAGGAGTTTCTCCAGAATTTGTAGCCTCTGATATGCGCAAAGTGCTTTCCGAACTCGGCACGATCATCGGAACCAACATCACAGAAGACGTTCTCTCCGCAATCTTTTCTAAGTTCTGTATTGGAAAATGACGAAGACAAAACAAATTCAGCACATCCTCGATGAACTTTTTCCCGATCCATCGATTCCCCTAGAGCACACCGATCCCTACACTTTACTCATCGCCGTCCTTCTCTCCGCGCAATGTACCGATGCTAGAGTCAATCTGGTGACTCCCGTATTATTTGCTAGGGCCTGCACCCCTGAAGAAATGGTCAAACTTTCTGTCGAAGAGATTACTACGCTCATCCGCACCTGCGGCCTAAGCAATACTAAAGCTAAAGCCATTTGGAACCTCTCAAAAATCCTCATCGATAAACATCATGGCAAAGTTCCTGCATCCTTTTCCCATCTCGAACAACTTCCGGGCGTTGGCCATAAAACAGCTTCCGTCGTGATGTCGCAAGCCTTTCACCAACCCGCATTCCCGGTCGACACACACATCCATCGCTGCGCTAAGCGTTGGGGACTGAGCTCAGGTAAAAGCGTGGAACAGACGGAAAAAGATTTAAAGAGTCTTTTCCCAAAGAAATCCTGGAACAAACTGCATCTGCAAATCATCTACTTCGCCAGAAAGTACTGCCCAGCCAAGGGCCATGATCCACAAAAGTGTCCAATCTGTAAAATTCTCTAAGAAGCACGTCCAAGGGATTGCCCAAGAAGTCCGCGGACTTCCATTTTTTTTGCGGAAAAGCGAACGAGATCGTCATCGAAGACAATCGTATCGGGATCAAAGAGAACAAGGAGACAAGAGCCTCCAAAAGAAAAATACCCTTTTTCTTCTCCCTTAGGATACACTTTGCTAGGCGTGTAAGTTTGATGGATGCTTCCCACATAAGTCGCCCCCACTTCGACGTAAAGCACTTTACCGAATTTTTCTGTCTCAAGCTCCGTGATCATCCGTTTATTTTGGCTTAAGTAGGCAATATTTCGTTTGAGAGCGATGGGGTTCACTGAGTATAGAGGACCATTAATGAGGCGCGCTTTTCCAGGCACGCAATCAAGTGGGAAATGAAAGCGGTGGTAATCCACAGGGCAAAGGCGCGCCATGGCCAGCGCCCCTTGTGCGTAACGTGCGGCAAGCACATCGTCTTGCAAAAGATCCTTTAAAGAAAATTTCTTTCCTTTCACCCAAAAACCGTCCGCTTTCTCAATATTAGGAAAAACCAGATAACGCGCGTCAGCAGGCAGAATCACGACATCGCTTTTCTCATCAATGGGCCGACTTTCCGGTTTCAACTTTCGAATAAAAAAATCGTTGAATGACCGATAGGACTCAACCGGATCCAGGAATTCCGAAGAATCGACTGCAAAATCTCGAATGAATGGCTTGACTTTGGATCGGCTCGCGCGGGTCTTTTGAATATATCCATAAAAATGAGATAAAAATGGTACGCTTGCAAAGAAAGGCCTCAACAAAAAAGAAAAACAGCGTGAAAGCAATCCTTTCCCATAAAGAAGCTCGAGAAAATAAAGCCCGTAGACTTTTTCCCTCTCTTCCCTTTTTTTCACCCGATCGTAGTAAATAATCTCTTTCATGGCCTAGTGACTGCGGTTTTCCCTGCGATAGAAGCAAAGAATGTTAACTCATCTAGATAATCTTTTGCAAAGAGATGTTCAAGATGGCTAGCCGCAATCATTTCATAGATTTGTCTCGCTGTGCGCAGCATGCGCCCTGCATGCGCTTTACTCTGGTCTCCCTGAATAAAAGCCTCTCGCTGCTTTTTAAATTGCAACATCAAGTCCTTCATCTGCTTCTGCTTTTCTAGCTGCGTTGTTGTCGCAATAATTAATTGATCGATGATCTTCACTTCATCTTTCTCGCTCAAAGGAAGACTCGCTTCTAGCAGAGAGGATTGAGGGATAAGAAGAGTAGGGTTTTCAGCCCAGGCAAGCGAAGATATCAACAAGAATAAAGGCGCAAAAAAAATATTTTTTTTCATAATGCACGATAATAGTTATGCAAGACGTCTACTGAAAATACGGCAAAAATCCGTTTGTTGTCAAAGTTTCGCAAAAGGCTCACTTTAGCGAATGGGAAGGTATCTTTTCTTTCCTATTTTTGCGCGCTTGCGATTTTCTTTGAGAAAGAGACTTTTTGATTAAGATGAGAATCAGGCTTAATGACAAACCACCCTCGCTTAGGAACACCGGGTTAGAGTTGCGGGTCCTGACTTCAACCTAACAAATCTTCCTATTTCTAGGCATAGATATAGAAATAATTTTAATTGAATTAGAGATATTCCCATTTTTAACCCACTCAATATTTGCTGCTTGAGGAAAAACCTCCAAGACTCTTTATCCAGAGCCCATATCAACCCTGTTCTAAAAATTGCAAAGGCAATATAATCAAACTCTTATTGAATGTAATCCACAGGAAACCGCTATGTTCGGATTTGTTAAAAGAATTTTTGGGACAGCGCAAAGCCGCCTTATCAGCAAATATGGAAAGATTGTCGCTGAAGTCAACCGCTGGGAAGAGAAATTCCAATCCCTTTCCGACGACGAAATCCGAGCCAAAACACAGGAATTCCGCGAAAGGTTAAGCCAAGGAGCCACCCTCGATGAGCTCCTGCCGGAAGCTTACGCCACCGTCAAAAATGCCTGTCGTAGGCTCTGTGGAACAGACGTTCATGTCTCCGGATATGACCAAAAGTGGGACATGATCCCCTATGATGTCCAAATTCTGGGCGGAATTGCGATGCATTACGGAGCCATCTCTGAAATGCAGACGGGCGAAGGAAAAACGCTTACTGCTTCCATGCCCCTTTACCTGAATGCTCTCACCGGAAAACCCGTTCACCTCGTCACAGTCAACGACTACCTCGTTCAAAGAGACGGCGAATGGATCGGCACGATTTTCCGCTATCTCGGCCTCACCGTCGCTTCGCTCACAAATGCCACACCTCCTCACAAGCGCAAAGCTGTCTATGCAGCGGATATTCTTTATGGCACAGCTTCTGAATTTGGATTCGACTACCTGAGAGACAACTCAATGGCCCACAGCAAAGAAGATCAATGCCAGCGCGGCCACTACTTTGCTATCGTCGATGAAATCGATTCGATCCTTATCGATGAAGCGCGAACACCTTTGATTATTTCTGGCCCCTCATCGGGATCGCGTCAAATGTACGACACTCTTAAGGACGATGTCGCCAATCTCGTTCGACACCAGCGCGATTTATGCAATAAGCTCGCTACCGATGCGCGCAAAATCCTTGAGAAATATGGAAATCTCAGCGAAAGCCCTCAAGAGCGCAAGCTGACTAAAGAGCAAGAGGCTGAAGAGAGAGAAGCCCTCCGCAAACTTTGGCTTGTCAGCAAGGGAACTCCTCAGAACAAGATTTTAAAAAGGATTCGCGAAAACCCCGCTTTAAGAGCTCAAATCGAGAAATGGGACACCTATTATTACGGTGATGCCAATAAGGAAGAGCGCGCAAAAACACTAGCAGAACTCTTCATCATCGTCGATGAACGCGCCAGCGAATTCGAACTCACCGACAAAGGGATTCATCAATGGCTCGAAGACAATAAGGAAAAAGCGACATCCGATGACTTCGTTATGCTCGACCTAGGCGATGAATATGCAAAAATCGACCAGAACCCCGATTTTAGCGAGCAGGATAAGCTCCATCATAAAGTGCAACTCCGAGAAGAAGATTCCCGGCGTAAAGAACGCACGCATAACTTAAGACAGATGCTCAGAGCCCATCTCATGATGGAAAAAGACATCGACTACATCGTCTCCGAAGAGAAAATCGTTATCATCGATGAGAACACAGGCCGCCCCCAACCCGGGCGTCGATTCTCCGATGGACTGCACCAAGCGATAGAAGCCAAAGAAGGGGTGACCATCCAAGGAGAAACCCAAACCTATGCGACCATCACGCTTCAGAACTACTTCCGCCTTTATACCAAGCTTGCTGGAATGACAGGCACCGCAATGACGGAAGCCAATGAGTTTAAAGAAATCTATAAGCTCGAAGTTCTCGCCATCCCGACGCACCGCAAATGCCAGCGCAAAGATGCAGACGATGAGATCTACATGACAGAGCGCGAAAAATACAACGCGATCTTAAAAGACATTCAGGAAGCCCACGCAAAAGGGCGTCCTATTCTGATCGGGACTGAATCTGTTGAAGTCTCGGAAAAACTTTCTCGCATCCTTAAGCAAAACAAACTCGAACACACCGTCCTCAACGCTAAAAACCACGCACACGAAGCAGAAATCATCGCCGAAGCGGGCTCTCCCGGAGCAATCACGGTCGCTACTAACATGGCGGGACGCGGAACTGACATTAAGCTCAAACCGGGCGTTGCTGACGTTGGTGGGCTGCACGTCATTGGGACAACACGCCACCAATCGCGCCGCATCGACAGGCAGCTTCGCGGAAGATCCGCGCGCCAAGGCGATCCAGGAACCTCTAAGTTCTATGTCTCTTTTGAAGATCAGTTAATGCGACTTTTCACCTCTCCACGCATCACGGCCTTCCTGCAACGCTTCCGCCCTCCTGAAGGCGAAGCAATTTCTGCGAACATTTTAAACAAATCGATCGAAACCGCGCAAAAGCGCGTCGAACAGCGCAACTACACGATCCGCAAGCACACTCTTGAATACGACGATGTCATGAACAAGCAAAGAGCAGAGATTTACTCTTTCCGCAATGAAGTTCTCCATATAGAGAACACAATCCCCCTCGCGAATGAGATTCTCGAAGAGATTTGCCTGGAAATGTGCCATAAGTACTTCCCTGGAAGCGGCCAGCACGACAGAGATCCTGCAGGTTATTGTGAATGGCTCACAAGCCATTTTCCCATTGCCTTTGATCCACAAGAGTTTGATAACGATTATTTAAAGATCGAAGATATTGAGCGCATGGCCTCGAAAAAAATCTTATCCTCTTTTGACCATAAGCTGTCTCACGAGGCGGAAAAAATTGCGAAAGCACAAAGCCTATTCGTAAACTCTCCTCAGGCGATGAGTCCAGAGCAAGTCCTCTATGAAGTGATCCGCAGCTTGCTCATCCGCAACATCGATCGCATCTGGCAAGAGCATCTGCTCAACATCGATCATTTGCGCACAGAAGTGCACATCCGCTCTGTGGGTCAGAAAGATCCTCTCCTCGAGTTTAAGCACGAAGCCTTTGCGCTGTTCGACTCCCTCTCTCTGAGAATCAAGCAGGAAATTGCACATGCGCTGTTCAAATTTGAGATGGTTCTTCCCGAAGCGCCCGAGCCGCAGCCGCCGCGCATTCAGCCGCGCCTCAGACCTCTCATCGATCTCTCTCTCATGCCAGAACTTGAGAAAATGAATTCGGCAGAAGAAGATACAAGCATTCAGCCTACTTTAACTTGAGTCAGCGCCCAAACTTTTTGCAAAAAAAGTTTGGGCATTCCACTTGCAAGAAAACAATCTCTTCTTCTATAAATCCTCTCTCATTGGAAGTTTTTAACTCTGACTTTGAGGACAATGCTTAAACGCTTGCTACAAACGCTTTTTCTATCCGCTGCCTTTTGCTCTACAAGTGCTTCTGAGAGTGATTCTATCCCCATCCTTGATCTCGATGTCATCTCCTACGAAGACTTCATGAATGAAGATCCTACAACCCTACGGCTTCTCGACAAAGCGCTGCACGAAAAAGGCATCGTCGGTATGCGCGGCATCCCTACTTATAAGGAAAAAGTGCTTAACTACATCGACGCCGCCCGCCGTTTTTCCTCCCTTCCTGAAAACGTCAAAGAAGCCTACGCACCCAATCGAGAACGGGGAGATCTTTTTCTGGGTTATGAAAGAGGTAAAGAAAAATTCAAGCGGCCCGATGGAAAATGGGTCATTGATGACCAGAAAGTGTCTTATTACGCATTTGTGCCGGATTGCCCTGAAAATATGTGGCCCACAGAAGTCGACTTAAAAACTTCTTTCCTAGCCATCGCCGCCTTGATGGCTTCTGTAGGGGAAGCTGTCATGCATAAAATTGGACTCACCGGGCCAAACACAGGGATCTACATCAATGGCATCCCGCGCGTCGGGCGCGCGCTGCATTACCGCAAACCTACAGAAGACCTGTCCGATAACCCATATTGGTGCGGTTCCCATTTTGACCTCTCTATATTGACCACTTTGCTTCCTGCTTTCTACTTTCTCAACGGAGAAGAGATCGTGGAACCCCTTGAAGCGGGTCTATTTGTAAAAACAACACAAGACGGCGTGTTTAAAAAAGTCATCGCAAATGACCCCGACATTCTTCTCTTTCAAGTAGGAGAATTTGGACAGCTGGCAACAAATGATGCCATTAGAGCCACAGAGCATCGCGTCCATAAAGCGAAGGGCGCCGTAGAGCGCTACACGCTTGCACTTTTTACCGACGCACCCATGGACACAGTGATTTATTCGACATCAGAGCTGACAGAAGACAGTCGTTACGGAGGAAAAGCAGGAAGTCCCTGTTCCTATCGCCATTGGTTTGAAGAATCTTTTAAGCGCTATATCGTAGAAGAAACACCTTCTCAAAATTAAGGGGTATTTATGGCTGTTCTCGCAAATGTCTCCTTTCCCGATCAGCAAACAATTAGGAATTACATCGAAAGCCATCCTTTACAGAAATGCATCAAGGCACTGCCACGTTGCTTTCAAGAGATCGATGTCATCACAGCAGCTTTTGCAAACCGAGTCATGATGCATAAAGAAATTGGAAAAAATATCAGAGATGCCTTTGCAACTCAAAATCAAAAAGCGGCCGACTTGAAACGTCTGGTGCAAATAAGGATTGAAGAAAGAAAAGTAGAAGGGGAAGATACCACTAATCTGATAGGTCTTTTAGAAAACTTTTCAAAATTAGAAGAGGAAACATATTACCCTGTTGAAAAAGTCTACAAACTCTTCTTAAAAGATTTAATAAACAACAAAAACTTTTATCCTCCGGATAAAACAAACCCCAATTTAATGATGTACTTCGGCCTTCTCATGAAAGAAAGTGACTCATTTTAACATCGAACTCCTGTAAAAAGTATCGGATTGATCACTGATAACGCATTTTTGAAATGGGGCAATGAGCAAAATGCGCGGACCTTCTAAAGCTGAGTTTCAATCTGTAGTAAAAAAAGCACGCCATGATTTTGTCATCGTTGAGAAAATTGCACCTGGAATGGGTTATACCCAATGCGACTGAAAATTTGGATTTAAGACCGAGCCAATCGCGGGAGCTTTCGCTTCGGTCCTAAACCAAATTTTCAGTCGCATTGGGTATAATCGAGTCTATCCGCAGTGAAGCTTACATTTAATAAGCTTCGCTTAGCAGAACTAACTTTCATCGATGATAGCAATCTTTTTAGCAACTTTCTCTTCCACCTGTGCTTCAAATCCACATTTCCTTAGTAGAGAAACATGATCTGGATTGAAACAATGATCCATTTCTAAGCAGCCGCCCTTAGCAAGGGTTCTGTGAATACTTTGTAACGTCTTTTCAGAAGAGGGATCCTCAAAAAGAAAACATCCATAGGTGTGATCTGAGATCTTATTAAAGCAGCCATCTGAAATAGATTCCCAGAAAGCTGGATTGTGCATATCCACAACAAGATGTGGGCCTGCAGCTGCAGAAAAGTCAATTCTTAAGCAGTTGTCCCCATGACTATCCGATCTCCTAAATTTGCAGGAACCTAAGTAGTAGTTATTCGCAAATCCACAACCCATATTCAATTCATTAATATTCGGGTTGTTTTTAAACAACTCCAAAACTTGAGCGCGTATATCAACAGCAAAGCACTCGCTTAATGAAGAGAGTGAAGTTGCCAAAAACTGGGTTTCTCTCATCGCCTGAAAGTAATACTCTCTTTCCTCTAGGGATGTTTTAGAAACTGACGCTGTTGGAACCCCTAAAATATGGTGAACTAACTCTTGTACTTTAAACGGATCCGCGCCGCCGAATTCTTTCAGCCCCTTTTCTTTGCTAGTAATACACTCAGTTAATTCAGGCAATTCATCACCTGCTAAAGCAAAAATGCTTTGCATTCTTTTTTCTTTTTCGAGATCACTTTTAAATAGTTTTGCCTCTATAGCTTCTTCAATACTTGTTTTCAAAGGAGTATTTTCAAAAGATTGAATTCTGCTTTGAAATTCAGCTACTTTTGAAAAATCTATAGAATAGACATCAAAATAAGATTTTATGCTCATTAAAATACCTTCAATATAAAAAACAATATTATACACACTGATAGTATTTTCAATAAATTAAAAATACCAAGATTTGGGGAATGCTAAGATGCAAGGATTTGATTATTAATCCTTTTGCGTCTTGACATTTCTCATAAGAAACTGCTGCTGGGGGGCAGTAATGCAGAATCAGAAGCACTTGCTCATAATAATGCAAACCCACAGAAGATCTAAAAAAGCAGGATACACTCCGCGAAAAATGACTTAAAATTAATTTTTCATCGTGTTGACTTTTCTGAAACCTAAGAAGAATAAAGGGACAGCGGCTAAGCAGTAGACAAACCAATAGCTGCTATTCCACTCGAGGCGAAGAATGCCATTGTCTGAAAAGAAAAGCTGGATCAATCCCAGCGTGAGCAAGTTTGCGCCGATGGAGAGCATCAGGATAGGCCAAAAGCTGCTTCTATCTTCAGTAGCGCGCTGGTCTTCGGCTACTTCTGTAGGAATAGAGGGAATTCCTAATGGGGAATGAGAGTGATTAAATCTTTTTTCTGCCATGGGTTCTTTCAACGGTTCGAATGGGTGTGTGCTAGGAATGCCTTTTTTTTCTGCAAATGCGCTTGAGTTTGCTCCTTTATAGGGCGGACTATAAAGCGAAGTCAAGCTATCTTGCAAAGATTGATGGTGAAGTTCTTTTGCAGGGCTCACCGGAACAAAGGACCCTTTTTGCTCAGAGGTGCAATAGGGACAAACATCAATATCGTAAGGAATGCGGCCATCGCAATTTGTGCACATTTTTTGGCGGTCTTTTGGATTCATAGGCGATGATTCAATTAAGTGCTCTTCAATCCATCTTGTCATAGAAATGGCAAAAAAACCAGCAGGAATTTGAAGGCGAACTCGTTTTGCCAAAAACCTAGCGGCTTTTGGCCAAATGGTGTAAAATCGATTCAAAAATGGAGTATGCAGATAATGGAAAAACAAAATTTTGATCTGGTAGTCATCGGCGCAGGCCCGGGAGGCTACGTTGCAGCCATTAAAGGCGCGCAAGTCGGTCTCAAGGTCTGTCTCATTGAAAAGAACTTTTTGGGGGGAACTTGCCTCAACGTGGGCTGCATTCCGACAAAGACATTGCTTGCCAATGCTCATGTTCTGCATAAAATCCACCACGCCGCCGATTATGGCATCACCACAGGACCTATCTCCTTCGATTATGGCAAGATGAAAACGCGCAAAGATAGTGTGGTCGAAAAAATGAGAAGAAGTCTCGAAGGATTGATCCAATCCAACGGCATCACGATCTTCAGAGGCCATGCAGAATTCCTGTCTCCTCGCGAAATCAAAGTGAAAGGACACGATAACGTTATCGTCACTGCAGGAAAAACAATCATTGCTACAGGATCAGAACCGCTCGACATTCCCGCTTTTCCTTGCGACCACAAGCGCGTCTTCAACTCCTCTTCCATTCTAGAGCTGACTACACTTCCAAAAACGCTTGCGATCATCGGCGGAGGATACATCGGCTGCGAGTTTGCATCTCTCTTTTCCGACCTCGGTGTCAAAGTGATCATTCTTGAAGCGCTATCCTCGATTGTCAGTCTGCAAGGAAAAACAGTTGCAGAATCTCTAACGCGCGCTTTTGTCAAAAAAGGGATCGAGATTCAAACAGGGGTCATGGTGGAAGGGATCGACCATGCTAACAATCTTAGCATTCGCCTCAAAGACAAACCTCCGGTCACGTGCGATATGGCACTTGTGTCTATTGGAAGAAAGATCATCTCTTCGGGACTTGGCCTGGAAAAAGCAGGAGTTGCCGTTTCTGAAAGAGGAATGATCGATACCAACGATAAGATGGAAACAAATGTTCCTGGCATTTATGCCATTGGCGATGTCACAGGAAAATTCATGTTGGCGCACGTAGCCTCCCACCAAGGAATCGTTGCTGCTGCTAACGCGGCGAATAAGCCAGCAAGAATGCACTACAACGCTGTTCCCGCTGTGATTTTTACCAACCCAGAGATCGCGACTGTCGGCATGACGCTCGAGCAAGCTCAAGAAGCGGGCTATAACGCTACCATCGGTAAATTCCCCTTCTTAGCCCTTGGGAAGTCTGTCGCTGCCATAGAAACCGATGGATTTGCACAAGTCGTCGTCGACCGCAAAAATGGCCAAATCCTTGGCGCGCAAGTGGTCGGCAGCGAAGCGTCTACTCTGATTGCTGAAATGGGTGTTGCCATCGCGAACGAACTCACCCTCGATTGCATCACCGATACCATCCACGCTCACCCCACTGTTGCAGAAGCATGGCTGGAAGCTGCCCTCATGGCAAACGACACGCCCATTCATTTTCCACCTAAAGTGAAAAGATGACCAACGATGATGAAAAGCTGTTCGACATTACTCCCCAAGTAAAACGCAACAAGCTTCCAATCAACCCTGAATCTTATGAAGGCGGCAATGCCCCAGCCCGGGGTAGGTTTCCCTCCTGGCTGCATCGCAACCTGCCGCGAGGGCAAAACCTCTTCAAGACAAACGCAATTTTAGCCAAATACCGCTTAAACACCGTTTGCGAAGAGGCAAAATGTCCCAACCGTTTTGAGTGCTACTCCAATAAAACAGCCACCTTTTTGGCGATGGGAAAAGAATGTACGCGTAATTGTGGGTTTTGCGACATCGACTTTTCAAAAACTCCCAAAGCTTTAGAAGCCGATGAACCGATGCGCATCGCCGGATCTGTGAAGGATCTGGGCTTACAACACGTCGTTATCACAATGGTAGCTCGAGACGATCTTTCCGACGGCGGCGCCACACATCTTGCTCAAATCATTCGCACTATTCGCAAGGAGTGCCACGGCGTCTCCATCGAAGTGCTCACATCCGATTTCTGCGGCGAGACCGCCTCCCTCGATATCCTTCTTCAAGAAAGACCCGATATTTTCAACCACAACATCGAAACCGTCAGAGAACTCTCGCCACGGGTCAGGCATAAAGCCACCTATGACAGGACACTATCGGTTTTAAAATACGTGAAAGCCTCCGGCCTAGCAGGGCATGTCAAATCGGGAATCATGGTCGGCCTCGGGGAATCTCCCGCTCAAGTCGAGCAAACGATCTCCGATCTTTACGAAGCGGGTTGCAACATCATTACGATTGGTCAGTACCTGCAAGCCGATCATCGCAAACTCCTAGTGAAAGAATTCGTCACCCCTGAGCAGTTCAAACGCTATGAAGAGTTTGGCTACCTACTAGGGGTAACTCAGATGTATTGCGGACCCTTCGTGAGATCCAGCTACAATGCCCATGAAGTCAAAAAACTTGCCACGCGATGAAAATTGCTGTCATTGTTCTGCACTACCAGAACCTTGCAGATACCATCGAATGTCTTGAATCTCTGAAAGCGCAAGATTACCCTAACTTCGAAGTCATTCTCGTCGATAACGCTTCTAACGACTCTGATCTCTCCCTCAAAACTAAAAATTATCCACACCTTTATCTCATTCGCAATGAAACTAACTTAGGATTTGCGGAAGGGAATAACACAGGAATCGATTACGCGTTAGAAAGAGGGGCAGAGGCCGTACTGCTGCTTAATAACGACACCGTTTCCTCTCCCAATCTCTTAACCGCTTTTGCCCGCGCGGCAACTCTCTACCCTCATGGGGGAGCATTTGGCGCCAAGATTTTTTTCTACGATAATCCTACCGTCATCTGGCATGCCGGCGGAGATGTCCACCCTCAATCCCTCCGATGCTTTCACTATGGCTGCGGAGACTCAGATCTCGACAAAAAATGGGAAGAGGCACGCGCCGTCGGGTACGCCTGCGGCTGTGCTCTTTTTATCCGAAAAGAGGTCTTAGTGAAGGTTGGACTGATGGAGCCGCGCTTCTTTCTTTTGTGGGAAGAGATCGACTGGTGCTGGCGCATCCGCAAAGCTGGTTATGAGTGTCTGTATATCCCAGAAGCGCGGGTCTGGCATAAGATCTCCCAATCTTTTGAAGGGGGAAATCGCGGACCTTTATGGAACTATTACTACTTTAGAAATCGGTTGCTCTTTCTCAAGAGAAACATCCCTTGGGCTCAGCGCTACCGCTTCTATTTATCCCGTTTCCTCAAAGAACTGGGGCAAATTCTCTTCATTCTTGCACATCCTAAGACTTCTAAAGACACTGCCAAGCTCCATCGCGCTGCTCTAAAAGGCATCAGCCACTCCTTTCTTCAAAAGAAATGATTTAAAAAATATTTTTAACAAATAAAACAAATGCTATTAATATGATTTTAAAGAGTATGACAGGATTCCATGCCTTCAGGCGCACAGAAGGAAAATATGAAACGCGTCGCAAGTATTATCCTTGCAGGCGGACAAGGAACGCGGTTACATCCGCTTACCAAAAACCGCTGCAAACCCTCTGTTAGCTACGGAGGCAAGTATCGACTGATCGATATTCCCATCTCTAACTCGCTCAATGCTAAAATCCAGCAAATCTTTATCATCTCTCAATATTTTACCACGCCCCTGCACCAACATATCGAAAACACTTACCACTACTTTCAAAATTCCAAAATTAAGACACTCTGTCCCCAAGAGCCCTGGCTGGAACAAATCTATTTCAAAGGAACTGCGGATGCGATTCGGAAAAATATAGAGTCTTTTAAAAGAACAACGGCAGAGTACTTCCTGATCTTATCGGGTGATCAGCTTTACAACTTCGATTTCTCAGAGATGTTTAATTTCAGCCTCGCCGAAGACGCCGATTTGACCATCGCTTGTCTTCCCGTGAATGCAAAGGAAACAAAAAGAATGGGTATCCTCAAGATTGACGCCAGCAATACTGTCCAAAACTTCGTCGAAAAACCTTCATCACCTCCTAAAGAATATCTTTATAAAGATGAAGACCACTACTTAGGCTCGATGGGGATCTATATTTTCAAACGCGCTGCTCTCTTTGCACTTTTAGAGGAAACGGGTGACGATTTCGGCAAAGATCTCATCCCCATTCAATTAAAGAAGGGGAAAACTTCCGCCTATATCTATAAAGGCTATTGGGAAGACATCGGGACCATCGGATCTTACTACGCCGCCAATATCGCTCTCACCAAACAAAAAAACTGTCTCAACACCTACGATGAGCTCAACCCCATTTTTACTAAGGCTCATCACTTACCCAACCCCCTCATTACAGACACCACTATCAATCAATCGATCATTGGACAAGGCGCGGTGATCGAAGCTAAAGAAATCTCTAACAGCATCGTAGGCATGCGTCTCAAAATCAACAAAGGCACGATCATTCGCCACAGCATCCTCCTTGAAACTACTCTGCCCGCTTATACCATCGGTGAAAACTGCCTACTTGAAAAAGTCATCCTCGATGAAAACAGCAGCATTGGCAATAACGTCAAACTGACGAACCGCGAGAATTTGGAAAAATTTGAAGGGGATGGCATTTTTATTCGCGATGGGATTATTATCGTTACTTCTGGGACAAAAGTCCCCGATAACTTCATCCTCTAAAGAGCATTCCTCGATGTCAGTTTGGACCCTTTCCGACCCCCACCTCGCCTTTGGCGTTCCCGAGAAAACCATGGAAGCGTTTGGTCCTGCTTGGCATAACTATGCTGAAAAAATCGCCTCTCATTGGAAGCAGCTCGTGTCTCCACATGATCTCGTCCTCATTCCCGGCGACATTTCCTGGGCAATGCATCTAGAACAAGCTCTCGTCGATCTCAACTGGATCGACGCCCTTCCGGGCACAAAAGTGATCCTGCGCGGCAACCACGATTATTGGTGGAGCTCATCCTCGAAGCTTGCCAAAGTCATGCCTCCCTCGATCCACTTCATCCATAACAACGTCTTTATTTGGAATGACATTGCCATTGGTGGCAGTAGGTTATGGGATACTCCAGAATACAACTTCAGCGCCTACATCGAATTTCAGGAGAACGCGCGAGCCAAGGTTAAAACCCCCGAAGAGCTCGCCAAGGAAAAAGAGGAAGAAGAAAGGATCTTCGCAAGAGAACTCGAGCGTTTAAAGCTTAGCCTGGCACAAATCCCGCCCAATGCGAAGGTTAAGATCGCCATGACCCATTATCCCCCAGTCGGAGCAGACCTCGCCCCCTCGCGCGCCTCAGAGATTCTTGAAGCCTTTGACATCGCTATTTGCGCCTTTGGCCACCTGCACAACGTCCGCAAAGGCAGTCTTCCCTTCGGCAAAGCGCGGGGAGTCGATTATGTGTTTTCCTCCTGTGACTATCTCGATTTCACCCCCCTTAAATTGTTCTAAAGTCTTATCCCACATTAATTTCGGTTAATAATAACTAATTTAATCAATCCCGCACTTCTTTATTGTAATTATTTAATTTAATTGATAAAATTAATATTAAACAATTTTACATGAGAAGAGTAATGAACTATATTAATTCTTTATTTTCAGATCCATTTACCACAAAAAATAAATTAGAAATTAAGAAACATATTTTCGGCGTGGGTGAAGAAAGAGAAGTCAGCAAATTGGCATACGCTTTTTTTTTAGATTTTGCTGGTTCGCCTGATCGAAACAATCCACTTTGCAAGAATTCTTTTTCGAAATATGAGTATTTCGCAGGCTCCATCACCTCAGATCGATTAAAACACGAATTATGCAGCTTTCTTGAATCTTCTTTTTCCAGCCCTTTGAGCAAAAATTCACGTCAAGTCATTGAAAAATATATACAACTTCTAGAGTCATCTCAAAATCTGAGCGAGGAGATTGATCTTCTCAGATCCGCTGAGTTGCGATTAATTCTTTTAGCGGCGTCAGGGCAGGGAGCAGAAAACGCTAATCGTCCACTTGAAATAGAGGATCAACAACTTTCTCGCTTCACGCACCTCGCCCTAGAAAAGGTCAAAGCTCTACAAGTTGGAGAAAAAGCCATTTTCTTGACGGGCTCCGTTCTTCATGAAACATTGCTCGTTGTAGAAAAAGACAGCCCAAATACATTTTTCGTCCGCTACCATGATTCAGCCGATCTTGTACATTCTTATATCGCTCATGATTTTCTATTCCAAGAGTCTTTTTGGAGCAAGATATATCGCTTAAAGTTTTCTACAAATTCTTCATTAGTCCAGGCGACACTAGGCGAGCATTTTAAGGAGTTAGAAAAACCTCAGCAAAAATGTCCTTTTGAAATTCGTCCTCAATTAAAGTTTTCTACAAATTCTTCATTAGTCCAGGCGACACTAGGCGAGCATTTTAAGGAGTTAGAAAAACCTCAGCGAAAATGTCCTTTTGAAATTCGTCCTCAATGCAAAAACACTTGCCATTTGCGATGCCACTTAAGTGTCTTAAAATATGAAATCATGTCTTCTCATTCAGATTTAAGCGAGGCTTACATCGAATGGAATCTTTTTAAGGAAAGCTTTGGCCAGTTTTTGCTCGAAAATCCACATCTTAAAGATGAGGATTTACGCTATTTCTCGAAGCTACAGCAAGCAAAGCGTTCTGATACCTCACGAAGTGTCAAGAATTTTCATACCTGTGTTCAAGAAGGAAAAGCCCAAGAAACTCTAGAAATTTACGAAAAGATTTGGCGCTTCTTTTCAGGGAATTCAGGAAATGAGACTTTTGAAAAAAAAGCAACTTATGAACAGGTCCAAGAGTTAAGAAACGCCGAAACACAACTTTTAACATGTTTAGAGACATCTTTTTTCTCTCCTGACGAAGTGTTTTCGATGGTGAATCAGTTCGACAACCCTTGGATTCACAATACATTTGAAATTTTTAAGAAGCGTTTTACAAAACGTCAAGAAGAATTCCATGCACAATTGGAGAAAGAACTCGACTCAGTTACCTCTGACTTTTCTCTCTATGGCGAAATCTTAAAACAACGCGCTTGTTGGGTGTTAGATAAACTAGATAATAAGATTTCTAAGTTTTCACAATCTCTAGGTGTTTCACGAGATCGGATTCGATGGAATGAGGCCCCCAGCGCTGCCAACTTTGTTCCTATGGAGCAGAAAAAGGTATGCGAGCTGCTTGCTCTTTTCGAGAGCCATCCAGAATGGCTTAGCATTTTTGAACAAACCCCCTGCTTTCAAATGGTATTGCTTCACGGTGTGTCTTTTGGAAAGGTTGAACAAGTGATGAAAATCTTGGAAGGACTGCCTGAAAAAGATCAGCGCACTTTTCATGAATTGTGTGAACGCATCTTCGGGAAAAAGCCTATGTTGAAAAACCCTGAAGCAGTGAAAATTTTTATACAGCAATATCCTCATTCTCCATTGGCGAAGAAGTTGTTTGTCATTATAGCTGAGAGAGCTATCAACAATAAAGAATTTTCAGAGTTTTTTAACTTTGTCAATCGATCTGGAAGTGCTATGCCTGTTAAGCATATATGTTTTAGTTATCTTGCTATTCCTGAAAACCAAGTTTTGGATGTCCTGTCGACACTGCAATCCTTGCACCAAGAAATTCAGAAAAAAAGCAGCCTTGAAAAAACTGAGCCTTCCGAGATCCATTTTCTTAAAGACGCCCTTTTAGGGATTCGTGAATCTTTAGAAAAAAATCCTGACTTAAGAGAAAAAAGCAGCACATTTAATGTTCCAGGACTAACAGCTATTTTGGACGAATGTACTCTTTCCGAGCTCTGCCAAAAAGGCTTAGTTCAAGAAATAAAAAAACTCCCTATGGAGAAAAGAAAAATATCACGATATACTCTTGAAGACTTCCTGATTTCATTTAACACTAAAAATTGCGCTGATGGAATCGACCTTCTCAAAGAATCCCCTTGTGCAAATTTTGCCTTAATCCTTTCTCACAGCCTCTTCAAATTCGCAAATGATGAAGCGGATAAAACGTTGGCGGGAACCATCCTTAAAGCCTATTTAGAAAATGCAAAAGACCGAAAAGCTACAATTGTTAATTGGTCTGGCTTAGGATATGAAACTCTTTTTTTCTTATTAAGATTTTTAATAGAAAATCAAGAGGAATGGGTAAGCTACTTTGATTCCGAATTTAATATTATTAATCTTGTTTGGGAGTTTATTTTCACCTTTCCCAAAAATAAATTATTATCTGAGGTCCGCCCTGTTTTCGACGCAATGGATGCTGAGTCACTATCCGTTATTGTTGAAGGTAGCTACAAGCTTAAGGACATGGCCCATCAACTTGAAGCATCTGATAAAACTCCTTTAGCTAAGATAATGAGACGCACTAAATGTTCTAATTATTTTATCACTCTGTGCAATGGATATGTCATTTATGAAGAAGACTTTCTAAATCCCTTCAATCTCATTTTATCCGACGCAGATTTTTCAAACCCAAAGACTTTATATCAAGATATTATTAAACCCATTTTTTCTCTTGAAACCCAAAAAGAAAACGCGGTGTTGCCGAAAGCTTTAGAACTCATTCAAAAAATCAAAGCCCCTGAGATTGTTCCTTTGCTTATTGGTGTTGCATTTCTTGAACAAGGAAATGAACTGATGGCTAACGCCATTATCTCCGATCCCAAGAAGCTTAAGGAAATGAGCGAGAAAATTCTCTCCTGACATCTCCGACCCTACTCCGTGTGGAGAGAGATGATTTGGGAGAGATGCGCCACGGCCTTGTCCGAGGGATCTAGATTTTTCTGTCGAGTATGCATCGTACGCTCGGCGAGGAGTCCCTTCACGGTATGCTCTTCTGCCTCTCTATCGAGACAGCGGTAATATTCTGCCACCATTCCCAACAGATCCTGGAACTCTTCTTCTGTTTTAAGCAGAGGAAGCGCGAGTTTGACCGCTTTCATGAATAACCGCACATCGCCGCGATGGATAAGGCTTTCTGCGAAAAGCAGTAGCAATTCGAGGTCGGGATGATCCGTAAGATCTTCAAGGATACGCCCATACAAGATGTTGGATTCTTCCAGATCGGCGCTAGAAAAAAGACGGGCGCGGAGCAAATCAAAATGACGGCGGTCTGAGGAGTAATCATAAAAGGCATCGATGAGTTCGGAAGCGTAAGTCTCATTTCCTTCAGCGATTTGGTCAGAGATGTAATCGATGATGAAATGCTCGAGATCGTGGGCACAGTAATTGGCGACCTCATTGAAGACCCCTTGAGGAGAGCCTTTTTCATCATAGGCATCGTCTAAAATGTCTTCGAGAATAGAAAGCGCGCTTTGCAAAGGGTCTTCATCTTCTAAAGTCCCCTGATCGTAAAGGTTGATCAGTTGATCGAGCTCATCACAAAAAACAGAAAGAGAAAGTTTATCAGGAAGCAGGCGTCTCCACAGTTCAAAAAGAAGAAGGTAAGCTTTATCGTGTCCTTCAAGATCTTCCTCTTCAAACCATACGCAATCGGCAAGGTCTTCAGGGCTTTCACAGTTTTCGGCGTAGAGAGAAAAACTCTCGTCGTTTAAAATAACGCCCAGCGCTTTTAAACGGGAATATAACTCTTCCATGCTTAGATCTCGCAAATCCTCAACTTGCCATTCCTTCGCATCGCTATTGGGATCCTCCAGACAGTTCATCCTGAGAAGATTAAAAAGTGCTTTTCCCTTGATTTCCATATCCAAATCACACAAAAAATTATCGCGAATTAATAAAGAGATTAGCTCGAAAAGTATATGCCGTCAACAGATACCGCGCCCGCTTAGATTGTGTGAATTTATGCCCCGCATTTTTTTGTCTGGCGAAGCGTGGAGCTCGAAGCAATCTTCTTGCCAGCTTGCGAGAGCGAACGCAAAGCCAGGCGGAAAAAGGGGGCTGCATAAATTCGCACAATCTAAGCGGACGCAGTATAGCTTCCTGATGCTCGAGCTATTGATCGCCTTATTTCTCGTTGGGACATTTGCTCTACCGCTCGCACAATTTCCCATGAGGGCTGTTAAGCAGGAGTACAATAGCGCCTATGGATTGCAGGCGCAGAGGATTGCTGACCTAAGCTTTGCTGAACTCAAGGAAAACCTGTACAAGCAAGAAATTCCCTGGAAAGAGATTTTAAAAACCCGAGCAGAAAAAAAAGTCCTTCCCAATGAAAACGTTGAGGTTTTTCTTCACCCAATCGGGAAAAAGGAATTTTTGCTTGAAAAAACTCTTTACTCGGTAGGCAAGAAGACAAAAGAAGGGGATGAATACCGATTAGCCACTTACCGCGTCAAAGTGACTCCAAAGGATAAAACCTTTAAACTTTTCCGCAACAAAAAACATCCGGTTAGCTCACGGATCTACACCTATCAAACCCTCCTCTGCAAACAGGCGGCCCCATCTGCACAGACATCAGCCCCAGAAAACACTCCCCCCATAGAAACTCCTTCTGGCTAAAAAAAACACTTTGTTGCATTAGTCTAAAATAAGCGAATCAACAGGGTTAGGTACTCAATGGCAACCTTTAAGCCTTATATTGCAGCAAAAGATGTGAAAACGCGCGAGTTTACCTTCCGCGCCATCGTACTGGGCGTGATTCTCGGTCTCGTATTCGGCGTGGGAAACACTTACTTAGGCTTGAAAATTGGAACAACGGTTTCCGCGTCCATTCCCGCTGCTGTTCTCTCTATGGCTATTCTGAGAACATTTTTTAAACGGGTGTCGATTCTCGAAAATAACATGGTGCAAACGATCGCCTCGGTGGGCGAAGGCCTTGCCGCTGGGGTCATCTTTACTGTCCCAGCTCTCTTTTTGCTCGGTGAAAAACCGGAACCCTCGCGCATTTTTCTTCTCGCCGCCCTCGGCGGTATTTTGGGTGTTTTATTCATGATTCCTATGCGACGCTATATCATTGTCCAGGAACATGGTAAACTTCCTTTTCCCGAAGGAACCGCGTGCGCTGAAATTTTAAAGTCAGGCGAATCCTCTCATTCAAAAGCGATGCTTGCGTTTATTGGTATCATCGTTGGGGGTATTCACAAAGCATGCTCAAGTGCTTTTTACTTTTTCAAAGAAGCCCCTTCCTGGATCATCGCTCCTTTTCAAAAAACGGAGTTCAGTATGGACTGTACACCTGCGCTGCTCGGTGTCGGCTACATTATCGGTGCCCGGATCTCTGCGCTGCTGTTTGCAGGGGGTGCTCTAGGGTGGTGGGTGATCATTCCTCTTATCCGTCTATTCGGCTCCGGCGATGTGACAATCTATCCCGGTACAGTGCCGATTGCCCAAATGTCGAGCGATGACATCTGGTCCGATTACATCCGCTACATCGGTGCAGGAACGATTGCAACGGGAGGAATCCTAAGTCTGTTTAAAATTGCACCGTTGATCGGTAAAACCCTTAAAGTGGGGTTTGATGAATTATTTCAAGGATTCACCTTCAATAAACCCACTTTACGCACGGATCGGGATATTTCTCTGCGCTGGCTGCTTTTGGGGTCAGTTGCTGTCATACTCACCTTGTGGCTCTTCCCTGGACTCCCGATGAACTTTTTAACGATTCTCTTGCTCGTTCTCTTAGGCTTTTTCTTTGTCGCGGTCACGTCACTCACCGTAGGAATTGTCGGCAGCACGTCTAATCCGGTTTCTGGAATGACCATCACAACACTTCTTATTACTTGTCTTGTATTTGTGTTGCTAGGTTGGACAGAGCGAATTTACCTGATTGCGGCGCTCACCATGAGTGTCGTTGCCAATGTTGCCATTGCACTCGCCTGTACCACCTCACAAGACTTAAAAACAGGATTTCTACTCGGAGCGACGCCACGACTGCAGCAAATTGGTGAAATCATTGGCATTCTTCTTCCCGCATTAACAATAGGAGGCACTCTCTACCTTCTAGATAAAGCGTATGGCTTTGGGTCCGCTCAAATGCCTGCGCCTCAAGGAACCATGATGGCGCTCATCGCAAAAGGTGTCATGCAAGGCAGTATTCCAACAACACTCGTGATTGTCGGCGTGATTCTGGGACTTTTACTCGAAATGCTCAAATTACCGATTTTGCCTTTTGCGATAGGCCTCTATTTGCCTCTCTCCTTAAGCACAGGAACAATGGTCGGGGGTGTCGTCTCTGCATGGGTTAAAAGAAAAGAAAAAAATTCTAGCGCGAACGACCGTGGGGTCCTTGCTGCCTCAGGGCTTGTCGCTGGAGATGCCTGCACGGGCGTCATCATCGCCCTTCTTACAGTAGGCGGATTCGTCGCTGCAGATGGCACAGGATACCTGCCTGATTGGTCAAGCCTTGCTATCTATGGAATCATGGCCATTGCCTTAGGCTGGTTTGCCCTCAAACCGAATGCCTATTTCGCTTCCAAAAAATAAGCTTTAATCAGCGCCCCCCTTTCCAAAAAAGGGGGATTTCTCCATGCTTTTTCTCATTATGATTAGGAAAAAGCGTGCTCTCACACTATTAGAAGTCACCATTGCCATGGTTCTCCTAGGGTGTTTGCTCACAGGACTCTTCAACGTCTTCCGTCAGAGCCTCCAAAAAAATATGACCGCAAGAGAGTTGAAACAAAATGTTCTTCAGCTCGAGCTTTTCCAGAAAAAGATGAAAACTCTTTTTTCACGTGAAAACGGAATATGGATTAGCAACCATCCCCAAGCCAAGGGACCCTCACTTTTTTTTGATTTTCATCAAGATGTCGATCCCGATTTTGAAATGTGCGGAGAAATGCAAGGCATGCTTTTTCTCAATGCAAAAAAAGAGCTCAGTCTTGTCTTTTGGTCGGAAACCGACAAAACAAGGACAGAAATACTTCTTGACGAGGTGGATGCATTTACTTGCCAACTCTTTGACGCGAAAAAGAAAGAATGGAAAACCAATTCCCAAAAAAAAGGAGAAGAGATCCCCGCCATGGTTAAGATAACGCTCACCTGCAACAAAAAAGAAATTCCGTTTGTTTTCTTTTTAAAAGCCTCTGAGGAAAAGATTTTTTACACAGGGAGCTTGTGAATATTTTACCCCTTGTTTTCACATTTCTCATCATTTTCTCATGCATTGCTTTTACATTTCTAAAGGAAGTAAAAAGTTTCTCTCTGATGGAAACAGCGATCCATGGGTATAATCGCGCAGAGAGATCTCTAAGCAACAAGATTCTCAGAAAAACCTATGGAAAAATCAAAGTAGATGCCTCGACATCCACTGAAAAAAAAACAAAAGAAAAGAAGAATCAAAAATACACCTCGAGAAGAAGTCTGTTCCCTCCTCTTGACAATTCAAAGTTCAATCTTACTCCACTTCTCAAGCACCAGGGTCCGATTAAACTGCATCCTCTCTATGAGCCTCTAGCTAACTTGCTTCGTCAGCATTATGAAAAACAGGTGTTTAAGAAAGAGGTCCAAGCGGAAAAAATCGAATATAAGCTGATCGACGAACTGATAAAAAAAGCACAAAAATTCCCCGAAGCAGAAAGCTTATCCGAGCTTTATCCGGATGATCCATCTCTAAAAAAACTTTTTTACAAAATGCTTAAAGGGACTAACAACTATTCGAGCGCCAGAGGCATTACTCCTCTCAGAAGCCTTCTTACGCTCAGCAAACAGGAAAAAGCGATTTCGCCCTGTTTTGCCTCTCCTTCCCTACTGGAGGCGCTTTTCGGCGAGGAAATCGCTGCAGAAATTTTAAAACTCGAATGCTCCAAATGGGAGGAATCAAAGAATAAATATATCGCGTCGAAAGAAGATATTCAAAATATAATTATTAAATTTCCTGAAAAGGTGGCTCTTTTTACTGTTCTCGACCCTTTTCTTGATTATTCTAAACAATTATCCCCGAGAGACATCCTTGGGGCAAGAGACGATATTACAGGCATCGCTGTTGAATTAAGATTAAAATAATTTAAACGAATTGAAATAAAGATAAATATTCAATATAATTAAATGTAATTATAAATCATTCCAAAAAAAAGGATATAAAAATATGGCTTACCCTTCACAAATAAATTATAACCCAGATACCGCAAGTCGTGTACTCGCTCAAATCATGGCGCTAGATGAGGCAGATTGGGCAATGAGCGATGTCACACGTGGCCCAGTTAGCCAACAAACTCAAGAGTTATTCAAAAAAACCATTTCACATGCTGAATCTGAATACCAATACCTAATTGGGAATCTTAAGGAAAATAAAGGCCCTTTGGCATCCGATTCTTCCCTTGATCACCTGAATACCAAAATCAACCGCTTAAAAACCAAATACAACATCAGCTCTTCATCTGTTCAATCTTCTTTACAGGTAGCTTTCTTTCAAGCCGTAAAAGCTGGAGAAATCCTACCAAGAGGCCTTCCTACAAGTACGTCTCCCACTCAGCCGATTGTACAGCCCCAACCTCTTGCAAAGCGCAACATCTCTTTCAACATCTCCCAAGTCCAAGAGCCGTCACCTGTCCCTGTGGCGCAAAGTGCGCCATCCGTTTCTTTAACACTCAACCGCATTTCTTTTCTTTTAAGAAACAATAATGAGCAACAAGCTCTGAAAGAATTCCAAACCCTTCCCCATGACGTGAAACAATCTATTTTTTCTGCATTATGGACAGTTCGCGGCAAACCGATGCCGGGCAACCCCATCGCGGATAGCAACTTCGGAGAAGTTTCATTTTTCAACCTTAAATCACAATGCTCCTCTACATCGCAACAAAAAGCATGCGCCGTAGAATTTGTAACAACCGAGAATAGCATCCGTGAAATGATCTCTCTTTTGAAACAAGATAAGTTTGAAGAGGCGAAGGCGATCTTCTTAACTCTTCCATCTCAAATACAGGGCTCCATTTATGGTAAGCATTGGGAAGTGTGTGGAAAACCGGGAAGAGGCCATCCGATGCATCACAATGATTTCGGAAAAGTTTCTTTCTTAAAAGAAGAGCAACGCTGCGATGTTTCTTGCGAAAAAAGAGCAGAGGCTCTTAACGCTTATTTGCCAGAGCTTTTGAAAAGCTCCGCCATTGCACAAGAATTAGTTCCTACAGAAATTGAATCGTGGAAGGGAATTGATTTCAGCCGTCAGGCCGGTCAACAAAAAAATGAGGCCAAAAAAGCATCTATCCATGCTTTTTCAGCAAAAATCATCCGAGCTTTCTTCGGAGAAAAAGCGGAAATCAAAATCCCTAATGTGACGCATGATAGCTGTAAAGCTCTAGCAGCGGCGTATGTAGCAAGTTACCCCTTCCTTAAGCCGTTTCTTCTTCAGCTCGAAAATACTTTGCACTTTGATGGTGAAAAGCTACCGAATCTTCCTCAATCTGCACAAGAAAGCAGAAAATCTTCAGTCCAGAAAGATCCTCAGCTTAATGTTATGAACTTTGATGAGCGCAAGCAATACCGCCTCAATATCATGAATGATACTTTAGACACCCTTCAAAAGGGATACTATATCAACTCACAAGGGAACAAAGTCACTCTCAATCTCGATCCTTCCATCCAGTCGCTCGAACTCTTTACCAAGGCAAATTGCCAAATTGGCCAACATCCCGGCTCCTACAAAACCCAGCTGTTTTTGGATAACAAAGATTGCTTGAGCGTTGCACGAGATTGTGCGGAGCGCGGATTAAATCCAATTGTTTTGGATGCTGCTAGCAACAATAAGTTTGGCGGCGGATACAAAGATGGCGCAGGCGCCCAAGAGGAATACATGTGCAGAGCGTCTGGTCTGTGCATCGCTGCGGATCCAACGCAAAACAAACAGCAGAAGGATTTCTATCCTCTCGATAAAAATGGAGATGAAGCAGGCCTCTACGTTGCTCATGTTCCTGTTTTCCGCGGAGAGGAAAATCAAGGGTATCCTTACCGCGATCAGCCTTTTGAAACAGCAGTGGGCATCATCGCCGCCTATAACTTCAACACAGAGCATCAGAGAAAAAATGGAGTTCAAAATCCGCTTGAACTCACAAAAAAGAACAACGAGCTACGCATCCCTGACGCTCAAATCGAAGGAACAAAAGCAAAGATTCGCACGTTTTTAACGATGGCTGAAGCCAAGGGACACGACGTCCCTATCTTCGTTGCTTTAGGCTGCGGAGCTTTCTGCACACCCCCGCTTCACATGTGTGACCTGATCATGCAAGTAATCGTCCAAGAGTTCCCCAACTCTTTCAAAGAGATTCACTTCTCGATCATCGATGATCACAACACAGGGCAAGCGCATAATCCCGAGGGCAATTACACGCCCTTTAAACGGATGATTGGCTATTTCACCGAGCCAATGCAGAAAGTAGGCATGACGTTCATTGAAAATAAATAACTAGTGCTGAACGGGCAAACGGATAGAGAAAGTCGTTCCTTTGCCCGGTTCTGATTGCACGGAGATTGTGCCATAGTGCTTTTCAATGATTGTCCTTGCGATTGAAAGACCAAGACCCGCTCCGCCAAAACGGCGCGAGCGGGCTTTATCTACCGTATAAAATCTCTCAAAGATCAATTCCTGATCAGCAGACGAAATCCCAATTCCCTTATCTGTAATCGAAATGGTCACATGATCGCCGTCCTGAATAAGGCGAATAGTAATTTGTGCAGGAGGGTTGGAATATTTAGCCGCGTTGTCGAGCAAATTGATGATAGCGAGCTCTAGGATATCTGGATCTGCTGCAATGATGATTGCCTCATGACTCTTTTCAAGGGTAATTTGCGCGCTTTCATACACCGACTGCACCACCTGGCGGCAAATCTCTGCCAAGGCAACTAGGTCGCACTCTTGAAATCGTGAATCGGGTAAATTCTCCAAATCCGCTAAGGTCAATAGGTTTTTTACTAGTGTATCCATCCGTTGGCAATTACGGACAATTTTTTCCGTGATGTCGACGACCATATCGCGCGGCAGCTCCGGTAGATCTTGCAGGGTCTCCGCAAACCCTTTGATAATTGTGATCGGCGTTCTGAGCTCATGCGAGGCATTGGCGACAAAGTCTTTTCCCATCTCGAGGACTTTATAATGACTTGATTTATCTTGAAGGACCAAAATCGCGCCCGTGCGCTGAGCCTTCGGCACTGCGATTAAATCGAGATAAACTTTTTTGCCTTCTTCGATGAGGATAGAATCGGTGAGAACGCTCAATTTATCTTGACAGGCCTCCAATAAAAACAGGCATTTTTTTAAAAGTGCGGGATAAGATTTAGCATCGATCTCAGAAAATTTTTTCCCTAGAATGAGTTGGCGCGGGATGCCGACCATTTTCGATCCGATAAAGTTGATATAGAGTACCTGCATTTCCGCATCGACTGCAATGACTCCTTCTCCCAGTGATTCAAGAATCGCTTCTTTCTCATTACGCTCATCTGTGATTCGCTTAATTTGAAGGCGGATCCTATCCGAAAGAGAGTTAAGAATTTGTGCCAATTTGTAGAAATCATCTCCTAAATCGATCGATTTGCTTAAAACAATCTCGGGAATTGCCTCTTGTTGCCCGCTCTGATAAGGTTTGATCGCCTTGATGATCTGCCTGACTGGAAAGTTGATTCGATGAAACATCAGCCAAGCGATAGCACCAAAAAACATCAGGGCGATGGCGCAAAAGATGAAGAACCAGTTTCTGAATTCTTTTGTGAGCGCCTCAACCTGCGAAACAGGAATTGCTGTTCGCAAAATGTATGTCTTCCCATTCAAGCTAAAAGAGAGATTCGCATAGCTGAGTTTTGTTTGAAAAATTTCAGAATCTCCCGAAGAAAAAAACGTCTTATTTTCAATCGCAGCAGAGACGTCGGAATCTGCCATTGGCATGTGGACAGCTCTCTGTTCCTTCCCGATTTCACCTAAAGTGGAGTCATATAGCATGATCCCTTGATCGTTAAAAAGGGAAACGCGAAAAAAAAGATATCCCTGCGCTTCTTTCAGATGCTTAATCATCTGACTTTTATTTTTAGACGTCTGTAAAATCTGGACTAGATTTCTTGAGCTTTCCAAAAGATTATTTAAGACGATTTTACTGACAGCCTTGTCGATGAAAGAGAAAGCTAAGAGGCTAAATATAACAAAAAGAAGCAGATGGCCTAAAGTGATCTTCTGTCGGAAGTTTAGACCCGTCTTAATCATCTTATTCCTATCACTTTGAAGACATCAATAGGGCTATCAAATCCTTTGAATTGCATTGGAGGAAGTATCTCATAAATAATGTGATCTTTAACAAACGGCTCGTCTAGCGTGTCCTGTGAAATCAAAATTTCCATTCTTTTCGCAGCGCTGCAAAGACGAGCTGCCAAATTCACATGACTTCCTATAACTGTATAATTCAGTCTGTTTTCCGCTCCCATGTTTCCGGCAAGCATTGGACCTGTATGCACTCCAACGCCGATCTCGATCGCAGGTTCTCCTTGGGCAGTGCGCGACATATTCCATTCTCGTATAGCCTGCAAAATCTGCCAGGCGCTTAGAATAGCATTGAAAGCATCTTCCCCATGCGTTACCGGCGCTCCAAAAAGAGCCATCGCTTCATCTCCGACATATTTGTCGATCACCCCATGATTCTTGTCGATCACTTGAGAAATTTTTGTCATGCAAGTATTTAGAAGATCGATTACAGCTTGCGGTTGCATCGACTGCGTTATCTTTGTAAAATCGCGAATATCCGCAAAGAGAACTGTCACTTTTTTCTCTTCTCCACCGAGATGGACCGATCCTTTTAAAATTTCCTGTGCAATTTCGTTGGAGACCACCTTATTGAGAACACCTTTTACTTTTTCCCTCTCGATAAGACCCTTCACCATCTCATCAAAGGAATGACATAGGACAGCGATTTCATCATTGTGCTTGAGAGGAGGCAAGGAAAGCTTAACGTCTTCTAATCGCCCTTGTGCAACGTCCTTCGTCGCATTGGCGAGTTGGATGATCGGCTTTGTGATATTGCGCGAGATATTGTGCAAGACCACAATGGCAATAAATAGAGCGATGAATCCTGCGAGATGGATGTTCAGCCGGATGGAGTCGATGACTTGCTGACTCGCGGTTTGCAGATCGCGGAGCAGAGCGAATTCTCTCGATTCTAGATTCATAATGAAAAAGTCAAGGTCCACTTCAGGAAAAGGCTGAACACGCATGTAGAAATAATTTTCGCCATTCCAAGTCACAAGCCCCGACGTTTCTTTGAGCATCTCGGAAAAAGGAAGATCACATGTCTGCTGAATGCCAATTTTTTCTCCGGCCTCGCCAAAAGCAGTGAGAGGCTGACCCTTATAAACAAGGATGGTTGGACGACGAATCGCGAGGACAAGTCTTTGCAAAATCGAATCCGCGTCAATCCCTAAAGTGAGATAACCCTTTCTATCTCCTTGAGGAGTTTTTACAATCAGCTGTGCCGTATTTCCAAAGAAAACGCGATCAGTCGTCGATGAAGGAATGATGGCAAGGGAAGTGGCGAGATTGGAATGAATATTTGGAGAGGCGTTTGCTTGATAATAAGCAGCATCGTCAAAGAGGCGATCGGGAAATAACACATTTTTCGTATCTACACTCACACCCATTGCGTTTTTTAAAGGAAAAACTGTCGTAGCATAGGGCGTGGGAAAAGAAAGAATATCCTTTCCGAATAAGCCGCTCTCAAATAACGCAATCAACACCCACATCATGCTGATTTGCGTGTACCGTTGAGCAACTTGCTCGACTTTTCTTTGCATCAAATGATCTCCTGGGATCGCGGAAAACAACAGATGCGTGGGAACTGCACTGAGCACTCCCTCTTGTGAGGCAGCAGCATCGGCCATTTTTCCCTTCATTTCCGCTGAGGTATATTTTGGCGGCTCTATTTTTTTTGTTAACAGTAGATCTCTTGCCCGATGAAAGGCTTTCACAAAGGGCTCAACATCGAGTTCGTATCCTTCTGTCCATTTTACTGGAATCGGAGCCCATGAACGATTGACATCAAAAATGGGTGCAGCACTGATCTTCTTAAGGTCGTCCAAATCAAAAACAAAGAATGCTTCCGGAACAACACCTGATACTTTTTCAACAATCTCTGGTCCCACCTGAAAAGAAGAATCCGTTACAGAGGAGTATGGCGCTTTGACAGCCAAATAGGGTTTGGATTCCTCTTCTATAAAGACCCATGCTAAATCTTCATCGATCGGTTCGCGGTAGGATGACCTCATCGCCGACTCCTGAGGAATTAGAGCTGCTGTGATTTTTCCTTGATTTGTATTCTGAATAAAATCGATCCATTTATACTCGAGGAGAAGATCAGAAGCATCTCCCCATGTCCCATTTCTGTCATTGATTTGCGTCGGAGCAAAACGAAGCGCTTGAGGGGAAAAGCTAGTAATGTTGTTTAAAATGGCATCGAGCCGGATGACACTTTCGGCAATGGAAGTAGTTAAAACATTTTGAAAGTCAAGGCGCCGCTTTTCGCTGTTGTCCAGAATTTCCTGAGCAAATCCTTTCTGCGCTTTTGTCAGCTCATGTTGCGTGATTGCATTTTCCATGAAATAGGCACAAACTGAGATTACGACAAACAGCCCGCTGACCCAGAGAAATAAGCGATAGCGCAAGCTCATTAGATGCCTTAAGCCTTTTCTTTGAATCGCCACCTTACTTCATTGCTAATAGTCTGTAAAGCTTTGCTTCGAACGACACAAGGCACAAGACATTATAAAATTTTATAATGTCCATGCCTTGTCTGCGAACGACAGGCTCTTAAGAAAAATATCTGTAATTGCATTTTATTCATCACGAGCGTATTATTTGTGATAATACAAAACCAACTTCTTTATAAGAAAATAAACATGTCAACAGTATCAAATGATCAATCTATTACGTTTATTCCTTTCCATCAAGGCTTTGACATCATTGAAAAATTAAATCCTGCTATCCACAGCACTCTTTTAGATATTTCTAATAGGTATGATGGCCTGTGTGAGCTCATCTGCAATCGCATTTTGATAGATAACGACCTAGGACGCGGAAACCATGAGAATTATTTAAAAAATCGCATAACAATTGAAAGCTTGAATCAAGAAATGATCACAAGCAGTCACCTATTAAATGTATTCTCTATTTTTCACAAAGCGATTGCCTATTTATTTAGAATATTTCCTGACAATATTTTTTCATTTTGGGACCAATGGAGACTAGTGGACTGGACATACTCTGTGAATCCTCAAATTTTCAAAAAAGGGTTAAGAAATATTGAGAATGGAGAAGTATTAAAGCTTGGGGTGTTCCACCAAGGCTGGTTTAATCTTGAAGGCCATTCCTTGTTAATAAAAAAAATAGATAACGATCAATATGTCTTTTTTGATCCCAATCACGGCGAATATCGCGGGTTATCTACCTCTTCGCTTCGCAGCAAAATTAATGCAGTGATAAAGGAACATGAAGCAACAAATATATTTATCACAAGGGGCACTGATTACTTAAAACGTCTTGAAGGATGATTGAGGATAGAAATTCTCGTAGCCTTCGGAAGTGATGACAATCGTGTCTTCATAGCGGACCCCGCCAATCCCAGGCATATAGAGTCCAGGCTCAACAGTGAATACCATTCCCGCTTCTAGCACCACATCTTTATCCTCGCCGTCGAAGCGAATTTTGGGAAACTCATGCGTCTCAAGACCAATACCATGGCCTAAGCTGTGCACAAAAAGTTCCTCCACATTTTCTTCGCGCATGACCTTTCGCGACGCATTGTCGAGCTCTTTGCAACGGACTCCGGGTCGGCACAGATCGAGTGCAGCACGCTGGGCGCGCTTGACAATCTCGTAAAGCCGTTGCAAGCGGGGATCTTCTTTTCCAAAGAAGACAACGCGGGTCATGTCTGAATGATAGCTATCGACGACAACGCCGATGTCGATCAGGACAGCATCCCCTTCTTTAAGAGGAACATCTTGCGAATGGTAGTGCGGCATCGCTCCACTTGCCCCAAAAGCGATGATGGGTTCAAAAGAAAGTCCATCCGCTCCTTTTTGCAAGCAAAACACTTCAAATGCTTTGGTGACAGCTTTTTCAGAAATTCCCTCTTTGAGCTGGGAACGGATAAAGTTAAATCCTTCCCATAAAAGTGAGGCGCTTTTTTTCATTTCCTCAATTTCTTCCCGGTCTTTCACTGCACGAATGCTTCTACAAATTGTACTGTCCGGTATAAAGCTAAGCCCTTCGAGTTTCTCTAACTGTAAAAAGCGGTGATAGGAAGTATACGCAGCATCGAATCCCACTTTCTTGATCGTTTGAGCTTGACAACACTGCAAAAATTCATGAGAACTATCGAGAATACATGGAAATGGAGATTTTTCCTTGGCGATTTGAAGGTATCTGCCATCGACAAACAAACGGCACTCTTTGGATCCAACGAGCAATTTACCTGCTGAGAGCTTAATTCCTGTAAAATAAAAAAGATCGAGAGGACGCTCGATTAAAAAAGCATCCCATCCTGAGTGCTTGAACTTTTTCTGCAACCGCTGAATCCGTGCGTCAAAAGTAGTTTTCAATGTCTTTCTCCCTGATTTGAAACAGTACGCGCTTTCCTTGAGGGCAATGTAAGGGATCGCTTGCCTTGACTAGCCTTTTCAAAATCAATCGCGCCTCCTCGTGCGAGTAGAAGCGGCGCTGAAAGCGGCATTTACGACTTACATTTGCTGCAAGCTTGCGCAGCGCAGCCTCGCTCTGCATTCTTTCCCTTTCTATACCCTGCAATTCTGCGATCATTTCTATCAGAACAGGATGAACGTCCTCGTCCTTCAAAAAGGGAGGAATCCCTTCGATAAGAAGGGCGTTGTCGCTCACTTGTCTCATCACAAGACCAAGTTTTTGGATCACTCCAAGGTGAGCCAGGAGCAGTTCTGCTTCTGCTTTGGAAAAGCTTAAAGAAAGGGGGAGTAAAAGCCCTTGAGAGATAGGCACACCCTCTGAGCAACGGATTAAACTGTCAAAGGTAATTCGCGCTTCTGCCGCCGGAAGATCGATCCAGACGACTCCTCGCAAATTCCGCTGCTGCTGCGATAAGATCGATGTGGGCAAACTTTCCGCATCGACGAGCAAGTAAGGGCCGTGCAGGCCGATCAAAGAAATAGCATGCTCGATAGGAAGTGTTGCGGGAGAGGGATCCTCCCGCTCTTCTTTGAAGACAAAAGCAGAAGAAAAGTCGGGAAGGTCAGGTTTCTCAAAGAAAGAGGAAAAAGAAACATTTTCTTCTTCAAGAGGTGCATTGTTCCCTAAAGTGGCATTCACTGCATCGCTTAAAATAAACTTGAATTGACTCTCTTCACGCAAACGGATTTCTTTTTTCTGAGGATGCACATTAACATCGACAAGGGGGGGAGGAATAGAGAGATGAAGAAGGTAAATGGGATGGCGATCGGAGCTCAGACGGGTTCCATAGGCATCGCGAACTGCGTAAGAAATCGCAGGACAATAAACCGGCCGTTGATTCACAAAAAGATACTGACCAGAACGATTAGGACGGGAAAACTCAGGCGAGGCGATCAAGCCCTGTCCCTCGTAGTCCATTTCTTTAAAGCTTAAATCCCTGCAAGAGGGAAGAAACTCCATCCCGAGCAATGCTTCAGCGCGTCTCTTTAATAAAGCTGTCAAACTTTCACCGGCAGCAGCGGGCAAAGAAAAATGAGAGCGTCCTTGCTGCATGAGCTCGAATCCTACTTCAGGATGGGCCAGTGCGAGCTGTGTCACCATTTTCGTGATCTCGGCGCTGCTAGCCGCCGGACTTTTTTGAAATTTTTTTCGGGCGGGGACATTAAAAAATAAAGAACGCACCTCGAGCGTCGTCCCTCGAGATCTGCTACTAGGACCTGCGTGGCTGATTTTCCCACCCTCCGCCTCTAGTTCCACAGCTGGACTGCTATCTGTAGCGGTCAGCAGCCGCAACTTTGAAATAGCGGCGATCGACGCTAAAGCTTCTCCGCGAAAACCCATTGTCGCCAGAGAATTCAAGTCATCTGCATCGCTAATTTTTGAAGTGGCGTGGCGCTCTAAGGAAAGAGCGGCATCATCAGGCGACATCCCTGTTCCGTCATCGCTTATCTTGAGAAGTTGAAAGCCTCCCCCTAGCGTCTCTATCTTCACGCGCCTCGCCCCTGCGTCAATCGCATTTTCAACCAATTCTTTCACAACTGAAGCCGGGTTTTCGATCACCTCACCGGCTGCAATTTGATTGATCGTCAAATCGGAGAGAACGCGAATTTTGCGAGACATCAATCACCTTTCTGATAATATTTGTACTTCATAACACAAGATGCTATATGCCAGCACGCCCATTCGCCACATCTGTTGTTCGAAAGCTGGCTGCAGCGGGCCACATCGCCTATTTTGCAGGGGGGTGGGTGCGCGATTTTTTGCTTAAGCACCCTTCCGACGACATCGATATTGCCACATCGGCATCGATTCGGGAAATTCAAGCTATTTTTCCAAAAACGATTCCCGTTGGAATTGCTTTCGGCATCGTTATCGTCGTCGAAGAGGGCCACCATTTTGAAGTAGCAACCTTCCGTAAAGAAAGTGGCTATCTCGATGGACGACGGCCGACGAGCGTAGAAAGCGCTTCGCCTGAAATCGACGCCCACCGCAGAGATTTCACCATCAACGGAATGTTTTGGGATCCTCTGGAACAAAAACTGTATGACTACGTGGGTGGACAGGAAGATTTAAAAAAAGGCGTGATTCGCGCGATCGGCAATCCGCACGAGCGTTTTCTCGACGACCGCCTCCGGATGATGCGCGCTGTGCGTTACTCCACGCGATTTAATTTTCCTATCGAACCCTCCACATTACAAGCCATTTTAGACCACGCTGAAGGCCTTCTTCCCGCTGTCGCGATGGAGCGCGTCTGGCAAGAGTTTAAAAAAATGTCACAATTTGCCCATTTCGATAGAGGTCTTGTCACGCTGCATCAACTCAACCTTTTGCCCACTATTTTCCCACAGCTTACAGGAGTTTCCGTCCAAGAAATTGAAAGACGCCTTTTACCTCTTTCCGCTTACCCAAAAGAAGCCCCTACGATCGCCGAGCTGATCGAACTTTTTCCCGACCACTCGCTCGAAGATCTCTTCAATCTATGCGATTACCTCAAACTATCCCGAGACGAACGCGATAGCGTGCGCTTTTTTCATCACGCTAAACAGTTGCTCCAAATGCCAGATGATTGGCAATCAAAGCTGGAAAAGATCGAATGGGCGCAATTTTATGCTAACCCCCATTCTTCGATGAGTATCCAAATCACTTCAGCTCATTTACCGAAAGAAAAACGAGGTCCATTTATCCAAGTTCACAAAGAAAGATTCGAAAGTTTGGAAAAAGCCATTGGTCGCATTCAAGCGCACACTCCTGTCGTTCGAGCAGACCATTTAATGAAACAAGGGATTTCTCCGGGAAAAAAGATGGGAATTTTGCTAAAAGAAGCCGAAAGAATCAGCGTTAATCAAGGGATTGAAGATCCTGATGCAATAATTCCGTTTCTTAAAAATTCTTCACTGTGGAATACTTGATCCTCTATGCTGAAGAAATTTTTCGTTGGAATTGCTTTTTTACTTTTTTTTGCGAGCCTTTTTCTTATCACAGATCGGTTCGTGCATCACAAATCCTCACACTTTTCTACAAACAAAATCACAAGCACACATAAGCCCTCTTCGGAATGGGACATCGCGGCTCTTTCTGCCGATGAACATAAAGAACTCGATCAGATTTTAAATCAGAAATTCACCTATTACAATAAAGGATCGCAAGCCTATGTTTTCCTTTCTGAAGACAAGAAGTATATCCTAAAATTTCTGAAACAAGACAAGCTCCGTACTCACAGCTGGCTCGCCTACATTCCCATTTCTTTTAATCCTTATTATCGAGAACGCCTGATCAAGGCTAAGAAAGGATGCGCTACATTTTCAGCGTGCACCACTGCTTATAATGAGCTAAAGAAAGAAACCGGCCTTCTTTACGTTCACATCAACAAATCCCGCAATTGGAATAAGAAAGTCACCCTCTTTGATAAAAATGGGAAACGGCATGTCGTCGATGTCAGCCAAACAAGTTTTTATGTGCAAAAACGCGCCCAGCTGATCTATTCTCGCATTTCCGAACTCATGCACAACGGAGATGTCGAAGGAGCAAAAAACATCATTTCGACTGTTTTTTCCCTTATCGACTTCTTGGGCAAAAAAGGCGTTGTCGACAACGACCCTATTCTCCGTAAAAACTTTGGTTTGATCGATGATATCGCTGTCCAGATCGATATCGGCAAATTGCGCATCGATCCCGAGCGCCAAAAGAATTTAGCTTACAAAGACGAAGTTGTTAGCATCACCTATAGCTTCAAAACTTGGCTCGCCGCCAACTATTCCGACCTGAGCGAACATTTCGAAAAATGCCTCAGCGAGATCACACTAATTTGAAAGAGTGATTGAAATGATAGGTTCCAATGCCTATGGGTTCAGTCAGTTGTAGACGGTGCGCTAAATGCGCCAACTGGATGTGACCGATCGCACTTTCGAAGCTGCTGCTCAAAACAATAGAAATGCCTCTCTGATTCGCCCATTGCTGAAGGGGAGCATAGCCAACTGTTCCTCCCTGAATCGATGGCTTATAAATCAGCGCTTTTAAAGTGGGAAGCGACTCTAATTGTTGCAATGAAAGAGCTTCGGGGAAAGACTCATCCACAGCAAGGGGAAGAGGGAATTTTTCTAGATCTTGGGGATTGTTAAATGGCTCTTCGACATAATCAAATGCATCGAAAGGAAATTGTGCAAAAAATGCAAGGGCATCCTCGACGCTCCAAGCTCTATTCACATCGATGCGTAAACAGAATTGATCTTTCAGTGCATGAACCACTTTTTCGGCTTCTGCAAACGACAATCCACTCACTTTAAGTTTCGCAGTGGTGTAACCCTCAGCGCTCCTCAACGCCGCTTGCTTAAGAATGTCTTGAGGAGTGCCCATCAAAAAAGCGCTCACAGGTATTGTAAATTTGGAAATCGGAGTCAGGAGCGAAAAAAGGGCCGATTCCAATCCGAATAATACGGAGGGAAAGAGCTTAAGCGCAGCAAGCTCTTGGAGGCAAGTGGATTCCAACCACTCCATGGAAAGGATTTTCTGCATATTTAAATTTAATTGAAAAAAAGCCTCTTCGAGAGTTTCGCAGCTTCGGACAGGAAGCGGCGCAATGTCCCCCCAACCAACCCTTTCATTCTCATCAATCAGCTGGACTAATACCCCAAACCGTTTTAGCCCATCTACAATTAAGAATTGATACGGATGCAAAGAAAGTGACTGTAATTTCATAGAATTGACTGTAGCTGAAAATCTTTCACTCTTTTAACATTCACCTAGAAACCTCGGATTATCTTAGATTGGGGATTTCATTTATAGACTATTTTTGGAGATATATGGAGTATTCTAGAGAATCCATCATCGTTTCAGCGGTACGCACATTTTGCAGATCCTTTGCTGCCATCATCGGAATAGCGATCGGCCTCGGCGTGGCTTTTATTTGTCTAATGATGTTTTCCTCTCCTGATATCTTCCCCCCTAAAAGCTCTCTGGTTATTTCTCCCGACGCCGATGGCAATCGCGAACTTCTCTCTCCGGTAAGTCCTGTCATTTTGAAAATCGATATTGTCGGAGTGATTGGAACACGCGACCTCACTACAGAGAAAATTAAGAACTCGCTTCTGGATTCTCGCACCGGAATGCTTGCTGGCAACCGCGTTAAGGCGATCCTCCTTTACATTAACACGCCGGGAGGAACTGTCGACGACTCAGATGGAATCTACAGAAATTTGTTGGATTATAAAGAAAAATACCAAGTACCGATCTACGCTTACGTCGATGGGATGTGCGCTTCAGGAGGAATGTACATCGCCTCCGCCGCGGATAAAGTGTTTGCCGCCCCTTCAAGTGTGATTGGATCCGTGGGCGTGCTCCTTGGACCAACTTTCAACTTTAGCGGATTGATGGACAGATACGGCGTAAGCTCCCTGACCATTACCCAAGGCAAAGACAAAGATATGCTCAATCCTTTCCGCCCATGGGTTCCGGGTGAAGATAACTCTTTGCGAAACATCACAGCGGATCTCTATATGCGCTTCATCTCCATCGTCACATCCGCTCGTCAAGAGCTTGACACAGAGAAACTCATTAACGAATACGGAGCCCAAGTCTTCGTCTCCAAAAGAGCGCAAGAACTTGGATATATCGATGTTTCAGACTCCGATTACAGCACAGCTGTCAATGCGCTCTCACAAGCGGCTCAACTTTCCGATGACAAGCCGTATCAAGTCATGACGATCCAACCTGCCCGCCCGTTCCTTTCCGATTTGACAGAAGGAAAGCTGTCCCTACTTTCAGGTAAAATCACTCACAAATTCCAAATCAACTCTTACATGGATTCTGACCTGAGCGGCAAGTTTCTTTACCTGTACCAACCCTAATCATCTACAATGCCTCCCTCGCTCAGAGGGAGGAATGGTCCTCCTTCATGAAAAAAATCTTTATCGTCGATGCCGTGAATTTCCTGTTCCGCTCCTACTATGCGATCGGTCCAATGACCAACGCCAAAGGAGAATCGACAAATGCATTATACGGCTTCATCCGTTCCATTTATAAGCTCATCAATGAATTTTCTCCGGATTACTTCATCGCCATTTTTGATGGTCCCGACAACAAAAAGTCGCGAACTGAAATTTATAGCGAGTATAAAAGCCATAGAGAAGGGATGCCTGATGACCTTGTTCCTCAACTCATGAGAGCTCTGGAATTCTGTCAGATTGCAGGCATTCCCTACCTCTCGATTCCAGGGGTGGAAGCGGATGACACCATTGGAAGCATTGCCAAATGGATGGAAAAAAGAGGCGTGGACGTTTTTGTCTGTTCAGGGGACAAAGACCTCTGCCAGCTCGTCACCGACAAAGTATTTGTCATCAATCCTGCAAAAGACAACCTGCTCATCGATAGAACAAAAGTCAAAGAACTTTTTAATGTTTTTCCTGAACAAATGATCGACTATTTGGCCATCATGGGTGACGCCTCGGATAATATCCCCGGCCTTGAAGGGTTTGGTCCTAAAACTGCTGCAGCACTCCTAGAAGAATTCGGAACCCTTGAAAACATCCTTGCCAATCCCGATAAACTGAGCGGCAAGAAAAAAGAGACCGTGATCAACGGAAAAGAGATCGCCTTGATCAGCAAAAGACTCGCAACGATTCACACAGGCGTCGAATTCCCTTGCGAAGAGGCTTTTTTTCATATCAAAACTCCTGAAATGAGCCGGGTAAAGGAGTTCTATCAAGAGATGAACTTTCTCTCTCTTTTAAAATTGCTCGATATCGATGAAGAAGCTCCTCCTGAGATCATCCATCACCCTATCGTCCTTCCGCAAAACTATCACCTCATCGATGATGAAGAAATGCTTCGCGAGCTTGTCAAACGGCTCCAAATAGAAAAAGAAATTTGTATCGATACAGAAACGACAGACATCCAGCCTATGCTTGCGCGCGTAGTCGGCATCGGCCTTGGCCTTCAGCCCGGCGAAGCCTGGTACATCCCTTGCAATGGAAAAGTTGGAAAATCCAAAGTCCTTTCTATCCTTAAACCTCTTCTTGAAAATACACGCATTGGATTTGTCGGTCATAACATCAAGTACGACCTTCACGTTCTTCTCAATGAAGGAATCTCACTAAAAACCATCGCATTCGATACAATTCTTGCCTCTTACCTCGTCAATCCCCAAACACAGCGGCACAACCTCGACGATCTCTCTTTTGAAAATTTTAGCCACAGAAAAATTCCGATCGAAGACCTCATCGGCAAAGGGAAAAAACAGATTTCCATGGAAGCAGTGCCCTTGGATAAAATCACGGCCTATTGCTGCGAAGATATCGATTGTACCCTCAGACTGAAAGAAATTTTCGAATCCAAGCTTGATAAACTCAACCTTAAACCGCTTTTCCAACACATCGAAATCCCTCTCATATCTATCCTTACTCATATGGAGAGAAATGGAATCTTTGCAGATGTCAAAAAACTCGGAACTATGTCGGAAATGCTTAAAATGAAGCTTGAGACATTGGAAGATACGATTTATCGAATCGCCGGAGAAAAATTTAATCTCAATTCTCCGAAACAACTCAGCACTATCCTCTTCGAAAAGATGAAAATCCCTGCCCCTAAAAAAACGGCAACCGGCTACTCCACCGCAGCGGATGTCCTTGAGTCTTTAAAAGAGGAATCCCCCATTATTGGCGAAATTCTCGCTTACAGAACGCTTGAAAAATTGCGTTCTACTTATGTTGACTCTTTACCGGAGCAAATCAACCCACATACGCATCGTATCCATTGCACATTCAATCAATCTGTCGCAGCAACCGGCAGACTTTCCTGTCAAAACCCCAACTTGCAAAACATCCCTGTGCGCTCTGAAGAAGGAAACAAAATCCGAGAAGCCTTTAGGCCCCAAAAACCGGGATGGAAGTTTGTCGCCGCCGACTATTCGCAGATCGAACTCAGGCTCCTCGCCCATCTCTCCGAAGATCCAACCCTAGTTAAGGCGTTTCGCGAGAATCAAGATATCCACACATTCACTGCGGCACTTGTTTTCCAAGTTCCTCAAAATGAGGTGACACCCAAGATGCGCGACTTGGCCAAATCGGTGAATTTTGGAATCATCTACGGCCAACAAGCTTTCGGTCTTTCCCAGCAGCTGGGCATCAGCTTCCAAGAAGCTGAGTCTTTTATTCAAGCCTACTTTGAGCGCTACGACCGCGTGAAAGATTTTCTGCACTTCTGCAAAGAAAGTGTGAGAAATACCGGAAGGGCAGTCACATTAACCGGAAGGCAGCGGCCCATTCCAGAAATCCACAACAAAAATCCCAGTATCCGCGCAGCAGCGGAGCGGCTGGCGATCAATACCCCCTTGCAAGGCACGGCCGCAGATCTCATTAAGATGGCGATGATCCAAGTCGATGCCTTTTTAAAGCAAACTCCTGAAAAGGGGATGATGATCCTTCAGATTCATGATGAACTTGTGTTCGAGACACCCGAGGAGGAAGCTCCTTTTCTTGCGGCTAAAGTAAAAGATATTATGGAAAAAATATTTGAATTAAGCGTCCCGCTCGTTGTTGATAATTCCATTGGAGAAAATTGGGCTGAATGTTAAAATTAAAGAAAATTGCTGTAACAGGTGGGCTGTCAGCAGGTAAATCGACTGTCTGCGAAATCTTTAAAGAGCTCGGTGCCTACGTCGTAAGTGCTGACAAAATCACTCACCAGTTATTATCTCCAGGAACACCTACTGCCCAGAAGATCGTCAACTTGCTCGGTTCTGATGTCATCCATGGAAATGAACTCGATCGAAAAAAAATTGCTGCACAAGTGTTCTCTCAACCGAACCTTCTAGATGCGTTGGAAAAGATTATACACCCAGCAGTATTTAATGAAATTGAACGAAAGTATAAAAAGATATCCCGAGAAAAAAAGCACTCTCTCTTCGTCGCTGAAATCCCATTACTCTACGAAGCCGAAGAAGAGCAGGCTTTTGATGTTATTATTACCGTTAACGCTTCCCAAGACACTTGTCGCAAGCGCTATGTCGAAAAAACGCACTCTACGGATGAGGAATTCGACAAACGCATGTTGAGGCAAATTTCTCCGGAGCACAAAGCTAAAAAGGCTCATTACGTCATCCCAAACAATGGGTCTTTCAACGAACTCAAAAAAGAAGTCAAAACCATCTATTTACAATTAACCCAAGATTAGCCTTTCATCCCATCCCGGCGCAAAAGAGCCCCTGCGATGAATCGGATTTTCAAATTGAGGAGTCTGATTTTCAATGAACCCAGAAGATACTGTTCAAGACATTCAGGAACCAGAAAACGATAAATCTCAAAAGGAATACACGGAATCTGTCACAAAGATCGCTGACTTGCAGCGGATGAACGTCGAACAACTCAATCATTTCGCAAGAGCCATCGGCCTAAAAGGCCTTGGCGCCTTGGCGAAGTCACAAATCGTCTTTGAAATCGTAAAATATATTTCTGAAAAACCCGGTGAAATTCTCGTCGGCGAAGGCGTTTTGGAAGTCTTACCCGATGGGTTTGGTTTTTTACGTTCCCCCAACTACAACTATCTTCCTTCTGCAGAAGACATCTATGTTTCTCCCGCACAGATCCGCAGATTTGATCTTAAAAAGGGGGACACCGTTTATGGAACTATCCGTTCCCCAAAAGAAAAAGAAAAATATTTTGCTCTCCTCAAAGTTGAAAAAATAAATAACAAGCCCCCAGAAAAAGCGAGAGACCGCGTCCTTTTTGAAAACCTCACACCGCTCTATCCGAATTCCCGCCTTGTCATGGAAACGACCAAAGAGAAAATGACATCGCGCGTGATCGATTTAACCTCTCCGATCGGTAAGGGACAACGCTCTCTCATCGTTGCACCTCCCCGTACAGGTAAAACGATCATTCTTCAAAATATTGCTAACTCTATCGCTGCAAATCACCCCGAAGTGGTGCTAATCGTTCTTTTGATCGATGAGCGCCCTGAAGAAGTCACGGATATGATCCGCAGCGTCAAGGGCGAAGTAGTATCTTCAACTTTCGACGAACCTCCAGAGAGACACGTCCAAGTCGCAGAAATGGCAATCGAAAAAGCGCGCCGTCTGGTTGAATACGGCCACGATGTCGTCATCTTGCTCGACTCGCTCACACGTTTGGCTAGAGCTTATAATACGGTTCAGCCGCATTCAGGAAAAATCCTTACAGGCGGTATCGACGCTAATGCCCTGCACAAGCCAAAACGCTTTTTCGGCGCCGCACGCAATGTTGAAGAGGGCGGCTCGCTCACGATCATCGCTACCGCGCTGATCGACACCGGCTCGCGTATGGACGAAGTGATTTTTGAGGAGTTTAAAGGTACCGGCAACATGGAGCTTGTCCTCGATCGCAGGCTCGCCGATCGCAGAGTCTATCCTGCCATCGATATCGTCAAGAGCGGAACGCGCAAAGAAGAGCTCCTTTACCATCCGGATGAGCTCGATAAGATCTACATCATGCGCCAGGCACTTGCGGATCTCGCCCCTCTCGATGCCATGAACTTGCTGCTGGGCCGTCTGAAAAAGACGAACAGCAACGTCGAGTTCCTCCTCACGATGAAAGATTAGTCCCTCCTTTTACCGCGGGTTTCTATATACCCAACGTGATTGAAAATTTGGATTTAAGACCGAGCCAAAGCCCCGGGATTGGACGATCGAATCTAGCCCCTATTTCTAATAGGGACGACGATTCAATCGCACCAATCGCGGAAGCTTTCGCTTCGGTCCTAAACCAAATTTTCAGTCACGTTGGGTATAGAGGCCCGCAGTTTTCAATCTATTTCCCTTATTATCAATGCCTTAATTAGTTATTAATATTTAATTTAATAACAATTGAAATTAATTATATTTTTGTTTAACATATTAATAATAATTATAATTAAGGTGAAATAAATGAACCCTATTAATACAGCTTTAACCCCTTTTATAAATTTAGAGGACGTGCTTGCAGATGAGTGGATGGTCAATGTCGACATTCATTATGACTGTGGTTTCGAGGATTACTTAGAACCCAATGAAGAGAAGCCCGAAGGGATTAAAGAGCATCTCGACTTAGCTGAAGAAGGGGGGATCATCGTCTCCACAGGAACGCAGAGATGTAAGACTGGCCCGCTTTTAGGAAGATTTGAGGCTGTGGTAATGAGAGATATCAATCATCGAACAAAGGCTTACAACGACTTTGACATTCTGCTACTTAAGCTTTCTGAAGGCCTAAAGGAATATCAAGAATTATCCGCCCCTATCCCTTGCTGCTACGAGATGCCCTTATTGGAAAGAGTGGCTGCAATCGCTCACACTCATCTTTTCCCTAAAAGAATAGAAATCCTTTCGAAGAAGCTTAAAAACAGCAGTATAAAAGACAACACCAGACAATATCAATATTACAAAAAGTACCTTCACCACTTTGCTTCTATCTATTTGTCACAAAAGCACGCATGGCGCAATAACTCAGCTTTCAAAGCATTGCATTTTCATGAAAACGAGTCTCAGTTTTTAAAACTACAGGAATACGCTAAATCGGGAAGTATGATTTCTACAATTGGATCTATTAATGATTTGTTTTTTTTAAAGAAATTCAAAGTCTCCGCTGTAGACACTTCCAATATCTGGAATTACATTCCCCTAAACATTCAAGGACTAAGTTCCCCCACGCGCCTCATCGTAACAGAAATGGGCCATCCGACGGAGTTCTATTCCTGTATTCACGTTCCCTTTTCTGAAGGGGAAACGATCGAATTTAATCAGCTCTTTGACACTTTAGTTTCATGCTATGGGAATCAAAAGGCTGCGAGTCGAGCGCTCAGGTGCGCAGAATGTAATGTAGCTGATCCATTTAATATCAGCAGTGGGTCGATCTATTCCCGCAAAACAATCCCTTTGTTGCGCGATTATCTCGCAAAAAATGTGATTACAATTCCTGGCTTTGAGCCCGTGGACATGAAAGGCGATCTGAAAAAACTCAACACATGTACTGCTCTTCACATTGAAAAAATGTGCGAACATCCAAACACAAAACGCTTTCTCGATGACTTGGTAAATTCTTGGAGAATCTTGCTTCCCTCTGCCTACATTGGGTTCAGCAAAATGGAAGACTGGAAACAGTCATTCGAAAAAAAATTTTTACGCGAGGACTCGGAACTCGCTGAATGCTTACTGAAGCTTCAAAAAGCAGGTGTACTTGCAGAATTTATTCAGCATTTTGGCCACGAAAGAATGGATGCTTTACTGATTCGCTGTTCCACTATAGCTCCCTTTTTTGAAGAGGAATGGCGCTATTTTCTTAAAGCCGAGTCTCTTTCCATCGCCTCTATTTTATAGACCTGAATCGACCATAGACTTGGATTTTATGTCATGCATTATTCGCTCTCCAGCTGGCAGGAAGATGGCGGTCTGAGCTCCGCGCTTCGTTATACGAAAAAATGCGTGGCATAAAATCCAAGTCTATGGTCGATTCAGGCATATAAAAAAATTAGTCCTTCTTTATACCCAAATGCATTCAAAAGTTGGGAATTTGGCAAGAAGGCCGCGCAAATTTTTGTATCTGGAGTGAGTGACCATTGCCGAGGAGGCAAGGCACGAATGAAGACCAAAAATTTACCGCGAAGCCGACGCAGCCAAAAACCAACTCTTGAATGCATTTGGGTATAAAGTCCGCGGGCTTTCTTTCCTATTTTTCTTATTTTAAAGCACTTAATTAATCATAATTAATAACATGTTAGCGTTAAATAGAAATGTCACTCTTTCGAGTTTTTTAGAAATGTCACCTTTTCTTCAAAATTAGTGACATGTTTTTGATTTATAAAAATAAGTTTATCAGATCTGCATTTGGATTTCAAGGGGAGTTTGAGGGGTTTACCCCTCATAGCAACCTCAGATATGACCTTATAGAGCCCAAACTGAGGTGTCTGGGGCAGGGGCCCCAGGACGCCGAAGGCGGGAGCGGGGGGCGCTGGGGGGCAGTCGCCCCCCGACAAGAGTTAAGATCTCGAGGTTGTTAAAACGGCCCCTTAACTACAACAGACTGGTTTCCCCTGGTGAGATGA
>Ga0070741_10002086_pt1 | contig 55738 bp, 43 predicted proteins | sample Coa_R1_4_FD_66440 | JGI IMG/M metagenome (GOLD analysis project Ga0070741, IMG submission 66440) | Surface soil microbial communities from Centralia Pennsylvania, which are recovering from an underground coalmine fire - Coalmine... | ecosystem: Environmental > Terrestrial > Soil > Unclassified ... | reverse complement strand
ACGTAGGTCGCAATCGTCGGCAGCATCGGGTTCACGTCGCTCTTGCTCTTCGCTTCCTGGCCGTCCGCGAACACGACCTTGTAGTCGGTCTTCGGATCCGGCAGTTCATTGGCGCCCATGATGTCGCGCGCGGCCGGATAACCGGCCACGAGCAGCGGCGCATCCGACGCCGCCTTCGCGGGTCCGAACGATCCCGAAGCCAGAACGAGGACAAGGGTCACTCCGAGCGCGGCAGCCTTCATATCAATCCTCCAGTGCGGATTGTACCTCCAAGACGACGATGCTCCGCGGTTGAACGGTGCACGCGGCGCCGACCTGGCGCGGCGCGTCGGCGAAGGTGTCGACCGCCACGCGCCAGGCGCCGGGCGGCAGCGCGAACTCGAGCGGCGCCCAGAACATGTTCATCATGACGTGGAGATCGGGCGTCCCGTCGGCGCCGGCGATCGTGCAGGCGAGCGCGCGCGCCTCGGGATCGTCGAATCCCGGGCTGTGCAGCGCCGTGCCGTGCCACGCGATGTCGGGGACGCCGCGGTCGTCCGCGGCGCCGCTGTAGAAGCGCGGCTGCCACAGCGCGGGGTGCGCCTTGCGGAACGCGATCATCCGCTGCGCGAAGCGCAGCAGATCGGCGTGGCGATCGACGAGCGTCCAGTCGAACCAGCTCGTCTCGTTGTCCTGGTTGTACGCGTTGTTGTTGCCGCGCTGCGTCCGCCGCACTTCGTCGCCGGCGAGCAGCATCGGCACGCCGCGCGAGAGCATCAGGATGGCGAAGAAGTTCTTGATCTGCCGCGTGCGCAGCGCGTCGACTGCGGCGTCGTCGCTCGGCCCTTCGACGCCGCAGTTCCAACTGTAGTTGTCGTTGATGCCGTCGCGGTTTCCCTCGCCGTTCGCCTCGTTGTGCTTGTCGTCGTACGAGACCAGGTCGTTCATCGTGAAGCCGTCGTGGACGGTGACGAAGTTGACGCTGTTGGTCGGCGCCTGCCCGCGTGCCTGATAGATGTCGGCGCTGCCGCCGATGCGCTCCGCGACGGCGCCGACGAGGCCGGGATCGCCTTTGACGAAGCGCCGGATCTCGTCGCGGTAGCGGCCGTTCCACTCGGCCCAGCGATCGCCCGGAAAGTGGCCGACCTGATACAAGCCGGCGGCGTCCCACGCCTCCGCGATCATCTTCGCGTCGGCCAGCGCATCGTCGAGCTCGATCTGCCAGATGACCGGCGGATGCACCAGCGGCGTGCCGTCCTCGCCGCGCGCGAGGATCGATCCCTCGTCGAAGCGGAAGCCGTCGACGTGCATCTCGTCGACCCAGTAGCGCAGGCAATCGACGATGAGCTTCTGCGGCAGCGGATGGTTCGCGTTGAGCGTGTTGCCGCAGCCGCTGTAGTTCAAATACGCGGAGGGACGCTGCGGATCGAGCAGATAGAACGTGCGGTTGTCGATGCCGCGGAACGACTCGGTCGGCCCGAACTCGTTCCCCTCGTCGGTGTGATTGAAGACGACGTCGAGGATGACTTCGATGCCGGCGCGGTGCAGCGCCTTGACCATGTCGCGGAAGTCGTTCGGGCCGTCGCAATAGCCGGAATGCGGGCTGAAGAAGCCGACCGTGCTGTAGCCCCAGTAGTTGGTCGCGTCGTCGAACTCGAAGATCGGCAGCAGCTCGACGGCCGTGACGCCGAGCGCCTGCAGGTACGGAATCTTCTCGATGACGCCGGCAAACGTGCCGGGACGCGCGACGCGAGACGAGGCCGAGCGCGTGAACCCGCCGACGTGCAGCTCGTAGATGATCGACGCCTCCATCGGCCGCTTCAGCGGCGCGTCGCCCTCCCAGTCGTACGCGGGATCGACGATCGCGCAGCGCATCGACGTCGCGAGGTTGTCGGCGTCGCCGACCGCGTCGCGCCGCTTCCACAGCGCGCGCGAGATGCGCCGCGCGAACGGACTGATGAGCACCTTGTTCGGATTGAACCGCTGCCCCGCCGACGGGTCGCGCGGACCGTCGATGCGAAACGCGTAGTGGACGCCGGGGCCGCAGCCGCGGACGAAGACGTGCCAGAAATGAAACGTCTTGTTCTCGAACGGGTCGAGGCGAATCATCTGCATCGGCTCGATCGCGGTCTCCGAATCGAACAGCAGCAGCAGGACCTCGGTCGCCGATTCCGAGAACAGCGAGAAGTTGACGCCGTCAGCGGACGTGCTGACGCCGAACGGATGCGCGGATCCGCGCTCGGTCGCAAACGGCATGAAGGCTCCGCGTGTATTGTCGACGATTCAGGGCCGCGTGGGTGCAGCGGCGTCGACGCCGGCGAGCCGCGCGAGCGCGGCCAGCGGCACGTTGACCCAGTCCGGGCGGTTGTTCAGCTCGTATCCGAGCTCGTAGAGCGCCTTGTCGAGCAGGAACGCGTTCAGCACGACGTCGAAGTCGGCGCCCTGCGGCGGGAGGAATTCGGCGCGACCGACGGCCGCGCGATAGCCATCGAGAAATGCCGACGCGACCGCGTGTTCCCACGCCGCGCCGCGCTTCGACACCTCCGCCGCATAGCTGAACGACCGCAGCATGCCGGCGACATCGCGCAGCGCGGACGATTTCGCGCGGCGCTCGGCGAGCGAGCGCGCCGGCTCGCCTTCGAAGTCGAGGATGAATACGTCGCCGTCGGCGACGAGCGTCTGTCCGAGGTGATAGTCGCCGTGACAGCGAATGCGCAGGCCCGGCCGCGAGACGTCGTGGAGCGCCTCGAACCGCGCCAGCAGATCGTCCTGACGCGCGAGGAGCCGCGCCGCCGCGGCGCGTGCGTCGGCGGGCAGCGAGGCGCCGCGCAGAAGCTGCAGCTGACGCGCACCGAAATCGTGCATGCCGGCCGCGAGCGCGTCGACGTCCGCGCGCGAGTACGCCTCGGGCGCGAACGCGGGGTCGTCCGGATCCGACGCAAGCGTGTCGTGCAGTTCGCCGGTGCGGCGGCCGAGCGTCTCGGCCAGCGCGATCGACGCCGGGCCACCTTCGTCGAGCATCGCCTGCCACGCGTTCCCCTGGTTCGGCACGAACTGCTGCAGCATCAGCACGGAGCTGCCGGCATCCTGACCCGCCACGTAATCGGCATCCGCGACGAGGCCGGGGACGCGCGTGAAGCCGTGCGCCGTCAGGAAGCGGCCGATCTCCACGTCGGGATTGAGTCCAGGTTCGAGCCGCCGGAACACCTTCAGGATCAAATCGTCGCCGAAGATGATCGACGTGTTGCTCTGATCGGGCGCCGTGCGCCGCACCGGCAGATCGCGCGGCGCGACGGCGGCGGCGATCGATGACGTCCCGCTCGTCGCCTGCACGCGGCCGCGCGCGAGCGTCAGCGTCGCGCCGTTGGCCAGCACGTCCACCAGCGCGCGACACGTCTCGTCGTCGAAGATCGCGTCGACGATGACGTCGCCGTCGCGCGCGTCGGCGAGCGGCACGAAGTAGCGCTCGGCGCCGCCGTCGGCGAACCGCACGGCGACGACGGCGAGGACGGCGTTCGGGCCGAGCGCGCCGTCGTCGACGACGTCCACGTCGGCGATGACGCGCGCCTTGCCGCCGAACCAGCGCTGACGTTCGAGGAAGCTGACGAGGGCGCCAGCTCGACTGAACGCGGGCATGCCGTGGATCGAGCAAGCGGTGTGCCCGTCGCCGCGCGTCCACCGCCCTCAAGCTTCGGCGCGCGCGGCCGATTACCGCAGCGATGCGGCGAATCCCCACCGAACGGCTGAAGGCAGGCGATCAGCTCGGCCGCGACGTGTACGCGCGCCCCGACGTCGCGCCGCTGCTCCGCGCCGGGAGCATGATCGGCGATGGCGTCCGCGAAGCGCTCCTGCGCGCCGGCATCGCCTGCGTATGGATCGACGACGAGGCCACGCGCGGAATCGAGCCGATCGAGCTCGTCAGCGCGCAGACGTCGGATGGTGAAAGGCGCGAGCGGAATCGATCCGAGGTCGCGCGCGATCCTGTCGAACGGCTGCCGCGGCGTCGTCAGGACGTGCGTCCGGGATCGGTGACGCGGCCGGTGGTGCGGATCCTGGCCGACGGGTCGGGCGCGCCGGCCGGCCTCGTGGAGGTCGACCTGGCCCCCGCGTCCGACCTCGCCAATCGTCTCGACCGATTTCGATGTATTTTAGGCGTCTCATGATGACGCCTCTGAGACGCTTCGCGTTTGCGACACTCGGCCTGACGCTCGCGGCCGCCGCGCCCGCCGCCGCGGCCACGTGCGACACCCTCGCCCACGCCGCGCTCGGCGCCGACGCGACGATCGAGTCGGCGATGTCGGTGACGGGCGGCGCGTTTACACCGCCGGCGGGTCCGCGCGGCAACGCGCGCGCGATCGACAACCTTCCGCCGTTCTGCCGGGTGCAGGGCGTGCTGAAGCCGACGCCGACGTCGCAGATTCGCTTCGAAGTCTGGCTGCCCGAGTCCGGCTGGAACGGACGGCTGCAGGTCGTCGGCAACGGCGGACTCGCCGGCACGATCAGCTATCCGGCGATGGCGTCCGCGCTGCGCCACGGCTTCGCGACGGCGAGCACCGACACGGGCCACACGTCGAGCGAGCCGCCGACGTGGCTCGAAGATCGCGATCGGCTGATCGATTACAGCTATCGCGGCCTGCACTTGACGACCGCCGACGCGAAGACGCTCGTCAGCGCGTTCTACACGCAGCCGGCAAAGTACGCGTACTACACCGGCTGTTCCACCGGCGGCAAGCAGGGGCTGATGGAAGCGCAGCGCTATCCCGCCGACTTCGACGGCATCCTCGCCGGCGACGCCGCGAACTTCTGGACGCACCAGATGGCGAGCGAAGTGTGGGACGGCGTCGTCACGAGCACGCCCGAGACGAATCTGCCGAAGGAGAAGCTGCAGCTCGTGCAGGACGCGGCGCTCGCGAAGTGCGACGCGCTCGACGGCGCGAAGGACGGGCTCATCAGCGATCCGATGCGCTGCCGCTTCGATCCCGAAGTGCTGCAGTGCCGCGGCGCCGACACGGCCAACTGCCTCACCGCCGCGCAAGTCGACGCGATCAAGAAGATCTACAGCGGGCCGATCAATCCGCGGACGCACAAGCCGGTGTACGCCGGCATGTATCCCGGCGGCGAAATGGGATGGGCGAGCGGCGTCGTGATCAACCGCACGACGACGTCGGGCGTCAGCTCGAACGAATTCTGGAGCTACAGCCTGTTCCACAAGACGGACTGGGCGTTCCGCACGTTCGACTTCGATCGCGATCTCGCGCGCGCCGACGAGGAGCTCGCGCCGATGACGAATGCGACCGACCCGAAGCTCGACGCGTTCAGCCGCCTCGGTCACAAGCTGATTTACTACCACGGCGCCGCCGATCCGTTGATCCCAGCGCAGAACGGCATCAACTACTACGAGAGCGTCGTCAAGGCGAGCGGCGGCCTCGATCGGACGCAGGCGTTCTTCCGCGCGTTCCTCGTGCCCGGCCTGTATCACTGCACGGGCGGGCCGGGGCCGACCGACTTCACCGACGAGAGCCTGCAGGCGCTGCAGCACTGGGTCGAGTCGGGCGCGGCGCCGTCGCAGATCGTCGCGACGAAGCACGTCGACGGCGACGCGAAGAAGGTCGCGTTCCAGCGGCCGCTGTGCCCGTACCCGCAGGTCGCGACGTACAACGGATCCGGCGACATGAACGACGCCGCCAGCTTCGCGTGCGTCGTCCCGAAGTAGGTCCGGCGTGAGCCGGACGGAGATGCCGCGGCGCACGTTTCTCGCGCTGCCGCTCGTCGTGGGCACGGCGGTCCAGTCGTCGCGGCTGCGCGAGGTGCCGGCCGATGCGCCGACGCTGCGCTGGACGCCGGACCACCGCGATCTCGTCTACACCTTCGGCGGCGCGGCGCCCAAGCATCGGATCGCCAGCGGCACGCGCATCGTGACGTGGACCGAGGACTGCTTCGACGGCACGGTCAAGACGGCGGACGATCTGCCGTCGAAGACGATGCCGCCCGGCCACGATAACCCGCAGACCGGACCGTTCTTCATCGAAGGCGCGGCGCCCGGCGACACGATCGCGGTCCATCTCCTGACGCTCGAGCCGGCGCGCGCGTACGCTGTTTCGTCGTTCGCGCCTGGCTTCGGCGCGCTCGTCGGCACCGATCGCACGGCGATGCTCGGCGCCGAGCTGCCCGAAACCACGTGGCGCTACGATCTGAATGCGGACAAGACTGCCGCGCGCGCCTCGTCGCGCGACGGCCGGCACACGTGGGAGGTTCCGCTCGCGCCGTTTCTCGGCTGCATCGGCGTCGCGCCGGCTGGCGGCGAAGTGCGCAGCACGATCGTCCCCGGCCCGTTCGGCGGCAACATGGATTGTCCCGAAGTGCGCGCCGGCAACACCGTGTTCCTCGGCGTCAACATGCCGGGCGCCCTCCTCTCCTTCGGCGACGGCCACTACGCGATGGGCGACGGCGAGATCATGGGCGCCGCGATCGAAGGCGCGATGCGCGTCGAAGCGTTCGTGGAGCTGATCCCGCGTCAGGCGACGCGGGTGCCGCGCATCGAGAACGCGAACGAGGTGATGTTCGTCGGCACCGGCCGTCCGCTCGAGGACGCCGCGCGCGTCGCGTTCAAGGCGATGGTCGAATGGGTGCGCGATCGCAGCGGCATGACGGAGCTCGACGCGTATCAGTGCGTGTCGCAGCTCGCGCGCGCGCCGATCGTCCAGCTCGTCGATCCGGAGTACACGGTGCTCGTCAAGGTCGACAAACGCCGCATCCCGGCCTGATCGCCTCCGCGGCTAGTGCCGGTGCGCGTCCGCGGCTCGCTGCGGCGCCGCGAGATCCCCCGCCTCGATGATGTCGACGGCGCGCTCGATCCGAATCGTCGCCGAATCGGCGCGGACCGCCACGACGACGGCGTCGCCGAGCACGACGGGCGCGCCGCGATCGAAGCGGCTGCGACGGAAGAGCGTCACCCGCTGCCCCGCGTGCACCTCGGCGTCGCGGCCCCGATCGATGACGAGGAAGCGGCGCGGCACGCCGACGATCTGATCGGCGTCGCCAAACAGAATCGTCGCGGCGCGATCGTAGTCGGGCAGCCCCGCCGGATCGGGCGCCCGCAGCGGCTCGGGCGCGAACGGCGCGAGACGATCGCCGCGCCGGATCTCGTCGCACGCATAGATGACGACAGCGACGGCCGTCCGTTCGGTCGCGTCGACGATCTGCAGCACGCCGGCGGTGTGCTCGGCGGCGGTCGTGTGCGGATCGTGGCTCGCGCGATACGTGCGGCGCGCGACGACGTTCTGGCCGACGGCCAACCCGGTCCGCGTGCCGCCGTCGATCGTCACCTGATCGTCGGCGGCAAAGAGCTGTGGTCCGGCCCCGGTGCGCAGCGCCTGCACGACGCCGAGCGATGGCGGCGTCGCGTCCGCTTTGGCGGGGCCGCAGATCGAATCGCGATCGTGCGCGACGACCGGCACCACGGTGGGCGGCGGCGGCGCAGGCACCGGCGGCGGGGTCGGCGGCGGTGCGGGCGGCGCGTGCCCCTGCACCACGACCGTCTCCGCCCGCGGCGCAAGCGCGAGGCGCGTCGAGACGATCGCGTCGCTTCCGGCGGTCAGCTCGGCGTCGGCGACAGCGGGCGCAAAGCCTTCGAGCGAAAACGTCAGGTGGACAGCCCCCTCGGGCAGCGCGGCGGCATACGCGCCGGCGCCGTCGGTCGTCTCGACCGCGAGCGGACGCCCGTCTGCCGCGGACATCGTGACGGTGACGCCGGGGAGGACGCCGCCGGAATCGTCGGTGACGATGCCGTGGACGCGTGCCGGCGCCTGCGCGGCGGCGACGACGGCGGCGAGCGCCAGCGAGGCGAGGAACACAGATCGGGTCATGGGCGGATGGAGTGGCTCTCGATCCGTATCGGCCGATCGACCGCTTCCCTGCACGCCACCGTCAGCCTGACGTCGCGCATCGACATCCGCCGATGCCGCTGCAGAAGTGGACTCGCACGGATGTTCTTCGTACGATCCTGCGATGGCGGTCCGAATCGAGTACGACGCCGGGCGTCGCTGGGTGCTCGTCCACGCATCCGATGACCTGACGCTCGACGAGATGCTCGGCGTTCTCCGCTCGGCGCGCGCCGATGCGGAACACCAGATGTGGCCGATGCTCGTCGACGCGCGCGCGACTCGAACGAGCCTCACGGAAGAGGACGTCCTGCGCGCCGTCGAGGCCGTGCGCGAAGCGCTGCAGACGCAGGGCGTCCGCGGTCACGTGGCGATCGTGGCCGACGACAACGTCCTCTTCGATCGGCTGCTGCTATACGAGGCGCGCTGCGCGCAGATCGGCGTCCGCGTCATCCGCGTGTTCCGCCAGATGCTGGACGCCGAACGATGGCTCTACATCATGTCCGCCACCTGGAAGTTCGGCGAGACCCGTCGAAACGCGACCTGAGCCGACGTCGCGCCCGACCAAGGAGCGGCGGCGCGCGTGGCCGCCGAACGGCTGCGCGCGCGTCAGGCCGTCATTCGTATCGAAGCGCTTCGATCGGGTCGAGTCGCGACGCCTTGCGCGCGGGGTAATAGCCGAAGAAAATCCCGACCGCGCCCGAGAACGAGAAGCCACCCGCGATCGCGGCCGACGCAATGGCCGTCGGCCATCCCGCCACGGCGGAGATGACGCGCGACGCCACCACGCCCGCGACGATTCCGAGGACACCGCCCGTGACGCTCAGAAATACCGCCTCCGCAAGAAATTGCAGAAGCACGTGCAACCGCCGCGCGCCGATCGCCATACGCAGGCCGATCTCGCGCGTGCGTTCGGTGACCGACACCAGCAGGATGTTCATGATCCCGATGCCGCCGACGAGCAACGAGATCGACGCGACGGTCGCGAGCAGGAGCGCCATCACGCGGCTGCTGCCCTGGACGACATCGGCGATCTGGCTGAGATTGCGGACCGAGAAATCGTTCGTGTCGCCCGGCTTGATGTGGTGTCGGCGCGCCAGCGTCGCCGTCACCTGATCGATCGCAGCCGTCACGTCCTCCGGCCTGACCGCCTGCACGAACACCGCATTCACCTTGCCCGTCAGCCGCGGCTGCAAACCGAACGGATTCGGCGCGCCTTCGTAGATCGCTGTTTGCGAGGCCTGCGTCTGCGACGGCGCGGCGACGCCGATCACTTTCCGCTCCGCCGTCGAGAACGGGATCATCACGAGGTCGTCCTGGTCCTGACCGAACGGCGTCTGCCCTTTCGGCACGAACACGCCGACCACCCGCATCGGTACGCGCTTGACGAGAATCGTCGCGCCGACCGGATTCTCGGTCGGACTGAACAGCTGTCGGTGCACCGTCTCGCCGATCACCGCCACGAGCGTGGCCTGACGATCGTCATCGTCTGACAGGCCGCGGCCACCCGCGATCTGCCAGTTGGTGATCGCCGGATAGTTCGGCGACACACCCTGGATCTGCGTCGTCCAGTTCTGGTCGGCGTACTGCACCTGCGTCATCTGCCGGTTCAAGTAGCTGATTTGCGCGACCGCCGGATCGTCGCGGCGGATCGCCTGCGCATCCGCAACGGTCAGTGTCGACGCGCTGCCGAGCCCGCCGCGGACGCCGCTCGCCGTTGAAGCGCCGGGCTGAATGACGAGCAGGTTGGTGCCGAGACTCTCGATCTGCTTTTTGACCGCTTCGTTCGCCCCCTGGCCGACCGCGACCATCGCGATGAGCGCGGCCACACCGATGAACACGCCGAGCATCGTCAGGGACGAGCGGAGCACATTGCGGCGCAGCGCCTGCATGGCGGCGCCGAGCACCATCACGGCGAAGGCGAGCGGCGCGCCGGAGCGCGATGCCACCGGCGCAGCGATCTCGGTCCCCGCAGGCAACGGCGGCGCGGGCCGCGCGGGTCGCCTCCGCTCGTCGCCGACGACCTCGCCGTCGCGCACCGTGATGACGCGGTCCGCGTAGCCCGCGATGTCGGGCTCGTGCGTCACGACGACGACGGTGACCTGCCGATCGCGGTTCAGCGCGACGAGCTGCTCCATGATCTCGTGCGAGGCGTGGGTATCGACGTTGCCGGTCGGCTCGTCCGCGAGCAACAGGCTCGGATCGTTGATGAGCGCTCTGGCGATCGCCACGCGTTGCTGCTGGCCGCCGGAGAGCTGCGCGGGCGTGTTGCCCGCTCGGTCTCCGAGACCCAGCATCTCCAATGCCGCGTGCGCACGCGACGCGCGCTCGCTGCGTCGCGCCGGCCCGGCGGCCGCATAGAAGAGCGGCAGCGAGACGTTTTCGAGCGCGGTCGTGCGCGCGAGCAGGTTGAACGTCTGGAACACGAACCCGATTCGCGCGCTGCGGATCCGCGCGAGCTCGGGTTCGGTCAAGCCGGCGACGTCGACGCCTTCGAAGAAGTACTCGCCGCTCGTCGGCCGATCGAGGCAGCCGAGAATCGCCATCAGCGTCGACTTGCCCGAACCGGACGATCCGACGATCGCCACGAACTCGCCGCGCGCGATCGTCAGCGTCACGCCGCGCAGCGCCTGGATGTCGACGTCGCCCGCGCGGTAGACGCGCGTCAGGTTCCTGACGTCGATCATCGGAGACGTTGCGGTCGCATCCATTGGCGCGCCTTACAGCCGGAACAACGGTGCGCGACCGGAGCTCGACGTCGCGCCTGCCTGTTCGCCGGTAATCACCGGGTCGCCGGCCGTCACGTCGCCGCGGACCACCTCCGAGAACGCATCGTCGTCGAGTCCGATGTCGATCGGCACGGCGACCGGCCGGCCGTCATGCAGCACCCAGACGCGAGGCTGCGAGCCGCTCGGCGCTTGTCCGCCCGGCGCATAGCGCAGCGCCTGGTCGGGCACTCGAACGGCGTCGTCGCGGTGGTCCACGACGATGCGCACGGTCGCCGTCATCCCCGGCTTCAGCAGGAACTCCGAATTCGCCACGCTGATCACGACGTCGTAGGTGACGACGTTTTGCACCGTCTGTGGCGCCTGGCGAACCTGCGCGACGCGCCCTTCGAACACACGGCTCGCGAATGCTTCGACCGTGAACGTCGCGGCCTCGCCGACGCGGACGCCGCCGATGTCGGTCTCGCTCACGTTGGCGTCGACCTGCATTTGCGCGAGATCGGTAGCGATGAGAAACAGCGTTGGCGTCTGGAAACTCGCCGCCACGGTCTGCCCCATCGTCACGTTGCGCGACACGACGGTGCCGTTCACGGGCGACACGATGTCGGTGTAGCCCAGGTTGATCTCGGCGGCCTGCAGCGCCGCTTCGTGCTCTTCGATGGTCGCTTTGTCGAGTTCGACCTGCGCCGTCGCCTGCGCGAACGTGTTCTGGGCGATGTCGAGCGTGTCCTGCGACACGATCCCCCGCGCGCGCAAGCTTTGTGCGCGGTCGAACGATACCTGCGCGTACGTCAGGTTGGTCTGGTCCTTCGCGAGCTGCGCCTTCGCGGTCGACAGGGCGGCGCGAACCTGGTCGACGACGGTCTGATACGGCCGCGGGTCGATCTTCGCGCACAGCTGCCCTTTCTTGACGACGGTGTTGTAGTCGCAGAACAGCTCCTGGATGACGCCGGACACGTACGTGCCGACCTGAATCGTGGTCACCGGGTTGAGCGAGCCGCTCGCGGTGACCGCGCGCGTGATCGGGCCGCGCGTCACCGGCATCGTCACGTAGCGGACCGCGACGGGCGTCTGCGCGATGCGCCACCACTCGGCGGCGCCGGCGGCCGCGGCGATCACCGCCACGACGATCAGCCAGCGGCCGCGCCGACGGCGGCGCACCGGCGGCGGCGATACGGGCGTGACGGCCGTCACCTTCGCGGCGGCGGGCGCCGTCCGTGCAACTACGCTGACCGCCATGACATCGAACTCCTGACGGGCCGCTGGCGGAAGGTCGGAGGGGGCGCGATCGGAGTGCCGACATCCCGGCGCGATGGGCGAACGCGCGCCTGCTGCACCGACTTAGGAACGGCTCGATCGCGTTCAGTGCAAAGGCGTCGCCGGTGGCGGACGCGATCGGTCAGCGCGACGCCGCACCGGTGTCGCCCTTGCAACATCGATCATCGCAGGAGGCAGCGTGACTCTCGCCATTGCGGTTCTGATTGGTGCGCTTCAGGCCGGTGTTCCCGACGCGTTTGCCGTCCGCTGCGATCTTCAGGGCACGTACGACGAAATGGCGTCGGCGATGATCACCGCGCAGTCGGCCGCCGACATCGACATGTACCACGACACGTTCTACGCGTCCGACTGGGTCTTCACGGACATCCGCAACCAGCGGCACGAGTGGCCCGACATTCGGCGCGCGCAGGTCGACGCGCTGCAGGCTCCGGCGCCCGACACGCTGCGATTCCCGATTCAGAAGCTCTCGTCGACCGGCTCTTCGGTCACGGCCCTCGTGCATGTCGTCACGGTGAGAACCGTCACAGACGTCGATGGCAAGTACGGAGCGCCGGGAAAAGTGCACACGATCGCCGAGACGACGCCGATGCGCGACACGTGGATTCGCGTCGGAAACCTGTGGCGCCTGCAGGCGCGGCAGCAGGTCGGCCCCACGCAGCAACGCGTCGACAGATTGCCGCACGACCTCAAGAGCCCGCGGTGTCCGACGCAGTGACACGCCGCGGGCCGGCAGACGTGGAGGTGTGGTATGACCTCGCGAAACGCGCTCCTCGCGGTTGGCGTGTTGATCCTCGGCGTGGCGGCTGTTGCGGCGGCGCCCGCCGATGAGGCACGTGCCGGCAACATCGCCGCCGGGAAGACGCTCTTCCATCAGCGCTGCGCGGTGTGCCACGGGCTGAATGCGGACGGCGACAGCTCGTACGAGTCCGGGACCTATTTGCCGCCCAGGCAGCCGGCAGCGGCGGACCTGACGGCGCTCAGCATCGACAACGGCGGCACGTTCCCGGCCGCTCGCGTGCGCGAGGCCATCCGCAGCACGGCGGCGCATGCGCAGGGCGACACGCCTGACATGCCGGGCTGGGGCAACGTGTTCTACGAGCTGCAGTCGGCGCCGGCGATCTATGCGCAGCGTGTGCGCGACATCACGGCGTACATCGAATCGATCCAGACGACGGCGCTCCGCGTGAAACCGAAGCCGCCGATGATCTAGCGGCTGATTCTGCTCAGCTCGCATCGCGGTGAGGTATTGGACTATCCTCCGTCCTCGTGATGCGGCGTCCTCCCTCAAGGTCACAGGAGAGACGCCGTACGCCGCGCGATCTCCCGCCCGGTTCCGTCGCAGCCCAGCTCCGCTACCTGCTCGCACGCGTCGAAACGCTCGAACAGCTCTGTTACGCGCAGGTGCGACGCATCACCGCGCTGCAGGCGCAGATCGATCACATGGACGCCAAGCGCCGGTCGTGACGGTCACACCTGCAGCACGTCGCCCGGCTTCGCGACCATTTCGTAGAGCACCGGGTTCACGAAGAATCCGAGGAACAGCCGCGAGATCAGTCCCGCGACGATGACGATGGCGAACGGCCGCTGCGTATCGGACCCGATGCCCGTCGACAGCGCCGCCGGCAGCAACCCGAGGCAGGCGACGAGCGCGGTCATCATGATCGGGCGCAGCCGCAGCAGCGCCGCTTCGCGCGTCGCCGAGCGGATGTCCATGCTCTCGAGGCGCAGCTTGTTGATGTACGACACGAGAATCACCGCCGTCTCGACCGACACGCCCATCAGCGCGAGCAGCCCGAGCACCGAGCTGACGCTGAACGGCGTGTGACTGAGCTTCAACGCGATCAGCGCGCCGACGGGCTCCGTCAGCAGGACGCCGAGCAGGACGGTGACGGGGAACTTGAAGTTGCCGTAGAGCGCGAACAGGATCATGAAGATCAACAGGGCGGCCAGCGGTCCGATGACCGTCAACTGCGAGCGCGCTTCGAGATACTCGCTGTACTCGCCGCCCCACTGCATCGTGTAGCCCTGCGGCAGCGACACCGCCTTGCTCACCGCTTGCTGCGCGTCAGCCACGGCGCGGGCCAGGTCGCGGCCCTCGATGCTGAACTGCACGCCGATGTAGCGCGAGTTGTTCTCGCGGTAGATGAACGACGCGCCGATGCCCTGACGGATCGTCGCGAGCTCCGCAATCGGCACGTGTTGTCCCGACGGCGTCGGCACGAGCAGGTTGCCGATCTCGCGCGTGCTCGAGCGGTACTCCGGCTTCATGCGGACGACGAGATCGAAGAGCTGTTCGCCTTGAATGACCTGCGTCGCCGCGGCGCCGCCGACGCCGCTCTCGATGATGTTCTCGACGTCCGACACGTTGATGCCGTAGCGCGCGATCTTCTCGCGGTCGACGTCCACCTGCACGCTCGGCTGCCCCAGCTCGCGGACGACGGTCAGCTCGGTGAAGCCCGGCACTTGCGACAGCACGCGCTTCACCTGCATCGCCTTGTCTTCGAGCACCTGGAGATCCTGCCCGTAGATTTTGACGGCGAGCGCGCTCTTGAGTCCCGTCAGCGCTTCGTCGACCGCGTCCTCCGCCGGCTGGGTGTAGTTGAAGATGACGCCGGGATACGCCTCGAGCTTCTTCTGGAGGTCTCGCGTGAGATCCGCTTTCGTCCGGATCGGCCCCTGGCGCCACGTCTTGTCCTTGTACGGCCGCAGCCCGACGTAGAACTCGCAGTTGAAAAATCCGGTCGGATCCGTTCCGTCGTCCGGACGCCCCAATTCGGATCCCACTTCGGTGACCTGCGGATACGACATCAGGATGTTGCGTACCTGCGGCGCGAACTTCGACGCCTCCTCGAACGAAATCGTGTACGGCATCGTCGCGCGCACCCAGAGCGCGCCTTCGTCGAGGTGCGGCATGAACTCGCCGCCGATGAACGGGACGAGCAGCAGCGTGCCGCCGAAGATCAGGATCGATCCGACGAGCGTCGACTTCGGGTGATCGAGGCACCACTCGAGCCGTCCGGCGTAGACGCGCTTCAGCCATTCGTACGGGCGATTGACGACTTCCTTGACGCCGTGCGTGAACCAGTAGGACGCGAGGACCGGCACGAGCGTCAGCGTGAAGATCAGCGCGCCGAGCAGCGCGTAGGACATCGTCTCGGCCATCGGATGGAACAGCTTGCCGGACGGGCCGCCGAGCGCGTAAATGGGCAGGTAGCCCGCGAGGATGACCGCGACCGAGTAGAAGATCGGGCGATCGACGTCGTGCGCCGCCGCGATGATCACCTCGTGCAGCTTGTAGGTCTGCCCCTGGCGTTCCGCGAGCTCGCGGTAGATGTTCTCCATCATCACGACGGTGCCGTCGATGATGATGCCGAAGTCGATCGCGCCAATCGAGAGGAGGTTCGCCGGCACGCCGCGCGCGCCCAGCAGGATGAACGCCGACAGCAGTCCGAGCGGAATAGTGAGCGCGACGATGATCGCGGCCCGGACGCTGACGAGGAAGAAGATCAGCACGATGAGGACGAGCGTCATGCCGAGCAGCAGGTTGTGCTCGACGGTCTCGATCGTCAGGTCCACGAGATCGCTGCGGTCGTAGAACGGACGGATCCGAACGTCCGGCGGCAGCACGCCGTGATTCAGTTCTTCGGTTTTCTTCTCGACGCCGGCCAGCACGTTCTGCGTCTGCTCGCCCCGGCGCATCAGGATCACGCCTTCCACCGCATCGTCGTTGTGCTGAAAGCCGAACTCGCCGAGGCGCGGCGCGTTGCCGATCGTCACCTCGCCGATGTCGCGGATGTGCACCGGCACGCCGTTGTTGCTCGAGACGACGATGCTGCCGATGTCTTCGGTCTTGGTGACCAGGCCGAGTCCGCGGACGTAGACGAACTGCGACCCCTGCGAGTAGAAGCCGCCGCCCGCGTTGGCGTTGTTCGCGGAGAGCGCCGCCAGCACCTGCGGCAGCGGCGTGTGATAGCTGTACAGCTTCGCCGGATCGATCAGCACCTGGTATTGCATGACCGTTCCGCCGAACCCCGAATCGTCGGCGACGCCCGGCACGGCGCGGTACGCGCGGCTGATCACCCAGTCGTCGAGCGTCTTCAGTTGCTGCGGCGTCCGGTCGGGGCTCTCGAGCACGTAGCGATACACGAGCCCTGACGGACTGAACAGCGGCGACAGCCCCGGCGTGACGCCGGTCGGGAGCTGCGCCTCGCCCATCCGTTCGAACACGACCTGGCGCGCGAAGTAGTCGTCGGTGCCATCGCTGAACGTCATGATGACGTCCGACAGGCCGTAGAGCGAGATCGACCGCAGGTACTCCATGTGCGGCACGCCGTTCATCTCGACTTCGAGCGGCAGCGTCACGAGCCGCTCGACTTCCTCGGCGGCGTGCCCGGGCCACTGCGTGATGATCTCGACCATCGGCGGCGAGAGATCCGGGTACGCATCGACCGGCATCCGCTGGAACGCGAACGCGCCGGCGACGACCACCAGGACGGTGAACATCAGCACGAGGAACCGCTGACGAAGCGCGAATTGGACGACGTGATGAATCATGGCCGTGTCTGCTCGCGCTACTGCTGCAACGTGTTCTGGAACTGCAGGAACAGGCTGCCGTCGCCGACGATGCGATCGCCGCGCTGCAAGCCGGAGAGCACCTGCGTCTTGCCGCCCTGGCTGTCGCCGATCGTGATCGAGCGCCGCGCGAACTGCCGGTTGCCCGTCTCGATGTAGACGTACGGCATGTTCTGCGCGTCGCGCAGCACCGCCGCGTCCGGGATGGTGATCGCGTCGGGGATCGTGCCCGCTTGCACTTCCGCGGTGACGTACATGTCCTTCTTCAACCGCTCGCCCGGATTGGCCGCCTCGATGCGCGCCTGCAGCGTCCGCGTCGCCGGATCGAGCGAGGGCGCGATGTACTGGATCTTTCCGCGCACCGCGCCGGGATACGTCTCGTTGGTGATCGTCACCTCGTCGCCCACTTTCACGTCGGCGATGTCGTTCTGGTAAATGTTGACGAGCACCCAGACGTGGCTCATGTCCGACAGCGTGAAGCACTGCGTCGTGCCGGCCTGCAGCAACTGCCCCTGGTTGCACAGCCGCTCGACGATTTCGCCGGACGCGGGCGACACGAGCGCGACTTCGCCGGTCGCCGGCTGGGTGATGAAGTCCTGCGGCTTGGTGATGCCGACGATCCGGAGGCTCTGCTCCGCGGCCTCGAGATCCGCGAGCGCCTGCGCGCGCCCGGAGTCGGCCTGCTCGACGTCGGCCTGCGCGATCGCGCCGTGCTGATAGAGGTCCTGCGCGCGCTTGTCGATCTTGTCGGCGAGCTCGAACGCGTCCTTGGCTTTGATGTATCCGGCGCGCAACTGCGAGAAGTCGGGGCTCGCGACGTACAACAGCGGCTGCCCCGCCTTCACCTGCTGCCCTGGCGTCACGAGAATGCGGCTGACCGGTCCGCCGACCTGCGTGATGACCGGCGTGGTCAGAAAGCCGTTGTAGGCGACGGTGCCGGTGAGCCGCAGCACGCGCGTCAGCGGCGCCGGCGTCACCGTATAGATGTGAATGCGCCCCATCTGGTTCTCGGGGAGCGTGAACAGCTCGGCGCGGCTCTCGGGACGCTCGGCCGCCGAGAACGACGTCATCGACGCCTGTCCGTTGCCGCCGCACCCGGCGAGCGCCAACGCACTGGCGAGGGTCAGAAGCGCGATCGGCTTTGTCATGGCAAGTTCCTCGTGCCGACGGCCTGCCGCAACTGCTCGACGGCGAGCATGTAGGTGGCGAGCGCCTGTCGGAACGCGAGCTGGGTCGTCCGGTAGCTGCGTTGCGCGTCGAGAAAATCGAGCAGCGTGGCGGCGCCGCGCTGGTAGGCGTACTGGCTGATGTCGAGCGAATCCTGCGCTTGCTTCAAGTAGCCGGCGTTGTAGAAATCGACGACCGACGAGGCGGTGTGCGCCGCCTCGTACGCGTTGACGACGTCGGTCATCACGATCGAGAGCTGCTCGCTTGACAACTGTTGCGACTGCGCGATGACGAACCCGGTGCGCGCGATCTCGCCCTGGTTGCGGTCGAACACCGGGATCTCGATGTTGCCGAAGAGCGACGCGGTGTTGGTGTCGGCGACGTGCGTGTAGCTGAGCTGCGCCGTGACGTCGCGCTTCGCGTTGGCGATCGCGAGCGCGCGCTGGCTCTCGGCGGCCGTCACGGCGAGCTGCGCCGCGCGCAGGTCGGGACGCTGCTGGAGCGCGAGCGCCTTCAGATCGTCGAGGCCGAGATGAATCGGTTGGAACGCCAGCGTGCCCGACGCCTCGTAGTTCTCGGGCACCGACTCGTACCCGAGCAGCTGCCGCAACGACGCGAGCGCCTGCGCGCGCGCCAACTGCGCCGAGGACACGTCCATCTGGAACTGCAGGAGCTGCAGTTTGATCTTCAACAGATCGCCCTCGCTCATCCCGCCGGCGTTGAACCGGTCCTGGCTGACGGTGACGGTGCGCTGAAAACTCTCGAGCGCCTGATTGGCGAAGTCGAGGTTCGACTGCGCGAGCAGCGCCGCAATGAACTGCGAGGCGACGTTGAACGTCAGCGTCCGTTCGGTGTCGAACACCTGCGCCGTCGTCACCGCCGTCTGATCCTTCGCGGCCTCGAGCCGGTGCTGCCGCTTGTCGCCGCGCTCAAAGAGATAAGAGACGCCCACGTCGAACTGCGCCCCCGACGAGAAGTAGTCGCTCGTGAAGTTGCTCGGGCTGAAGAACGGCAGAAACTGCGCGTCGCCCAGCAGCACCGGATTGGGCCGCAAGTTCGCCGTCGTCTCCTGCGCCAGGTTCTGCTGAATGGTCGTGCGCGCCGCCAGCAGCGCGTGGTTGTGCTGACGGGCGAACTCGATCGCCTGATCGAGGGTCACGCTCATCTGCGGCGGCGGTTGCGGCGCTGTCTGCGCGGCGCCCGGCGCGGCGGACAGCAGCACCGCTGCACCAAGTGCCAGCGAGGGCCCCCATCGCGTGGCTCTGCCCTTCACGTTCATAGTCGGTCCTGCCTGAAACGCCCGCGCATGACGCGATCGCTCCGCTGGCGCGCGTCCGCACGAGAACGAACTACCGGAATCTGTCTGGAAAGCTGGACGAACTCAGAGCGAGGCGGCGGGCGGCGCGCGGGATTGGATGGTGACGCTGACGATCGGGGTGACGAGATCGCTATCAGCGATCCGCCGCGTGTCGAGGGGCGACACGCGGTTGTTGAGCAGCGATCCGCTCGGGAGCGCGCTCTGGAGCAACCGCAAGAGATGGCAGAGATTGCAATGCTCGTCTTGCGAGCCGGTCTGCTGCGTTTCGGCGGTGAAACGATGCGCGGTGTGGTCGTGCTGGACGAGCTGCGGCTCGCACTCGGGATCGTCGCCGCCCGCGTGGCCCCAGTTCAGGGTGCCGCCGCAGACGGCGACCGACAGCAGCAGCGCGAAGGCGCGCGCGCACAGCCGTTGTCGGCGCAGGCTCGTGAAGAACATCCTCTTGATTGGAAGTAAGTTACGTGTGGCGACGGTGTGATGTCAATCAGCTGACCGCAGCGCGCTCGGTCGCTCTCGCGTGACGAAGATCTGTGATCGCCCATAGGATCAGGAATCCGAGCGCGCCGATCGCGAGATAGAACAGATCGAGCACGGGGCCGCTCCTTGTCTCGTCGTGGCTCGACCCAACAGAGCCACTGTAGGCGCGGCGCGGCCTTAGAAAGTCATCACACGGCTATTAGGATTTCTGGGAGGATTCGGGCGGGAGCTGCAACCGATATCCGACCCACGGATCGGTCACCAGAAAAACCGGACTGGACGGCTTCGCTTCGATCTTCTTGCGGAGCTGGTTGACGAATACGCGCAGGTAGTCGACCTGATCGCCGTAGTCCGGTCCCCACACCGCCTGGAGGAGCTCGCGGTGTGAAACGGTTTTGTTGGCGTGCGCCATCATGTAGCGCAACAGCTCGAACTCCTTCGGCGTCAGCCGCACGCGACGGCCGCCGGCGCTGACCTGCCGCGCGTCGAAGTCGATTTCGACGCCACCCAATCGCACGCGGCCTTTCGGTCCCTGCGCGGACGGCGTGCGCCGCAAGGCGGCGCGGATCCGCGCCAGCAGCTCCGGCGGGTTGTACGGTTTGGTGATGTAGTCATCGGCGCCGGCATCGAGCGCCTCGACCTTGTCGGTCTCGGTGTCGCGCACCGTGAGCATGATGATCGCGACATCCGACTGGCTCCGAATCATGCGGCACGTTTCGAGGCCGTCCATCCCGGGCATGTTCATGTCGAGGAGCACCAGGTCGAATCGGCCCTCACGCACCTTTTCGAGCGCGCTCTCCCCTTCCTTCGCATCGTCGACTTCGTAGCCTTGACCGGTCAGCGTCACCCGCATGACCCGTCGGATCTGCGGATCGTCGTCGACGACCAGAACGCGGCCGGCGCTCATCGCCGCTCCTCGCCGCGCGGCAGGGACATGGTGAACGCGGTGCCCAATTCCGGTGAGCTGTCCAACGTGAGGGATCCTCCATGCGCTTGGGCGATCTGCTGCACGATCGCGAGTCCCATCCCCGTGCCGGGGATGTTCCGGGCGCGCGCGCCGCGGTAGAAGCGCTCGACGACGCGCGGCCGCTCGGATTCGGGAATCGTCGAACCGGTGTTTTTCACGGTGATGTCCACCGAGCCGTTCGCGCTCGCGGTGACGGCGATCGTTGAATCATGGGGCGAGTACTTCAACGCGTTGTCGAGGAGCTGCCGCAGCGCCAGCGCGAGCAGCCCCCTGTCGGCGTCGACCGTCAGATCCGGCGGCAAGTCGCGCACGACCGCGTGCCCATCCAGACGGTGCCGGAATCGTCCGAGCACCGCGCGGACGATCCCTTCGAGCGAATGGCGCTCGCGGTGCACGACGAAGTCTCCCGCGTCGATGCGCAGCATCTGAATGGCGTCGGTGACCAGCGTCTGTAATCGATCGAGCTCCTCGTCGAGGATGCTCGCGAGCTCGCGGTCGCGCGGACTGACGGTCTCGCTCGTCAGCAGATCGCTCGAGGCCGCTTTCATCGACGTCAGCGGCGTCTTGAATTCGTGCGCGAGCGCGTCGAGGACGGTCGCGCGCAGCTCGCTGCTGTGGCGCGCCGCCTCGGCGCGCGCCGCCACCTCTTCGCCGCGCGCCCGCTCGAGGCCGATGGCCGCGAGATTCGCGATCGAGTTCAGCACGGTGTCGCTCAACATGTGGTCGAGGATCGCGATGCTGCCGATCGATCGGCCGCCCAACTGAATGGCCAGCAGCTTCAAGCCGCTGGGGTCGGCGATCTGGATGCCTCGACGCGCGACGTCGCGCAACCGCTCGTCGCCGTCCGGCAGATCGACCGGTCCCGCCCAGGCGACGAGGTCGCCGCGCCGGTCGTACACGCCGACGGCGCGGAGCCCGAACGCCTCGGCGATGTGGCGGGCAATCGCGGAGGGTACCGCGCCGCCGCTTTCCGACAGCAACAACGCGCGGCTCAGCGCGTAGAGCCGCTCGAGATCGCGCTGGCGGCCCACCGCTTCGACGTTGCGCGCGCGGGCGCGTCCCGACAACTGGCTCGCGATAATCGCCGTCGCCAGAAACGCGACGAGCGCGACCCAGTTCTGCGGATCGGCGATCGTCAGCGTGCCGACGGGCGGCAGGAAGAAGAAATTGAAACAGAGCATCGCGGCGACCGACGCGAGGGTCGACTCGGCAATGCCCCACGCGGTTGCGATCGACAAGATGACGACGACGTAACTGAGCGCGATCGTCGTCGGGTTGACGTGTACCGCCTTCGCGTACGCCGCCGTCACTGCCGCCACCGCCGCGAGCGAGACCGTAATGCGGCCCGCTCTCCAGAAACCGTTGTCCATCGATAGATTCAGTCGAGCGTACGCCAATCCTGGCGCCGGCGCCGATTTGTCTGACAGATTCTCATGAACCGTTAAGGACTTCCTAATCTCGCCGTCGCTACAGTGACCATCATGGTCCCCAAGGTCCAGGTCGTGGCGACGACATCCGACGGCACGCGCGCCGCGCTGCTGGCGGCCGTTCCGCTGGCTCGCGGCCTGAACGCGACCCTGACGATCGTGGTCCCGTGCATCGTGTCGTGCGCCGCGGAGCTCGCCGTGCCGGCCCCGGCGACCGACCTGGTCGCGAAACGCTATCAGGATTTCGCGCGCGGCCTCGGGGCGGAGGCGGGCATCGACGCGTTCACGTCGGTCGGCCTCGACGACCTCGTGGCGCATGTCTGTGCCGGCACAGGACCGGTCGTCGTTGGCGGCCCGGTGGGACGCTGGTTGACGTCGCCCGAAGAGCGGTTTGCGAACCGGCTCGCGCGCGCGGGATGCCACGTCGTTTTCGTCGCGTCGGGCGCGAATGCCACTCAGCGTCGCGTGGCCGCCTGACGTCCACCAACCGCATCTGCTTTCGCCGCGACCTCCCGTTCGCGACGGCAGGAATCTTAACGCCGCGCTAAGGACTTCTCAATCATCCGCGGCGTCGACGCTCGGATCATCGCCCGTCGAGACGGCTCGACGCCGCGGTAAGATGCGCCGCATGCATCGCCGCCACTTTGTCGCACTCGGTGCCGCCGCCGCGACGGCCGCCGCTGTCGACCGCGTCGCCCTTTTCGCGTTCACCGCCAAGGGCACGCCGGGCGCCATCGTCGACACGACGGCCGGCAAGATCCGCGGTCTGCAACTCGATCGCGTGCACGCGTTCAAAGGCGTGCCGTATGGCGCGTCGACGGCCGGCGCGCGGCGCTTTCAGCCGCCGCGGCCGGCGACACCCTGGACCGGCGTCCGCGACGCCTTTGCGCTCGGGCCTCGCTCCCCGCAGGGACGCGCATCCTATGTCGCCGAGTGGCAGCCGTTGACCGGCACGGAACCCGTCGGCGAAGAGTGCCTGCACCTGAACGTCTGGACGCCCAGCGCATCGACCGCGGCCGCGCGGCCGGTGATGGTGTGGCTGCACGGCGGCGGCTACACCGGCGGCTCGCCGGGCGCGATTCCCTACGACGGCGCCAACCTCGCGCACCGCCACGACGTCGTCGTCGTCAGCATCACCCACCGCGTCAACGCGTTTGGTTTTCTCTATCTGGCGGAAATCGGCGGATCGCGCTACGCCGACGCCAGCAATGCCGGGATGAAGGACATCATCGCCGGACTCGAATGGGTGCGCGACAACATCGCGCGCTTCGGCGGCGATCCGCGCAACGTCACGATCTTCGGCCAGTCGGGCGGCGCGGGGAAAGTCAGCACGCTGCTCGGCATGCCCGCGGCGCAGGGCCTGTTCCATCGCGCCGCAGCGCAGAGCGGATCCGCGGTGACGAGCATGCCGGCGTCGGCGGCAACGCGAAACGCCGAGGCCTTTCTCGCACGGCTCGGCGTGAAGCCGACGGAGCTGGAGAAGTTGGCCGCGCTGCCGCTGGCGCAACTGATCGACGCGGTCCAGCCCGGCGACGGCGGCGGCTTTGCGGCCGCGCCCGTCGTCGACGGCGCGTCGCTGCCGCATGACGTGTTCAACCCCGAGGCGACGGCGCTCTCGTCGAAGATCCCTCTGCTGATCGGCTCGACCGAGACAGAGATCACATGGAGTCTCGCCGCCGACTACACGCCGCCCGCCGACGTCGACGCGTTGCAGGCGCGCGTGCAGAAGTCGCTGCGCACCGACGCGGCGCACGCTCGAGCGATCGTCGACGCCGCTCGCAAGGGCCGTCCGCGCGCCAGCCTTCTCGATCTCGCGTTGATCATCGAAACCGATGCGTCCGGTTTTCGAACCGGCGTCGACGTGCAGGCGGAGCGCAAGGCGGCACGCGGCGATGCGGCCGTCTACGCGTACCGCTTCGATTGGTACTCACCGGTGGGCGGCGGACGCCTGCGCGCCATGCACTGCATGGACATCCCGTTCGTGTTCGACACGATCGACGAGAGTCAATCGATGGTCGGATCCGGCAGCGATCGGCGCGCGCTCGCCGACCGCATGAGCGGCGCGTGGGTGGCGTTCGCTCGCACCGGCAATCCCAATCATGCGCTGCTGCCGACGTGGGAGCCGTTCGCCGCCGCGTCGCGGCAGACGATGATGCTGGGGCACGATTGCCGCCTGCTGAGCGATCCGTATCGCGAGGAGCGGCTGGCAGTCGGCCAGGCATTGCGAGATCGCGCGAGACGCTGATCGCTCGATCATCCGCGCGGCAGCGCGCGCCGATCAGTCTGTTCCCTGCGTCTCCGCGACGGGCACGTGTAGCTCGACGACGGTGCCACAGCCGGGGCCGTCGCGAAGCATGATCGCGCCTCCATGCGACACGATCGTTCCGTAGACAACCGCCAGCCCTGGCCAACAGCGCGGCCGCCACCCTGCTCACTGACGCTGAAAACGATTTATTGAGCAACCGCTGGCTGCACGCCGACGCAACCAGACAAGCGCTCGCCATCGCGCAGGAGGTCGTGCTGCTGCCGATGCGACGGGCTCTCGCCCACGGTTGCGGAGTGAAGTTCGATGACTTCCGCGCGGCTGAACTCGGCAAAACGAGCGGCGGCCACCGGCGACCCGAGCTCTTCGAGGCGCTGCAGGACCAGATTGCCGAATTGTGGAGGGAAGCCGGGGAACCCGAGATAGACGAGCACACGGCGATGGCCCTTCAGCGCGTCGCGAAGCTGGCCGTCAGCGCATCCGCTGCCCGACTCCTCCGGCGTCACTTTGAGCATCGAGCCACCGTCCTTCAGTGTGCCGTGCGCCACAGCAGCGTCGCCGATCGGGATGTCGCCGTACCACCAGACCGCAGGCCAGGCGAGCGGCGGCGCGACGATCGCGTCGCCGGGTTGGCGCTGCGCCATCAGCCAGCGAACGGCGGCGCGGTCGTCGAGTCCATGATTACTCGAGCCCGGACGCTCGAAGCGCAACGTCTCCTTCCCGCGAAAGACCACGTCCGCGCACACGCGAACGACACCGATCCCAATCGCGGCTGCGATCGCAAGCTGCAGCCAATGACGACGCCGAGCGGCGTCGCGTCCGATGCGAACCGCTCGATCCAGGATCAGCGCGAGACCGACGGCGAGCGCCGGCACCATCCAGAGCACGAATCGCTCGAACAGCGGCACGATCCGGAGGCCGGCGAGCAAGAACGCGGTGAGCGGCACCGTGGCGAAGACGAGTCCCAACAGCGGCGGTGAGCCGAACACAAACCCGCACAGCGCGAGGACCCAGAGGCTGATCCACAGCCCGGTGTCGCCCGGAACGGCGGCCAGGACGTCGAGCCGGCCGAGCATCCAGCGGAGCGCGCCGATCGGTCCGACCGACGGCGGCGGAAATTGCGCGAGCCAGTAGTTGTGGAAATAGGCGCTGTTGAGCGTGTCGCGGATCGACAACTGATAGTGCAGCAGCGCCGCGCCCACCCACACCAACCCGAAGGCGACGACCGCGCCGGCGACGGCTCTGCTGCGACGCCACGACGCGGCGAACAAGACGAGCGCGCAACCGGGCGTCACGATCGCCGCGCCGTTGGCCAGCCACTGACCGATCGCCGCGGCCACCCACCACGCGGCGGCGCGCCGGATTCGCCGTGCGTCGGTGTCCGCCTCGATCGCCCACACGGCCATCGCTGGCAGCACCAGCGCCCAGCACGCATCGGCCGAGTACTGCTTGGCCTCCAACCCGAAGAGCGCCAGGTAGAAGTTGGATCCGCAGAGCACGACCAACGCCGTCGCGCCGATCGGGCTCATCCACCGGCGGCCGATCCATACGGCGGTACCGAGCATGGCGATCCCGAACAGCATCGGGAGCAATCGAAGGACGGCTTCTCCTGTCCCGCCGACGAGAATCGCGGCTCGTTCCGCGACCAACCACCCGAGCGGCGCACTCGTCGCCAGCCAGACCGATCCGAGATGCGCGAACGATCGCTCGCGAACAGTCAAGGCGATGGCTTCTTCGTCGAGCCACAGGGGCCGCGCCGCCGTCCAATGCCAGACGCGCACGCCGATGATGGCCATCGCGAGGATCGCGGGAACCGCATTCACGATCGCGCGCGCGTGGACTCTGGGCCAGCCGACAGTGCGAGAGGCGGTCCGGCGCCACCAGGCGCGTTCCTCGGCGCGCGCGTTCGGCCCCTCGAGCCATGTAGCCGCCACGAGCGCCACGGCAGCCGCGAGCGCAAGGACCAATGCAATCGAGGGTTGCTGCGACGAAAAGCGAAGCGGGCCAATCCGTAGCCGGAATCCGCCGGTGATGGCGACAGTACACGCCCAGGCGATCGCAGACAGGCTGACCACGCGAAGTGATCGGCGAACCAATCTCATTCGAGTGTCGGACCGAGTGCCCGAGATGGTACCACGCTATCCGCAGCTACGCCGCCGGGCCCGGCGGCCACGGCAGCGGCGGCGACGCATTCAGTTCGAGCCAGTACTCACGGAATCGACGGACGACATCGCCGAGGTCCGCAATCCGCCGCGGCTTCACGACGTACGAATTCGCCCCGAGATCGTACGCCGCCGTTCGACGAGGATGATGGGCGCAAGCTCTTGTCTCATTCGCAGCCGCTCTCGGTAAGGTACGACAGGTCTCGGCGTCGCCGATCATCTGATCGACACAATCGTCGAGCTTGACGCGACATCCGGCCGCGCTTACGCGGCTGCCAGTGTCGGCTTCGCGTTGAATGGCACGACGACGGCTACGCGGCGCCCTGGCGCGGCGCGTCCCGGAAACCATCGCGGCGATTACATGTTGAGAATTCGTGGCACGTGTTAGACTCAGCGCAGCGAGCGCGCCACTCACGTCCTCCCCGTTCTGACTGTGCTCCGCCGGCGCCCTGATGGACGTCGACGCCACAGCCTCTCGCGATCGACACGCCCATTCGATTCGAAAGTGAACCCATGCCGAACAGAGTCCGTCCACCCGTCCGACCACCGCAACGCGCCGAACGTCCGCCGCCTTCCGACGCTCGACCCAAGAATCGATTGCTCGCCTCCCTGCCTGCCGACGATTTCCGCCGCCTCCTTCCCCATCTGACCACGGTCCCGATTCGCGTCAAACAAGTACTGCACGAGAGCGGCGCGCCGCTGCGCGTCGTGTACTTTCTCAATGGCGGCGTGGCGTCGATCACGACCGCGCTCTCCGACGGCACGACGGTCGAAGCGGCCACGGTTGGCGATGAGGGCATGCTTGGCATCGAAGCGTTCCTCAGCGCCGATGCGATCGCGCCGGGCGAGACGTTGATCCAGGTGCCGGACACCAGCGCGGAGTCCATGAGCGTCGACGACTTCCGACGCGAAGTCGGCCCGCCGGGCGCGTTCCGGGAGCTCGTGGGACGCTACACGCAAGTCGTGATCGCGCAGATGATGCAGTCGGCCGCGTGCAACGCGCTGCATCAGGTGCCGCAGCGCGCGGCCCGGTGGCTGCTGATGACCCACGACCGAATGCACGAGCAGGACTTTCACCTGAGCCACGAGTTCCTCGCGGTGATGCTCGGCGTGCAACGGCCCACCGTCAGCCTCGTCGCGGCCTCCTTACAACACGCCGGACTCATCCGCTACACGCACGGGCGCGTCAGCGTCATAGACCGGAAAGGGTTGGAAGCCGCGGCGTGCGAGTGTTACCAGATCATTCGCGCGCAGTTCGACAAACTGAGGCACTAACAGCGGTCCCGATCGCGTGCAATCTGTCTGGAACCAGACAGATTGCCGGCTAACCGAAGCCTAGACTGGTTGTTCGGGGCGTTGCGCCTCCGTCCTTCAGATTCACCACCAGAGAAGAGAACGATGCGAAACGAACGCCTGCCGGTTGAGCATCATGCGCTGCGCGCGCTGATCGTCGATGCCGACGCCGACACGCGATCGTTGTATCACACCGCCCTGACGCTCGCCGGATGGGAGGTGGTCGAAGCGCCGGACGGCCGCGACGCGATGACCAAGGCGTTGACCGAACCGCCGATGCTCGTGATCACCGAGTGGCGGCTGCCGTTCGTCGACGGCCTCGCGCTCTGCCACGTCCTCCATCGAGACGCCGCGACCTGCGCCGTGCCCATCCTCGTCGTCACCGCCGAAGCGCGATCGAGCGATCTCGAGCGCTTACGACGGGCCGGCGCGGACGCGGTGCTCGTCAAGCCAACGGCGCCCGACGCGATCGTGCGCGAAGCCGAGCGCCTCGTCGCGCAGTCGGCGAGCGCGCACGAGAGCGATCCAGCCGGCGAGCTGGCCGCGACACCGCTGCCGGCGCCGTCGGGGAAACGACGACAAGCCCTGGTCCGGTCGCATGCGCGCTTCAAGACGACGACGCCGCCGCTGCTGCCGCCGCAGTTGACGTGTCCGTCGTGCGACCAATCGATGCACTACGGATTCAGCCAGATCGGCGGCGTCAGCGATCGACATCCGGAGCAATGGGACTACTACGACTGTCCGCGGTGCGGGACGTTTCAATATCGCCAGCGCACACGGAGAATCCGGCGCATCCCGTAGAGGGATTCGGGATTACGAAGGAACAGCCGCCGCCGCACACACGTCAGCGCTGAGATCACGCCTATCGCCGGTCTGCCGTCGCGACCGCGATCGCCTTTCGCGCCCACACCGCGAGGTCGATTGGGCTCTCGAGGATCGAGACGGGGACTTCGCGGTATCGACTCGTGCCGCGACGCGAGCGCGACGCTCTGAACGCCGCCATCCCAACTCGCTCGTACTCCGCTACGTTGACGGCGCCGACCTTGAGATACAGCTTGTCGTGAGCGAGGATCCCGAAGAATACGCCGTTGTGATACAGACCGACACCGCCGAACATCGATTTCGCGGTGATGTCTCCGACGTCCCCAAGCTGATCGAGCACGTACGTCTTGAAGGCGTCGCTCACCGCGAGCGAACGCGGCGAGCGGCGCTTCTGCGCCTTCAAGTGACCTCAACGGTGCTGCCGCGCAATCGTCCCTCCGCGCGTCCCACGCGAGTCTCGCCGGTACACGAAGTTTCAACGGTTCGCATGTTCAGCCAGCGTCTTGAGCCGGCCCCGCGCTTCGCGGGGACCACTGACGAAGCGGCGACGAAGCAGCCCTTCGATCAGTCGCCCCCGCAACCCTGGCGGGCATTCGAACGCTCAATTGAACGTCACGCGAGAGGCGTCCGGCGTGGCGGATTATGGATTCTACGGTCGCCGGTTGCTACCGCGACGCTGTCTTGGGGAACCTCTGGTTCCGGTTCACTGGAAGCACGATATGCGACGGATACGAAGGCGATCGGTACACCCGCTGCACCGCGGACCGATAGTCGGCGGCCGTCGCGCGGAAAATATTGAGGACGAAGGTTTGAGGGTTTCGGTCGATTAGCGGGAACCACGTGCTCTGGACCTGCACCATCACGCGATGGCCCGACAAGAACTGGTGATTGTTGGTGTGCAAGTCGATCGTGTACGAAGTGATGGCGCTCGGAACGATCGGCTTCGGCCGTTCGAAGCTGTCGCGGAAGCGAGCCCGCAACACCTCATCAGCAATGATGAGCTCGTACCCCCGCATCGCTGGATCCTTCTCGTCCTCCGGATACACGTCGATGAGCTTGACGATCCAATCGCTGTCGGTTCCCGAGGAGGATGCGAACAGGTGAGCGACGATGTCGCCGCTGATCGTCAATGATGCGCCGAGTGGCTCCGTCGACCAGCTCAGCACGTCCGGCCTTTGATCGACGAACCGTTGATCTTCGAGCAGCCAGGTGCTCCACCCTGGCCCTGCGCCGTAGGTCGCGTTGATGGGCCGATGTCGATACGGAACCGGGTGAGCGGGATCAGATACATAGGAGTCAAACGCGCGCTCACTCTTCGACGTCGGTTTCTGAAATGACAACGTTCCGTTGGCGGCAAAATACAGAGGCTGCGCCTCGATCCCGCGGCGTGGCGGCCATGCGTCGAATTGCTGCCACACGTTCGAACCAGTTTGGAACGTCAACGCTTCCCCGAGCGGCAGCGGATCGCGCTGCTTGAGCCAGTGCGCAAACCATTGGCTCTGGATCGTCCCTCGATAGTACTCGCTGGTCTTCGAGCCGAATGGTACCGGTCCGAGGCGATCGCCCGTGCCACGGCCCCAGCCGCCATGATTCCACGGTCCGGCGACGAAGTAGTTCCGGTGATCGGTATCGTGCTGCTCGAGTAGCTCGTAGATTTTCTGGGGACCGTAGAAGTCCTCCTGGTCCCACCAGCCGGCGACGTTGAGCATTGGGATCGTCACCCGCGTGAGGTAGGGCGCGAATGCCTGCCGCTGCCAGAACGCGTCATAGTTCGGATGATCGACGAAGTCATTCCACGTCGGCTTCTCGCCATGAAAGTACCGATCGTTGACGTTCGACAACGGACCGAGCTTGAGGAACCAGTCGAACGTGTCGGCGCGATCGAAGGTGAAGAACACTTGAGTCTTGCCGGTCTCCATCCGCGCGGCGTACTCGAATCCGTAGCTCAGACGAAACGCCCCATTGTGATGAAAGTCGTCGCCGAGGAACATGTCGGCGGGCGAGGCCTGTTCGACTGCCGCCTTCAGCGCCGGGTGCGGGTCGAGCGCAGCCATCGTCGTCAACCAGGCGCCGTACGAGAGGCCGAGCATGCCGACGTTGCCGTCGTTGCCTTTGACGTTCGCGAGCAACCACGCAATCGTGTCGTACGCGTCGGTGCTTTCGTCCACCGCTCGCGGATCACGGCGATCGGTGCGAGGCTTGCGCTGCATCACGAACTGTCCTTCGGACTTGTAGCGACCGCGAATGTCCTGGAACACCAGGATGTACCCGTCGCGGAGCAGCTCGTCGAGACCGCGGACGCCTCGCGCAATGCCCTGCTCGTCGTCCAGCACGCCGTACGGTGTGCGTTCAAACAGGATCGGCAGCGCACCGCTCGCGTCGCGCGGCGTGAAAATCTCGGTGTAGAGGCGGACGCCGTCACGCATCGGAATCATGGCGTCAACGCGGGTCAGCAGCGGATCGTACCGGGGTTCCTGAGGCACGGCTGCGATATGGGCGACGATCAGCACCGCAGCGAGGCCGCCACAGACCGCGGTCAATGTCGGGCGCGAGACTCCACGAGTGGAAAGCTCGATCATGACATTCCTTCTGCGAAATCGACATCACATGACATCGAAGCTGCGCTCGTCGACCATCGACTGCAGCGCGCGTTCGTACGCGCGCACCGTCAGATCGACATCTGCCGCCGTGTGCACGGCGGACACCCAACCGTGGTACGGGTGACAATCGACGCCGGCATTCAGCAGGCCGCAGCGAAGCTTCTGATGCAGCTCTGTCCGCCTTGGCCGCGCGGCCCACGCCGCGGCGGGCACCCCGTCGAACGAGATGTGGTAGATCGAGGATTCTCCGTAGCACGCACCTGGCACCCCGGCGTGCTGCATCACGTGCGTGATCCGCTGACGCAGTTCCTCGGCTCGCTCGCTCGCCTCGCGTTGAGGGACGCCGTCGGAGAGAATTTCAAGTGCTGCGATGCCCGCCGCCGCCGTCAGCGGATTGGCGTTGAAGGTGCCGTTCTGCGCCACGCGGCCGCCCCGATCCCACGACGGATCGCCGCGATGACGCATCGCGGACATGATCGATTCTGACCCGACGACCGCCGCACCCGGCAGTCCGCCCGCCACGATCTTCGCAAGCGTCGTCATGTCGGGGGTGACGCCGAAGTATTCCTGAGCCCCGCCGGGACCATATCGAAATCCGGTGATCACTTCGTCGAAGATCAAGACGACGTCGTGTTGCGTGCACAGGCTGCGGAGCTGCGGCAGGAAGCCGGGCACTGTGGGATGTACTCCGCTGAGCCCGCCTGCAGGCTCGAGAATGACGGCGGCCACATCGCCGCGCGCCAGCAGCCGTTCAACGGCGGCCGCATCGTTCGCGGGACACACGAGCACGTGTTCGAGGACGCTCGCGGGGACGCCGGCCGACATCGGAATGTCGAACGGCGGATCGACGGCCGTCGCGACGCCATCGTGCCATCCGTGGAAGTGGCCTTCGAACTTCACCACCTTCGATCGTCCGGTATGCGCGCGCGCAATGCGCAGGGCGAGATGCGTCGCTTCCGTCCCGGACATCGTGAACCGCACGAGTTGGGCCGATGGGACCAACGTCGCAATAAGCTCCGCCCACCGCACTTCCAACTCATGGCACGCTCCGAGATGCGTGCCGCGCATCACCTGATGCTGCACGGCCTCGACGACCACTGGGTGACCATGGCCGAGAATCAGCGCCCCGTGCCCCATCCAGTAATCGATGTACTCGTGCCCGTCGACATCGCGCTTCCGCGTGGCATGCGCCGAGGTCATGTAGATCGGAAACGGCACAAGGCGGCGCACATCATGCGCCACTCCGCCAGCGATACTGCGCGACGCACGCTCATACATCGCCGCGGATCGAGGGTGCTGGTCGCGGTAGGCCGCGAGAATGGCAGACGAGCGCGCGGCCGCTTCCGCGCTCCCTTCGTGTGCGGTTGAATTCATGTGAACCTCTTCCTGAGCGCGTGTAAGCTGAACGGCGACCTATGACGACGCCACCCACCAAGATCGAAATTCGACTCGCCCAAGCGACCGGAAAGTTGAATGCGCGTCGGCGCCGGTTGATTCAAGCGATCCTCGCGAGCTCGAACGAGACGTTCTTCTTGTCGTCGCACCAATTGGCGCGGCGATACCGCGTCAATCCGGCAACCATCGTCCGCACGATCCAGGTGCTCGGGTACAACCGATTTGCGGATTTTGCCGAAGACATGCGCGAGCACTTCGTCGCGCATCTGACGCCGTACACGATCATGGAGGCGTCGGTCCGCGAGACGGGCACGATCCGCGATCGCGTACGCCGAGCTCTCGATCAGGACCGCCGTCACGTCGCGGCGCTGAGTGCGCGGCCGAATATCGATGGCGTCGTCGATCTCGCCAGGCGTATTCACCGTTCGCGACGCGTGATCGTCGTCGGCGTCGATCTCGCGGCCACGTTGGCATCGTATCTGGCGTACGGACTGTTGCCGCTCGGTGTCGACGCCGAGGCGCCAACGGGAACGAGCGGCAATCTGTACCACAAGATTCGCACGCTGACCCGGAAGGATCTCGTGATTGGCATCAGCTTCGGCCGATGCCTCAAGGAAACGGTCGACGCGCTGAAGCGCGCTCGCGAACGTCACGTCTTCACCTTCGGCATTACCGATGCGGGCACCACACCTGTGGCGCGCCACTCGGACGCCGCCTTGACGGTGTCGATTGCGAGCCTGGCGTTCACCGGTTCGTACGTCGGGCCGATGGCGCTGTTCAACGCCCTGCTCGTCGCGTGCGCACATGCGAAACCGAAGCGGTCGCTCGCGCTGCTGCGCCAGAGCGAGGACGAATACCGCACCGGGCCGCGCTGGTACGGCGACGAACTGGACGACGAACGCCTGTCGCTTCGGAGTTCCGGCGGCCGCTCCGTCCCGTAGACCGTGTCGCGCCGCTGGTGCCGTCATGCGACGACGGTGGTGCGCGTGTGGCGATCCACGGACGCGGTCTGTCGCGATACGTACGCGAGATCGATCTCGACGCCGATTCCAGGCGCGGTCGGAACGGCCACCCGGCCGCCCGCCTCGAGCACGACCGGCGGGTCGACGATGTCGCGAGCGTAGTACCGGCTGCTCGCCGAGATATCGCCGGGCAGCGTGAAGTTCGGCAGCGATGCGAGCGCGATGTTGTGCGCGCGGCCGACGCCCGACTCGAGCATGCCGCCGCACCAGACCGGCACGTGTCGCGCCATGCAGCGATCATGAATCGCCAGCGCTTCGGCGTAGCCGCCCACTCGTCCGACCTTCACGTTGATGATGCGACAACTGCCCGCCTCGATCGCCTGCTCGGCGCGGCGCTCGTTCGTAATGCTCTCGTCGAGGCAGATCGCCGTCGCGATTTCGCGCTGCAGGCGCGCATGGTCGATGAGATCGTCGTGCTCGAGCGGCTGCTCGATCATCAGCAACTGGAACTCATCGAGTCGCCGCAGATGGTCGACGTCCGCGTATTCATAGGCGGTATTCGCGTCGACCGACAACTGAATGCGAGGGTGGCGCGCGCGTATCGCACGAACGACGTCCACGTCCCAGCCTGGCTTGATCTTGAGCTTGATCCGTTGGTACCCGAGCGCGACGTGATCGTCCACGAGCGCAGACAACGATTCGATCGACGGTTCGATCCCGAGGCTCACGCCCACGTCGATCAGCGCGCGCGTCCCGCCGAGCAGTTCGGAGAGAGGCCGGTGATGGAGTCGCGCGACCAGGTCCATCCAGGCGAGGTCAAGACCCGCTCGCGCCATCGGGTGACCTCGGAACCGCGCCAGACGACGCGTGAAGTCGTCGAGGCTTCGCAGCTCTCCATGCAGGAGCGCTGGCGCAAAGTGCCGTCCCACGACCTCCCGCGCCGTCTCAGGCGTCTCGTAGGTGTACAACGGCTCTTCGAGCGCCGCGATTTCGCCCCATCCGCTCACCCCTTCGGCTTCGATCCGCGTCAAGACGACGAGACGCGACTCCATCCGGCCGAAGCTCGTTTCGAACGGACGGACGAGCGGAAGACGCAAGAGCCTGACTTCGATCGCGTCGAGGGCGATCGGCGACGGCACCGTCAGGAGTCGCGCGGGCGTGTCGATTGGTCTCGGTTCGATCATGGCATCGACCTTTGAACGGCGTTGATCCGTCGACGCCGCCAGATGGCGTACGCGGGCGTGCCCGCGAGCAGAATGCCGAGCCCAACGGCCGCGCGACCCGGCTGACTGATCAACGTGCTGATAACGACAGCGAGCGCCGACAGAATGAAGACGGCAGGCGTCACGGGATAGCCGGGGACGCGAAACGGTCGCCGCATGTCGGGCTCCGCACGTCGGTAATAGAACAGGGCCGCGGCGCCCAACGCGTAGAAAATCCACGCCGAGAACACGACGTAGGTGAGCAGTTGCTCGAACGTGCCGGAAATCGCGAGCACGGCGGCCCACACCGAACTGCTCACGATCGCGAACGCCGGCGTTTCAAAGCGCGGATGAATGCGCGCGAGGCGCTGGAAGAACAGGCCGTCGCGCGCCATGGCGAAATACACACGCGGCGCCGTCAACGTCAGACCGTTCGCAGCGCTGGCAATCGATAAGAGAATCGCGATAGTGATCGCTTTAGCCGCCCACGGTCCCAGCGACACGTCCGCGCTCTGCGACGCGACGCGCTCCGCCGCGCGCATGCCGCTCGGACCAAGTGCCGCCAGATATCCCACATTCGCGAGCAGGTAAATGGCCACGATCGCGGCCGTCCCCGTCGCCAGTGCGCTCGGAAACGTCCGTTGGGGATCCGTCGTTTCGCCGGCTGAGAACGTCACATACTGCCATCCCTCAAATGCCCAGAGCACGGCGACCATCGATACGCCGGCGCCGGTCGCCGCCCGCCCCACCTGGCTCGGCCACCAATGTCCATTGGCCGCCGCAACGCCGTGGCCGCTGACGATGAATGCCACGCTCAAGGCGACGATCGCGGTCACTTTCGCGACCGTCATCCAGTTCTGGGCGTCCGCGCTCGCGCGCGCGCCGCGAACGTTCACCGCGGCAATCGCCGCAAGCGCTGCGACGACGATCGCACGCGACGTCAGGGCACCGATCGGATAGAACTCGCGGAGGTATGTCGCAAATGCGACCATGAGCGTGGCGAGCGAGCCCGACGCGATGACGAAGAAGAGACCCCACCCATACAGAAATGCCACGAAGGGCCCAAACGCATCGCGAATGTAGACGTACAGGCCGCCGGCGTCTGGCTTCATGGCGCCGAGCTCGCCATACGTCAGTGCGCCCAGCAGTGACAACAGCCCGCCGACGGTCCACACGAGCGCGGCGGCCCCGAGCGATCCGTCGACCTCGCGCAAAACAATCGCCGGCACCAGAAATATGCCGGACCCGATGACCGTGCCGACGCCGAGCAGCACAAGGTCGGTTCGGGTCAGCGTCCGCGGAAGCACCTCTGGCGGCGGTGCCACGACTCGTTTCGCCTGAACGACGTGGGCGTGCGGCACCACGCTATTTGCGGGTCAGCACGGCCGGGACCTCGTCATCGACCTCTGGTTTGACGACGATGGATCGAGTGAGCGTCGTGCCCGCGAGCGACGCGGTGACGGCGTAGGTGCCGGGCGGCACGCGCCGTCGCCGCTGGCGTTCGGAGAAGGTGACGGCCGAACGATCGCCGCCGCCGCGCCCACCGCCTTGCGTCAGTTGCGCCTCGGCCGCCTTCGCGGCGTCCGTTTCGAGATCCCATTGCACCTGGTGGACGCCCGCGGTGCCCGGCCCGCTCAACGTGCGAACCACGCGACCGCTCGCATCGGTGACGTTCAGTGTCACCGGCGATCCCCCTTGGCGCAGGTAGTAGCTGATCATCGTGCCGTACGGAGGATTCGGCGCGCGGAAAAACATGTCGCCGTTGATCTCCTCGACGGCGGTACCGTATGTGTACCGGATGTTGTGCGCGATCGCCGGCTTCACGTCGAACAGAAACGCCGGGGCCGCGAGCGCGGTTTCAAGCTGTTCGATGACCGAGACGTCGCCGATCCAGATCGAACGGCCGAAGGTGCCGACGACGAGCTCTCTGTCGCGCGGATGTTCGACGAGCGAGCGCACCGCCGTGAACGGCAGCGTCGCCTTCCACCGCGTCCAGTGATCGCCGGCGTCAATCGAGATGAAGAGACCCGACTCGGACCCGACGTACAGCACGCGCGGGTTGTGCAGGTCCTCGCGGACGACGTAGACGGGTCCCCACTGGGGCAGATCGTGTGTGATGTTGATCCAGCTGCGCCCGAAGTCGGTCGTCTTGAAGACGTACGGCCGCTGATCGTCGTGATAATGCAGGTCGTACGAGACGTACGCAGTGCCAGCGGTCGTGTGTGACGGCTCGATCTTCGAGACGAAGCCTTCCTTGTACGTGCCGGGCGGCAGGGCCGTATCCACGCGCGTCCAGGTACCGCCGCTGTCGCGCGAGACGTGAATCGGACCATCGTCAGCGCCCGCCCAGAGCACGCTGGGATCCACCGGAGACTGCGCCAGCGAAAAGAGCGCGCCGTAGCTGTGATAGCCCGCCCCGACTGGCGGAAACGGCTTGTCCTGCTGGGCCGTCAAATCGGGGCTGATGACCGTGCAGTCGTGCTCGACCTCGCCGGAGGCGGCAGGCGCGCCGACGTGGCAGCGGAAGACGTAGTTGGCGCCGACGTAGAGCACGTTCGGATCGGCGGACGAGATAATGAACGGCGCCGTCCAGTCCCAGCGGAACGGATGCAGCCCCTGTCGCGCCGCCATGTCCGGCGGGGGCTGCAGCTCGGTCCGGGTCCACGTCTTGAGATCGAGGCGCGCCAGATTGCCGCTGTTCTGCGCGAGGTACACCACGTTCGGGTTGCGCGGGTCGGGGTGGATGGCCATCCCGTCACCCTGCGAGCGAAGCTTGATCCAATCGTGATCGGTGATGCCTTCGTTGTCGTAGGTCTGGCTCGGACCGGCCCACGACGCGGTGTCCTGCATCCCGCCGTACACCCAGTACGGCTGCCGCATGTCGACGTCGAGATCGTAGAACTGCGCGAGCGGGATGGGCACCTGGTACCAACTGGCGCCCCCGTCGACGGTCACGTCGACGCCACCGTCGCCGCCGAGGACGAAATGATCCGGGTCGTGCGGATCGATCCAGAAGGCGTGCAGGTCGTCGTGCACGTTCTTCATGTTGTGGTGCACCCACGTCGCACCGCTATCGTCGGACCGCCAGAGGACGAGGTCCTGGATGAACAGCCGACGGTCGTTCGACGGATGGACCTTGATGTGCGTGTAGTACGTCCGCGTCGCGATCATCGAGCTGACGCGCGTCCAGCTCGCGCCGGCGTTGTCGGATCGGAAGATGCCGCCGGCCGCACTCGTGCGTCCGCCGCGTTGAGGCTCGCCCGCCATGACGAACGCGTAGACCAGCCCTGGCGTGTTCTGCGCAACTGCGAGCGTAATCTTGCTCAGCGGTTCGCTGGGGAGGCCGTTCGTCAGCCTGGTCCAGTGTTCGCCGCCGTCCTCGCTTTTGAAGATGCCGCTGCCGGGGCCGGATTCCATCATCTCCGCGCCGCCCGATCGCATGCGCTGCCAGGTCGTCGCATAGATCACGCGCGGATCGCGCGGATCCATCGCGAGGTCCATGCATCCGGTGATGTCGTCAACGTAGAGGACGCGTCGCCACGTGCGACCGCCATCGGTGGTCTTGTACACGCCTCGTTCAGGATTGCGGCCCCAGAGGTGTCCGGTCGCGCCGGCATACACGGTCTGCGGGTCGCGCGGATCGATCACGATCGCCGCGATCTCTTCCGTCCGTTCGAGGCCGAGATGCTGCCATGTGCGCCCGCCGTCGATCGACTTGTACATGCCATAGCCGAGGCCGTTCGACTGTCGTTCGGCCGGCTCTCCGGATCCGACCCAGATCTGGTTCGGATCGGACGGCGCGATGGCCACCGCGCCGCACGCCGCTCCATTCTCCTCGTCGAAAATCGGCGTCAGCGTCGTGCCGTTGTTCGTCGTGCGCCACACGCCGCCGCCGGCGGTGCAGACGTAGAACGTCTTCGGACGGCTCGGTACCCCGACGACGCTCCAGACGCGGCCGGCAGGTGCGCTCGGCCCAATCAGCCGAAGCGGAAGCGCATCGAGGATTGCGCGATCGAGAGCGACGGGTGTCGGCCGGCTGCCGGTCTGGGTCGGAGCTGGCTGTCCGTGCGCGTGGACCGCACCGACGGCCGCGGCCGCCAGCGCGGCAACCAGGTAGCGCACGAGTTTCTGATCGACACGCATCACGCGCCTCCGCTTTCTGTCGTCGACGTGTCAGTACGACACGCGGATGCCGAGCTGCCCTGATCGGGGCACGTACGCGTTTCCAAGATTCTGTCGCGGCTGCCCGAAGCTCGCGTTGTTGATCAGCGTGACGAACGAACCGAAATTATCGTGATTGAAGATGTTGAAGACCTCGCCAATCAACTGCACGCGCAGCCGCCCGGCGGGCTTGAGCTCTTCCTGCACTCGCAGATCGATCTTGTGCAGCGGCGTCCCCTGCAGCGCATTGCGCGGCGCGATGGCTCCCGTCGCGATGACGGCCGGACCATCCCATCGGTTGAGGAGGCTCGCGGGAATGGTGATCGGCGCGCCGAGGTTCAGGCGGTTTGTTCCTGGCTTGCCGTACGGATCGCCGGACACGGTGTCGGCGAAGTAGTTGCCCGATCCATAGAAGTACGCGCCGCTCAACGACAGCCCGTACGGCAGTTGGTACATCGCCCACAACCGCACCGTATTGCGTTGGAAATCGGTCGACCGCGCCCACTCACCATCCAGCCGATTGAACTCGTTGTTCGCGCCGCTGTTCGAGTAGCCGATCGAGCCGTTGTCGTTCATGAAGAACATGAGCGTGTAGGTGACGCCGCCCTGGAAGTGATTCTTGAAGCGCCGGGTGAAGCCGTTGGTCAGCGCCATGTAGTCGCGCGTCCCGTCACTCACGAAGTAGGAGATCTGCCCGTACTGCGGATTCGGCACGCGGACGGTGGGATTGATGTTGTAGCCGGTCGTCGGATCGTAGAAGAGATTCGGATCGTAGCTCCGCGTGTCGCGGTACCATCGGTAGCCCACGAGGTCGGACGAGATGGCCATCGCTGGGCCGAGCTCTTTCTCGAAGCCGACGCTGCTCTGCCACGTGAACGGCATCTTGAAGTCGGGCGACAAAATCCGGGTGGTCTGCGGCGGCAGGGCCACTTTGCCAGCAAGGATGTCGGACTGCGTGACGCCACCCGTCGGATTCGTTACGAAACCGGGCTGGCCAGTGTTGTAGAAGGTGACGAACGTGAACCGGTTGTACAGCTGCTGGCTGTAGGTCACGTTGGAGACCGGTGTGGCGAAGTACAGGCCCGACCCGCCTCGTACGATCAAGCTGTTGCCACCGCCGACGTTGTAGCTGAACCCGCCGCGCGGGCCGAAATCACGATTGTCGTGCGTGCCAGTCTTGAAGCCGAAATCTCCATTCTGCACGCCGTTGTTGATGAGGATCGTGTTTTCGTTCACGTACGGCGGATTGGCCGCGCCCCAGTCGTCGTCCCAGCGCAAGCCGTAGTTCAGTGTGAGGTTCGGAGCGGCGCGCCACGTGTCACCGATCCACAGCGCGACGATCGGGCGTGGAATGTCGTACTGCCACGACGGAAGGCCGTTGCGACCGGGATCGTAGTTGAGGACGAACTGCTGCGTGATCGAATCGAGGCCGGTCAGGTTCCATGCCGCGGGATTGTTCCACGCCGTGATGGGGAAACGAGCGGCCATCTGCGCCGGCGGCGGCAGCGACGTGAACGTCATGCGTCCGAACGCGGAGTAGTAGGCGGTGCCGGTGTCGTGCTCGTACACGAACTCGCCGCCGTACTTGATCTCGTGCTTCGGCCGCGTCCACGTGTGGCTGTAGCGAAGCTGGTACGCGCGCGTTCCCTCGATACTCGGGTAGTTGAACGGCGCCCCCATCGTGGCGCCCGGAAAGTCGTATTCCGGCTGCCCAAAGACGCTTGGCTGCGGCAACGAGGATGACAGGAACCGGTTATACCCGACCAGGAACTCGCCGACGTGATTGTTGCCGGCCACTTGAGACCAGGTGGCGGCCACGCTGGTCGAAGACGGCTCGGAGATCGTCGCGAGCGAGGGGTACGCCGAGCTCGACAACGAGAAGGGGTTGTACGACGTCCAGTGCGCCGCGCGGAGGGACACGGAACTCTGCGGCGACGCGTGCCAGTCTCCTCTCGCGAGAAAGCTGTTCTGCGTCGTCGGACTCGCGAACGAGAGGGTCTGGTTTCCGAGCTGCGGCGGCTGATCGAAAACGGTGGCCGGGTTGTTCTCGTGCTCGTACGTGAAGAAGAAGTGTAGAACGTCCTTGATGATGGGGCCGCCGAGCGCAAAGCCGCTCTGCTGATCCTGGTATGGCAGCACGGTGCCGGCGACGGGATCGGCCGCATTGAATTTATCGCTTCTGAAGTATCCGTACCCGACGCCCGAATACAGATTCGTGCCGGACTTGGACACCGCTTGCACCTGCACGCCCGTGGACCGGCCCTGCGTCACGTCGAACTGATTGGTGACAATCTGGAACTCCGCGATCGCTTCGCGGCTGAAGTGCGGCTCCCCGGACCCCGATGACAGATCGTTCGACTTGATCTGTTGGCCGTCCAGATTCAAGTTGAACGACTCGTTCTGTGAGATCCCTGGGTTGTTGGTCATGTTGTTCGTCGTGACGCCTTTGACGAGCATCGAGAGTTCGAGCCAGTTGCGGCCCTGAAGCGGCATCGCCTCCATCTGGCGTCGATCGACGTTTCCCGCGACCTGCGTCGACGTGATGTCAATGAGTGGCGCCTCCGCGGTCACCGTGACGCTCTCGCGCACGCTCGAGATCTTCATCGTGAACTGCACCGCGGCATTCTGACCGACGAGCAGTTCCATCCGAGGAATGTCTGCGGGCGCGAACCCCTCGAGCTCGGCTTGCAACTCGTAGACACCAGGCGGCAGCAGCGCCAGCTGAAACGCACCTTTGTCGTCCGTCGTCGCCACGTACTTGCGGCCGGTCTCTTTGTCGGTCGCCGTGATGCTGACGCCGGGCAGCACGGCTCTCGATTCGTCGGCGACCGTTCCGTTGACCGTGGCGGTGTTGACCTGAGCGAGTGCAGGCCCCGCGGCAAGCAGTAGACTGCCGATCATCACAGTCAGAAAAATCCGGATTCGCATGCGTCCTCCGTCAGCGTCTCGACGCGAGAGCAACAATTGGTGCCACATTCAAGCACAACGCAATGACCGTTGCAATGCGTTTTGGAGATTGCAGAGAGGGGGCTCGGCTCGCGAGGTCATGCCGTGAACGACCGGCGGGTGCGTCGCCGCCGGTGTTCATGGGAGCGGCTGACGCGTCCTCAGCGGCACTTCCCCGTCACGCTTCCGTGCGGACGGCGTCCGAGATCGACGGGTGGCATTCCGAGTGCACCAATAATCGGTGATGGTGCGCGGAGGCCCAGCAGCGTTGCGGATAACGCTCGGCTTGAGCGTCGCGATCGCGCTGAGCCTCGGCGCAGGCCTCCACGCGCGCAAACGCGTCGTCTCTCAGGAACAACGCGCAGGCCTCGTCCGTCGAGCCCGGGTCTGGATGCCTCCGGCCACGCCGATCGAAGACGCGCAGCTCCGCCACGATCCCCCAGGGCCCGGCGCGTTCAAGGACAGCGACATCGTCACCTGCCGCTTCGTGCTCCGGGACGTCGGCGGCAACACTCCCAAGTTCGACTGCGACGACCGCGGCGAGGTCATCCGAGTGCGCTATGGCGCCGATAACGCTGAGACGTACACGCAGATCGCGGCGACCCGTCTGATGTCGGCGCTCGGCTTCCCTGCGGACCGCCTCTACCACGTGGCCGACGTCCGGTGCATCGGCTGCCCGGCCGATCCCTTCCCCGGCTTGAAGTGTCTTCGCGCGAAGGGATCACCCGAACGATGCTTTCCCAATCTCGATCCGCAACACGCGTCCGACTTCCGTGATGCGCTCATCGAACGACAGCTGGAGGGCCAGGCGATTGAAACGGAAACGCGGCGCGGCTGGTCGTGGAGCGAATTGAACACGATCGCAAGTCGCGATCCCGCGAGCCGGGCTCACGTCGACGCCCTGCGGCTCATCGTGATGTTTCTCAACGACTGGGACACGAAGCACGACAATCAGCGGCTGTTGTGCCTCGGCGCGAGGAGCGACGCGAGCACATGCCGGAACCCTGTTGCGATGGTGTCGGATGTGGGTGCGACGTTTGGACCGAACAAGCTCAACCTCGAACGCTGGCGCACGTCGCCGGTGTGGAGCGACGCGGCCACCTGTGAAATCTCGATGCGGCACCTGCCGTACCAGGGCGAGGGTTTTGTCGATGTCCGCATCTCCGAGGCGGGCCGGCGGTTCCTCGCCGACGAATTGCGCCGGTTATCGCAATCGCAATTGGTCGATCTCTTCGAGGGCGCACGCTTCACCGCATATCCGAAAAACAGCGAGGCCGCTCGTCACGTCGGAAATTGGGTAAAGGCGTTCGAGGAACGGACGCGCGCGATCACCGATCGCGCGCCGTGTCCGCAATAGATGGTTCGTCGGGCCGAGTGGCCGTTACTTGTCGAATTGAATCGCTTGCCGCAGTTCGTCGGACGCGAGGCTGAGCGCGTCGATGGCCTTCTGCTTGTGCCCGCCAAAATCCTTCGGCGCGTTTTGCAGACGACCTTTGATGTTGTTGATTTGCTCGATGGCGCGCTCCAAGACCGGGTGCGGTTCCTTTCGTCCTTGCGCGTCGGCCGTCCACGCGCCGACCGAGAACGCAGCAGCCAGTCCAATGACGATGAGCATCCGTCGCATCATCTCTCTCCTTCGCGGTTATGGAAGCGGTTCAACATAACGGTCAGCCGTCGCGCGCATCGCGCCCGTGGCGCGTGGCGTCATCATGTAGTGGAGCCCTTCGACCAGCCCCGCGGCCATGACGACGATGATGACGCCTACGACGAGGTCCGCACGCGTCATCGGTCGGTGTTGTCGGCCCGTCGCCATGAGGAGAATAGGCGGAAAAGCGTAAGAAAGCGCTATGCCTTCGGTCTTCGGATCACCGCATCGAGCGCCCGCATCCGCTTGTTTCTCTGGAAGAGTCCGTATGGAGGTAAACGGGGTTCTGCCCATTTTCGAACTCGGGGCCGAGGGGCCCGCACGCGTCGCCCTCCATCGAGAACACGCCTGAACCGCGCCGCAAGAGAACCGCTCGGTCGAATCTACGCCCAGATGCGGTCAGTACCGCTGCCGTTGAAAAAGACCTCGAAACAACCGAACCCCTGTCCGCCGCAGTTCGACGATGTGCCGTGAGCCGTTACACTATCGGTCATGCGACGCCCCGCTCGCCTCCCGTTCGGAATCGCGGCAATTCTCGTCGCACTGGTACTCGCCGGATCCGTCGCGGCACAGAGAGCGACCACCGAGACGCCCGCGCCGGACATCACGAAGCTCGGACCCCAGGTCGGCGAGAAGGTGCCTCCGTTCACACTGCAGGATCAACGCGGCAACCCGCGGAGGCTGGCGTCGCTGATGGGCCCCCACGGCCTCATCCTCGTCTTCAGCCGGTCAGCCGACTGGTGACCTTACTGCAAAACGCAGCTCGTCGAGCTGCAAGGCCGCGTCGGCACGCTTCGCGCGCAAGGCCTGGGCGTGGCGGCGATTACCTATGACCCTGTCGCCGTGCTCGCCGACTTCGCCACGCGCCGCGGCATCACGTTTCCGCTGCTGTCGGACGCGGGCTCCGCGACCATCCGGCGGTACGGCATTCTCAACACCACGGTTCCCGAGAGCAACGAGCTGTTCGGATATCCGTTTCCCGGCACGTTCGTTCTGGACCGCGACGGCGTCGTGACGGCGCGTTTCTTCGAGGCGACCTACCAGGAGCGCGACACGGTCAGCAGTGTGCTCGCGCGGCTCGGGCACGGCGTCGATGCGCCGATCACGAAGACCACCGCACCCCACCTGCAGATCACGTCGTACATGACGGATCAAGTCGCCGCGCCTGGGACGCACGCGTCCATCGTGCTCGACGTCACGCCGGACGCGCGGGTGCACGTGTACGCGCCGGGCGTGAGCGGCTACCGGCCCATCGCGCTCGTCGTGCAGGCGCAGCCGGGGCTGCTCATCAGACAATCACAGTTTCCCAAACCGACCGACTACTACTTCAAGCCGCTGGACGAGCACGTCGCGGTGTACGACAGACGGTTCCGCATCACGCAGGACGTCGCGATCGATCCCTCGCGCGACGCGGCGGCCGCGCTGAAGGATGTCAAGACGCTCACGATTCGCGCGACGCTGAACTATCAGGCGTGCGACGACACGGTTTGCTTCAACCCGCAATCGGTGCCGCTGTCGTGGACGATCGCATTACGCACACTGGACACCGAGCGGGCACACCGCCACTGAGATCGCCGTCCGTCCGCGCGTGCGATCCGATTCCTCTCGTCGCGGCGGCACGCGTGGGTGGTAGGCCCCATTCCGAGAGCGAGTTCAACGTCGCCGAACTCGCGCGCGACTCGGGCGCATTTCGCAGAGACAAGGCGACGCTCGACGTCGCCACGATCGTGCGCGCTGCGATCGACGACGCGGGCCACACGGCGAGGGCCAAGCGCATCCGGTTGTCCGTCGTATCCCCGGCGGAAGCCGCGGTCGTCAAGCGCACCACTCTCGCCGGCGTCGGCGCACGGACGCCGCGATGGTCCGGCTTAACTCGGCGACTGGCGCGGATCGCTGCCGTACGTGCTTTCGTACTCCATGTTGCCGTCAGCCTTGTGCACCTTCACCTGTGACGGCTCCTCTCCGCGCGCGCGTTCCTTCGCGGCGGACACCGCCTCGTCTTTTGTGCGGTGCTCTTCTCGGAAGTCGCCATCCTCTTGCGTGACCAGCCACCGCTCGCCTGAGGCATCTGGGACGACGTGATAGACCGTTCGGTTGGTTGCCATGATACCGGCCCCGGTGCAATCACAATGCCCTTACGGCATTCGATGACGATCGCTGGCGAGGTCGGCAGCCTGGCGTCGGCGGCCCCGGCGCGGCGCAGCGACCGCGCCGCGCGTCATTGATGTTTGGCGATGGCGCGCGCGAGTTCCTTCTTATCCATCTTCGACCGGCCATCGATGTCGAGCTCTTTCGCGCGTTCGTAGAGCTCGTCTTTGGTGTGGCCGTAGTAATCGACGCCGCCGAACGTCTCCCCCTTGCCCTTGCGCTTCTCGGCCGTGGACTTCGTCGACCGCGGATCCGATGCGCGCCTTTTTCGGTGACCGCTTCAACGTCGATGGCAACTTGTGAGGCATGCCACTCGAGCTGCGACTCTTGCTCCGGAGCGTTCCTCGCCGCTGAACTCGACAGTCGGCACGGTTGAGTCTCGCGCGCGCGAATGGTCGTACAATAGTTTGAGTCGCAACTATTCCCCTGCGCAGGGAGGAAGAAGAGCCATGGATTGGCGAGCCAGCCTTCTCGCAACCGCCGCCGCGTTGATCGCAGTCCCGGCACTTGCAGCCGACGCCCCCGCCACCGTGACGTTCACGAAGGATGTCGCGCCCATCCTTCAGCAGAAGTGTCAGGAGTGCCATCAGCCCGGATCCATCGCGCCGATGTCGCTCATCACGTACGAGCAGACGCGACCCTGGGCGCGCGATATCCGCGAGAAAGTGGCTCGACGCGAAATGCCGCCGTGGCATATCGACAAGGCGGTGGGCATCCAGAAGTTCAAGAACGATTTCTCGTTGAGCGACGATCAGATCGCCACCATCCTCAAGTGGGTCGACGCGGGCACGCCAAGGGGAAACCCGAACGACATGCCGCCGCCGAAGAAGCTCGCGGATCCGAACGAATGGCGAGGCGTGGTCGACGGCCTCGGCGAGCCGGATCTCGTCGTCACCTCGCCGACCTACACGATGCCCGCCGTGCATCAGGACGTCTGGTGGCGGCCGGAGCAGCCGTTGCCGATCACCGAGGCGCGGTGGGTCAGAGCCGTCGAAATCCGACCCTCGACCGTGCCCGGGCGCAAGATCATGCATCACCTCATCGCCTATCGGGTGCTGAACGCCGACGAGGCAGATGAAGTCAACACCGGCACCGGACGCGCCGCCAACCTGCAGATCGTCGACAGTCTCGTGAACGCGCGGCCCCAGCTGGCGGAGTGGGCCATCGGCAAGGGCTACGACGAATATCGCGCCGATACGGGCAAGCTCATCGAACCGGGCGAGAAGATCTCGTGGGAAATGCACATCCACGCCGCCGGCGAACCGATCACGTCGGGTGCGCAAATCGCGCTGTGGTTCTATCCGAAGGGACAGGAGCCACATCACCGCTCGTATCTCGTCGGCTTCCAGGCGGTCGGCGACCGCACGCCCGGTAGTTCCGGCCTCGACATCCGGCCGAATGCCGTCAGCATGTCGGAAGGCTTCACGACGCTGCGGAAGCCGGCGATTCTCGAGAACTTCCAGCCGCACATGCACCTGCGCGGCAAGGCCATGGAAATCGAAGCCATTCTGCCGGACGGCGGCCATCAGGTGCTCAGCTTCGTCCGCAACTTCAACTTCAACTGGATGACGAACTACGTGTACGCCGACGACGCCGCGCCGGCGTTTCCGGCGGGCACGGTGATCCACGTCATCGCGTGGTACGACAACACCGCTGGAAACCGGAACAACCCCGATCCGAATCAATGGGTCGGATACGGGAATCGCACGGTCGACGAGATGGGGCACGCGTGGGTCAACGTGACGTACCTCTCGGATCAGGAATACGCCGATTGGCTGAAGCAGCACGCCCGCAAGGCGTCCGTGCCGACGGGCGACCGTCGCTGAAGGGTTCGCGTATGAGGCCGATGACATACGTGCGGTGGGCAGTGGCGGCGCTTGCGGTTGCGTCGATGGCGATGACGATCACGTCGGCGCAGATCGCATTGCCGGCGCAGCCGCACGCGCGATTCGGCGACAGCGTCACACCGGCATTCGAAGGCTGGTTCGATCGCCAAGACGGCCAGCACAACTTATTGTTCGGGTACTACAATCGGAACAGCGCGCAGGAATTCGACATTCCGATCGGACCGAACAACAACATCCAGCCCGGAGGTCCCGACCGCGGCCAACCGACCCACTTCCTGACCGGCCGGCAATGGGGCGTCTTCGTCGTGACGCTGCCCAAGGACTTTCCCGCGACCGAGCACGTCACCTGGTCGCTGACGGCCAACGGACAACAGCTCCAGATTCCCGCGAACCTGAAGCCGGAATACAACATCGATCCGTTCGAGGAAGCCGCGGTGCACAATTCGCCGCCGTCGATCCGGTTTGACGCACACGGGACAACCGTCCAAGGGCCGCTGGCGACGCCATTCGATCGGACCGGGTCGATTGGCCACCCGCTCGCCTTGTCGGTCTGGGCCACCGATGACGACAAGTACACGAGCGGCAGCAACGCGCCACGGGCGAAGCTCGGCGATCCCGTACGCCTGACGTGGGCCAAGTATCGCGGCCCCGGCGACGTGATCTTTGCGAGCGGTCATCCGAAGTTCCAGATCACGTCTGGTGGGACAACGCTGGACGATCCGGTGTCCGGCACGGCGTCGACCACGGCGACATTCAAGACGCCGGGAGAGTACTGGCTCGAGCTCGTCGCGAACGATTACTCGGGAACCGGTGGCGCGGCGTCCGGCGGGGCGGCGTGTTGCTGGACGACGGCCATCGTCAAGGTGAACATCACGCCGTGAAAGCGTGCGCGCGACTCGCGCGCACCGACGGTCGATGCGGTCGCGCGGCCCAGGCGGTCCGGCAGCGCGCACTCTGATGGTGTCGTTAGCGGTCGCAGCGCGGAACCGCAAACCGCATCAGCAGAAAGAAGGCGTGCGTACCAGCGACGCAGGAACGCGATGAACGAGCGCCTCCTGGCGCGGTCAACCACATTGGCTGACCGGCAGCGCGATAGACGACGCGCGAGGTCGACCGGGCGTGGGAATGTGCCGGGGGCGGGCTTCGAACCCACACGCCTCTTTCGAGACCCAGGATTTTAAGTCGCTCCGATGCAAATCGGTGACGTCGGCTGAAACACGACCTTCGCAAATCTCCGAACAAATCGTGGTCGACGCGGTTCAGGGGTTTTCAGGCAGTCTCGTCGCAGCGTTAGCCCATTGTTAGCCCAAAATGCATGGTCCTGTGCAAAATCCCGTGGCCGATCGGCCGGGCTAACGGCGGGCTAACGGCTGTCCGCGAACCGTCTTCGTGGCCACGAATAACGGGGGCGATTCCGAAGCCAACGCCGCCGCTCTTTCCGCGCAACAGAGCAGCATGTCATGAGATTGACCGCACCTGCACTCTCGAGCCACCGAACGTCGCTGATTGCGACTAAGCCGTGGGTCAGCGCGCGCCGTGGTCGAGCCCCTTCATCTGAACATCGCGCATTCCCTGCGTTCTCATGCGGCGACGGGCCGAGCGGAAGTCGACCCACGCGCTGACGACCGAGCGGTGTAGCGGTCGCGCATAGGGCCCCGCTATCTGCGACGCGTGTGAGAGACTGCTTTACGATCTAGAAATGCCGGTTTCTGTGAGCGTACAGACCGTTCACCCGAGAAGGTTGGCTGCGGTGCGCCGCGAAGTCGCGCCGGCCGCCGTTGGCTCAGTGTGGCAGCCTGCGCTGGCTAAGGTCTGGAAGTTCATTCGCAGTCAGCCCGGGCTATGGATTGACGGCCACAACATCTTCCTGTATCACCACGCGAAGCTGCCGGGCGCGCCGATATTGTGTGACTTCGGCGTCGAGGTCACGCGCACGTTTGAAACTGCCGGCGAGGTGCACGCGACCGAAACGCCAGCCGGCGAAGCTGCGGTCGCCCTGCATCGCGGGCCGTACAACCGCATCAGCGAGGCGCACGACGCGATCGGCACATGGATGGCGGCGTACCGCAGGGACTCCGCTGGCCACTCGTGGGAGATCTACGGAGATCCGACGCCTGACCCATCCGACACTGAGACAGTCGTCGTGTACCTCCTAAAGCGCGACTGACAACTAAGGCTCCCGCAAATCGGCATCGCCGCCGCGCGCCGCGCGTCATCGTCGGCCTATGTCGGAGGCCCTGCTCAGTCAGCGTGGGAAACACGGAGTCGGCACAGACAGCGATTCTGGCACAAGCGTCCGGCCGGGGCCCGACCCGTTTGGGTGCGGGCATCCGATGTTGATCCAAGCCGCGGCGCTGCTGCGTGAGCGCACGCCGAGCCGCAAGACCGAGTTAGGAACTGCCGATGAACAGGCCGGCCAGGAAGACCAGGACGCCGCCAACCACGACCTGAAACGCCGCAGCGAGAGACGGCGTGTCCATGAACCGTTGCCGAATAGCTGATGGCGCCAAGCTCCGCGGCAACAACGGCTGTCGCGACGGCGGTCCCGGCACGGGCGTCGGCGAGGAGATACGGCAGCGTGTGACCGAGATCGCGTTCGACCCTTAGGAAGAACCCTCCGCCTCTTTGGCGCAACAGATAGCCTCACGCGACCTTCTAGTTGGGAACCAGGCGGTCAAATCAGTCCGCCGACCGCGTAGTTCTTCTTTCAACAAATGTTGGCTGCGCGGCGACACGCCGAGTTAACAATCGATGCGCGCCAAGAAAACCGTGAACATACGACGGTCCTAGAGGTTGACGGAACTCGCGTAATTACCCTAGAGTTCTAGGGCATGCTGCCTCGCAAACGCAAGGCCGACGCACTCCAGGGCACCCTGGATCTCCTCGTTCTCAAAACGCTCAGCCGAGGTCCGCATCACGGTTACGGCATCGCGGCCGATATCCAATCCATCTCCGACGATATTCTGCGCGTCGAGGAAGGCTCGCTCTACCCCGCCCTGCACCGGATGGAGCACCTCGGGTGGATTCGCGCCGACTGGCAAAGAACGGAGAACAACCGGCGCGCCCGTATTTACGAACTGACCCGTGCCGGAGAAAAACGCCTCGCCGAAGAGCAGGAGAAGTGGTCGCGCCTGACCAAGGGCGTCGCCAAAGTGCTGCGGTACGCATAGGAGACGTTATGGGCTGGTTTCAACGTGCGCGCAACTCATGGTCGGACGACGGTGGCTCCTTCCACGAGGAGGCGCAATTCCACCTCGATCAGCGGAGCGCGGAATTCATGCGTGGCGGCATGAGCGAAGACGAGGCGCGTCGCGAAGCGCGAAAACGTTTCGGCAGCGTTGCGCTCGCGAACGACCGATCGTCCGACGCGAACCGGGTGCGATGGATGGACGATTTCCGGCGCGACCTGGGTTACGGGTTGAGGATGCTGCGGCGCAATCCGGGATTCTCGGTGCTCGCGGTCCTCTGCCTGACGCTCGGCATCGGTGCGAACGCCGCCGTGTTCAGCTGGATTGAGGGCGTGATGCTGCGGCCGTACCCGGCCGTGCACGACGAAGACAGCCTGTATGTGATCGCAGGCACCGCTCCTGAAGCCACGAAGGGCACCGACATTTCGTGGCCGGACTTCAAGGACCTGGAGCGCAACGCCAGGACGATTCAGGCGTTCATCGCGGACAGAATCAACGGCGCGGTCATCGGTTTCGTCGATCAGAAGGGCGAGCGCGCGCCAGGCAGCCTCGTCTCGGCGAACTATTTCGACGCGCTCGGCGTCAAGCCGATCCTTGGCCGCGGGTTCCAACCCGGCGAGGATATCGGCCGCAATGCGCACCCGGTCGTCGTCATCAGCTATCAACTCTGGCAGCGAAAATTCGACAGCGATCCGAGCGCGGTGTGGCGCACCATCCGCTTGAATGGCGTGTTGCACACGGTCGTCGGCGTCGCGCCAGAAGGGTTTTACGGCACGTTCGTCGGTTATCAATTTCAGTTCTGGGTGCCGGCGTCGATGCAGGCGGTCTTCGATCCCGGCGGCTACAAGCTCGAGGATCGCGGCGCCCGGTGGATCGAGGGTTTTGTTCGCGTGAAGCCGGGCGTTAGCCGCGCACAAGCGCAGGCCGAAGTCTCGTCATTGGCCGAGCGCCTGCAGGCGGAATTTCCGTCGACGAACCGCGGCCGCGGGCTGATGTTGAAGCCGCTCTGGCAGTCGCCATTCAACCCGATGGATGCGCTCGTGCCGACGCTAACGATCGCCCTCGTCGGCGTCGCCGCCATGCTGCTGATTGCATGCGCGAACGTCGGGAACCTGCTGCTCTTGAAATCCGTTGCGCGGCGCGGCGAACTGACGATCAGACTCGCCGTCGGCGCGGGACGCAGCCGCTTGGTTCGACAACTGCTGACCGAAGCGATCCTCCTCGCGTCGATCGCCGGTACCTGCGGCCTCGTCGCCGCGTACTGGGCTCGCGGTGCGCTCGTCTTCTTGTTCCCACCGCGCGGCACGACGCCATTGCGGCTCCCGGCTGATCTCGACATGCGCGTGCTGCTGTTGAGCGTCGGACTCACGTTCGCCGCAACCGTTCTGTTCGGTCTGATCCCCGCGATGCTGGCTAGCAAGGTCGATCTCGTCGGCGGACTCAAGACCGATTCCGCCGGTGCCGGCGGTGGCGGCGCACGTGCGCGCGTGCGAGCCGCATTGGTAGTGGTCCAAGTCGCGATTAGTTTCGTGTTAATCGTCGGCGCAGGTCTTGTCATTGAAAGCCTGTATCACATGCGCACCAAGAGTCCCGGTTTTGATGCCGATCGCGTGCTCGTCACGTACATCGACCTGGCCGCCGCCGACTACAACCTCGCACGTGCGAACGTGTTCGAGGATCGGCTGATTGAGCGCATCGGCAGTGTGCCCGGCGTTGAAGCGGCGGCATTCGTTGGCGGGCCGCCATTCTCGTATTCCGGCGGCGCGTCCGCGCCCGTGGCTGTCGATGGTTACGAGACGCAACCGGGCGAAGCGCCGACAGTCGAGTACACGCAAATCGGCCCCACGTACCTGCGAACGCTCGGCATACCACTCGTATCCGGGCGCGAGTTCACGCGCGATGACAACGAAACGTCAGAGTTGGTGGCCATCGTCAACGAACCGATGGCGGCGCGGTACTGGCGCGGCCGTGATCCAGTCGGATCGCGACTCGTGGTCGGTGGACGCGCGATGCGCGTGGTCGGTATCGCGAAGCTCTCGAAGTACCGCGATCTGATGGAACCATCGCGGCCGTTCTTCTATGTGCCGGTCCGCCAGTCGACGGCGCGGGGACAGACGTTGATGATTCGCACGGCGCTCGCGCCGTCCGTCATGACGACAACCCTCGCGACGGAAGTGCGGGCATTGGACGCCTCCCTGACGCCCGATCAGCTCATGACGATGCGCGAGCAGATCGGCCGCATGAACCAGTCGACGACGATGGCCGTGAGACTGCTGACCGCATTTGGCGGTGTCGCCTTGATCCTCGCCGCCATCGGTCTCTACGGCGTGATGTCGTACACCGTGACACAGAACGGGCGCGAGCTAGCGCTCCGATTAGCCCTCGGTGCCAATCCGTCAGCCCTGCTTCGACGCGTCCTCGCGAGCGGCATGTTGCTGACCGCGAGCGGTATGGCGGGTGGTGCGGTTGCCGCCTTCGGTCTCACGAAACTGCTAGGCACGCTGCTCTTCGACGTGAACCCGCGCGATCCAGTGACCTTCGCGATGGCGTTCGTCGCGATGGGAGCGGCGTCTGCCGCCGCGTGTCTGGTTCCGGCTGTGCGCGCCACACGAACCGATCCCGTTCAAGTCCTGCGTGCCTAGGATGTTTAGTCCCACGGTGTGGTGGTGGCAGGATTGACGCCACAACCAAGGAGACGCTGTGGGACAAGTACTTCACGGAAGCGGCACGACCACGTACGCCATTCGAGCTGCAATACAGCGATCGAAAGCTTCGCTCGAGGCGCTGAGCGAGCGATACGGCATCAATCCGAAGACGGTCGCGAAGTGGCGGAGGCGCACGAGCGTGGAGGACCGACCGATGGGGCCGAAGACCCCGAGGTCCACGGTGCTCTCCCGCAGCGAGGAAACGCTGATCATCGCGTTCCGTCGCCACACCGGCCTATCGCTCGACGACTGCCTCTACGCCCTCCAGGTCACGATTCCGCATCTGACCCGATCGGCGCTGCATCGGCTTTTCCAGCGCCACGGGATCAGCCGGCTTCCGGGCCTGGACGGGCCGCCACCACGTCGGCAGTTCAGAGCGTATCCGCTCGGGTATATCCACATCGATCTGGCGGAGGTGTGGACCGAACAGGGCAAGCTCTATTTGTTCGTGGCGATCGATCGCGTCAGCAAGTTCGCCTTCGCGGAGCTTCACGAGCACGCCTCACGCCGCGTCGCAGCGGACTTCTTGCGCCGGCTAGTCGAACATGTCCCGTATCGCATTCACACGGTGCTCACGGATAACGGGTTTCAATTCACGCCGCCGGAGGGCGGCTGGACGGTTGCCGAGATTCAGCAGCGCCTGGCCGACCGCCGACCCTTCAGAGCCCACGCGTTCAATCTGGCGTGCGCACAGCTCGGCATCGAGCATCGTCTCACCAAGTTCAATCACCCGTGGACAAACGGCCAAGTCGAACGAATGAACCGGACGATCAAGGACGCCACGGTGCGGCGGTTCTACTACGACACGCACAACAGTCTTCGCACACACCTGGCGACGTTCCTCGATGCGTACAACTTCGCGAAGCGCCTCAAGAGCCTTCGAGGCCTGACGCCGTACGAGCGAATCTGTCAGCTCTGGACAGAACAGCCCGAACGATTCAGACTCAACCCGCTCCACCACATGGCGGGACTGAACATCTAGAAGTCATCTCATAACCTCGCCGGACACCGAGCAGCAGGCGAGGTCTACATCTGGCCTCAGAAATTGGTCGTTAGAGCTGCGTCAGTCGATCCCGATGAGTATTCGGCTGGGTGTCAGCGAGATTCCGCGACCGGCTCATCCATCCGGCTTGAACCGCCGTCGTTCCCTGCTCGTCAGAGGGGCGCGCTTTCCGACCCGCCTCTGATTTGAGCAAGGCGTCGACGACGTCCGAATCGCTCCATTTCCTCTGGTGCGAACGGGTACGCAGAAGTTTCGTCCGCCAGCACCCCGTAACCGACCTTCAACACGCCCACAACGATGAAGAGCGCAACGTACAGGATTGCGAACACCCAGTCCCGCCCACTCGTCTGCACCTCGCGGAGATACCAGATTCCAAGAGGGATGTGCCCGAGGACGACGGCAGCTAACCCAAGCCGACCCAAATCGTCGCCGGGAAGAACACGGGCAGCAGATAAAACGACCACGCCATGGGAACGTTCATCACGAACGCGTTGTTCCGCAGAAAGCGGCGAGAGCGGAAAAAAGGTCTAGGAGCGTCCGAATCGCGCGGCGGCCACGCGGCGCGATTTCCACACGGGGGATCGCAATTGCGCGCTGTCCCCCAGGCAGAAAACGCCTGTTTTTCAGCCGTTGTCAGGCCACGTCAGGACGTGCGAAACACCCGATAAACGTTGAGGTGTTTCGCCGTTTTCGTGTTTCAAGCGCGTTCAGCAGAAACCATCCTACACCACGTTTTTGTTACCCCGGTGTTACCACGCAAACGCCAGTCAGGGGGTCGCTTCAGCGCACTTGTGCGCCTGTCAAGGCGTCGCCGCAAGCGGTCAGAGGTCGGGATCCTGCGCTGCGGACGCCGACCGCGCTTCGGTTAGACGTCCACGGCCGTGATGCCCGTCGCCCCGCCCGCAGTGCCGCGATGAGTGCACCGGGTTCCATCAATCGCGCACCGCTGGTGTTCACCAGCGCCGATGTGGGCTTCATGCGTGCGAGATCCGCCGCCGTGACGATCCCGCGCGTGGCCTCCACCAGTGGCATGTGCAGCGAGCGGACGTCGCAGGGTTCGAAGAACGCCTCCTTGCTGACAGGCGAGGGTGCGCAGCGTGACGTGATAGTCGTCAAGGATGGAGACTCTCATCGCGGTCCCGTCTTGCGCTGATCGAGAAGGGCGCGGCCTGACCGGCTGACGCCAACGACGCAACGCCCGGCCCGATCCTCCAGCGTCACAAGTCCGCGGTCGTTGGCGTCTTCCCACACGGGAAGTTTCGGACAGGAGGTGCGCCATGCATCGAGAGCTTCTTCGTAGCTTCGTTCCCGTACCGTCAGCCACTCGAGGAGATCGAGCACGAGAGCTTCCACTACAGCGTCGGCCATCGCATGTTTTTCCAGGTTGTTGACGCTCGTGCCCGGCCCCGGCGATTTGTGGCAGGTCGTGCGCGTTCGGCTCGCTGTTTCGCGTCACGTCCCGCGAAACCGATGACGTATAGGCCGCCGACGGTCCCATTCTAGCTCGACCACATCAACGCGGCAGACGTCGTGCATCGCCCAAACCGTGCCTCGGCGACTGTCCGGACCGGAGCGCTGCCGCAGGAAATTCCTCCGCTTCTTCCC
>Ga0070741_10002085_pt1 | contig 55752 bp, 53 predicted proteins | sample Coa_R1_4_FD_66440 | JGI IMG/M metagenome (GOLD analysis project Ga0070741, IMG submission 66440) | Surface soil microbial communities from Centralia Pennsylvania, which are recovering from an underground coalmine fire - Coalmine... | ecosystem: Environmental > Terrestrial > Soil > Unclassified ... | reverse complement strand
GTTCGCGGCACCCACGTGTAGTTCGGGTCCGGCACGAACCCCGGCGGGACGACGTCGCTGGCCGGCTTCTGCGGTGGCGGCGCTGGCGTCGGCTTGTACTCCTCGTACAGCCACCACACCGCCAAGAACGCGACGATCAACACGATCGTCGACGTGCGGAATCGGCCGCCGAACAGATACACCGGCCAGCCGCGGTCTTCCTTAGTCATGATCGCTCCGCAAGCGTCGCTCCGGAGTCATTCTTTCGCGCCCTGCGCTTCGTCGGCCGCGCTGCTGGTCGTTGCTGGCGCCGGAATGGCTGCGACCATTGGCGCAGACCCCTCGCTCGGCGACACGATGCCGGCCCGGCCCAGCGCCCGCACGACGAGCACGCGCAGCCGTCGGCCGACCTCGAACTGCTTGCCGGGCAGCGTGCGCGCGACCATGCGCAGGATGACGTTCTCCAACTCGATGCTCTCCACGCCCATCAGCGACGGCGCGTCCAGCAGAAGATCCTTGAGCTGACCGTCCTCCAGCGCGGTGTCACACACGTCGTGCAGTACTTCGTTGACTTGGTTCAGGTCCGCGGTCACGGGCACCGGGATGTCGACGACCGCGCGGGCCCAATCCTTCGACAGGTTCACCGATTTCACGATCTGGCCGTTCGGGATCGTGAACACCTCGCCGTCGCTGGAGCGCAGCTTGGTGACGCGCAGCGTGACGTCTTCGACGGTGCCGGCCGCCTCCTTCGCGACGCCGGTGACGGTCAGCGCCACCAGGTCACCGAAGCCGTACTGCCGCTCGGTGATGATGAAGAACCCGCTGAGGAGGTCCTGCACAATCCGCTGCGCCCCGAAACCCAGTGCGGCGCCCAGCACCGCGGCAGGTGCGACGAGTGAGCCGACGGGCACGTTGAGGATGTCGGTGACTTCGACAGCGACGACCACATACAGGATCGCGATCGACACCCACGAGATCACCGACGCGACGGCTTGGCGGTGTTTGGTGGCCTCCGAGCGCACCAGTGCGTCGCTCTCCTGGAAGCCTTCGTCGAGCCGACGGGTGATGCGCTGTGCGGCCCAGTTGATGAACCGGGCCAGGATCAACGAGCCGATCAGCAGCAGCAGGATCCGCAGGCCGCGAGTGATGATCCACTCGCCGATCTGCCCGCGCCAAAAGCCGTGCCACTGATCGGCCAGGGCCAACGTCAGGTACGTGTTACTCGTCATCTTTTCTATTGCGCCACCGGATTCCCGCTTCCAGGAACCCGTCGATGTCTCCGTCCAGAACCGCCGCCGGATTGCCGACTTCGTAGTCGGTGCGCAGATCCTTGACCATCTGGTACGGCTGAAGCACGTAGGAGCGCATCTGGTTTCCCCACGAACTGCCGCCGTCGCCTTTCAGCGCATCCAGCTCTGCTCGTTCTTCTAAACGCTTGCGTTCCAACAACTTTGCCTGAAGCACACGCATCGCGGAAATCTTGTTCTGCAATTGCGACTTCTCGTTCTGGCAGGTGACCACGATACCGGTTGGCACGTGGGTGAGTCGAACCGCGGAGTCGGTGGTGTTCACCGATTGGCCGCCTGGACCACTGGATCGGTACACGTCAACGCGCACATCGCTTTCCGGGATGTCGATGTGGTCTGTGGTCTCCACCACAGGCAGCACCTCCACTTCGGCGAACGACGTCTGGCGTCGACTCTGGTTGTCGAACGGGCTGATCCGCACCAGACGATGGGTGCCCTGCTCCACCGACAACGTGCCGTACGCGAACGGTGCATGCACCGCGAACGTTGCGCTCTTGATGCCGGCCTCTTCTGCATACGACGTGTCGAACACCTCGACCGGATACTTGTGCTTCTCGGCCCAGCGGACGTACATCCGCATCAGCATCTCGGCCCAGTCCGCCGCGTCGACCCCACCCGCGCCGGAACGGATAGTCAGCAGCGCCTCGCGTTCGTCGTACTCTCCGGCCAGCAGCGTGCGGACTTCCATCGCCTCGATGTCCTCGCGCAGCGATTTCAGCTCAGCGTCGGCCTCCGCGAGGTCGTCGGCGCCACCTTCTTCGGTGGCGAGCTCGTACATCACCGGCAGATCGTCGAGGCGCCGCCGCAACTCCTCGACGCGCCGCAGCTCACCCTGGGTGTGCGACAACTCGCTGGTCACCTTCTGGGCGCGCGACTGGTCGTCCCAGAGCTTGGGGTCGGCCGCCTCGTGTTCCAGCTTTTCGATGCGGGCCCGCAGTCCATCGAGATCCAGCACGCGCTCGACGCTGGTCAGCGTCGAGTCCAGTGCCGCGAGGTCGGCTTGACGGTCGGGATCCACGGCCCCCAAGAGTAGCCCGCGACTACCATCACTCCCGTACCTCGGCGCCGTCGCGACAGCCCCCGACGCGCGGCCGGGCAACCGGGGAGGCCCCAACATGCGTCCTTATTACGTGGCGATTGTCGGTTCCGGACCGTCCGGCTATTTCGCCGCCGCGTCGCTGCTGAAGCTTGCCGACGCCGACGAGCCGGTCGACGTGCACGTCGACATGCTCGAAATGCTGCCCACCCCGTGGGGTTTGGTGCGCTCGGGCGTGGCGCCCGATCATCCGAAGATCAAGTCGATCAGCGCACAGTTCGAGAAGACTGCCGCACACCCGCGATTCCGGTTCTTCGGCAACATCGCCGTCGGCGAGCACGTGCACGCCCGCGAACTCGCCGAACGCTACGACGCGGTGATCTACGCGGTCGGCGCTCAGTCGGACAAACCGCTGCGGATCCCGGGTGAAGACCTGACGGGAAGTGTGGCCGCGGTCGAGCTGGTCGGCTGGTACAACGCGCACCCTCACTTCGAGAAGATGGTGCCGGACCTGACCGGCGAGCGCGCGATCGTCGTCGGCAACGGGAATGTCGCGTTGGACGTAGCGCGCATCCTCGTGACCGACCCCGACGACCTGCGCGCCACCGACATCGCCGACCACGCACTGGAGCTGCTCGATCCGCGCGGGGTCGACGAGGTGGTGATCATCGGCCGTCGCGGACCACTGCAAGCCACGTTCACAACCCTGGAGCTGCGCGAGCTCGGTGACCTCAAAGGTCTCGAAGGCGTCGACGTGATCGTCGACCCGGCCGACGTCGACATCCCCGAGGACGAGGTGGAGGCCGCGGGCAAGACGCAGCGCAATAACTTGAAGGTGCTGCGCGGCTACGCCGAGCGTGAGCCGAAGGCAGGCAACCGGCGGATCGTGTTCAAATTCCGCACGTCCCCGATCGAAATTCGCGGCGACGGCCGCGTCGAGACAGTAGTGCTGGGCCGCAACGAACTCGTCACCGACGAGAACGGCCGCGTCGTCGCCAAGGACACCGGGGCACGCGAGGAGCTGCCGGCCCAGCTGGTGGTCCGCGCGGTCGGGTATCGCGGCACGCCGACACCCGGCCTGCCGTTCGACGACAACACCGGCACGATCCCGCACACCGACGGGCGCATCGAGGGCAGCCGCAACGAGTACGTGGTCGGCTGGATCAAGCGGGGCCCGACGGGCGTCATCGGCAGCAACAAGAGCGACTCGCAGCACACCGTCGACACCTTGGCCGCCGACCTGGGTGAGGCGTCGCACGACGAGGGCTACGGAGACGAGCTGCTCGAATGGCTGCTCTCGAGGCAGCCCAAACTTGTCACCGACGAGCACTGGCAGCTGATCGACCGCCACGAACGGTCGACGGGAGAGCCGCATGGCCGGCCACGGGTGAAGCTCGCCAGCGTGGCAGAGCTGCTGCGCATCGGGCACGGCTGACACCGGCTGCACCATCTGGTGTCTTGTCATGGTGTCGTAATAGTGTCATCATGACACTATGGATTTACAGCCGTATGTCGATGCTGTCCGGCACGAGCTTTCCGTCGCGGCCGCAGCGGGCGGGGATGACGCCGCCGCGTTGGCCGACAGGCTGACGGCGCCGCTGGAGTCTTCACTGCGGCTTGCGCTGCTTGATGCGCTGTCCGGTGCCGCCGAGGAGATCACCCGCGAGCTGGCTCCCGGCTCCGTCGAGGTGCGGCTGCGCGGCCGCGCGCCCGAATTCGTCGTGAGTGCACCCCTCGAGGAGGCCGCTGATGACCGGCCCGTCGCCGAACCGGGCGAGGTCGACGACGGCGGGACCTGGCGCGTGACGTTGCGGCTTCCCGAAAGCCTGCGGCCGACGGTCGAGGCGGCCGCGCGACGCGACCGCATTTCACTCAACGCCTGGCTCGTGCGCGCGGCAGCGTCCGCGGCGGGATCCGGGCGCCGCACATCCACCAAACACAGCGAACACCGCGTCACAGGCTGGGTCCGCTGAAACACGAAGGGAGACAAGCAATGCCAAGATTCGATACCTCTGAGCCGATCACCGCGCACATCGAGTCGGCCGCCGGTTCCGTCCATCTCATCGCCACTGACCGCAGCGACACGGTTGTCGATGTCCGGCCGCACAATGAGTCGCGCAGCGCCGACATCCGCGCCGCCGAACGCACTCGCGTCGACTTCGCGCACGGCACCCTGAAGGTGTCGGCGTGTAAGTGGGGATTGTTCGGCGCACGGTTCGGCTCCGTCGACATCGCGGTCGAACTGCCGTCGCGTTCCCGGCTCGACGTGTCGGTTGTCTCCGCACAGGTGCAGGCAGACGGCGAGTACACCGACTGCCGGTTCGCGGCGGCAAGCGGCAATCTTGCGATCGCGAACGTGACCGGAAACATCAAGGCCGACACCGCATCCGGCGACGTTACGGTCGATTCGGTCACCGGCGGATCTGTGTCCACCGCCTCCGGCGACGCGAAGATCGGCGAGTGCGACGGCGATCTGAAGTTTCAGGCCGCCAGCGGCGACCTCGCCGTCGATCACCTTCGGGGAAATCTGAACGCACGCACCGCATCCGGGTCCATCACCGTCGCGGCGGCAGTCCGTGGCGAGATCTCGGCTCACACCTCAAGCGGCGACGTTGAAGTCGGCGTTCCAACGGGCACCGCCGCGCGGCTCGACATCATGACCGGTTCCGGTGTCGTCACCAATTCGCTGGAGTCTTCGGACGGGCCGGCTGACGGCGACGACACACTCGTCGTGCATGCGCGCACCGGGTCCGGCAACGTGTCCGTGCGCCGCGCGGTCGCCAATCCGGCGGCCTGACCTCACGTTCGGCGAGTGTGGATTTATTGCACGCAAACTCGCGAAAAGCGTGCATGAAGTCCACTCTCGGCGCGTACCTCGCACAGGAAATTGCTATCAGCGCTTAAGGTTTGGCCGCGGGGTGTCGCCTGGAGGCTGACCCCATGGGCGGCTATCGTGGCACCACTATGCCGGACCCGCTTCTCGCGTCCGCGGTGCCCCAGCCGCTGGGGTTGTCGATCGGAACGGCCAACCTGGTCAGCGCGCGCGTCGGAAACCCGCCCATGTCGCGTCGAGCCACGTTGACGTTGGCAAGCGGCCGCCCACCGCAAGTGGGCCTGCCGCCTGAGGACTTCGACGACGCTGTGATCACGGGGTTCGTCGAGCGCGTCGGCGATCCGATACCCCTTGTAGCGCCCGACGGATCGCAGCACCGCGCCGACCGACTCATGGTCGAGGCGCTGGCCGCGATGGTCGAGATGAGCGGACCCCCACCGTCAAGCATCACGGTGGCGGCGCCCGCCTATTGGACTACCGCTGCTGTCACCGCTCTGCACACCGCAATGCTCACCGTTCCTGCGTTGTCACCCAACGGCGCCGCCGTTCCGATGATCAGCGACGCCACCGCGGCGCTGACGGCACTGGCCGCCGATCCCGGCCTGCCGGCCAGCGGAGTCATCACGCTCGTCGACTTCGGCGCCACGGGAACGACTTTCACGCTTGCAGACGCGGCGGCGGGCTTCTCGCCCATCGGCGAGTCGATGCGCTACCACGAGTTCTCCGGCGACGCGATCGACCAACTGCTGCTGACCCACATCGTCAACGACCTCGTCTCGTCGCACGGAATCGACCCCGCGACCACCGCAGCCACCGCCGCCGTCGGCTCGCTCAGCCGGCTGCGCGACGATTGCCGACGCGCGAAGGAAACACTCTCGTCGGAGTCGGTGACCGATGTCGCCGTCGACCTTCCGTCGCACCAAGGCCGGGTTCGCCTCACCCGCGCCGAGCTCGAAAGCCTGATCGGCGATCCGCTCGCCGGGGTGATCGGCGCACTTCGAGATATGTTGAGCCGCAACGGTATTTCCCCTTCCGGAGTGGCGGCGATCGCTACAGTCGGCGGTGTCGCGAGCATTCCCCTAATCACGCAACGACTTTCAGAAGAAATGCGGATTCAGATCGTGACGACACCGCGACCGGAGCTCAACGCCGCGGCGGGCGCCGCGCTGCAGGGTGCCCGCGGGCCGCTTGCGGATGCACCGACCGCGGCTTCCGCGGCCGCAGCCATGGTTCCCCCGGACGAGGAGTACGGGTCGTCGACGTTCCGCGCGCTGGCGTGGTCGCAAGACGAGGACGTGGCCGACGAACCGGTGCCGTACACCGGTGAGGACTATGCCTTCGCGGGGGGCTACACCGACGCAATCAGTGCCCGTCCGCCTGTGCAGTTCGTCCCGCCGGTCGAGCCGCCCGTCGAAAAGCCGCCCCGCTGGTACCGCCGACCACTCGCCGCGGTTGGCCTGGCTGCTCTGCTCCCGCTGATCGCCGTCGGCGCCATCGCCTACGCGCTGACCGGCAACGAGCGGCCCATGCAGCAGACCCCGTCGTCGACTGCCGTCGTGCCGGCTCCGCCGTCCAGCGCGATTCCCGCGCCCGTTCCGTCGTCGGCCGCACCGATGCCGTCGGCAACCGCTCCCGCGATCGTCGCGACCACGCCGCCTCCTGCGCCGCCGCCACCACCGCCCCCGCCCGCGACGCACACGATCACCCAGTTGGTCACGCCGAGCCCGACGACGACGCCGCCGACCACCACGACCACCACCCAAACGACGACGACAACAACAACGACCACGACCACGACCACGACCACCCCGACGACGACCACCGCCACAACAACGACACCGACGATGACGACGTCCTACTTGACTGTGCCGTTCGTGCCCGTGCCGATTCCCGTTCAGGTTCCCGCGCAGAACACGCCCACCTATCAGCAGCCGTATCCGTATCAGCCGTATCAGCCCTAAGCGGGCGGCTCCGGCGGCGCCATGCGCCAATTGTCTGGATTCCTCGGCGAATACACGATGGGAATCAATTCGCCCATCCTGGGCCAGTTGTCCACGTCGGTCGCGAGCCGTTGATACACGACGTGCTCGCTGACCGTCGGCCCGTTGATGACACCCGTCACCGTCACGAACTGTTCACCTGTCGCGTCGGGCCGAGGGCTCACCCCGGTGATCAGCAGTGTGCCGCTCAGCGCGTCGTCCGGAGCCCTGCGCCGCATCAGCCACGGCGCCGCCAGGATGGCGATCGCGCCGATGACCACCAGCAGCCACACGATTTCCCACACGCCCTCATGGTAGGACTGCTGCCATGGGCAAAACGCCGGACGACGTTGCGCTGGCGTTGGCGTTGGCCGACGAGGCCGACTCGCTGACGATGCCGCGATTCGGCGCGGTCGACTTGCACGTCGACACCAAACCGGATCTCACGCCCGTCACCGACGCCGACCGATCCGTCGAAGAAGCGTTGCGTCACGCGTTGTCGACTCAGCGCCACGGCGATGCGGTGGTAGGCGAAGAGTACGGTGGCACAACAGAATTCGTAGGCCGGCAGTGGGTGATCGACCCGATCGACGGCACCAAGAACTTCGTTCGCGGGGTGCCAGTGTGGGCGACGCTGATCGCACTGCTCGACGACGGTGTGCCGGTGGCCGGGGTGGTCAGCGCACCGGCACTGCGTCGTCGATGGTGGGCCTGCGCGGGCCAGGGCGCGTTCGCGGCAGTCGACGGTTCTGCCCCGAGGCGACTTCGCGTGTCGGCGGTCAGCGACCTTGACGCCGCGAGCTTGTCGTTTTCCAGCTTGTCGGGCTGGGGCACACGGCGGGACCGTTTTCTCGCGTTGACGGACGCGGTGTGGCGGGTGCGTGCGTACGGCGACTTCTTCTCGTACTGTCTCGTCGCCGAAGGGGCCGTCGACGTGGCCGCGGAGCCCGAGGTCTCCGTGTGGGATCTGGCGCCGCTGGACATTCTCGTGCGTGAGGCCGGTGGAACGTTCACGAGTCTCGACGGCGTGGCGGGACCGCACGCAGGAAGCGCCGTCGCGACGAACGGTCTGCTTCACGACGCAGTGCTGGCACAGCTATCCGGGAGGGATGAGAATGCCGAGACGCCACGATGATTCGTGGGACATCACCGAGAGCGTCGGAATAACCGCGTTGGGTGTGGCGGCCGCCCGCGCGTCGGAAACCGAATCCGCCGATCCGCTGATCCGCGATCCGTTCGCGCAGCTGTTTCTCGACGCCGCCGGAGATGGTCCGTGGAGCTTCTACTTCGGTCCGCGCTCCGGAGAGGATACGGAGCTCGATGCCGAGTCGGAGCAACGACGACGGGTCATGATCGACTACATGGCTTGCCGCACGGCGTTTTTCGACGAGTTCTTTCTCAATGCCACCGAGAGCGGCATTCGGCAAATCGTCATCGTCGCGTCCGGCCTCGACTCTCGGGCGTGGCGCCTACCGTGGCCCGACGGCGTCGTCGTCTACGAGATCGACCAACCACGTGTGCTCGAGTTCAAGTCGGCGACAATGCACGCGGGGGGCGCCGAGCCGGCCTGCACACGCGTCGAGGTCGCCGTCGACCTGCGCCGGGACTGGCCAACCACGTTGCGGGACAAGGGTTTCGACACTTCTGCGCCCAGCGCCTGGTCGACGGAGGGCCTGCTGCCCTATCTGCCGGCCGACGCCCAGGATCTGCTGTTCGAGCGTATTGACGCCCTCAGCTGTCCTGATGCCCGCCTCGCCATCGAATCGCTGCCGATCGATTTCCCGGACTCCCCCTGGGTCGCTCGCCGCCGCGAACAGATGGAACGTCAGCGTGCGGCTGCGGCGAAAGCCGGGCGCACGGGGATGCCGAACGTGCCGGACCTCTGGTATTTCGAGAAACGCACCGACGTTGCTGCGTGGCTGCAGTCGCGCGGCTGGCAGGTGTCGGTCGAGCCGAGCGTGGATCTTCTTGACCGCTATCGACGGCTGCCGCCGGACGACCTGGCGCAGGGGTTGCCGCCGAACAAGTTCGTGACGGCGCGCCGGGGCGAGTGAACGACTGTTCGCCGATGTGACGTTGGCAACAAGCAGTTCTATCTTACTCCGGAGTAAGATACGGTTACCGGCACTGCCACCGAAAACGAGGCTGCTGACATGACCAACACACTCCCGTCGAAAAGCGAAACTCGCCGCGCCAAGCGGCGCGAAAAGAAGGCCGGCCGCGAAAGCGCCGTCGGCCTGCAACGCCACAAGCGCACCCCCACCGACGTCGGGCTGGCGATCATCACGCCGATCGTCGGCCAGGAGTTCCTCGACAAGTACGGCCTGCGCGACCCGCTGAACCGGACCCTGCGCTACGGCATCAAGCAGGCGTTCTCGATCGCCGGGGCGACCACCCGCCAGTTCAAACGCGTACAAGGCGTGCGCGGCGGCCCGACCCGGCTCAAGACCAGCGGCAAGAACTACTTCGACCTGACGCCCGACGACGAGCAAAAGATGATCGTCGAGACGGTCAACGAATTCGCCGAGGAAATCCTGCGGCCTGCCGCGCGCGAAGCCGACGACGCGGCCGCCTACCCGGCAAATCTCGTCGAGAAGGCCGCCGAGCTCGGCATCACGGCGATCAACATACCGGAGAACTTCGAAGGCATTGCCGCACACCGTAATACCGTGACGAACGCTTTGGTGGCCGAGGCGCTGGCGTACGGCGACATGGGGTTGGCACTGCCGATCCTGGCCCCGGGCGGCGTCGCGTCGGCGTTGACCAACTGGGGCAGCGCCGATCAGCAGGCCACCTATCTGCCCGACTTCGCGGGCGAGAAGGTGCCGCAGGCGTGCGTCGCAATCACCGAGCCGCACGCGCTGTTTGACCCGATGGCGCTTAATACGACTGCGGTCCGCACGCCCAGCGGCTACCGGCTGTCCGGCGTCAAGTCGCTGGTACCGGCCGCCGCCGACGCAGAGCTCTTTATCGTCGGCGCCCAATTGAACGGCAAGCCAGCGCTTTTCATCGTCGAATCGTCGTCGTCAGGGTTGACCGTCAAGGCCGACCCCAGCATGGGCATCCGCGCGGCCGCACTCGGCCAGGTTGAACTCGACAACGTGTCGGTGCCGCTGACTGCGCGGCTCGGCGAAGACGACGCGGCCGATACCGACTACTCCGAGGCCGTCGCATTGTCGCGGCTCGGCTGGGCGGCGCTGGCCGTCGGAACCTCTCATGCGGTGCTCGACTACGTCGTGCCGTATGTCAAGGAGCGGCAGGCATTTGGCGAGCCGATCGCGCATCGCCAGTCGGTCGCGTTCATGTGCGCGAACATCGCGATCGAACTGGACGGCCTGCGGTTGATCACCTGGCGCGGCGCGTCACGCGCGGAGCAGGGCCTGTCGTTCACCCGCGAGGCGGCCCTGGCCAAGAGGCTGGGTACCGACAAGGGCATGCAGATCGGGCTCGACGGTGTGCAACTGCTCGGCGGCCACGGCTACACCAAGGAACATCCCGTCGAACGCTGGTACCGCGACCTTCGCGCAATCGGCGTCGCCGAGGGCGTCGTAGTTATCTAAGCGAACGGAAAGTCAGTCATGGCAATCAATTTGGAGCTGCCGAACAAACTGCAGGCAGTCATCGACAAGGCACACCAAGGTGCGGCCGAGCTGCTGCGGCCGATCTCGCGTAAGTGGGATCTCCGCGAGCACGAATACCCCGTCGAGCTCGACACACTAGCGAACCTGTTCGAAGGCATCTCCGAGGCAAACGCTTTCGCCTTCGCCGGAGCCGAGGCGTTCCGCGACGCCGACGAGGCGAAGGAGCAGAACCACAACGGCGGCAACATGTCCGCTGTTCTCAACGTGATGGAAATCAGTTGGGGCGACGTCGCTTTGATGCTCTCGGTGCCGCGCCAGGGGCTGGGCAACGCCGCCATCAGCGGTGTGGCCACCGACGAGCAGCTCGAGCGACTGGGCAAGGGCGTGTGGGCGGCAATGGCAATCACCGAGCCGGGATTCGGCTCCGACTCGGCCGCCGTGTCCACGACCGCGAAACTCGACGGCGACGAGTACGTCATCAACGGCGAGAAGATCTTCGTGACGGCGGGCTCGCGGGCCACGCACATCGTCGTGTGGGCGACCCTGGACAAGTCGAAGGGGCGCGCGGCAATCAAGTCGTTCATCGTGCCCCGCGAGCATCCCGGGGTGACTGTCGAGCGGCTCGAGGACAAGCTCGGCATCAAGGCGTCCGACACCGCGGTCATTCGCTTCGACAACGTCCGGATCCCCAAAGAGAACCTGCTCGGCAGCCCCGAGATCGAGGTCGAAAAGGGCTTCGCCGGCGTAATGGAGACGTTCGACAACACTCGGCCCGTCGTCGCGGCGATGGCCGTCGGCATCGCACGGGCGGCGTTAGAAGAGCTGCGCAGAATTCTCACCGAGGCCGGCGTGGAGATCTCGTATGACAAGCCCGCGCACGCGCAGTCGGCGCCCGCCGCGGAGTTCTTGCGGATGGAGGCCGACTGGGAGGCGGGCTACCTGCTGATGGTGCGCTCGGCATGGCAGGCCGACAACGACATTCCGAACAGCAAGGAAGCGTCGATGGGCAAAGCCAAGGCTGCCCGCGTCGCAACTGACATCACGCTCAAGGCCGTCGAAATGGCAGGCACCACAGGCTATTCCGAGCAGACGCTGCTGGAGAAGTGGGCGCGCGACTCGAAGATTCTTGACATCTTCGAGGGCACGCAGCAAATCCAGCAGCTCGTCGTCGCACGCCGGTTGCTGGGCCTCTCGTCCTCCGAACTCAAGTAGTCCGTTTCTCGCGCGAAGGCGAGGTCTAGACGCCCGTCCAGGCGGTCGCGACTTGCTCGGCAATGTCGATCACCTGCGCGGCTTGCGAGCGCGGATCGTCGATCTGCTTGCTGACATGGCGGGCGATGAACCGCTTGATCTCACCGTCGACGCCCGCGATGATCCTCAGCACCTCGCCGCGAATCGACGTGGACGCTACGTCAACGCTGATGTCCGACGGGCGCGGCTTCGGGACGTCGATGATCAACAGCAACGGCTCGGCGGCGCGCGCGGTGGCTCGCAACCCGATCTCACCGGATACCTTGAACCGCTGCTTGTCCAGTCGCAGGTCCAGCAGCAAGTCGATGGCGAGCGGAATCCGGATCACAAAGGTGATCTCCTCGCCGAGTGTCCGCGTGGCGCGGGGCTGCCCGATCGTCACGTTCGCGGTGACCTTTGCGATCCCCCCGGGGCCCTGCCCCATCGGCCCCATCTCGAGTTCCTCGCCGGCCATCGTCGCGAACGCATCGGCGACGCGCTTCTCGGTCACCGCAATCTCGAAGAACTTGCGGCCGAACTCTTCGTAGGTCATGTAGTCGTATGTGTTCATAGCGCTACCACCTTCGCACGAATGGCGTGCCCGACCCAGCAAATCATGCCGCTTCTGCTTCTGCGCCGAGCAGACGCGGACTCGCATCACCAACCCCTGTTGCGTGCGATTTGGTGTCTGCTCGCGGGCGAATCAGGGGTTGTGCGCGGTCGGAAACAAAAGTAATGTCACTTTTAGTTTTATGGCCGACGATCCGAGGAGCTGGCGTTGGAATCATTCGTTCACCTGCGTAAAGGCAAGACGCCGCGACGCCTGCACGCCGACCTCGACGGGCTCAAGGACGACGAGTTGGGCCGCGGCGGGTTCACCGGGCGCACGGCAAACATTTACCGCCGCCACGACCCCACCGCCTACCGCAGCGAAGGCCCGCTGCGGCCGGTCGACGTGCTCGCGACCGAACTCCAGCCCAGCGACGCCACCGACGCCGCGGGCGCTCCCCTGCTGCTCTTCTCCAACGCCGACTGCCGGGTCTCGCTGAGCCGCCGATCCGGCGAGATGCCGTTTTATGTGCGCCACGTCGACGGCGATCTGCTGTCGTTCGTCCACCGCGGCAGCGGCCTTTTCGAAACCGAGTTCGGGCCGCTGCGCTACCGCGAAGGCGACTGGGTCTATCTCCCCAAGGCGACGACGTGGCGACAGCTCCCCGACGCCGAAACCACGCTGTTGATGATCGAGGCCACCGACGAGTTCCGGGTGCCGCCTCCCGGTCAGCTCGGCCGCCACTTCCCGTTCGACCCGTCGCAGGTGACCATCCCCGAGCCGACGCCTATCGACGACGACGGACGCGACGAGTACGAAGTCCGCTTGGTCCATGACGGTGGCCCGACAACGCTGTACTACCAACACAATCCGATCGACGTCGAGGGCTGGCGCGGCGACAACTTCCCGTTCACGTTCAACATCACCGACTACAACGTCGTGACCTCTGACAGCGTGCACCTTCCGCCGACCGTGCATCTGTTCATGCAGGCGACCGGTGTCACCGTGATGAACTTCCTGCCCAAGCCGGCCGAAGGCGTGCCCGGCACCGAACGTACGCCGTGGTATCACCGCAACGTCGACTACGACGAGATCGCGTTCTTCCACGGTGGCGCACTGTATGGCATCCCGATGCCGCCCGGACTGATTTCGCATGCGCCGCAAGGGGTTCACCACGGTGCGCCCGAGAAAGCGCGCGAACGGGCGCGTCGCAAATTCGACGAGTTCACCAGTGTGGACTGGCAGGTCATTGCGATCGACACGCGGCGGCGTCTTGCGCCGAGTGATGAAGTGCTGGCTCACGGCCTGGGGCAGCATTGATGACGACGGCCGTGCGGTATGAATACGATCGCATCCCCTATCTTGTTGCATACCAAAATGATTCGGGCGTCCGCGACGTGTACGGTGGTGTCGCTGACCTGGTGGTGCTGGAAAGCCATCTGCTGAAACCGAAGAACAAGCCCTCCGACACCGTGCTGGTCTTCATGCACCCGATCGGCGGCGGTGCCTATCTGCCCATGATGAACGGCCTTGCCCGCGCGGGTCACCACGTCATCTACTGCAACAGCCGCTTCCGCGGCACCGACTCGGCACTGCTGATGGAGAAGGTCGTGCAAGACCTCGGCGAGTGCATCAAGGACGCCAAAACTCGGCTCGGCTACGACAAGGTGGTGCTGGCCGGCTGGAGCGGCGGCGGCTCGCTCTCGGTGTTCTACCAACAGCAGGCTCGAAGCCCGACCGTGACGGCGAGCCCGTCGGGAGATGGCCCTGACCTGACCAAGCTGGGGCTGATTCCCGCGGACGCGATCATGCTGCTGGCTGCGCACATCAGCCGGCACGGCACGCTCACCGAATGGCTGGATGCGTCGATCCTCGACGAGACCGACCCAACCAAACGGGATCCGGAGCTCGATCTGTACAACCGCGCGAATCCGAACCAGCCGCCGTACACCGAAAAGTTTCTCAAGCGCTACCGGCAGGCGCAGATAGACCGCAACCGCCGAATCACGAAGTGGGTCAAGGACAAACTCACCGAGCTGAAAGCATCGGGACGCCCCGATGACGAGTTCGCGTTCGTGGTGCACGGGACGATGGCCGACCCCCGCTGGCTGGACCCGACCGTCGACCCGAATGACCGCACGCCGGGCACCTGCTATCTGGGCGACCCGCAGTGGGTCAACACCTCGGCGGTCGGCTTGGCGCGGTTCTGCACGCTCCGCAGCTGGCTCTCGCAGTGGAGTTATGACGACGCCAACGGCGACGCCGTCAAAGCCGGCCCCGACATCGCCGTGCCCACGCTGGTGATCGGCAACCTCGCCGACGACGCCTGCACCCCCAGCCACACCCGTCGGCTGTACGCGGCGATCGGTTCGGCGGACAAGGAGATGCACGAGATCTCCGGCGCAAACCACTACTACTCAGGACCGGACCAACGTGAGACGCTGCGAGAGGCGGTCAGCATCTGCACCGACTGGTTGACCCGCCACGGCTTGTCACTGGAGGTTGCATGACCGTCGCCGGCCCGCTGGACGGCATCCGCGTGATCGAGGTGGGCACGCTGATCTCGGGACCCTTCGCCGGGCGTCTGCTGGGCGACATGGGCGCCGAGGTCGTCAAGATCGAACCGCCCGGCTCGCCCGACCCGCTGCGCACGTGGGGCCAGGCCGAACTCGACGGCCACCACTTCTTCTGGACCGTGCACGCCCGCAACAAGAAGGCGGCGACGCTCAACCTGCGCGAAGCCAAGGGCCGCGAGCTGTTCCTCGACCTCGTCGAGCGCTCTGACATCATCGTCGAGAACTTCCGGCCCGGCACTCTGGAGAAGTGGAACCTGGGTTACGACGTTCTGCGCGAACGCAATCGGGGCATCATTCTCGTGCGCGTGTCCGGCTACGGCCAGACGGGACCGGAGGCGCACAAAGCCGGGTATGCGTCGGTGGCCGAGGCGGCCAGCGGATTGCGGTACATGAACGGGTTTCCCGGCGGGCCGCCGCCGCGACTGGCCTTGTCGCTCGGCGACAGCCTGGCGGGCATGTTCGCGGTGAAGGGCGCACTCGCTGCTCTGTACCGGCGCACCGTCACAGGTGAGGGCCAGGTCGTCGATGCAGCGTTGACTGAATCATGTTTGGCGATCCAGGAATCCACGATTCCCGACTATGACGTCGGCGGTGTCGTGCGGGGGCCGTCGGGCACTCGGCTGGAGGGCATCGCACCGTCAAACATCTACCGCACTGCTGACGGCAGTTGGGTGGTGATCGCCGCGAACCAGGACACGGTGTTCCGCAGGTTGTGCTCGGCGATGGACCAACCAGAGCTCGCCACGGACGACCGGTTTGTCAATCACGTTGCGCGCGGACGTAATCAGGATGAGTTGGACAAGATCATCGGAGACTGGGCAGCGCAGCGTATGCCGTCAGACATCATCGCGACGCTGTCCGCCGCCGGGGTGATCAGCGGGCCCATCAACACGGTCGCGGAAGTGGTCGAAGATCCACAGCTGCGATCGCGTGGCATGCTCGCCGAGCACTTCGATGAGCGGATCGGCCGAAATGTGCTGGGACCCGGTGTGGTGCCGGTGCTTTCGGAGACACCCGGCACGATCCGCAATGCCGGCCCTGCCCGTCCCGGCCAACACAACGACGACATTTACTGCGGGTTGCTCGGCAGGACCGCTGCTGAACTCGACGCGCTGCGCGCGGAGGGTGTGATATGAGCCAGTTGCCCAGCCAGGTCACGATCCGCGAGGTCGCGCTGCGCGACGGGCTGCAGATCGAGCAGCCAATCCCGTTGCAGGCCAAGCTGGAACTGCTTGAGGCGATCGCGGCCACCGGTGTACGCGAAGTGGAGGCGACCGCGTTCGTCTCGCCTTCCAAGGTGCCGGCCATGGCCGACGCCGCCGAGGTTGCCGCCGCGCTGTCACGGTATCCGGACATCGACTTCTCCGCGCTCGTGGCAAGCCCGAACGGCGCGAAACGGGCTATCACCGCAGGCCTGCGGTCGATTGAATTCGTGGTGTCCGCGTCCGACCGGTTCAGCCACCGCAATGTCGGGCGGTCCAGCGAAGAGGCCACGGTACAGATCGAAGAGATCGTCCTACTGGCCCACGATGACGGCGTCAGCGTCGAGGTCATCATCGCGTGCGCATGGGACTGTCCGTTCGAAGGACCTACCCCGTCTGGTCGTACCGTCGAAATCGTCCGACGTGCACGGGATTACGGCGTCGACCGAATCGCGTTGGCCGACACGATCGGCACCACGACGCCACGACGCACCGTCGAATTGATCGACGAAGCTCGCGCGGTCGTCGACGACATCCCATTCGGCGCGCACTTCCACAACACCCGCGGCACCGGCTTGGCAAGCGCCTACGCCGCTGTCCAAGCCGGCATCACTCGTCTCGACGCCTCCGTCGGCGGGCTGGGCGGATGCCCGTTCGCGCCAGGCGCGACCGGCAACATCGCCACCGAAGACTTGGTGTACATGCTGCGCGACAGCGGCATCGACACGGGCGTGGACCTCGACGCGACGATTGGGGCCGCCCGCGTTGCGCAGCAGGCCGTCGGCCATGACCTACCCGGTGCGCTGCTGCGCGCCGGCGACCGGTTGCGATGAGCATGCCCGTCCAGACGCTCAGCTCCAAGGGTCGGCAGACTCGCGAAGCGATCGAGCAGGCTGCACGGAAACTCTTCGCGGAACGCGGCTTTCACGGCACCACCCTTGCGGACATCACCTCGGCGGCAGGTAAATCGCCCGCCGTGTTCTACCGCTACTTCGACGACAAGGAAGACCTGCTCGCCGCGCTGGCGGAATCGTTTCTGCACGACGTCGTCGAGCCCGCCGCCGTCAGCGTCTCTCTACCGGACTCCCCCGACGACACCGAGTTCTTCACCGCCGTCGTCACTGGCTACTGGAACATGTTCAAGCAGAACATCGGGATCATGATCGCCGTCGCGCAGCTCGCCGCAACCCAACCGCGGTTCGCCAAGGTGCAGAACGCGTTTCGCCGCTTCGGCATCGAGATCGTCGCAGCATCGGTGCGGCGCGCACAGGAGCAAGGCTACGGGTCCGAGCTGAATGCGGAACACGTCGCCGCGGCGATCGCGTTGCTGTTCGAGAATTTCACGACGGTGTTCGTCGCGTCGACCGGCCTCGGGCGCATCAGCGATCGCGACGCCATTGCCACGCTGTCCACGATCTGGAAGAAAACGCTGTATGGGTTCTGACGCCGAGCGCACGGTTGTTGTACACAAAGCGCGGGTGGACCCGCCAATAACCGTGCGCTCGGCGCACATTTGAAAGGGATTACCGTGGATTTCACTCTGCCCGACCATATTCCGGGGCTGCTCGCCGAAATCGACGCGTTCATCGAACGCGAGATCAAACCGCTGGAGCAGGAGAACATGCAGTACTTCGACCAGCGGCGCGAATACGCGCGGACCGACTGGGAGAACGGCGGCATTCCGGCCCGGGCGTGGGAGGAGCTGCTCGGCGAGATGCGCAGGCGCGCCGACAAGGCGGGCTGGCTGCGGTACGGGCTGCCGTCGTCGCTGGGTGGACGCGACGGAACCAACGTCGATATGGCGATCATCCGGGAGCACCTGGCGGCCAAGGGGCTTGGGCTGCACAACGATCTGCAAGACGAGTCGTCGATCGTCGGCAACTTTCCGCAGGTGATCATGATGGAGCGGTTCGGCACCGAGGCCCAGCGCAAAGAATGGTCCGAACCGATGTTACGGGGCGAGCGCGGATTCGCGTTCGGGTTGACCGAGCCGAGGCACGGGTCGGACGCAACGTGGATGGAGACACGTGCCGAGCGCAAGGGCGACAGCTGGGTGATCAACGGCGCCAAGCGATTCAACACCGGGGTGCATCGCGCCACCCATGACCTGGTGTTCGCACGCACGTCCGGGGAACCCGGGCAGGCCCTGGGAATCAGCGCGTTCCTTGTGCCGACGGACACCCCCGGCTTCGAGGTTCCGTATTACTGGTGGACGTTCAACATGCCGTCCGATCATGGCGAAGTGGAACTGCACGACGTCACTGTGCCGGGCGACGCGGTGCTCGGTGAGGTCGACCGCGGACTGGAGGTCGCACAGACGTTCTTGCACGAGAACAGAATTCGCCAGGCGGCCAGCAGTCTGGGTGCTGCGCAGTACTGCATCGACCGTGCGGTCGCGTACGCGAAGGAGCGGGTGGTGTTCGGCAAGCCGCTGGCGGTGAATCAGGCCGTGCAGTGGCCGCTGGTCGAATTGCAGACCGAAGCGCAGATGGTGCGGCTGCTTGTCTATTACGCAGCAGAGCAACTGGACCGCAATCACCATCTCGAGGTGTCCGACAAAGTGTCGATGGCGAACTACAGGGCAAACCGGCTGGTGTGCAACGCCGCCGACCGCGCGATGCAGATCTTCGGTGGCATCGGATACACCCGTCACGAGCCGTTCGAGCACATCTACCGCCATCACCGTCGCTACCGAATCACCGAGGGTTCCGAGGAGATTCAGATTCGACGCGTGGCCCAGAGACTGTTCAAGTTCGGCCAGTCATGACCGCTGAACCTCGGCGTGTCGACGAGCAGACACGCACGCTCGCGGAACTGGAGAAGGTGCTGGGCGTGCCGGTCGGCAACTTGCGGAAGCTGACGGGCGGAGCCAGCCGATCCACGTGGGCGTTCGAGGCCGACGGTCGGCGGTTGATCGCGCGCGCCGGCCCGCTCGATGACGTGCACGCGTCGATGGAGGTCGAGGCCCTCACTCAGCGCCTCGCCGCGGACCAGGGCGCACCTGTGCCGCATGTGCTGTTCGCTGACAAGACGTTGCTTGTCTGCGATTTCATTGACGGGGAGACGATCGCGCCGCGAATCCTTCGGTCGCTCAACGACGATGCGACGCGGACGCAGTTGCTCGACCAGTGCGCGCGTGCGCTCGCCGCGATCCATCGCGTCGATCCGGACAAGGCCGACGTCCGGCGACAAGACCAAATGGCGCTATGGCGCATGCAATTGGACGCAATGGGCGACACGACGGCCACCTTCGAGTGGGCTATGCGCTGGCTCGACGCGAACCGGCCCCCGCCGTCGCCGGCGGTGATGGTGCACGGTGACTTCCGCATGGGCAACCTGATCGTCGACGGCGGACAACTCGCCGCCGTGTTGGACTGGGAGCTCGTCCACGTCGGCGAGATCTACGAAGACCTGGCCTGGTTCTGCATCCGCGCGTGGCGATTCGGCGCGCCGCTGAGCCGCGCCGCGGGCGGCCTCGGCAGCATCGAAAGCTTCCTTTCCGCATACGAGAAAGCCAGCGGGACTACCGTCGACCGGGTGGGCATGCGGTGGTGGCTGATCCGAGCCACGCTGTCGTGGGGAATCATCTGCAGGCACCAGGCCGAACGGCACCTGTCCGGCCAGAACCGATCCGTCGAGCTGGCTGCGATCGGCCGCCGTGTGTGCGAAACCGAATGGGATCTCCTCGATCTGCTGGACGCGGCATGACCCATCACGGCCGGCCCACCGCAGCCGAGCTCGTCGCAGCCGTCGCGGAGTTCCTCGCTGGCGATGTGCGCGGCGCGACGGACGGCCAGGTGAACTTCCATGCGCGCGTCGCGGCCAACGTGCTGCGGATCGTCGAACGCGAACTCACCAACGAACCGACCGCGACCATCGACGAACAGGAGCTCGTCGCAAAGATTCGCGACGGTGAGTTCAACGGCCGCGACGACGAGGTGCGGGCGGCCCTGCGCACGCTGGTTTATGACCGGCTCGCAGTCGCCCACCCCGGATACGCGGTGACGTCGGTGGCCGACCGGCTGTTCGCGGCGATCGAGGCCGGCGATGTCGACACCGTCGCCGCGATGTGGTCCGACGACGTCACCGTCTGGCATTCGGGTGACACCAGGCCGAGCGAAAAGACCCGCGCAATGAAGGTGATCGACTGGTTCGTGTCGTCAACCGCCGACCGCCACTACGACGTACTGGACCGGCAGGTGTTCGACGGCGGGTTCGTCCAGCAGCACCGCCTGCACGGGGCCACGCGCGCCGGTAGACCGTACGAGCTGCATGTCGGGATCATCATCCGTGTCGGTCGCGACGGGCTGATCACCCGCGTCGACGAATACTTCGACCCCGCGGACCTCGCACCACTGCTGCAACAACAGGAGGCGAAATGACAACGACCACAGAGATTTTGGGCAAAGCAATCGGCACCTGGACGCTCGACCCGGAGCGGTCGTCGTTCTCGTTCAAGAGCAAGACGATGTGGGGCCTGGCGTCCGTCAAGGGCCGGTTCACGCAGTTCAGCGGCGAAGGTCGCGTCGATGCAAGCGGGGCGGTGACGGGCCGGGTCGACGTGAAGGCAGCGACGGTGACGACGGGAATCAAGAAGCGCGACAACCACTTACGGTCGGCGGACTTTTTCGACGCCGAGCACTTCCCCGACATCAGCGTGACTGTGAACGGCGTCGATCCCGCCGAAGGCGAGGAGTTGAACGTCAGCGCCGACATGTCTATTCGCGGCAACACCGTTGCCCTCCCGTTGCGCGTGCACGCCGAACTCCTCGACGACGGAGCGGTCCGGTTGACCACGACCACAACTGTCGACCGGGAAGCGCTCGGGGTCACCGGGAACATGGCGGGCATGATCCCCAAGACCACCACTGTGTCGGCTGACGCCGTGTTCCGTCGCGTGGACGGCTAACATCCCCCCGTGCCCCTGATCCTGGTCTACAGCGACGATGCCCACGTCCGCGAACAGGTCAGGCTGGCGCTGGGCAAGCGAATCCACCCTGAACTGCCCGAGCTGGAGTACGCAGAGGTTGCGACCGGCCCGATGGTGACCCGCCGGATCGAAGAAGGCGACGTCGACCTCGCGATCCTCGACGGCGAGGCGACACCGGAGGGCGGGATGGGCATTGCGAAACAGCTCAAGGACGAGATCGAGAAATGCCCGCCGATCGTGGTGCTGACCGGTCGCCGCGACGACGCCTGGCTGGCGAAATGGTCGCGCGCCGAGGCCGCGGTCCCGCTTCCCGTCGACCCGATCCAGCTCGCGGACGCCGTCGTCGGGATCCTGCGGGGCGCTTAGCTCACAGGCCTCGCGCCGTAAGCCAGGCGTCAATCCGATCGGCGACGGTCTGCCATCCCGGCTCGAGCATCATGTCGTGGCCCATGTCCGGGAAGATTTCGGCTTCCGTCCCGTAAGCGCGCGCCGTCGCGTGAATCTCCTTGGTGGTGAAGCACGCGTCTTGCTCGCCTCCCAACACCAATAACGGCGTCGCGATGCGCTTGGGCCGCGGCAGCCTGAGCGCAGTGGCATCGATAGTGAGGCGCTGGCTTTCTGGCCCGAGGCGCGCAGTGTGGCGGACGACATCCGGCTCCGGAACGTCTGCACTGAAGAAGTAGCGGCGAGCACGTTCCGGGGTGTTGAAAATCTGCAACGAGTCGCCGGTGAGAGTGGCCGACATCGTGCGTCGGAAGTCACGTCGAAAGAGACGCAACAGAAATCCCCGCGCGCCGCGCGCGGGAACCGACGCCACGAGTACCCCCGCCGGCGCGCCGTGCGACTCCAGATACTTCTGGACGATGAAGCCGCCCATCGAATGCCCGATCACGACAGGCGGCAGCGGCAGGCTGTCGGCGACAGACACCGCGTCGTCGACGTAGTCGGCAATCGAACACCACCGCACAGGCTTTGGCGTCGGGCTGTTGCCATGCCCGCGAAGGCTGAGCGCCACGGCCCGGTATCCCTTGTCGGCGAAGTAGCTGAGGAAGTATTCGTCCCAGCACCACGCCCCGTGCCAGGCTCCGTGGACGAACAACAGCGGCGTCGGGTGCGCTTCGCTGCACGCGCCCTTGTCGATCACTTCGAGCACGAATCCGCCTCCTGCCTGCAGATCGGCCGCGGTTCGGCTGAGACTAGCTGCGTCCGCGGCCGCGCGCGGGTGGTTTGGGCGCATATGTCGTTACCCCTACTAAGCAGGCGTTCGGACCCTTGTTTAGGCTGTGGGAGAGGTCACGTGGCGACCCCCAGCCCGGGTTCCGTCACAGCCCGCGAACGCATCAGGGAGCGAGTTGAACATCTATCTGCCGATCCTGGTTCTCGGCGGGATCGCGGCCGCGTTTGCTGTGTTTTCGGTGGGTGTCGCGGTGCTCGCCGGCCCGCGTCGCTACAACCGGGCAAAGCTCGAAGCCTACGAGTGCGGGATCGAACCGACGGAAGAATTGGTCAGCGGGCCGTACGCGGCGCCGGGGCAGCGTTTCCCGATCAAGTACTACCTGACCGCGATGCTGTTCATCATCTTCGACATCGAAATCGTGTTCCTCTACCCGTGGGCGGTCACGTTCGACGCCCTGGGTTTGTTCGCGTTGGTCGAGATGCTCTTGTTCATGGCAACGGTGTTCGTCGCGTACGCCTACGTGTGGCGCCGCGGCGGCTTGAGTTGGGATTGACGGCGATGGGAATCGAGGAAAAACTCCCCGGCGGGATCCTTCTGTCGACGGTCGAGAAGGTGGCCGGATATGTGCGCGCCGGTTCGCTGTGGCCCGCGACATTCGGGCTGGCCTGCTGCGCCATCGAAATGATGGCGACGGCAGGGCCGCGTTTCGACATCGCCCGGTTCGGCATGGAGCGGTTCTCTGCGACACCGCGGCAGGCCGACCTGATGATCGTCGCGGGGCGCGTTTCGCAGAAGATGGCCCCGGTGCTGCGGCAGGTATACGACCAGATGGCCGAGCCGAAATGGGTTCTGGCCATGGGGGTTTGCGCGTCGTCGGGCGGCATGTTCAACAACTACGCGATCCTGCAGGGCGTCGACCACGTGGTACCGGTCGACATCTACCTCCCCGGCTGTCCGCCGCGGCCGGAGATGCTGTTGCACGCAATCCTGAAGCTGCACGACAAGATTCGGCAGATGCCGCTGGGCGTGGACCGCGAGGAGGCGGTGCGCGAAGCGGAAGCGGCCGCGATGTCGGCGGTGTCCCCGAACATGGACCCGACCATCCTGCAGATCGGCGGGCTGAGGCGATGAGCCTTCCCGGTGAAGAGCAGCGGGAGCCCGCGCAGTCGCACACGGCCGACGCTGACGCTGAGGTGATCCGCGTGCGCCGCGGCATGTTCGGCGTGCAGGGCAGCGGTGACACCTCCGGCTACGGCCGCTTGATCCAGGATGTCGCGCTGCCCGGCGAGAGCCCACGACCGTACGGCAGCTACTTCGACGAGGTCGTCGACAGGTTGAAAGAGGTTCTCGGCGAAGACAAGTACGACGCGGCCATCGAACGGGTCGTGGTATTTCGCGACCAGCTGACGCTGCACGTCGCCCGCGCTCACTTGGTCGAGGTGGCGCAAGCACTGCGTGACGATGCCGCGCTTCGGTTCGAGTTGTGCCTCGGCGTGTCCGGTGTGCACTACCCCACGGACACCGGACGCGAACTGCATGCGGTCTACCCGCTGATGTCGATCACCCACAATCGCCGCGTCCGACTCGAATCCGCAGCGCCGGACGCCGATCCTCATGTGCCGTCGCTGTTTTCGGTGTACCCGACCACCGACTGGCATGAGCGCGAGACCTACGACTTCTTCGGCATTGTCTTCGACGGGCATCCGTCTCTGACGCGCATCGAGATGCCCGACGACTGGGAGGGCCACCCACAGCGCAAGGACTACCCGTTGGGCGGCGTGCCGGTGGAATACCACGGTGCCGAGATACCACCGCCCGACGAGCGGAGGGCCTACAACTGATGACCACACACGACACGCCGGCCGACACTGTCGTCGTGGTCGGCGGCCAAGATTGGGAAGAAGTCGTCGCGGCGGCAAGGGAGTCCGCCGCGGGTGAGCGGATCGTCGTCAACATGGGTCCGCAGCACCCGTCCACGCACGGCGTCCTGCGGCTGATCCTGGAGATCGAAGGTGAGACCGTCACCGAAGCCCGGTGCGGAATCGGCTACTTACACACCGGGATCGAGAAGAACCTCGAGTACCGCACGTGGACGCAGGGCGTGACGTTCGTGACCCGGATGGACTACCTATCGCCGTTCTTCAACGAGGTCGCGTACTGCCTCGGCGTCGAAAAGCTGCTCGGCATCACCGACGACATTCCCGAGCGCGTCAACGTGATTCGGGTGATGTTGATGGAGCTCAACCGGATCTCGAGCCACCTCGTCGCGCTGGCCACCGGCGGCATGGAGCTGGGTGCGATGTCGGCGATGTTCTACGGATTCCGCGAACGCGAGCTGATTCTCAACGTCTTCGAGTTGATCAGCGGATTGCGGATGAACCACGCGTACATCCGGCCCGGCGGCCTGGCCGCGGACCTGCCCGACGACGCGATACCCAAACTTCGCGATCTGCTCAAGATTCTGCCGAAACGGTTGCGGGACATGGAGAACCTGCTCGTCGAGAACTACATCTGGAAGGCCCGCACGGTGGGCATCGGGTACCTCGACCTGACCGGCTGCATTGCGCTGGGTGTCACCGGCCCGATCCTGCGGGCCACCGGGCTGCCACACGACCTACGCCGCGCCGAACCGTACTGTGGCTACGAGAACTACGACTTCGACGTCATCACCGACGACCGCTGCGACGCCTACGGCCGCTTCCTGATTCGGGTCAAAGAGATGACCGAGTCGATCAAGATCGTCGAGCAGTGCGTGGACAAATTGGCCAAGACGCCTCGCGGCCCCTGGATGATCAGCGACAAGAAGCTCGCGTGGCCTGCCGACCTGGCGATCGGCCCCGACGGATATGGCAACTCGCCCAAGCACATTGCAAAGATCATGGGCAGCTCGATGGAGGCGCTGATCCACCACTTCAAGATCGTCACCGAGGGCATTCGGGTGCCCGCCGGCCAGGTCTACGTAGGCATCGAGTCGCCGCGCGGTGAACTCGGAGTGCACATGGTCAGCGACGGCGGCACTCGGCCCTACCGCGTGCACTACCGCGACCCGTCGTTCACCAACCTTCAGGCCGTCGCTGCGATGTGCGAAGGCGGCATGGTCGCCGACGCGATCTCCGCGGTCGCGTCGATCGACCCGGTGATGGGCGGGGTGGATAGGTGACGGTCTTCGTGCCGCTCGGTCCCAAACCCGAAGAGCCGAGCCATCTTCACGGCCGCGAGAGTTATCCGGACGACGTCCGCGACCGTCTGGACGCCGACGCCAAGAAGATCATCGCGCGCTATCCGCAGAGCCGTTCGGCGCTGCTGCCGCTGCTTCATCTGGTACAGGCCGAGGACCGCTGCCTGACGCCGGCCGGCATCGAGTTCTGCGCTGACCAGCTCGGACTGACCGGGGCCGAGGTGACCGCTGTCGCGACGTTCTACTCGATGTACCGCCGCGACCCGACGGGCGACTACCTAGTCGGAGTGTGCACGAACACGCTGTGCGCAATCATGGGCGGGGACGCGATCTTCGACGCGCTGAGAGAACACCTCGACATCGGCAACGACCAAACCACCGATGACGGAAAGATCACGCTGCAGCACATCGAATGCAACGCGGCGTGCGACTACGCGCCCGTGGTGATGGTCAACTGGGAGTTCTTCGACAACCAAACGCCGGAATCCACAATCGAACTCGTCGACAAACTCCGAAACGGGGAGCGCGTCGCCCCGAGCCGCGGACTGCCGTTGTGCACGTTCCGCGAAACATCTCGCATCCTTGCGGGTTTCGCCGACGACCGCCCCGAGGAAGCCCAGCGCGACACCGGCGCAGCCACACTCGCCGGCCTGCGCGCCGCGCAGGAGGAGGGCTGATGGCCGAGCGGACACCGTTGACGCCCGTGCTGTCCCGGTTTTGGGACGACCAGGAGTCGTGGACCCTCGACACCTACCTCGAGCACGACGGCTACAAGGCGCTTGCCACCGCGCTGAAGATGAGTCCCGACGACGTCTTGCAGACGGTCAAGGACTCCGGACTGCGCGGGCGCGGTGGTGCGGGTTTCGGCACCGGAATGAAGTGGGGGTTCATCCCGCAAGGCGACAGTGGACCGGCCGCCAAGCCGCACTACCTGGTGGTCAACGCCGACGAGTCGGAACCGGGCACGTGCAAAGACATCCCACTGATGTTCATGACACCGCACTTCCTGGTGGAAGGCGCGATCATCGCCTGCCATGCGATCCGCGCTTCACACGCGTTCATTTACGTTCGCGGAGAAGTGGTTCCGGTGCTGCGCCGGTTGCGCCGCGCGGTCGCCGAGGCGTACGACGCGGGATACATCGGCCGCGACATCCTCGGCTCGGGATTCGATCTCGAGATCATCGTGCATGCCGGCGCGGGCGCATACATCTGCGGTGAGGAAACCGCGCTGCTGGACTCGCTGGAGGGCCGGCGCGGGCAGCCCCGGCTGCGGCCGCCGTTCCCGGCGGTGTCGGGCCTCTACGCATCACCTACGGTGGTCAACAACGTGGAGTCGATCGCCAGCGTCCCGCCGATCATCCTCAACGGCGTCGACTGGTTCCGGTCGATGGGCAGCGAGAAATCGCCTGGCTTCACGCTGTATTCGCTGTCGGGGCATGTCACCCGGCCCGGCCAGTACGAGGCACCGCTGGGCATCACGCTGCGCGAGTTGCTCGACTACGCCGGCGGTGTGCGGGCGGGGCATCGGCTCAAGTTCTGGACACCCGGTGGATCGTCGACGCCGATCCTGACCGACGAACATCTTGACGTGCCACTGGATTACGAGGGCGTGGGCGCGGCGGGGTCGATGCTGGGCACCAAGGCACTGCAGATCTTCGACGAGACCACCTGCGTGGTTCGTGCGGTGCGCCGGTGGACCGAGTTCTACGAGCACGAGTCTTGCGGCAAGTGCACGCCGTGTCGCGAAGGCACTTACTGGCTTGCGCAAATCTACGAGCGGCTGGAAACCGGTGACGGCACGTCGGCCGACATCGAGAAGCTGCTCGACATTTCCGACACTATCAACGGAAAGTCGTTCTGCGCGTTGGGCGACGGCGCTGCGAGTCCGATCTTCTCGTCGATCAAGTACTTCCGCGACGAGTACGTCGCGCACGTGGAGCAGCAAGGCTGTCCGTTCGATCCGCGAGACTCGATGCTCGTCGCACCGGAAGGGGCAGCGGTATGACCGCCACGGCCGATAAAGATCAGGCCACCGATACGGAGATGGTGACGCTGACGATCGACGGCGTCGAATTGTCAGTTCCCAAGGGCACATTGGTGATTCGCGCCGCCGAACTCCTCGGCATCCAGATTCCACGGTTCTGCGACCATCCGCTGCTCGACCCCGTCGGGGCGTGCCGGCAATGCCTCGTCGAGGTCGAGGGCCAGCGCAAGCCGATGGCGTCGTGCACGACGGTCGCCACCGACGACATGGTCGTGCACACCCAGTTCACATCGGAGGCCGCCGACAAAGCCCAGCGGGGCGTGATGGAGCTGCTGCTGATCAACCATCCGCTGGACTGCCCGGTGTGCGACAAGGGCGGTGAATGCCCGCTGCAGAACCAGGCAATGTCCAACGGGCGTCCGGACTCTCGCTTCGAGGATGTCAAACGCACATTCCCCAAACCGATCAACATCAGCTCGCAGGTCCTGCTTGACCGGGAGCGCTGTGTTCTGTGCGCACGCTGCACCAGGTTCTCGAACCAGATCGCCGGGGATCCGTTCATCGAATTGCTGGAACGCGGTGCGCTGCAACAGGTCGGCATCTACACAAAGGAACCGTTCGATTCCTACTTCTCGGGCAACACTGTCCAGATCTGCCCGGTCGGGGCGTTGACGGGCGCCGCGTACCGTTTTCGCGCCCGTCCGTTCGACCTGGTGTCCAGCCCCAGCGTGTGCGAGCACTGTGCGTCGGGCTGTTCGCAACGAACCGACCACCGCCGCGGTGTCGTGCTGCGCCGGCTCGCCGGCGACGACCCCGAAGTCAACGAGGAGTGGAACTGCGACAAAGGTCGCTGGGCGTTCACGTACGCCACCGCGGACGACCGAATTACCACGCCGCTTATCCGCGGCGACGACGGCACGTTGGCCACCGCGTCGTGGTCGGAGGCGTTGACCGCAGCTGCCAAGGGACTATCGGCGGCATACGGCAACGCCGGTGTGCTCGTGGGCGGGCGGGCAACGCTCGAGGACGCCTACGCGTACGCCAAGTTCGCCCGGGTCGTGCTGGGCAGCAACGACATTGACTTCCGTGCCCGCGCGCACTCGGCGGAGGAGGCCGAGTTCCTCGCGGCGCGCGTTGCCGGGCAGCCGATGACGGTCACGTATGCGGACCTCGAGTCCGCTCCGGTCGTGCTTCTCGTCGGGTTCGAGCCCGAAGAGGAATCCCCGATCGTGTACCTGCGGCTGCGCAAATCCGCTCGCAAGAACCGCTCTCAGGTGTACTCGATAGCGCCGTTCGCCACCCGCGGGCTGACGAAGATGTCCGGCACGCTGTTGCAGACCCCGCCCGGCGGTGAGGCCGCAAAACTTGACGAGCTGGGTTCCGGTGAATTCGCCGAAAGCCTCAGTGCGCCAGGTGCCCTCATCATTGTCGGTGAACGGGCCGCCTCGGCGCCCGGAGCGCTGACAGCCGCCGCCCGGTTGGCCGACCGCACCGGCGCCCGGCTTGCATGGGTGCCAAGGCGCGCCGGCGAACGTGGCGCCATCGACGCCGGTGCGCTCTACTCACTCTTGCCGGGCGGCCGACCCGCCAGTGACCCGGACGCGAGAGCCCAAGTGGCTTCGGCGTGGAATGTCACCGGCCTTCCTTCCGCGACGGGCCGTGGCGCCGACGAAATCCTGGCTGGAGCCAACGATTTCGGTGCACTGGTGGTCGGAGGCGTCGAACTGGCGGATTTGCGCGACCCGGTAGCCGCGGCCGCGGCCATCGATTCGGCCCCGTTTGTCGTCAGCCTCGAGATCAGGCGCAGCGCCGTCACCGACCGCGCTGACGTCGTGTTCCCGGTTGCACCGGTCGTCGAGAAAGCCGGCACCTTCGTGAATTGGGAAGGGCGCCAACGTCCGTTCGACCCTGCCCTTCGTAACACCGGTGCATTCGCCGACACGCGCGTGCTGCACATGATCGCCGACGAGATGGGCGCGGATCTCGGATTGCCGCACCCGGGCGCGGCCCGCGACGAGCTTGCCCGCCTTGGACTGTGGCAGGGCAAGCGACCCGATGCGCCGACGGGTGCACCCGCGCAGACAATCCAGCCGGGTAAAGGTCAGGCGGTGCTGGCGAGTTGGCGGATGCTGCTCGACAACGGCCGCCTTCAGGACGGCGAGCCGTACCTTGCCGGCACCGCACGACTTCCCGTGGCGCGGCTGTCGGCGGCGACGGCGGCCGAGATCGGTGCTGGCGATGGCGATCAGGTGAGGGTCAGCACGGAGCACGGCTCGGTCACACTGCCGTTGGCGGTCACCGAGATGGCCGACCACGTGGTCTGGGTACCGATGAACTCGGCGACCTCGACCGTGCACCAGAACTTGCGGGTGACAGCGGGTGCGACGGTCTCGATCGAGGTGGCGCGATGACGGGATTCGGACACGACCCGTGGTGGCTGGTTGTCGCGAAAGCGATCTTGGTCTTCGTGTTCCTGGTGCTCACTGTGCTGGTGGCAATCCTGGCCGAGCGAAAGCTGCTGGGCCGCATGCAGATGCGGTTCGGGCCGAATCGCGTCGGTCCGTTCGGTCTGCTGCAAAGCCTTGTCGACGGCGTCAAGCTCGGACTCAAAGAGGGACTAATTCCGGCTGGCGTCGACAAACCGATCTACCTGCTTGCGCCGGTGATCTCGGTGATCCCGGCGATCACGGCGTTTGCCGTCATCCCTTTCGGTCCAGAGGTTTCGGTGTTCGGACACCGAACACCTTTGCAGCTCACCGACTTACCGGTCGCGGTGCTGTATGTGCTCGCGGTGACGTCGGTCGGTGTGTACGGGATCGTGCTGGCCGGGTGGGCGTCGGGCTCGACTTATCCCCTGCTCGGCGGGCTGCGATCGTCGGCGCAGGTGATCTCGTACGAGATCGCGATGGCGCTGTCGTTCGCCGCGGTATTCCTTTACGCCGGAACGATGTCGACCTCAGGCATCGTGGCCGCCCAGGACCGCGTCTGGTACGTGTTCCTGCTCTTGCCGTCGTTCTTGATCTACACGACGTCGATGGTGGGTGAGACCAACCGGGCGCCGTTCGACCTTCCCGAGGCCGAGGGCGAGCTGGTCGGCGGGTTTCACACCGAGTACTCATCGCTGAAGTTCGCGATGTTCATGCTCGCCGAATACGTCAACATGACAACGGTTTCCGCACTCGCCACCACGATGTTCCTCGGCGGCTGGCATGCGCCGTGGCCGTTCAACATGATCGACGGCGCCAACAGCGGCTGGTGGCCGTTGATCTGGTTCGTCGGCAAGGTGTGGGGCTTCATGTTCCTGTACTTCTGGTTGCGCGCTACCCTGCCGCGCTTGCGCTATGACCAGTTCATGGCGCTCGGCTGGAAAGTTCTCATCCCGATCTCACTGGTGTGGGTGATGGTCGTCGGGACCGTGCGTGCGTTGCGCGCCGAGGGCTACCACCAGTGGGCGATGATCCTCATCGCCTGCAGCACTGTCGCTGGTATCGCGCTGCTGGTGTTCTTGCGGGGTTTGATGCGCACCAGGTTCCGGCCTGCCACGCCGGATCTTCCCGCTTCGGCGTACACCGACTTCCCCGTTCCGCCGCTACCGAGTCACAAGGAGCGCGCCGATGCCTAAGTTCCTCGAAGCGATCGCCGGTTTCGGCGTCACGCTATTTACGATGTTCAAAAAGCCTCTGACAGAGCAATATCCGGAAGAACCCGGCCCGGTGGCACCGAGGTATCACGGGCGGCACCAGCTCAACCGCTATCCCGACGGCCTCGAGAAGTGCATCGGATGCGAGCTGTGCGCGTGGGCGTGCCCCGCGGACGCGATCTATGTGGAGGGCGCGGACAACACTGAGGAAGAACGCTTTTCGCCCGGCGAGCGGTATGGACGGGTATATCAGATCAACTACTTGCGGTGCATCGGCTGCGGGTTGTGCATCGAAGCGTGCCCAACGCGGGCGTTGACGATGACCAACGACTACGAGATGGCCGACGACAACCGCACCGACTTGATCTACGGCAAGGACAAGCTGTTGGCGCCGCTGCTGCCCGGCATGGACGCGCCTCCACATCCGATGGCACCCGGGGCAACTGACGAGGACTACTACCGGGGAGACATCAAGCCTCTGCACGTGGAGCAGACGCCATGACGACATTGATGGCCGAGGCGCTGACCCGCACGTCGACCGGCGAGGCGGTGCTGTTCTGGATTCTCGCCGTCGTCGCACTCGTCGGCGCCCTCGGAATGGTGATGGCGTCCAAGGCGGTGTACTCGGCGATCTTCCTCGCGATGACGATGATTGTGCTGGCGGTGTTCTACATCGCCCAGGACGCACTGTTTCTCGGCGTGGTGCAGGTGGTCGTCTACACCGGCGCGGTGATGATGCTGTTCCTGTTCGTGCTGATGCTCATTGGGGTCGACACCGCCGAATCGCTCGTCGAGACACTTCGTGGCCAGCGCGTCGCCGCGCTGCTCGCTGGACTCGGGTTCGGGATCTTGCTGATCGCCGGGATCGGCACCACGACAACGTCGTTCACCGGCCTGGCGAAAGCCAATTATGGCGGCAACGTCCAGGGCCTGGCGATCCTGATCTTCACGCAGTACCTGTGGGCGTTCGAGGTGACCAGTGCGCTGCTCATCACCGCCGCACTCGGTGCGATGGTGCTCGCACACCGCGAGCGGTTCGAGCGTCGCAAGACTCAAAAGGAGTTGTCGCGTGAGCGTTTCGCGCCCGGCCAGCGCGCTACTCCCCTGCCCGGGCCGGGCGTGTACGCACGGCACAACGCGGTCGACATGCCCGCGCTGCTGCCCGACGGCTCGTTTTCGGACGTGTCGGTGTCGAAGGTGCTGGTGCCGCGCAGCGTCGACGTCTCCGGGAACGGAAGCGAGGGGAACAACCTGTGAATCCGCTCAACTACCTGTATCTGTCGGCGCTGCTGTTCACGATTGGGGGCGCCGGAGTGCTGTTGCGCCGCAACGCGATCGTCATGTTCATGTGTGTCGAGTTGATGCTCAACGCCGCAAACCTGGCGTTTGTCACGTTCGCCCGGATGCACGGCAACCTCGACGGACAGGTGGTGGCGTTCTTCACGATGATCGTCGCGGCCTGCGAAGTCGTGATTGGCCTGGCGATCATCATGACGATCTTCCGTGCCCGCCGGTCGGCTTCAGTCGACGATGCCAGCCTGCTGAAGCACTAGCATGACGCAACTCACCTGGCTTCTGTTGGCGCTGCCCATATTCGGGGCCGCCGTCCTGCTGCTGGCCGGCCGTCGCAGCGACCGCTGGGGTCATCTGCTCGGCTGCGCGACTGTGCTGACAGCCTTCGCGGTCGGCGTCGTCCTGTTCGCGGACATGCTTGGCCGCAGCGGCGACCGCGCCACCGATGTGCATGGGTTCTCCTGGGTCCCGGTCGAGGGCCTTCAGGTGAACTTCGGCCTCTTGCTGGATCCGCTGTCGATGTGCTTTGTCTTGTTGATCACCGGCGTCGGCTCATTGATCCACATCTACTCGATCGGGTACATGGCCGAAGACACCGACAGGCGAAGGTTTTTCGCATACCTCAACCTATTCATCGCGGCGATGTTGCTGCTGGTGCTGGCCGACAACTACCTCGGTCTGTACGTCGGGTGGGAAGGCGTGGGCCTCGCGTCGTATCTGCTGATCGGCTTCTGGTACCACAAGCCGTCGGCGGCCACCGCCGCAAAGAAGGCGTTCGTCGTCAACCGCGTGGGCGACGTCGGTCTCGCGCTGGCGATCTTCCTGATGTTCGCGACGTTCGGCACGATTTCGTACGCCGGCGTGTTCAGCAATCCCGGCGGCGCAAGCGAAGGCGTGCTGACCGCCATCGGCTTACTGCTTTTGCTTGGAGCATGCGGAAAGTCGGCCCAGGTGCCGCTGCAGTCGTGGCTCGGCGACGCGATGGAAGGCCCGACGCCGGTGTCCGCGCTGATCCACGCCGCGACCATGGTGACCGCCGGCGTGTATCTGATTGTGCGATCGCATCCGATCTACAACCTCGCGCCCGGCGCGCAAGCCGGCGTCGTGGCCGTCGGCGCCGTCACGCTGTTGTTCGGCGCGATCATCGGGTGCGCGAAAGACGACATCAAGAAGGCCCTCGCCGCGTCGACGATGAGTCAGATCGGCTACATGGTGCTGGCCGCCGGGCTCGGCCCTGCCGGCTACGCCTTCGCGATCATGCACCTGCTAACTCACGGTTTCTTCAAAGCGGGGCTGTTCTTGGGCGCGGGATCGGTGATGCACGCGATGGACGACGAAGTCGACATGCGCCGCTACGGCGGTCTGCGAACCTTCTTGCCGATCACGTTCGTCACGTTCGGATTGGGCTATCTGGCGATCATCGGCATGCCGCCGCTCGCCGGATTCTTCTCCAAGGACGCGATCATCGAAAGTGCCCTCGCCGCAGGAGGTTTCAAGGGGGCGATCCTCGGCGGTGCCGCGCTGCTGGGTGCGGGAATCACGGCGTTCTACATGACGCGGGTGATGATCATGACGTTCTTCGGGGAGAAGCGCTGGGCCCCTGACACGCATCCGCATGAGGCGCCGCGGGTGATGACCTGGCCGATGATCGTGTTGGCGGTCGGCTCGGTGGCCTCGGGCGGCCTGTTCGCCATCGGCGGCACTTTGCAGCACTGGCTGGAACCGGTGGTCGGCGCTCATGAAGAGGTGACGCACGCGATGCCGACGTGGCTGACCTCAATCATCGCGGTGGTGGTGATGGCGGTCGGCGTCGTGATCGCAGGGTTGATGTACGCGCGAAGACGGGTTCCCGCCGAGGCGCCCGCCGGATCGGTCCTCACCGTCGCGGCGCGCCGCGACCTGTACGGTGACGCGTTCAACGAGCAAGTGTTCATGCGGCCGGGCGCCGCTGCGACCGCGGGTCTGGTGGAACTCGACGACGAGGTTATCGACGGCTCGGTCAACGGTTTGGCCGCGGCGATCGGCTGGCTCTCCGGTGCAATGCGCATGGCGCAGACCGGATTCGCCCGGTCCTACGCGCTGTCGATGTTCGGCGGCGCCGTGCTGGTGGTCGCGGCGATCTTGGCGGTGAAGTTCTGGTGAGCGGCATCCCGTTGTTGACGATCCTCTGGTTGGTTCCGCTCGTCGGCGCGGTGATCACCGTGGTGCTGCCGCCCGCGTGGCGCGACGTCGCCAAGTACCTCGGCCTGGTCGTGTCCGTCGTTGTCCTCGTGCTCGCGGTGATCCTTGGTGTCGCGTTCCGGCCGGGCGGTGACCGCTATCAGTTCGTCGAATCCCATTCGTGGATACCGGCGTTGGGCACCTCGTACAACCTGGGCGTCGACGGCATCGCGCTCGTCTTGGTGCTTCTGACTGCGGTGCTGGTGCCATTGTTGATCTTGGCCGGCTGGAACGACGGCAGCGACCGGCCGCGGGCCACACACTCCTACGTAGCGCTAATGCTGGCCGTCGAGGCGATGGTGCTGATCTCGCTGATTTCGCTCGATGTGCTGCTGTTCTATGTGTTCTTCGAGGCCATGCTGATTCCGATGTACTTCATGATCGGCGGCTTCGGCAGCGGCGAGCGGCGCAGTCAGGCCGCGGTGAAGTTCTTGTTGTACAACCTGTTCGGTGGTCTGATCATGCTGGCCGCGGTGATCGGCTTGTACGTGGTGACGTCCGACGCCCACGGCGTTTTCGCGGGAGGCACATTCGATTTCCGCGCGATCGTCGACGCCGTGTCCAGCGGCCGGTTGGTCATCGACCCCGGCATCGCGAAGGCGTTGTTCGGTGGCTTCATGTTCGCGTTCGCGGTGAAGGCGCCGCTGTGGCCGTTCCACCGCTGGCTGCCCGACGCGGCCGTGCAATCCACGCCCGCCACCGCAGTGTTGATGATGGCAGTCGTCGACAAGGTCGGAACCTTCGGCATGCTGCGGTACTGCCTGCAGCTGTTCCCTGACGCGTCAATGTATTTCCGCCCGTTGATCATTGCCTTGGCGGTGGTCGGCATCGTCTACGGCGCGGTCGTGGCAATCGGTCAGACCGACGTGATGCGGCTGATCTCCTACACGTCGATCAGCCACTTCGGGTTCATCATCCTCGGCATCTTCGTGATGACGAGCCAGGGCCAGGCCGGCTCGACGCTGTACATGGTCAACCACGGGCTGTCCACGGCGGCGCTGTTCTTGATCGCCGGGTTCCTGGTGTCGCGGCGCGGTAGCCGCGCGATCGCCGCGTTCGGAGGCGTGCAGAAGGTGGCCCCAATTTTGGCGGGCACGTTCCTGGTCGCCGGCTTGGCGACCCTGTCGCTGCCCGGGCTGGCGCCGTTCATCAGCGAATTCCTGGTTCTGCTGGGCACATTCAGCCGCTTCGAGGTGGCCGCCGTCATCGCCTCCAGCGCGCTGGTGCTCTCGGCGGTCTACATCCTGTGGATGTATCAGCGGATGATGACCGGGCCCGTCAAGGACGGCAACGAGCGCCTTCGCGATCTGGTGCCCCGCGAGGCAGTCGTCGTCGCGCCGTTGGTGGCCCTGCTGCTGGTCCTCGGCGTGTACCCGAAACCGGTGCTCGACATGGTCAATCCCGCCGTGGGTCAGACGCTGACCACGATCGGTCAGCATGATCCGGTGCCTACCACCAAGCCGGCCAAAGTGGCAGAGGGACAACCGAAGTGAGCATTGCTACCCCGCACGTCGAATACACTTTGCTGTCGCCGATGCTGATTGTGTTCGGCGCGGCCGTCGCCGGTGTGCTCGTGGAGGCGTTCCTGCCACGGCGGGCTCGCTATGCGGCGCAACTGGTGTTGAGTCTCGGTGCGTCGGTAGCCGCGCTGGTCGCGGTGGTGCTGGTCTGGCGCACGACCCACATGCCCGGTCGGACTGCCATCAAGGATGCGGTGGCTGTCGACGGGCCGACGCTGCTGCTGCAAGGCACGGTGCTGGTGATCGGGATCCTGGCCATCATGTTGATCGCCGAACGTCGGATCGCCACGGAAAAGGTTGCTGTCGAAGCGGTTTCGCATGCCCATGCCGGCTTCGACGCGTTCACGCCGCAAGCCGCGGCCATCCCGGACAGCCCGGCGGAGCGTGACGCCGACCGCGCCGGGTTCAGCCAGACCGAGGTGTTCCCGCTGACGCTGCTGGCGCTCGCCGGCATGCTGCTGTTTCCCGCCGCCAACGACCTGCTGACGATGTTCGTCGCGCTTGAGGTGCTGTCGCTGCCGCTGTACCTGCTGTGCGGGCTGGCCCGACGCCGTCGACTGCTGTCGCAAGAGGCGGCGCTGAAATACTTTCTGCTTGGTGCGTTTTCGTCGGCCTTCTTCCTCTACGGCATTGCGCTGCTGTACGGCTACGCAGGCACGTTGAGCCTCAAGGGAGTCGGCGACGCGATCACCGGCCAGCGCGGCGACCAGTCCATGGCGTTGATTGGTGTCGCGCTGCTGGTGCTCGGTCTGCTGTTCAAGGTCGGCGCCGTCCCGTTCCACGCGTGGATACCGGACGTGTATCAGGGTGCACCGACGCCGATCACCGGGTTCATGGCCGCCGCAACGAAGATCGCCGCGTTCGGCGCGATGCTGCGGATCCTCTACGTCGCGCTGCCCGGTTTCCACAACGAGTGGCGACCCGTGATGTGGGGGATCGCGATTCTCACGATGACGATCGGAACGATCAGCGCGGTCACGCAGTCCGACGTGAAACGGATGCTGGCGTATTCGTCGATCGCGCATGCCGGTTTCATTTTGACGGGCGTGATCGCCGCCCCGCATGCGGCCGGCCTGTCGTCGACGATGTTCTATCTGGTCGCATACGGGTTCAGCACGCTGGGGGCTTTCGCCGTTGTGGCGTTGGTGCGCAACGCAGATGGCGACGAAGATACCGACATGTTGCGCTGGGCGGGCCTCGGACGCGACCGGCCGATCGTCGGCATCATGTTCTCGATGTTCCTTCTCGCATTCGCCGGTATTCCGTTGACGAGCGGCTTCATCGCCAAGTTCGCGGTGTTCAAGGCCGCGATCCAGGGCGGCGCCACGCCGCTGGTGATCGTCGGCGTGGTGGCCAGCGGCGTCGCAGCCTACTTCTACGTACGGGTGATCGTGCTGATGTTCTTCACCGACGCACCGGCCGACCCGCCCCACATCGCGGTGCCCGGGGCGCTGAGCAAAGCGGCTATCGCTGTCACGGCCGCCGCGACCGTCATTCTCGGCATCGTGCCGCAGCCGCTGCTCGACTTGTGTGATACCGCAGCCCATTTCGTGCGCTAACCCGTTCCGCGAACGTCGACTTTTGGTCGAATATTCGTTGAAATAGCGGACATAAGTCGACGCTCGGCGATCTGGTCAGCCTGAGTTCGCCAGGCCGGCGATCAGGTTGATGGTGATCGCCAGCACCACCGCTCCGAGAAGGTAGGACAGAATCGCCTGCCGTAACGCAGTGCTTCGCACCGCAGTCGCCTTCAGCGCAGTGTCGGACACCTGATAGGTCATGCCGATCGTGAACCCGAGGTAGGCGAAATCGACATAGGCCGGGGGCTCTTGTTGGTTGAACTCGATCCCGCCGGTTTCACCGGTGTAGTAGAACCGCGCATAACGCAAGCTGTAGACGGTGTGGACGGCGAACCATGCGGCGACGACGCTCGCGAATCCGACCGCGGCGGCGATCTCGGCTTCGGCGCCGTGCGCTCGTCCTGCCGCGAGTAGGTAGCCCACGCCGACCAGACTCGCGACACTCGCCGATACCACGAGGGTGTCCGAGTACGAGCGCGTCGGATCTTCCCGGGTGGCATGTGATTTCGTGGCGGCCGCATCCATTCGGCCGATCGCGATCCACGTCCACGCGAGGTAGGTCGCTGCTCCGGCGATCCACCCTGCGGGTGGGGCGAACGCCCATCCTGCCGTCACTCCGACGGCCAACGCAACGGCAATGCCAATCGGCACCGCCACCGCCACCCGCAGGATCACGGGACCTTCCCTGGCCAGCCAGCGCATGGCTACGCCACGACGCCGTTGACGATGATGGCGGTCGTCTGCGCCACCCAGTCGTCGTCGAGCGCGTCGTCCGGCCGCAACAACAGGCGCAGCATCGTCGCACCTCCGATCACCTCGATGAGCCGGTCGGGATTGACGTCCGGTTCGGCGTCTCCCTCCGCGACCGCGCGGTCGACCCGGTCACGAACCATCACGAACAGATCCGTAAAACGTTGTACCACACGGGTATTTAGTTCGGGATCGCCTGCCATGTCGGCGACCAAACCCGGAAGCGCCGCACGGACCACCGGCGTAGTGAACACGTCTCGCGTGGCCTCGACCATCGCGCGCACGTCCTCGGCGAAGCTGTGCGACCGTCGTCGCAGCGCGGTCGGCGTGGCTGGGAAAGCAGCCTCGTGGACGAGTTCGGCCTTGCTGGACCATCGACGATAGAGCGCGGTCTTGGTGGTGCCCGCGCGCTCGGCGACAGCGGCCATCGTCACGTTCGCATAGCCGATTTCTTCCAGGAGTTCGGTGGCTGCTCGCAGGATCGACGCATCGATGCGTGGGTCCCGCGGCCGCCCAGGGGCCTTGTCAACGATGACCGAGTCTGCTTTCATAACGCTACCGAGCGTATCGTAATTATCGACCGAAGGGCGAATTGTGGCAGGAGAACCGGCTGTCGACGAGGTCAGCCGACTACAGCACTCGAGCCGCGACACCAGCACGTTGCCCAAGGTGATGTCGCGGTGGCTGTCGACCGTCCTGCCCGGCGGCGCGACTCCCGAGGTCACCGTCGAAAGCGGCGTGGACGCGAACGGCATGTCGTCGGAAACGATCATCCTGACGGCGCAGTGGACCGAGGATAACGCGCCCGTCGAGCAGCGCTTCGTCGTCCGCGTGGCACCGACAGCGCAGGACGTGCCCGTGTTCCCGTCGTACCGGCTGGACCACCAGTTCGACGTGATCCGGTTGGTCTCCGAGCTCACCGACGTCCCTGTCCCCCAGGTGCGCTGGATCGAGACGACGGGCGACGTGCTGGGCGCGCCGTTCTTCCTGATGGACTTCGTGGACGGGGTGGTGCCTCCCGACGTGATGCCATACACATTCGGGGGCAACTGGTTTTCCGACGCGCCAGCGGAATCGCAGCGGCTGCTGCAGGATTCGACTGTCGAGGTGCTGGCGAAGCTGCACGCGATCCCGGATCCGACATCCACGTTCGGCTTCCTTTCCGAAGGTCCTGGGACCGCGCTCGAGCGCCACTTCGCGTGGGTGCGGTCCTGGTATGACTTCGCGGTACCGGACATCGGCCGTTCGCCGTTGCTGGAGCGCACCTTCGACTGGTTGCAGCAGAACTGGCCGACGGAGGTCGCCGCCAACGATCCGGTGCTGTTGTGGGGGGATTCGCGTGTCGGCAACGTCTTGTACTCCGACTTTCGGCCCGTCGCGGTGCTCGACTGGGAGATGACGACGCTCGGTCCCCGCGAGCTCGACGTCGCGTGGCTGATCTTCGCGCACATGGTGTTTCAGGAATTGGCGGGATTGGCCGGCCTGCGAGGGCTGCCCGACGTGCTGCGCGAGGAAGACGTCCGCGCGACGTACCAAGCGCTCACCGGCGTGGAACTCGGTGACCTGCACTGGTTTTACGCCTACTCGGGCGTGATGTGGGCGTGCGTGTTCATGCGCACCGGCGCGCGAAGGGTGCACTTCGGTGAGGTGGAAAAGCCCGATGACGTCGAATCCCTGTTCTATCACGCCGCTTTGATGAAACGACTGATCGGAGAAACATCCTGATGCTGGGGCCCGTCGACGAATTTCCCGTCCACCAGGTACCTCACCCGATCGCGTGGGCCGGTTCCAGCGACCGCAACTTCTACGACCGGTCATACTTCAACGCACACGACCGCACCGGAGACATCTTCCTCATCAGCGGGATCGGCTATTACCCGAACCTCGGCGTCAAAGACGCCTTCGTGTTGGTGCGAAGAGGCGACCAGCAGACCGCCGTGCATCTGTGCGACGCGATCGACCAGGACCGGTTGAACCAGCGCGTCAACGGCTACCGGGTCGAGGTCGTCGAGCCGCTGCACAAACTGCACGTCGTCATGGAGGAAACGGAGGGCATCGCCGTCGACCTCACGTGGGACGGCTTGTTCAATGTCGTCCAAGAGCAGCGGCACTTCCTACGTAGCGGCAACCGAATCACGTTGGACGCCCAGCGGTTTGCCCAAGTCGGCAGGTGGAGCGGCCGCATCGCGATCGACGGCGAGGAGATCGCGGTCGACCCGTCGACGTGGATCGGATCCCGCGACCGGTCGTGGGGCATCCGCCCGATCGGCGAGCCGGAGCCCGCCGGTCGTCCCGCCGATCCTCCGTTCGAAGGCATGTGGTGGCTCTACGTGCCAATGGCTTTCGACGACTTCGGGATTGTGCTCATCATTCAGGAGGAGCCCAACGGCTTCCGGTCGTTGAACGACTGCACGCGCATTTGGCGCGACGGGCGCGTCGAGCAACTCGGGTGGCCGCGGGTGACGATCCACTACGTGTCCGGCACCCGGATACCGACCGGCACGACGATCGAGGCCACCGCAGGCGACGGCTCACCGGTGCGCTTCGAGGTGGAGTCCAAGTTGCCGGTGCCGATCCATGTCGGCGGCGGCTACGGCGGTGACTCCGATTGGCTGCACGGGATGTGGAAGGGCGAAAAGTTCACGGAGCGACTGACATACGACATGACAGATCCCGCGATCATCGCGCGCTCCGGGTTCGGGGTGATCGACCATGTGGGCCGCGCGATGTGCCATGAGGGCGACCGCAAACCCGCCGAAGGGTGGGGGCTGTTCGAACACGGCGCACTGGGCCGCCACGACCCGTCGGGCTTCGCCGACTGGCTGACGGTCGCGCCGTAAGACGGCCTACGCGGATTGCGCGCTGTCCTCGGCGACGCGGCCGAACACCATCGACTCCTCGATGCGGTCGAACCGGTGATCGATCGAGTCGAGAAGGTAGTTGTGCCGCACATTCCACGGCCGGTGCGTGCCCGATTTCGGCAGCACGTCGAGTGAGCGCAGCACATAGCCGGACTGCAGGTCGAACGTCGGCTTCTCGGTCATCTGCGCCTCCCCCATGTGCGGGTAGGCGTGGGTGTAGCCGTGAGAATGCATGTACGCCAACAACCTCGCCACAGCCTCCGCGGTCATGTCGGCCCGCAACGTCCACGACGCGTTGGTGTAGCCGATGCACCATGCCAGGTTTGGTACGTCTTCGAGCAGATGGCCCTTGTACACGAAGCGGTCGTGCGGGGTGATCTTCTCGCCGTCGATGCTTACCGTGATACCACCCAGGGCCTGCAACTGGAGCCCCGTGGCCGTGACGACGACGTCGGCGTCGATGTGGCGGCCAGACTTCAACGCGATGCCGGTCGCGTCGAAGTGGTCGATATGGTCGGTGACCACCTCGGTGCGGCCCTCCGCGATGGTCTTGTAGACGTCGGCGTCGAGGATCAGGCAGAGCCGCTGATCCCACGGGTTGTAGCGCGGCTTGAAGTGCGTGTCGATGTCGAAGCCGTCGGGCAGGTTCTTTTGCGCGGTCCGTCGCAAATACGCCTTCATCAACCCGGGCGCCTTCTTCGCGAACTGGTAGGTCAGAACGTAGAACAATGCGAAACGCCACTTGATGAGCCAGTGGGCAGCCTTGGGCGGCAGTACTTTTCGCAGCACATTGGACAGCGGGTCCACTTTTCGTGACGAGTACAGGTATGTCGGCGACCGCTGCAGCATTGTCACGTGACCGGCCTTCTGGGACAGCTCAGGGATCAAGCTGATCGCGGTCGCACCGCTGCCGATGACCACCACGTGCTTGCCCTCGTAGTCCAACGACTCCGGCCAGTGCTGCGGATGCACAACTTGTCCGGTGAAGTCGTCGATACCGCGGAAGTCCGGAGTGTAGGGATCGTCGTAGTTGTAGTAGCCAGTCGCGCAGAACAGGAATCGGCATTGGTACGTCGTGTCTGCGCCGTCCTGCTCGGCGCGGACGGTCCAGGTGTCGGTGGTCGAATCCCAGTCGACGGAACGTACATAGGTATTGAAACGGATGTGTTCGGCGATGCCGTGCTTGTCTGCGGTCTCGGTCAGGTAGTTCCAGATGTGCTCGCCGTCGGCGATGGCGTCGTCGTAAGGCCACGGCTCCCACGGGAAGCTCAGCGTGAAGATGTCGCTGTCAGAACGAACGCCTGGGTAGCGGAACAGGTCCCAGGTTCCGCCGAGTTGTTCGCGCCGTTCCAGCACCGCGTAGCGCAGGTGGGGGTTCTGCTTGTGAATGTGGTACGCGGCACCGATGCCTGAAATGCCGGCACCGACGATCAGCACGTCGACATACTGGTCCGTCATGTCTCACACGATAGGCATGTATCGACGCGGTGGATAGGAGTTGGATAGAGGCCGTGACTGAGACGAATACCGATGTTGTGATCGTCGGAGCGGGCTTCGCCGGTCTGACCGCCGCAAGGGAATTGGCCCAGCAGGGCCGCGACGTCGTCGTACTCGAAGGCAGAGACCGCGTCGGCGGCCGGTCGTGCACGGCCACCATCGCCGGCGTGCCCGTCGACCTCGGCGGCACGTTCGTCGGGCCCACCCAGGACGAGGTGCTCAAACTCGCCGCCGACCTGGGCTGTCAGACCGTGCCGACGTACGACGAAGGGGACAACCTGATCCGCTGGCGGGGGCGGTCGCGGGCGTATCGCGGGACGATCCCGAAGCTGTCGCCGCGAGAACTGCTCAACCTCGGCCGCGTCCGGTGGCAGCTGGCGAGGCTGACCCGTCGAGTGTCGCTGCAGGAGCCGTGGACGGCGGACCCGGCACTGGATGCGGTGACGTTGGCCGACTGGCTGCGGTCGATTCGCGCGTCGTCGTCATCGCGGGACCTGATGGCCATCGTCAGCAGGGTGACGTGGGGTTGCGAGCCGGACGAGGTGTCGATGCTGCACGCCGTGCGCTACGTCAAGGCGGCGGGCGGGATGGACCGGATGCTCGACACTCACGGCGGAGCGCAGCAGGACCGGTTCCCTGGCGGCACACAGCAGATCGCGTTGCGCATGGCCGACGAACTCGGTCCGCGGGTGCGACTCGGTGCGGTGGTGCGGCGCGTCGAATGGCGCGACGACGGTGTGACGGTCGCGCTCGACGGCGGCCAGGTGACTGCGCGCTTCGCGATCGTCGCGGTTCCGCCGGAGCATCGAGCGGCGATTGCGTTTTCGCCCTCACTATCCCGAGAGCATTGCGAGCTCGTCACGCATTGGCCGCAGGGAAGCCTGAGCAAAGCCTATGTCGCCTACGAGACGCCGTTCTGGCGCGCGAACGGCCAATCGGGGCAAGCGCTTTCGGACCAGGGTCCCGTGTTCATTACATTCGACGTCAGCCCGACAGCGGCCGGTCCCGGAATCCTGTTGGGGTTCACCGACTCTCGCACCTTTGATCCGCTGCCCGAACACGAGCGGCGCGAGGCCGCACTGGCGTGCTTCGCCGACATCTTCGGCGACGAGGCGCTGGACCCGATCGACTATTTGGATCACTGCTGGGGTTTGGAGCCGTTCGCACCGGGAGGGCCGACGGCGGCGGTCCCGCCGGGTTCGTGGACGCGTTACGGACAGTTTTTGCGGCAGCCGGTGGGCCCTGTCCATTGGGCGGGAACGGAAACGGCCGACGAGTGGACGGGATTTCTGGACGGCGCGGTGCGCTCCGGTCGGCGGGCGGCGGCCGAGGTGGCGGCGCGGTTGACGCGTTAGGAGGTCGCCTCGCGTTCTTCGGTGACCGACGCGATCAACTCGCGCAGGTGGTGGTTGACCTCGTGGGGACGTTCGAGGATTGCGCAGTGGCCACCCGAAAGCTGAACGAAGCCAGCAAGATTGGGCACAGCGTCGGCGATCTTGCGTGACTGCCTGAGCGGCAGGAGTCGGTCCTTCGTGCTGCCGATCACCAATGCCGGCACCGTCAACCCGTCGAGCGGGAGGTAATTCGGCCCGAGTGCGTCGGCAAGCATCCGGGCGCAACCCCCGCGGGCCGCGGGTGGGGTGCCGGAGAAGAGTTCATAGACGAGGTCGGCGACGGCGGGTTGGGCGTCGGCACCGACGGCCATAGCGGCGACGAATCTGCGGCTGGTCCACATTGCGCCGCGCGGGATGTTGCGAGAGCCGATGGCCCGAATCACCTGCTCCGCCACGCGAACTCGGGTGGATGCGAGCACTCCGGGTACTTGAATCAGCTGCAGCTGCCGCAGCAGGTCGCCAGTGGTGGTGTTGATCAGGGCGACGGCGTCTGCGCGGTGTGGCACCAGGTCGCGGTATTTGTGCGACCACGCGCTGATGGCGATGCCGCCCATCGAGTGCCCAGCGATCACGGCGCGCTCCCCCGGACGCAGAGTGGCGTCCAGGACCGAGTTCAAGTCGTCGGCGAGGTGCTCGAGGCTGTAGCCGTGCCGGGGCACCTCGCTTTTGCCGTGGCCGCGGTGGTCGAATGCGATGACCCGGTGGTCGGTGGCGAGGTCGGCGATTTGGTATGCCCAGACGCGCAGGGCGCAGGTGATGCCGTGGCTCAGGACGATCGGGTAGCCGTCCTCGGGGCCGAAGATCTCGGTGTGCAGCCGCGTGCCGTCGTTGGAGCGCACCATGACTCGACGGCTCGGCGGCAATTCAGCAAGGCCGTTAGCGGGTCTGCCCATACCACGGTTTGGCATCTGATAGGCCATGAACACTCCGATCAGCACGGCATCGTTGCCGGGCCAGCAAAGTCTACCCGGTTCTTTGACCGCGAAAACGGTGCTGCGGGCGAGTTGTGGATGGTGATGCGCGCTGCTGGTCGAATACGTTGCGAGCCGCGGCTAGCTGCCGTAGAGGTGCAGCGCCTGAGCCGACGCCGTGGCGACGTCACCCCGCAGATTCGTGATCGGCGGAATCCCCCGGCGGTGGATTGCATTTGAGAGAAGAACGACGTAAGTGTCTGAGCCCGGGTCGATCCACAGCGTCGTTCCGGTGAAGCCGGTATGGCCGAAGCTGCCGATGGGAAAGACCTTGCCTCGCGGCTGGGAATAGGGGGAGTCGATGTCCCACCCGAAGCCCAGCAGGTTCTGGCCAGCGATCGCCGGGTAATTCGGAGCGAGCAGCGGATCGGTCGTGTTGGGTGCCTTCGCGATCGCTTGTCGAGCGGCGTCGTTCGCCGCTTGCACTTGCTGATCGTTATGTCCGGGCTGCTCGGGAGACGTCATGAGCTTCAGTGTCGCTTGCATCAGGGGAAAGGTGCTCGGGCGGCCCGCAAGCCGATCCAGCAAGGCCTGAGCGAAGAGGCTGATATCGCGTGCCGTCGAGAACACCCCGGCGTGCCCGGCGACCCCTCCCATGCGGCGGGCCGTCGGGTCCTGCACCGTGCCGCGAAGCAAGTAGCCAAAGTCGGGATTCTTGCTGGGATCGGCCCGGCTTTCCTCGTCGAGCGCGGTCGGTGCGATGCGCGACAACGTCTCGGCGTTCCAAGCGCCGGCGGGGCAGTCGCCAGGCGCGCGTGCTTCGCGCGGCGCCCATGCGACCGCCGCTCCCCTCGTCACATGGGGACCACACGCTTTGGCAGGCGGAAGGTACCGGGTGTCCGGCATGCCAAGCGGCGCAAAGACATTCTGCTCAACGTATTCATCTTCCGGCTGACCGGTCACTTTCTCGATCAGCGCGCCAAGCACGATGTAGTTGACGTCGGAGTAGCGGAAATCCTCACCGGGTTGCGTCTCCAGCGGTGTGCTCAGCGCTCGATGAATGCCCTCTGCTTTGTCGGGTGCGCTCAATCCCCAATCATCACCGAGGTTTACGTCACCCCTTTCCCCGGACGTGTGCGTCAGGAGCATGCGTAGTGTCACCTTCGCCCGCTGAGGATCGTTGGCGGCGTTGAATTCCGGCAGATACTTCTGCACCGGATCGTCGAACTGGATCTTGTTCTGCTCACACAGCTGCATGACCGAAGTCGCGGTTGCGATGGCCTTCGTCAAAGACGACATGTCGAAGATCGTGTCCTCGGTCATCGGCTCTGCAGGCGCGGGCGACCCGTTCAGGCCAGGTTCCCCGTCCAGCTTGCGGGAGCCATAGGCCTGATGAAAGACGACCTTGCCGCCGTGGCCGATCATCACCACAGCACCTGGCAGCCCGTTCGCGATCGCAGCGTTCACAAGCATCGACACCGTTGCGAAGTCAGATGCCGGCTCGGATGGGGAGACCGACCGCGTTGCCTTGGCGCTTTCGGTTGCTGCTGACCGTGCTGCGGTGCCGCATGATGGGGCGACGGCCAATGCCAGCGAGACAGTCGCAACAGCAATGGCTTTCGGCACAGCCGACTTAATTGAGCCGGTGCTGCCGACGCAGCTTTCGACGTTCACGCAATCACTGCCCCCAGTCACGGCATTCTCACCGCCGAAGCTACACGCGTTCCGCGATGTGGATGGCCTCCTGCCTCTAGGATTACTGCTGGATCGCGATGGGAACCCTTCACGGCATGAGTAGCAAAGGTCTAGCGGTCACGGTGGCGGCTTGCGCAGGCCTGGTGTTAGGCGGTCTCGGCCCCGCGACGATCGCAGAGGCCCAACCCGGTTTTGTGCAAGAGCCCCCGTATCACTGGTGCCCCGGTGACGCTTGGCTTCCCGAGTGGGGCTTCAACTGGGAGTGGGCCCTCTGCCACGACAACACCCACCGTGATATTGACGGCGACTACCACGGTGACGACTGGCATGGCCCGCCGCCTCCCGGGGTCACTCCTCACCCGTGGTACCCGGCGGGCCAACCCGGCGGCCCGCCGCCGGCGGTGTGGTGGAGGCCGTAAGGCATCCGCTCGAGACGGTTTAGCCCTCGGTTACAGCGACCCCTTGGCTGCTACCCACTCTGTGGCCTGACCGGTTACGGCGGCGATGCGGTCGTAGTCGGCGTCGTAATGCAGGACGGTCGCTCCGTTGAGTTCGGCTGTCGCAGCGATGATCAGGTCGGGCAGCCGGAAGTGACGGTGCTGACTGGACTTGGCGAGTTCGCGGTGCACATCCAATGCGCGGTTAAGGGCCTCCGACGTCACGTTGATCCAGCGATGTCCATAGGGCACCCGAGACGATCTCGTAGCCCTTGGGGTCCGGGGCGCCGTTGAGGTACTCCAGAGCCGACATCTGGCATCCTGCGACCGCTCAAGCCCAACCCGGTTTCGTGCAAGAGCCGCATATCACTGGTGCCCGGCGACACTTGGCTTCCCGAATGGGGCTTCAACTGGGAATGGGTCCTCTGCCACGACAACACCCACCGAGATATTGACGGCGACCACCACTTCTCGTCGACGGCCTCGTGGCCTTGGCAGGGTGGTGTCGGAGTTCACCTCGTTCACGCGTAGGAGCCCGACCGTGGTGTGGTCCAGTCATGAGTGGATTGGTTCACAGCGGAACTACTTCGGTGTATTCGAATGCCATCAGGCCGTGCGCGACGAAAGGCAGCCGCCCCAGGTGTGCCTGGACGTCAGCAAGATCAGTGCCGTGCACGATGCCTATCAAGCCCTGCCCATCAGTCCGCAGATAGGCTGCTGAGACGACACCTGCGGCGCGCAGCTCGTTGAGCACGTGTTGGGCAATGACGATCGCGAAGCTGCCGAGCAAGCCGCCAGCTTCTTGCTTGGTGATGCATGGGCGCCCGATGACGAAAACAGCCAGAACTAAGCATTGAGCGGCGTCCGTTAGACGCCACAGTTCCGACCGTGCCCTGCCAGTGCCATTAGTGACGGATATGTTCCCAAATGTGTTCCCAAACGGCATGAAAATGGCCCCCGGAGCAATCTCCGAGGACCATTTCCGCTAGTAGCGGGGACAGGATTCGAACCTGCGACCTCTGGGTTATGAGCCCAGCGAGCTACCGAGCTGCTCCACCCCGCGTCGGTAACGCAAGGGTACCGAAGCGGCCAACGTCGGCCAAATTGCACGCTCGTCGCCCGCGAGCGTGCGCAGCGGTACGCGGATCATCGGCGTGTCGCCGAGCAAACACGCACGCTCGCGCCACTGAGGCGCCCGCACCTACTTGGTGGTGTTGTACTTCTTCATCGCGTCGTCGAGCCGCTGCAGTGCGTTGCCCAGATCGGTGAAGTTGCCACTCTGCTGAGCCTGGTGCAGGGCGTCCATCGCCGACTGCACCTCCTGCAATGCCGCGGCTTTCTGTGCGGACAGCTGCAACGGGCCGCCTGGCGGTGCCCCCGAGGGCGGCGGCGGCGCAGCCGGCGGAGTGTCGCTGCCATCGGCCGGCGGCGCCGACGGTGGCGGAGCCGGCGGCTGACCAGCGGGCGGCACCCCGCCAGGTGCGGGTGCCGGACCAGTCGCCGTCGCCCCTGCGCCGGCGCCGAACAATTTGTCGAGCGCTTCCGACACCGTCGGCTCGAATGCGATCTTGTCGTTGTAGAGCATTGCGACGCGAATCAGCCGCGGGTACGACGACGCCGAGTCGCTGGTGCCCGGCGACGCGTATACCGGTTCGACGTAGAGCAATCCGCCTTGCGCCACAGGCAAAGTCAACAGATTGCCGAAGCGAATTCGGTTCTGGTTGTCGCGCCCGATCTGACCCAGATACGTCGACACCGCGGTATCGGTTGTGATCGCATTGTTGGCCAGCTTGGGTCCGTTGACCTGCCCCGGGATCGTCAACACCGTGAGCTTGCCCTTCAAATCTGGCCCATAGCTGGCGCTGATGTAGGCCGCCAGGAACTCCCGCTTGAACCGGTTCATCGCGCTGGTCAACTGGAAGGCCGACGAATTACCGTTTCCGGCAATGTCTTTCGCGACGATGTAGTACGGGGGCTGATAGCTGCTGGCGGTCGGATTCGGATCGAGAGGGACGTCCCAGAAGTCCGACGCATTGAAGAACGGCACCGGCTGGTCGACGTGATACTTGCCCAGCAGCATGCGCTGCACCTTGAACAAGTCCTCGGGGTAACGCAGATGCGCGGCAAGGTCTGGCGAGATGTCGCTCTTGGGCTTCACCGTCCCGGGGAACACGGCCATCCACGCCTTCAGCACCGGGTCGTCGGGATCTTGCGCGTACAACGTCACATTGCCGTCGTACGCGTCGACAGTGGCCTTCACCGAGTTGCGGATGTAGGAGACCTGCTTGTCGGGCGCGAGCCGGTTGGCCGCCACCTCGTTGGAGTCGGCGGTGGCCGAGGACAGCGACGTGAGCTCCGAGTACGGATAGTTGTCCAGCGTCGTGTAGCCGTCGACGATCCACACCAGCCGCTTGTTCACGATCGCCGGGTACACCGACGTGTCGGTGGTCAGCCACGGCGCAACGGCCTGCACCCGCTCCGCTGGGTCGCGGTTGAACAGAATCTTGCTGTTGTCGCCAATGACACTGGAGAACAAGAAGTTTCGCTCGGCGAACTTCGCCGCGAAGACCGCCCGTGAGAACCAGTTGCTGATCGGCACGCCACCGGAGCCGGTGTACGTGTAGTTCTTGGTCTCGGTGTTTGTCTCGTAGTCGTATTCGCGGTCGGCGCCATTCTTGCCGACGAGCGCGTAGTCGGATGACGCGCCGGCGATGACGGGACCGAAATAGATTCGCGGCTGGTCCAGTTGCGCGGGCCCCTGTGACTCAACCGTCCCGTTCGCACCGACGACGTTGACCAAGAACTCGGGGTAACCGCCATTCTGGTTGGGATCGTTGGCGACACCGCGGACCGTGTTGGCGGGCGACGCGATGAACCCGTTGCCGTGCGTGTACACCGTGTGCCGGTTGATCCAGTCCCGCTGGTTGTCAATCAACCTGTCCGGGTTGAGTTCCCGGGCCGCGACCACGTAGTCGCGCAGTTGGCCGTCGGGCCCCTTGTACCGGTCGATCGACAGCTGATCGGGGAAGGAGTAGAAGTTCTTGCCCTGCTCGAACTGTGTGAACGCGGGACTGATGATCGTCGGATCCAGCACGCGGATGTTCGAGGTGGTAGCGCGGTCGGCGGCCACCTGCTGAGCGGTGATCGCGGGGTTGCCGCTGTAGTCGCGGTAGAAGACGTCGACGTTGGTCTGCAACCCGTACGCCTGCCGGGTGGCTTCGATACTGCGCTTGATGTATTCGCTTTCCTTTTGCGCGGCATTGGGTTTGACGCTGATCTGCTCGACGATCAACGGCCAGCCCGCACCAATGATGAGCGACGACAGTAACAACAGTACCAAGCCAATCGCAGGAATCCGCAAGTCGCGCAACACAATTGCGGAAAACACCGCAATAGCACAGATCACCGCGATCGCCAGAAGGATCATCTTCGCCGGCAGCACGGCGTTGATATCGGTGTAACCGGCACCGGTGAATGGCTTGCCACTGCGTGTGTGCGACAACAGCTCGTAGCGGTCCAGCCAGTACGCAACGGCCTTGAGCAACACCAGGGTTCCGACAAGCGAGCACAGCTGGATCCGCGCCGAGCGGGACAGCACGCCGGTACGGCCGGACAACCGGATCCCGCCGAAAATGTAGTGGCTGACCAGGTTCGCCAGCAGCGCCAGGAACACCGAGAACAACAGGTAGCTGAGCAGCAGCCGATAGAACGGCAGATCGAACGCGTAGAAGCCGAGGTCCTTGCCGAACTGCGGGTCCTTGATGCCGAAATCGCCTCCGTGCAAGAACAACTGGATGCGGGTCCAATAACTCTGGCCGACGAAGCCGGCGATCACCCCGATGATCGCCGGGATGCCGATCCCGAACAGCCGCAGCCGCGTCATCACCGCCGTGCGATAGCGCGCCACCGGATCATTCGGTCCGTTCGCGGGGACGAAGACCGGCCGGGTGCGATACGCCAGTGCGAGCCCCGTGTACACGATCGAGCCGACGAGCAACCCCGCGACGATGAAGACGACGATCCGGGTGACCAGCACTGTCGTGTACACCGACCGATAGCCGAGTTCGCCGAACCACAGCCAGTCGACGTAGGAGTCGACGACGCGCGGCCCGACCAGTAGCAGCGCGACGACCGCCAGTGCGATCCCGATAAGGATCCGGCTGCGTCGCGTCAGTTTCGGCATCCGCGCGGACGGCCGCATTTCCACGTCGTCAACTCCTGCTTGGTGATCGCTGTGACGGACCCAACTGTACGCACCGACCGCGGACCGCCCCGCTAGCAGAGAGGGGGTTCGCCACCGGCAGAAATGATGTGCAAGGCGTCGACGGCATGCTCGAGCGTGTCCACCTTCACCAGCTCAAGCCCCTCGTCGTCAGCTCGCGCCTCGGCGCAGTTGTCGGCGGGCACCAAAAACACCGTCGCGCCGGCGTCGTGGGCGGCGAGCATCTTGTGGGTGATGCCCCCGATCGGGCCGACCTTGCCGTCGTCGTCGATCGTGCCGGTGCCGGCGATGAACTTGCCGTCGGCGAGGTTGCCGGTGGTGAGTTTGTCGACGACGGCGAGCGCGAACATCAGGCCTGCCGACGGCCCGCCGATGTTCGCGAGGTTGAACGTGATCTGGAACGGCGCCCACGGGGCTTCGCGCACGCTCACGCCGAGGAAGCCGTACGGGCGGTCCTTGTTCGTGCCGAGCGTGATCGTCGTCGTCGCCGAAGGCGCGTTCTTCCGGCGGAAGTCGAGGGTGACCTGCTGGCCGGGTTTTGTCTTTTTCAGCAGGCCCTGGAACTGGTCGATGCCGGTGATCGGCGTGCCGTCAAGCTTGTCGATCGCATCGCCGACCTTGAGCTTGCCGGCCGACGGGCCGTCCTTGTTGACCACCTCGACCGTCAGCGCGGCCGCGTACTTGAGGTAGCCGAGCGCGGCGGCTTCGGCCTTGAGCTCGGACGCCTCGAAATCGGCGTTGTTCTCCTCGTTGACCTCTTCGCGGGACTTGTCCGGCGGATAGACGAGGTCACGCGGCCAGAGTTGTTCGGTGCCAGACAACCACTGCGCCATCGCTTGGCCGAGCGTCAGATCGTCCTGCTGCGCAACGGTTGTCATGTTCAAATGACCGGTCGGCGGATAGGTCTTGGTTCCCTCGATGTCGACGACCTGCTTGCCGTCGACCGTGTCCAGCGTGTTGAACGTCGGCCCCGGACCCAGCGAGACGTACGGGACGGTGAGGCCGGGCCAGAAAAGCAACGCGGCGCACGCGAAAATCGGCACCAGCGCCACCAGCAGCGTCAGAATCCGCCTGTTCACGCCGCCAAGAGTACGGGTCGAATCTTGGCATGCGTTCACCGAGAGCGTGACCGTCGATACCGCGTCGGCCGCCACTGATGAGTACCGTTGACGTTATGGCTGACCTGCCTTTCGGCTTTTCCGCCGGCGACGACCCCGACCGTGACAAGCCCGGGAAGGACCCGAGCGCCGGCGGCGGAGAGGGCTTTGACGCTGCCGATCTGGGCAAGCTCTTCACGCAGCTCGGGCAGATGTTCAGCGGCGCCGGCGCCGCGATGGCGTCGGGAAAGGACGCGGGGCCGGTCAACTACGACCTGGCGCGCCAGCTCGCCTCGAATTCGATTGGCTTCGTCAAGCCGGTGCCGCAGACGACGTCGTCGGCGATCTCGGACGCCGTGCACTTGGCCGACACCTGGCTCGACGGCGTGACCGCACTGCCCGCGGGCACGACGAAGGCAGTCGGGTGGACCGCGAAGGATTGGCTCGATAACACGCTTTCCACGTGGAAACGGTTGTGCGACCCGATGGCTGAGCAGATTTCCACGGTGTGGGCGCAGGCGTTGCCTGAAGAAGCTCAGGCGATGGCCGGACCTCTGATGTCGATGATTTCGCAAATGGGCGGCATGGCGTTCGGATCGCAGCTGGGCCAGGCGTTGGGCACGTTGTCGAAGGAAGTGCTGACGTCGACAGACATTGGTCTGCCGCTGGGGCCGGCCGGGGTCGCGGCGCTGATGCCCGACGCGATCGAGCAGCTGTCGGCCGGGTTGGAGCAGCCGCGCAGCGAAATCCTGACGTTCCTTGCCGCCCGGGAGGCCGCACACCACCGGCTGTTCAGCCACGTGCCATGGCTGTCGGCGCAGCTGCTCAACGCCGTCGAGTCGTTCGCGCGCGGCATGAAGATCGACATGTCCGGAATCGAGGAAGCGGCGCGCGGCATGAACCCGATGTCGTTGGGCGACCCCGCCGCGATGGAACAGATGCTGACGCAAGGTGTCTTCGAGCCGAAGGCGACCCCCGAACAGACGGCTGCGCTGGAGCGGCTGGAAACGATGCTCGCGCTCGTCGAAGGCTGGGTGCAGACCGTCGTGACCGCTGCACTGGGCGACCGCATCCCCGGCACCGCGGCGCTGTCCGAGATGCTGCGCCGGCGGCGAGCCACGGGCGGGCCGGCTGAGCAGACGTTCGGCACGCTGGTCGGATTGGAGTTGCGGCCGCGCAAGATGCGCGAGGCGGCGGTGTTGTGGGAGCGGCTGACCGAGGCTGCCGGCATTGACGCGCGTGACGGCGTGTGGCAGCACCCCGATCTGCTGCCCGACGCATCCGACCTCGACGAGCCGGCCGGTTTCATCGACCGGGTGATCGGCGGGGACACCAGCGGCATCGATGAGGCGATCGCACGGGCGCTGGACCGCGATGAGCCGGACGACGGGGCGGGTGACGACGCGTCCGGCAGTCCGTCTGACGGTCGCGACACGTAATCCTCTGCGACGACACGCCGACGCGCACCGCCGACGTTTAAGTTTCGAGGATTGGCCGCGGCCTGTGGATAACTCCGAGGGGGTCATGCCCGCCGTGGCACCGTTATCGGTGTGCTCTACACCCTGGACCCGTCGATGCCCGTGCTTCTACGGCCGGACGGATTTGTCCAAATCGGCTGGGACCCACGCCGAGCCGTTCTGGTCCGCACACCGTCAGGACTGACCGCCGACGGGCTTGCCGAGTTGCTTCGCGGCATGCAGACACCCGCCGGCATCGACGAGCTTCTCGCGCGCGCAACGGACTTGGGCCTCGAAGACACTGGGCAGATGGTCGACGTCGTGCATCGGCTTGTCGCGGCGAACGTGATCGCCTGCGATCCGCGCCCGGATCGCGCGCACTCGTTGAGGATCCGCGTGCATGGAAGCGGACCGCTGTCCGACGTCGTGGTCAGCGCGCTGCAGTGCTCGGGGGCGCGGGTGCGGCAAACAAGTCAACGAAACGCCACCGGCGCAGGCGCGGATCTCGTTGTGCTGACCGACAACTTGGCCGTCGATCCGGCACTCGTCAGGGAATTGCACGAGGGGCGCACCCCGCATTTGCTGGTTCGCGTCCGCGACGGCACCGGGCTCGTCGGTCCGATGGTGATTCCGGGCGTGACAAGTTGCCTGCGGTGTGCCGATCTTCATCGCAGCGACCATGACGCGGCCTGGCCCGCCGTAGCCGCGCAGCTTCGCGACACCGTCGGCAACGCCGACCGTGCGACGGTGCTGGCCACCGCCGCGCTGGCGGTCAACCAGGTCGACCGGGTGCTGCGCGCGATCCGGGGCACAGGCTCCGTGCATCCGGCCCCGCCGACGACGCTCGACACGACCTTGGAATTCGACGTCGGCGCGAGTTCGATCGTCGCGCGGCGCTGGTCACGACACCCTCGCTGCTCATGCTGAACGAGCTTTTTGCTCTTCGCGCAAGCGCTCATCGCCGCTCGTTGCCACACGTGTGCTGGTTTGCCCTCGGCGTCGGGGATGATGGTGTGGTGGCAGACATCAAACGCAGGGGCGCGGCTCGCAATGCCAAGCTCGCGGGCCTTGGCGCCGGCATGGCCGGCAGAGCCGCGCTGGGCTTCGGCAAGCGGCTGACCGGCAAGTCGAGGGACGAAGTCAACGCCGAGCTGATGGACAAAGCGGCCCAGCAACTCTTCACCGTCCTCGGCGAGCTCAAGGGCGGCGCGATGAAGGTCGGCCAGGCGCTGTCGGTGATGGAAGCCGCAATCCCCGAGCAGTACGGCAAGCCGTACCGCGAGGCGCTGACGAAACTGCAGAAGGACGCGCCGCCGCTGCCCGCCGCAAAGGTGCATCGCGTGCTCGACCAACAGCTCGGCACGAGATGGCGCGAGCGTTTCGAGTCGTTCGACGACACGCCCGTCGCCTCGGCGAGCATCGGCCAGGTGCACAAGGCGCTGTGGCACGACGGCCGCGAGGTCGCCGTCAAGATCCAGTACCCGGGTGCCGATGAGGCGCTGCGCGCGGACCTGAAGACGATGCAGCGGATGGTCGGCGTGCTCAAACAACTCTCCCCCGGCGCCGACGTGCAAGGCGTGGTCGACGAGCTGATCGAACGCACCGAGATGGAGCTGGACTACCGGCTCGAGGCGGA
>Ga0070741_10002084_pt1 | contig 55793 bp, 46 predicted proteins | sample Coa_R1_4_FD_66440 | JGI IMG/M metagenome (GOLD analysis project Ga0070741, IMG submission 66440) | Surface soil microbial communities from Centralia Pennsylvania, which are recovering from an underground coalmine fire - Coalmine... | ecosystem: Environmental > Terrestrial > Soil > Unclassified ... | reverse complement strand
CGGTGTTCAGCAGCGGATTGAAGAGATCGTTGCCGATGCTCTGCATCTGGTCCGGCGTATTGAAATTACATCGGACGATGCGCGTTTTCAGGTTCAGGACCGTATCTTCTTCCGAGCTATACATCGAAATAAATACCTGCCGCTCGATCGGATCGAAATTCACCCAGGGCATGAAATGATCGTTCTCTATTAGATCGGGAGTCCCGATCTGCACGGGGTCGGTCCAGCTCGTTCCCAAGTCTGCGGAGGTCGTCTCATATTCTGCGGCATCGCCGTTCGCATCGTCGTAGCTGCCGTAGACGGCATAGAGCTTATTATTTGTGGGGTCGACATCGAAACAGACATAAGGGAAGGCGCGAAATCCATTTCCCTTAAGGCCATTATATCCATTTTGGAGCGGAGGATAATCGATGAAGTCGGAGATCGGATTTTCTGTGAATGTCTTTCCGCCATCCTTCGAAATGACAAGGCCATGAGCGGGCTGACTATCATTTCCGTTACTCGATGCGATAAAGATCGTTCCATCCTTACCAATTCGCATGAGCGCAAAATACCCATACGCATCCGTGTAGCTTTGGGGCTTGGACCATGTGGCTCCGTGATCGTCGCTATAGGCAAGATAGTGGACCGCGTTCGTTTCAGGACTATCGATGTAGTATTCGGTCCAGGCAACGTAAAGGCGCCCATAAAAGGGGCTGGCGGGACTATGATCGACGGCGATCGTTTCCTTATCTTCGAGCACCGCGTTCGAAGAATCGATATTTCCGACGACCGGCTTGCCGAGCGTCCAGTTCTTGCCATCGGTGCTCCGCGCGATCATAATGTCCGAAATGCCGCTGAGCGACGGTTCATCGACCAAAAACGCATAGTAAAAGATTCCGGAATCGTCGGAGATAAGCATCGGATCGCCAAACGCACCCGACCCCTTGTCATTGACCGGAGGAAGCCGGTAGGTTTTCCACGAATTTCCGGCATCGGTCGTGAGGTACGCCGGCATCGAAAGATGCGTCATCGCGGCATCGTTGGCGCCGCCCACAATAATATTGGGATGTTTTCGGTTGATCGCGATATTTGGCTCATTTTCGTCGGCTGTCGTGCGGCTGACATCGAGCGAGGTATCGTTTCCGGAACTGAGCGGAGTAACGGCTTCGCTCATGAGTCCCAACTTCCGGGCGACCGTGAAATTCACTTTACGCGCAAAGACATCGCAGGTACGGTATAATTCGCTGCCATTCGCATATTGTGCAAGAATATGCCGGACTTCGGTTTGAAACGCGTTGGAGGCCTGGGGGGTCGTCTGGCTCCGGACATTCAGGACACACGTTGAAACGACACTCAGCACTACGAGAGGGAAAACGAGGTACTGTTTCATATAAATATGAAGATTAACTTCTAAAGAGACACCGAAACGGAAGAAAAAATCCCGTGGCATTGAGAAGTGCCGTTTGCAGGAACACATGAACCGTCCAAAAGGATTGTTCTCGTAGGACCGGACGTTCATTTTTCCATGATCGCCATTCCGATTCGAAAATGGCTTGCCGAAGCCGCTATGTTCATTTTTCTCCTGACCGTTTCACCGGTCTATGCGATGTCCGAGATCGAATCTCGTGAAAGCGAGCGTCCGGCGGTCGTGCAAATGGCCGTGCTTCGCGAACGCCGCCGAGCGCTCGACCGGCGCCACGGACAACCTTTTATCCACGCCTATTACCTGGTGGGGGCCCGATGAACGAATACCGCGATCTCCTTGAAAATGAACTATTTCGCAGCGGTGAGTCGAAAGGCCGTCTGCGGACCGCCCTGACCATCCTCACCGACATGCTGATCGAGCTGAACGCCCTCGAAATCTATTACCAGAAACCCGTTTCGAAATCGATCCTGCCGGCTGAAATCGGTGCCATGCGTACCAAAATCGAAGCAGTCAAGCAACTCGTACACGAGTCGATCGCGGTCGAATGATCGATCACCATCGCGAATAAATGGCCACAAAAATTTATACGAAGACCGGGGACGACGGAACGACCGGACTGTTCGGCGGCGGCCGGGTACCGAAAAATTCCGCCAGAATTGCAGCGTATGGCGATGTCGATGAACTCGATTCCGCGATCGGCATGGCTGCCGCCGCCACGAATGACTCGTGGTTTACAGCACTCCTCCATTCGATCCAATCCGATCTTTTCGTGCTCGGCGCGGACCTTGCTACGCCGCTCGAGACCCGTTCGAATTACGACATTCCTCGAATTTCGGAACGCGATGTGACAGCGATCGAAAAAAAAATTGACGAGATTACGAAAACGCTCCCGGAACTTACCCATTTTATTTTGCCCGGCGGGAACGAACTTGGGGCGCGATTTCATCTTGCGCGTACCGTCTGCCGAAGAGCGGAGCGGTCGGTTGTCCATTTGGCACAGGCCGAAGAGATCGGGAAATTCGATCTGATTTACTTAAACCGGCTTTCGGACCTGCTCTTTGTCCTGGCGCGACTGGCCAATCACAAGGCGGGGATCAAGGACATCGAGTGGCGGCCGAAGGGTTGAACGAGTCGTGCCGGTAATTATCCTTGCAAACTTCGATTATTGCCCCAGCATCGCGACGGAGGGGCTCGAAGAGGACCGCCGCAAATTCAGGAAATTCTTGAAGTCCTCGGCATCGCGTGTAAAGCCGGGGAACGTTGCGAGCGGCTTATCGTCCGGAGAGACGATCACGTAGAAGGGAAGCGCGATCGTATTGAAGCGGTTTTCTTCCATGTCCCGGTTCGAATCGTCGAGCGAACTGCCATTGTCCGTGTACAGCCGCGCGAGGATAAAGTTCGAGAAAATCTGCTTCACGTCCGTGCGGCTGAAGACCGTTGCTTCCATGGCGCGGCAGTTCGTGCAGGAGTATCCGGTAAAGTCGATAAAAATGTTTTTTCCGGTTTTCTTCGCTTCGGCGAGTGCGCTCGAGTAGGAGGGGATCCATTGCTCCACCGTCTGTGCCACCGGAGTTCCGGTGGTGGTCGTCCCCGGGGCAAGCGAGGCCGCGACGGGCCCGCCTTCGTTCCCGTAATCCGCGGGGGGAAGGAAACCATCGATCATGCCCAGCGGGTGGCCGTTGAATCCGGTGTACATATAAATTCCAACCGAAAGGAAAAAGACGGCGAAGAGCACGCGGATCGCGCCGATATGTTCGATCGGCGTATCGTGCGAAAGCCGGAAGCGGCCAAGAATGTAGGTCGTCGTCAGGATCGCGATCGCGACCCACGCCGCCAGCAGCATGTCCCGGGAAATGAGGTGCCACGACGAGGCGAAATCGGCCTTCGAAAAATACATGATCGCCGCCGCGATTTCCACAAAGCCGAGGACGACCTTCACATTGTTCATCCAGGTCCCGGAACGCGGGAGCGATTTCATGGCGCTGGGAACTAACGCCAGGAAGACGAACGGCGCCGCAAAGACCGAGGCATAGACGAACATGCCGACGACCGGCGCAATGATCGCCCCTTTAAAAAACGCCGTCATCAGCCCGCCAACGACCGGCACCGTGCAGGTAAAACTCGTAAGCGAGAAGACCACGCCCATGAGCACGACCGAAAAGACGCGGCTCTTCGATTTCTGCGCCGTCATGTTCAGTTTCGTGAGCAGCGAAGCCGGCACACCGATCTCGAACAGGCCGAATAAATTGAGCGAAAAGATCGTAAAGACGAGCGCCGTCGCGATATTCGTGATGGGGTGTGCGGCGAATTCCTGGATCGCTCCTTTGCCCCAGATGAGCGTCATCAGGAACCCGAAAACGACGAACGGCAGGATGATCCCGCAGGCATAGAGCAGGGCATCCTTCCGGGCCTCTTTTTTCGATCCCGCATTACGTTTTGTAAAAAAGCTGATCGTGATCGGCACCATCGGGAAGACGCACGGCGTCATGAGCGCCACGAGTCCGCCTCCGGCGGCCAGTAGAATAATTCCCCACAGCGAGGACTCCTCGACGTCCTTCGTATCGCCGGCCGGCTTTACGGCTGCCGGCGGTCCTCCGGCCGGCGGCTGGCTGGCAGAACCGCCTCCGGTCGAAGCCATTCGCGAACTCGAATCCTTCTTCAGTGCAAACTTACTCGTGCTGTCGCTGACCATCCCCATCGGCGGGCCGGTCGAGTCGGAGACGCCATAGGCGATCTTCAAGGAGATTGGTCTGCAGGTAACAGAGTCCTTGATCCGGAACATTGGCAACGCAAACCATCGAGGTGGCATGCACTGGTTCGCATCGCAGGTCTCATAGTGCAGGTATAGGTAAAACGGTATTGGTGAGTCAGAATTTTTAAGAACTTTAATCGTTGCGATGACATCGAATGGCGAATAGTGAGCTTTGGTCACCGCCATAAACTGCGAGTCATACCCGACCTTCATTTTGCCGGTTTCACTCAGTCCTACAATTTTGAAATAATCCTTTATACTATCCGGAATTTGAATTGTAAGTGGAGTCAAGTCCGATTCCGTGGACATTAGCGAGCTGTATACATGCCAACCTTTTTGGACCTTGACATGAATCTTGATCTGGAATTCTTTTCCCGCTGTCGGGTGCTGGTCTGGTGGGACGGTCAAAGAAAAAACCGTAGTGTCAAAACTTATTTTTTTTTCAATTCGGTGTGGATCGCCGGCGCGAACGGACGTCGCTCCAAGGAGGAGGGCAAATAAAAATGCGGCAATATGACGAATTGAAATCTTCATCGACTCATTGCAGCAAGTGTAAGGTGATCTTGAAATCCGACCCTGTTTTCATCGGCTTCTGCAATGCGCAACGTGATCGGCGCTTGCCCTAAGAACGTCATCGGGATCGCGAAGGTGCGCGGCGGCATGCACATGTACTCGTTGCAGGTCTGGAAATGGAGCAGGAGATAAAAGGGGAGCGGGGAATCGGCTTTTTTGGTAACCTTTATCGTCGCAATAATATCGAACGGCGCGTAATGGGCCATAGTGACCGTCATGAAGTTCGAGTCGTACCCGGTCGTAAGCTTTCCGGTCTCCTTGAGGCTTTCGATGCTGAAATAGGAGGAAAGCTCTTCGGGCAGTACGAGCGTAAGCGGGGTAAGGCCCTCCTCGCCCGACATTTTGGAACTATAGACATGCCAGTCCTTCCCGGGCGAGACATGAATCCGGACCTGAAAGGTCTTTCCCTCTTTCACGGGCTGTTTGCCGAGGAAGGTCATAGTAAAGACCGTCGAGTCCAGCCCGAGCTTTTTCTCGATGCGCGGCCCTCCGACTACATCAGAGACGGAGATCGCCGAAATCGGCGTTTGCCCCCAAACAAGCAGGAAAAGGGCAATCAGAATCGTAGTGAACTTCATTGTGCAGCGCAGTTATACCCTACAAAACAAACTTCACAGGCCGCGCCGCCGTTCCGCCAGAGGTATTCTTACGCTTTGTTTCTTTGCCATGGCTTTGGATCCATGCATCCCAGAAACCTTGATTTACGGGTGATCCGGAACGGGATCCCGGCACTGGCGGGTATGACAACACGGGCTCGATTCCCGGCGCATCGTCCAGTATGCGCCCGCCGCAGAAATAAATAAGAAGGATTACGCCGAGGGTACGATCAGCCGGTTTACGACGTCGTTCAATTCGTCGAAGCGAATGGGCTTGACCAAATGGGCATCGAAGCCGGCAGCGAGCGAGCGGCGGACGTCCTCTTCCATACCGAAACCGCTGATGGCAATGCCGCGTGTGGGGCGGATCTCGTTTAACTTCCGGATCACATCGAATCCATCGCCATCGGGCAGGCCAATATCGCTGATGACAAGATCGCAGGCGTATGTTTTTGCAATTTCGAGCGCGGACTGGACCGAGTGCGCGACGATCACGGTGAACCCTTTTCGCTCGAACAGGACCTGCATGGCCGTGCTCGTATCGTCGTTATCTTCGACGAGTAAAATTCTCGAATTATTCTGGGGCGTGGAGCTTCTTTTTGCGCGGCGTTCTTCCGGTTTCGTTCCTGTCGCCTCATTAAGGACCGGAAGTTCGATGGTGAACGTCGCGCCCTGCTCGGTACCGGCGCTTTCGGCCCAGATCGAGCCATGGTGCTGCTCGGCGAGCGCCTTACTGATCGCAAGTCCGAGACCGAGCCCTCCAAAGCGGCGCGTGATCGCTTTATCGCCCTGATCGAACGCATTAAACACGCGCTTTAGATGCTCGGGTGGAATGCCGATCCCGGTATCGGTCACCTGACAGCGGAGGGCGCCCCCATCGGTGTTCGACGTGGCGATGGTAATGGTTCCACTTTCGCCGGTGAACTTGACGGCGTTCTTTAGTAAGTTCCAAAGGACCTGCTGCAGCCGCGCCGGATCGGCGCGGACCATTCCGCGTTCCGCCGAAAGGCGGAGCACCAAATTCAATTTTTTGGCGCGGATCTCCTCTTCGCAGATCGCGACCGTCTCATGAATGAGCTTATGAATATCGACGGGAACTAAATGGAGTTCGAGCTTGCCATTGGCAATCCGAGTCAGGTCGAGCAGGTCGTCTATCAGCCGGGCTTCGAGCTGCACATTGCGGCCGATGGTGTCGATCCAGCTTTTCAGCTCGTTCGGGACCGAGGCATCTTCATTGATCATCTGCACGATGGCGAGCACCGGCGTGAGCGGAGTCCGCAGTTCGTGACTTAAGACCGCGAGGAACTGATCTTTCGTCGAGTTGGCGAGTTCCGCGGCTTCTTTTGCCTGCCAGAGCTGCTGATTGGCCGTCTCGAGCTCATTCGTGCGCTGCCGGACGCGGTGCTCCAGGTCCTCGTTCAACTGCCGGAGCTCTTCGCTTTTGGCTTCGAGTTCCCGGTAGAGGCCTCCCAGCATCTTGTTCGATTTGCCGAGCTCTTCGTTCGAGTTCCGAAGCAGCCGCGCCTGCTCCCGCAGTTCATCGGCCAGGCGCTGGATCTCGGCTTGTTTGCGGTAAAGCTCGATAAAAACGCCGACCTTTGCCCGCAAAATCCAGGGATCGAACGGCTTGGTAAGATAATCGACGGCTCCGAGCGAATACCCGTGAAAGACGTTCACACCGCTCGTGCTAACGGCGGTCAGGAAAATGATCGGGGTGTGCTGGGATTGCGAGCGCTTTCGAATAAGCTCAGCCGTTTCATAGCCGTCCATTCCCGGCATCTGCACGTCGAGCAAAATGGCTGCAAACTCTTCCTGAAGGATTTTTCTGAGCGCCTCCGGGCCGTTCGAAGCACGGACGAATTCGAGCTTGTACTCCGGAGCCGGACTCTTACCGCCGGGGTTCCCGTTCGAGAGCGTCGCTTCGAGCGCAAGAAGGTTTTCCGGTCGATCGTCGACGATCAGCAGTTTAACGACCGGCAGCTCCCTCGCTTTCCCATTGGAACCATTGGCAGGACGCTCGCCCGGGGCGAACGTTTTGGAGCCATTGGTAGCGGAAATATTCATAGCAGGCCTTCGCTCGAAGGAAGAAACATAGGATCCGGAAGCGTCATCCATTGCTTCCGGGGCAACCGATATGCCAGCCTCATGAAATCCTGCCATGAATACTCCGTTTGCGATGCCATTATTTGAATAACCAGACTCGGAGCAATGAAAGCAGTTGATCGACATCGACGGGCTTCGTAATATAGTCGGACGCTCCGGCTTCGATGCACTTTTCGCGATCGCCGCGCATAGCCTTCGCGGTGACAGCTATGATCGGTACGTTTTTATACCGCCGGTTTTTGCGGATATTCCGCATCGCCGCGAAGCCGTCCATGCCGGGCATCATAATGTCCATCAGGATAATATCGACGTCGGTCGATTTCTGCAGGAGGTCGAGCGCGTCCTGGCCGTTCTCCGCGTAGGTCACCTGCATATTGTGACGCTCGAGAAAACTCGTGATCGCGAAGATGTTTCGTATATCGTCGTCGACAATGAGCACTTTCTTGCTCGCCAGCGTGGCGTCGGTACTATGAATATTTTCCAGGCGGCGCCGTTTGTCCTCCGAGAGATTCGCTTCGTTCCGGTGCAGGAAGAGGGAAGTCTCATCGAGGAGTTTGTCCGCCGACATGATGTCCTTGACGATGACGGACTCTGCCAGCTTTGCGAGCTGTGCCGATTCTTTTTTCGTCAGTTCTTTTCCCGTATAGACGACGACCGGCAGGTCCGAGAATTTGTCGTCTTTCCGGAGCTCTTCGATCACCTGAATTCCACTCATGTCCGGAAGCCCGAGATCGACGACGAGGCAATCGAAATGTTCGGAACGAACTTTTTCGAGTGCCTCCCGGCCCGTGTTCGTTGTGATCAGTTCGATATCGCCATCGCCATCGAGGAACTGGACGAGGGAACTCCGCTCGATCTCATTGTCCTCGGCGATGAGGAGCCGTTTCTTTTTGCCGTCCGTCAATCGGCGCATATCGTCGAGCGAATGCTTCATTTCGTCCGGCGAGCTCGGCTTTTGCATCTGCGTCACGGCGCCCATCCGTTTCTGTCGCGGGAGTTTATCCATGACGGAAAGGATCTGGACCGGAATATGCCGCGTGGCCGGATCGTGCTTCAACCGGTCGAGGACGGCAAGGCCGTGAATGCCCGGCAGTTGAATATCGAGCGATATCGCGTCCGGTTTATAACGGCGAGCATAGGAAAGTCCGGTCTCTCCGCTCGAAGCGGCAATAACCTTGAAGTCCTTCTCGTGTGCCATATCGACCAGGATCCGCGCATAGTTCGGATCGTCTTCGATCACGAGCAAGGTCCGGTCTCCGGGCTGGATCGTGTCGCGATCGTCGGCGATCTCATCGACTCGTGGGGCCGAGTCATCCGGTTGCTCGGGTTCCTTCGCGGTCTCGGTCGCGAGCCGCTCATGCAGCTTTCGGCGAAGCGCCGGAGCCGGAACCGCTTCGATCGCGTCAGTGGAAACGTTGTTTTTGGGCGTTCCCGCATTCCCATTTTCCGGATCGCCATTCGGTTTTGCATCCGAGAATCCAATCGTGGTCGGAATATAACTCGCCGGCAGATATAAGGTGAAGGTGCTGCCCTGTCCGGGAGTACTCTTCAGTTGGATTTCGCCGCCCAGAAGGCGCGCGATTTCCCGGCTGATCGAAAGTCCCAGTCCAGTGCCGCCATATTCCCGGCTCGTCGTTCCATCGGCTTGCTGGAACGCCTCGAAAATGACTTTATGCTTATCGGCCGGAATGCCGATACCGGTATCGACGACCGAGAAGGCGACGACGTTCGGAGCTTTATTGAGGACCTCATTGCCAAAGAATAGTTCTTTGGAGGCCGGTGCCACTTCGAGACGAACGCTGCCCTCGTGCGTGAACTTGAACGCGTTCGAAAGCAGGTTTTTCAGCACCTGCTGGAGCCGTTTGGAGTCGGTCGTCATTTTTTCCGGCAGGCCTTGCGCGAGTGTGACTTCGAACTGAAGGCCTTTTTCCTGCGCGAGCGAATCGAACGTGCGGTGCATATCCTCCTGGATTTCGCCGATCGCGACTTCCGTGATATCGACCGCCATCGTTCCGGACTCGATCTTCGAAAGGTCGAGGATCTCGTTGATGAGCGCGAGCAGGTCTGCGCCGCTCGAATAAATCGTTTCCGCGAACTCGACCTGTTTTCCGGTCAGGTTCTGGTCGTTATTCTCCGAGAGCATCTTCGAAAGGATGAGCATCGAATTGAGCGGGGTGCGCAACTCATGCGACATGTTTGCGAGGAACTCGGACTTGTATTTCGACGTGAGTGCGAGCTGTTCGGCTTTTTCTTCGAGCGCGCCGCGGGCCAGTTCGATCTCGCGGTTCTTGCGTTCGACTTCCGTCTTTTGTTCGCCGAGCAATTTCGCTTTGTCCTGCAGTTCGTCGTTCGTCGTCTGCAGTTCTTCCTGCTGTTTTTTGAGGAGTTCTTCGGAGGCCTGCAGCGATTTGGCTTGCTGTTCGAGCCGACGGTTCGTTTCGGTCAGTTCCTGCTGCTGCGATTGCAGTTCCTGTGTGAGCGACTGCGATTGCGCCAGGAGCGATTCCGTGCGCATGTTGGCTTCGATCGTGTTCAGAACGATTCCGATCGATTCCGTGAGCTGGTCCAGGAATGCGATGTGGATCTCGTTGAACGGATGGAAGCTCGCCAGTTCGATCACAGCTTTCACCTGGCCTTCGAAGAGCACCGGCAGGACGACGATATTAAGCGGTGCCGATTCGCCCAGGCCCGAATTGATCTTGATAATCGTTCGGAACACCGGTAATCACGATCCGCTCTTTCTCGAGCGCGCATTGCCCGACCAGTCCTTCACCCCATTTGAATTGGTTCGAAAGGTTCTTTCGCTCGCGATAGGCATAGCTTGCAAGCAATTTAAGGAACGGTTGCTCGCCCGTCGATTCGGTTATATAGAATACACCATGCTGCATGTTCACGAGTGGAGCGAGCTCGCTGAGGATCAGGCGCGAGACCGTCCAGAGATCTTTCTGGCCCTGCAGTAAGCGGGTGAACCGCGCGAGGTTCGTCTTGAGCCAGTCCTGTTCGGTATTTTTGCGTGTGGTATCTTTCAGATTACGGATCATCTCGTTCACGTTATCTTTGAGATACGCAACTTCACCGGCGGCTTCGACGGTGATCATTCGCGAGAGATCGCCCTTCGTTACCGCCGTAGCGACTTCGGCCATCGCGCGCACCTGCGTGGTAAGGTTTGCAGCGAGGCGGTTTACATTGTCCGTTAAGTCTCTCCAGGTTCCCGAAGCGCCCGGTACGCTGGCCTGGCCGCCGAGCTTTCCTTCGATACCTACTTCGCGGGCCACCGTCGTTACCTGATCGGCAAAGGTCGCGAGTGTATCGATCATCGCGTTGATCGTGTCGGCCAGTTCGGCGATTTCGCCCATGGCTTCTACCGTCAGTTTGCGTTTCAGATTACCGTTAGCGACGGCGGTAACGACTCGAGCAATTCCGCGTACCTGCGTCGTAAGGTTTGCGGCCATGAAGTTTACATTGTCCGTCAAGTCCTTCCAGACGCCGGCAACGCCGCGCACTTCGGCTTGTCCACCCAATTTTCCTTCCGTACCTACTTCACGGGCTACACGGGTTACTTCCGATGCGAAGGAGTTGAGCTGGTCCACCATCGTATTGATCGTGTCCTTCAGCTCTAAGATTTCGCCTTTTACATCGACTGTGATCTTCTTCGACAAGTCTCCATTGGCAACCGCCGTTGTAACGTTTGCGATGTTACGCACCTGGCCGGTCAGGTTCGAGGCCATGAAGTTTACATTGTCCGTCAGGTCTTTCCACGTACCCGAGACGCCTTTTACATCGGCCTGGCCGCCCAGCTTTCCTTCCGTACCTACTTCACGGGCTACACGGGTTACTTCCGATGCGAACGAGTTAAGTTGATCGACCATCGTATTTACCGTATTCTTCAGCTCGAGGATTTCTCCTTTGACATCGACGGTAACTTTCTTGGACAAGTCGCCATTGGCTACTGCCGTCGTAACGTTGGCGATGTTACGTACCTGCGCGGTCAGGTTCGAGGCCATGAAATTCACCGAGTCCGTCAGGTCTTTCCACGTTCCCGAGACCCCTTTTACCTGCGCCTGGCCGCCCAGTTTTCCTTCTGTACCTACTTCGCGAGCTACACGCGTTACTTCGGCAGCGAAGGAAGAGAGCTGATCGACCATGACGTTGATCGTGTTTTTCAGCTCTAAGATTTCGCCTTTTACATCGACCGTGATCTTCTTCGACAAGTCTCCATTGGCAACCGCTGTCGTAACATCGGCAATGTTACGTACCTGGGAAGTAAGATTGCCGGCCATCGAGTTTACATTGTCCGTCAGGTCTTTCCACACACCGGCAACGCCTCGCACTTCCGCCTGACCGCCCAGCTTACCGTCGGTTCCTACTTCGCGGGCTACACGCGTTACTTCCGATGCGAAGGAGCTTAAGCTATCGACCATCTTATTGATCGTGTTCTTCAGCTCTAAGATTTCGCCTTTTACATCGACCGTGATCTTCTGCGATAAGTCTCCATTGGCTACGGCCGTTGTAACGTTTGCAATGTTACGCACCTGGTCCGTAAGGTTCGAGGCCATGAAATTTACATTGTCCGTCAGGTCCTTCCATGTACCCGAGACGCCTTTTACATCGGCCTGGCCGCCCAGCTTTCCTTCGGTACCTACTTCGCGGGCAACACGCGTTACTTCCGATGCGAAGGAGTTTAGCTGGTCCACCATCGTATTGATCGTGTTTTTGAGCTCTAAGATCTCTCCGCGTACATCTACCGTGATCTTCTTCGAGAGATCGCCATTCGCGACCGCTGTTGTAACGTCGGCGATGTTACGTACCTGCGACGTCAGGTTCGCGGCCATGAAGTTTACATTGTCCGTCAGGTCCTTCCATGTACCGGCAACGCCTTTTACCTCGGCCTGGCCGCCCAGCTTTCCTTCCGTACCTACTTCACGCGCCACACGCGTTACTTCAGCAGCGAAGGAGGAGAGCTGGTCCACCATCGTGTTGATCGTGATCTTCAGCTCCAGGATCTCGCCTTTTACATCGACCGTGATCTTCTTACCGAGATCGCCATTGGCGACGGCCGTCGTTACTTCGGCGATGTTACGTACCTGGCCGGTCAGGTTCGAGGCCATGAAGTTTACATTGTCCGTCAGGTCCTTCCACACACCGGCAACGCCACGCACCTCGGCTTGTCCGCCCAGCTTTCCTTCCGTACCTACTTCGCGGGCTACACGCGTTACTTCAGCGGCGAAGGAGGAGAGCTGATCGACCATCGTGTTGATCGTGTTTTTGAGCTCTAAAATTTCGCCTTTTACATCTACGGTAATTTTCTTCGAGAGATCGCCATTTGCTACGGCGGTCGTTACTTCGGCGATGTTACGGACCTGGCCGGTCAGGTTCGAGGCCATGAAGTTTACATTGTCCGTCAGGTCTTTCCACGTACCCGAAACGCCTTTGACAACGGCCTGACCGCCCAGCTTTCCTTCCGTACCTACTTCGCGCGCTACGCGCGTTACTTCCGATGCGAATGAAGAAAGCCGCTCGACCATCGTATTGACGACTTTTCCCGTGCGGAGGAATTCTCCCTTGAGCGGACGTCCCTCGATTTCGAGGGCCATAGTCTGCGAAAGATCGCCTTTTGCTACGCCGTCGATAACGCGCGCCACTTCGGTCAGTGGCTGCGCGAGATCGGTGATCAGCGTATTGACTCCGTCGACGGCGACGGCCCAGGCCCCGGAAGCATTCGGCAGCGTGGCGCGCTGCATGATCTTTCCTTCCTTACCCACGACATTGCTCGTTCGTTCGAGTTCACGGACCAGGCTCTGGTTCATCTCGATAATTTCGTTCAGCTCCTGCGCGATCCGGTAGGTGAGCGAGTCGGTGACGGCCAGCGTCTCCTCGACCTCGAAGCGCGCAGCGAAATCGCCTTTGCGGACCGCGACAAGCGTATTCAGCAGGCGCCGCGCGGTCGCGCTTTCCAAATGATCAAACCCGTTCGATCGCATCGGCTTTCCGTTCTGGACGGCACCGACAGCGACGGGTGCCGTCTGGATTTCGCCGAGCGTCGTACTCGTTGCCGTCGGAGAGCGCCGGGCGGCTTGCCGAGCGGCTTCCGAAAGATGGCTATTGCCATTATGATTTGCCGTTACCGAGGAGGTAGATTTCGAAGTACCCTTTTGCTTCATGGGGTTTGCTCCTTTAGAAAAAATAGGAAGTTAAAAATTCAAAAGACGATGATCGATCGTGGGATTAAAAACAGCCACATGTGCCAACGCCGGGCGAAGGTCAGGATCGGTTTTATTCCAGCAGACGCGCGACAAGGTCACAGATACGGAAGAGCTATCTGCTCAAAAAATGTACCACTGTAAAACCCGCAGTTTTTAGGGCGAATTATATGCAGATTTAGGGCGATTTAAGAAAAACCGAAACTCAATCTGAAATGGACATTACAAAATGGCAAAAACGGTATCGTTTGAGGCATATTCCCCGTTTTCCCAGGAGCCTCCCTTCATTTTCCTAAAGCTACTTTTGAGCTTTCCAAATGACTATGAGCGATCCAATGAAGAACAAAATATTCGCCAGCCAGGCCGTCAGAAAAGGCGGAGCTTCGCCCGAATATCCAAAAGTCTGGAATATCTTCGAAAAAGTAAGATAGACGAATGCAATTCCGATGGCGATCGAAAATTCGAAGCTCAACCCTCCGCGTTTCTTTCTCGATGCGAAAGGAACTCCGAACAGAACGACGATGAGCGAAGAAAAAGCGAGCGCATATTTACTCTGGTAATCGACCCGGTCCTGCGCGACGTCCTGCCCAGAACGCTGCTTGAGCTCGATGCGGCGTTTTAGTTCCGAATTCGTCATTTCGTCCATCTTCAGCAGCCGGTCTTTCAGTTCATTGGGAGTAAAGCTGAATCGGCGGTAACTTTCCTGGGCCGACAAGGCCCGGATCGTCTCGGCCGTGGTATCGGTCTGAAACGTGCGCTGGACGGCATCGGTGAGGTGCCATTCGTTTCGGGTCGAGTCCCACAGGATCACCGTCGCGTCGATCCGGCTGACCATGCGCGTGATATCTTTGGGATCGAAATCCTGAATGGAAACTTTCGTCCCTCGTTTCTGCACCCAGGAGTAATCCGCCATCGAAACGATACGAGAAGGGGAGTCCTGCAGGTACATGTCCATCTGCTGGCTCGAAATCAGGTCCTCATGCACGCGGTCGCGAATGATCTCCTCGACCTTGACATTGGCCCGCGGAAGGATCCAGCCATTGAAGTAGACCGCCGCGCCACACAGGAGCATCGAAGCGACCACGAACGGCGCCATCAGGCGGTACAGCGAAATCCCTCCCGAGCGCATCGCCACGATCTCGCTCGCCATGGACATGCGGCCCGTCGCGAACAGCGATCCCAACAGCAAACAGACCGGAAGGATCAGCGCGATGATCTGCGGAGTAAAGTTCACATAATATTCGACGACGATCGGAAAGGGGACGTGATGGTCGAGGAACTTATCTAATTTTTCCATCAGGTCGACCGCTATATAAATAATGATAAATCCCGCCATCGAAACGAGCGCGGCCGTAAAAAACTGGCGAAGGATGTAGCGGTCGAGAAGTTTAATCACCGATATCGAATGCGAGTGTTATCAATAATAGCGAGCAAAAAAAATCCGGCTGTAACGGCCCCCTTGAAGCAATACCTGGATCGTATCGTTCGCCCCGGCTCGGACCGTGTCGCTCACGCCATCGATCTGCCAATTCGTATCGGTGACGAACGTTTGCGCTGTAAGCTGGGCCGTTCCGTCCCGCGTAAAAACAGAAGCGCTCCCGGCTTCGTCCTTCGAATCCAATTTTGCCTCGAATTGCAATTCATAAATGGAATAGAGACCATCGACCGTATTCGATAATCCCGTTACGTTCCGAACGATGCTTTGGCCTGGAAGAAGATCGATGGTCCAAACGGAATCGACTTCAAGGGGCGCATCGTAGATGAAATGGGGTGGCACCGGTTCGCTGTCCGCCAATTGGAACGTCCAGCCGTCGAGCGACGGGATCGAATCGATGGAAAAACTTCTCGTAGCGATATAGACTTTCTCATTCGAGGACGCGGGGTTCATACTCGTCGGCGTCGAAGTACAGCCAGCGACAGTCATCAAACCAAGGAGTAACCCGATGCGCCTTCGCATAATAACCTAACCGGTGAAATAGAAAACGCGATATCTTCGTTCAACATTCATCACTCACGATTCAACGTTCATCATTCACGTTTCATCATTCATCAACAATACATCATCCTCCTCGGCAGGCTGGCTCGTCGAAGAAGATTTCGACCGGAGCGGCGCGCACCACATGGAGCGCGACGAAAGGCTGACGCGTGAGCGGATCGACCGCTCGGACCTGCCCTCCATACTAAGGCTTTACTCCTGGGATCCGCCCGCTGTTTCGATCGGATTTCAGCAGAAGATAGAGACCGTCGATATAGAGGCATGCGAAAGGCACGGGATCGATGTCGTCCGCCGGCCAACGGGCGGCCGCGCGGTCCTGCATAAGAACGAACTGACATACGCCGTTATTACTCGCGCCGAGCCTGCCGACGGACTCTATACCGTCCATAATCGGATCGTCCATGCGCTGGTACGCTCCATCGGCGAGATCGGCAACGCCGATATTGCGCTTACCGTCACCGCACGCTCGCAGAAAGAGAGCGCGTTGCCGGTTGCCTGCTTTGCCAGCGCGGCACGGCATGAAGTCACATGGCTCGGCAGGAAAGTCATCGGCTCGGCCCAGCGTAGGTTCGGCCAGGTCGTCCTGCAGCACGGCTCGATATTGCTCGCCCAGGACCATCTCGAACTGGCCGAACTGCTGAATCTTCCCGGGCCCGACCGGACCGCGATGCAGGACCAGCTCGCCCGTGAGACCGCTACGCTCTCGGACGTCTTCGGAAAGACCGTATCGATCGCCGAAGCCGCCCATGCTATAAAAAATAACTTCGTTAAGAACTATTTGCAGCCGAATGAGGTATTGGCGGCGAATTCAAATACCATCGATCGCGAAAGCTAACCTATGATCGCGAAAGCTAATCGCTAAGCTCAGATAACCGCTTCATTTTAGTTAATGGCTAAATCTCTCAAACTGCATTTAGTAACGCCCGACCGGACCATCTTCGAAGGGGAAGTCGAAGAATTCACCGCCCCCGGATCCGTAGGGCCGTTCACGATCATGTTCAATCACGCGCCGATCGTCTCGGCACTCGTCCCCGGTATTTTCAAATGGATGCCGGCCAGCGCTGACACGCGGTACCTTTTAGGCGGCGGATTTCTCGAGTTCCACGAAAATGGCGCGACCGTTCTGGCCAGTTCCGCCGAGAAGATCGAGTCGATCGATCTCGAACGCGCCCAGCGATCGCTCGCCCGCGCCGAAGAACGCCTCCAGCATCCCATGGACGGGACGATCGACTACGAACGCGCCCGCGCCTCCCGCGACCGCGCCAAAGCCCGCATCGCTGCAAAAAATCCTATAAGAGGGTAGTTCTAAAAGAAGGTAGTTCTAAGCTTTTTAGATCAGGCAATTGACCGAGCAATCGTCGCTCACAACTCGCGTCGCCTGTAATTCTCTGTGCGGCCCACATCCCACGACGGCGAGCCTATAACTCGCGTTTACAACTCTCGGCTGCCGGCGTTCACAACGTTCATCGCTCGCTCGAGCCCGGTGGCAGCGATCTCCAAACAACCGGCCGCCGCGTCCGCGACCATCTGCTCCGCGGCCGTCGTCTCGTCCGCCCGGAACTTCGAGAGGACGAACCGCGCCTGCTCGCCGCGGTGGAAGTTGGAACCAATACCGCACCGCAGCCGCGCGAAGTCCTGCGTTCCCAGTTCGTAGATCACCGAGGTGAGGCCGTTATGCCCGCCGTCGGAACCGGCGAGGCGCAGGCGCAGCGTCCCGAGCGGGAGCGCAATATCGTCGACGATCGCGACGAGGCGGTCCTGTGGAACTTTATAGAACTGCATCGCGTCCCGCACCGCCCGGCCCGAGAGGTTCATGTAGGTCGTCGGCTTGACGAGCAGGAGCTCTTCGCTCCCGCGAAATCCCTTCGCGGCATAATAATCGCCCTTGCCCGCGCGCCAGCCGGTGGAGCGTTCCAAAGAACGTTCCACACGATCGACGACCGCAAAACCGATGTTATGCCGCGTCCCTTCGTACTCGCGGCCGATATTGCCAAGCCCGGCGAACAGCCACATACTCTCGGCCCGGATGTCGGACAATCGTTATTTCTTCTCCGGAGCCGCGCCCTCTTCCTCTTCCTTCTTACCCTTCGCCTTGATCTGCTCGGGTTCCGTGATGACCGCCTCGGCCGCCGGTGCGGTCTCTTCCGCCGTCTTCGGCGCGGCGATGGTCACGATCACGGCATGAGGATCGGCTACGATCGTGTAGCCGGCATGCGCGGGGACGTCGCTCACGTGGAGCGAATGCCCGATCTTAAGTTCCGATATATCGAGATCGATATGCTCCGGGATCGAATCGGGGAGCACTTCGATCGAAACTTTGTGGAGCGAAAAGTCCATCACGCCGCCGTCCTTGACGCCGATCGGGGAGCCGACAAGGTTGATCGGGACGTCGATCCGGATCTTCTCGCCCGCGCGGATCGCGACAAAATCGATATGCGAGACGCGGTCCGTCACCGGATGGAACTGCACCTCCCGAAGGATGCAGCGCATCGCCGTGCCTTCGAGATCGAGACTGACCGTATTCGTCTCGTTCGTATAGATCAGCGGACGGAGGTCCAGCTCTTTTACGTGAAACGGGACGCTTGCTTCGCCGTGGCCATAGATAATGCCCGGCACGCGACCCTGGTTACGGAGTTGATTGGCGGTCGAACCGCCTAATTTTTCGCGCTTTTTCGCGCTGATTTTAAGTTCTGCCATTGTTTTCTTTCAGCGTTGCACACTTACGTCCGGTCCGCGGCCCTGGCCGCGCGAGGGAGCAGTGCCCAACAGCGCTGGTGGATGGATGCCTGCCAAAAAGCAGGCTATGAATTGCGGGCTACTTATCAATTTTCGGCCTAAATTGGTTCGGGCGCCCGCCATCTCCTCGAAAACTTGTCCCCGACATGCCATTCCCGCGAAAGCCAGCCTCCGATATGTCATTCCCGCGAAAGGCAGCCCCCCGATATGTCATTCCCGCGCATGCGGGAATCCAGCCGGCAGCCGGCAGCTAAAATCTAACATTACCCAGGCAATCGGCCGCTGGATCCCCGCCTCCGCGGGGATGACAATTGGAGTTTACAGCTCCTTTTTTATTCCCTCCTCCCGCTTGCGAAAGGAGCCGGGCGAGGGCACGGCGGGCCGGCGATGAAAAAGTTGCTCACTTCACATTGATATGAATCGCTCCATGCGTGTCGAACGGGACGGCGCCAAAGGCGGCGGCGATGCCGTAGGAGACCAGGTAACTGAGCCCAAACGCCAGGATCCCGATGAACGCGCATGAAATAATTCCGGCAAAACTCCGAAGGACCAGTGCCACGCCCCGGTCCTCATAAAACCTTCGAATCGCAAAATAGAGATAGACGCAAAGCCATATTCCGCTTATGAGAAATAGAATGCTATGCATCCACAGGATCGCCGGGATCAGGATAAGGTACGCAAAGGAGAAGAAATAGAGCGAGAACATGAGGTGCTCCACCGAGAACTTTTTCCGCCTTCGGTAGAGGAGCGCAAGAAAAAGCGCGAAGGCCGGCGTGGAAGTAAGTAATAGGACGTACGGCCCGACGTCGGTTACCATCCCATCGATCGTCTCCGACGATTGCTTGATCTCGCTGACCGTCGGGATGTGAGTCGTATCGCCACGCGCGGCATTTTGTTGCCGTGCCACGGTAAGGAGGCTATCGATATTTTCCCGTTTGTTTACCGTGTCCAACTGGACTTCCATTCGCGCCCGCATGACGTGGCTGATCGAAAGGAAGAGCAGGATCGCCACGATAATATGCAAACGGAGCGGCGAAAGATACCGCTTGCGACGCCCGGCGACGAACTCCGTCGCTAAAAATCCGGGACGAAATAAGAGCGCCGGGATCGAATGCAGGAATTTCGAATCGAACGATAACAGTTCCTGCAGGACATCGCGAACGTAGTGGCGAATCCGCAGCACGCGCGGCTCCATCTCCTCGCCACAGTTCGCGCAGTAGTTCCCGGCACCGCTCCACCCGCAATCGGGACAACTGCGGAACCCTGAACGATCATCAATCGCTGGCGGATCAACTGACCGTCCCTCCGATGCGGCAACTTCCGTCGAGTTTTCCATTCCGCAAAGATACGACGGCGAAGGCCCTGCGACAGACGGGACTTATGCAACCCCCACTCTGTTAGCCTCGGCTTATGTCGCCAATACCATTTTCAGAGATCGGGACCGGATTCGGCACGATGTCGATGTGCATCACGCACGACCGCCCGAGCATGAGCGAATCGGTCCGGATGATCGAGGAGGCGGTCGGGCAGGGACTCTTGTTCATCGACACGGCCAATTGCTATGCGCTGGACGAGAGCGAATTCGGGTACGGCGAAGCACTCGTGCGGCCGTTCATGCACCGCGAGGGAGTGACCGTTGCGACGAAAGGCGGGATGACGCGCACGGGCACCTCGTGGGGCCGGCGCGGCGACCCGAACTACCTTCGCGAAATGTGCGAGGCGAGCCTCGAGCGCCTTGGAACGAATAGTATCGATCTTTATCAATTCCACGCGCCCGACCCGAACGTGCCCTACGAAGAGAGCATCGGGGAACTGGTCCGGCTGCGCGCCGATGGCAAAATAAAAAATATCGGCGTCTCGAACGTCGAGCTGCCGGAACTTATGATCGCGAAGCAGATGGCCGGTATCTGCTCGGTCCAGAACCCGCTTTCGGTCCTTTCTTATACGCCGGAAGACCGCGAAAAGATCGATACGATGCTCCGCTATTGCGAAGCGAACGGCATCGCGTTCATCGCCTACGCGCCCGTGGGCGGCCACCGCAATGCGCACCGCCTCCCGACAGTTTCCGAAGACCTTAACCGGTTAGCGAAGGAAGAGGGGATCACGGTCTATCAACTCACGCTCCTTGCGCTCCGGGCACTCTCGCCCGCGATCGTTCCCATTCCGGGATCGAAAAGCCTCAGGCATATCCTCGAAAACCTCGCCACCGCCCACATGCGCCTCGGCGCCGAAACCCTCCGCCGCATAGGAGAGATCATGGAAGTGCCAGGAGCGTTTGAGGGGAAGTAAATTCCGAGTCTCGAGCCTTGAGAGAGGGATTTTTTCTCCTTCCCGCTTGCGGGAGGGCTGGGAAGTGCCTATCGCTCGAAAAACTCACTGACGCGTTCCTGCTTGCATGCGGTCTAGGGCCGATTGAACGCTGGCCATCAACGATTTGTCCTGAATCGTCCGCAGATCCTTCGCGAACCGTGTGCTAAAAATCAGCTTCACGAAGTAAGGATTTTCCGGATCTCTTCCTCGGGGACCATGTCCGTCACACCAACTTCTGACATCAGCAGGAGCATGCCGATGTCTTTTTTTCTTCAGTCAACTCGGGCCCAGTTGCTATTCATACTTCATCTTCAAAGAAAACGGTGCCCAGGATCTATTTAACTAATAAAGAGAAATAACGATGTCAAGTGCTTTTTGAATTATCCATCAAGGAAGCTTTATTCCTGTTAGACATACAACTGTCTATTTAAGAAGACGTTTTCGTGGGTCGGAGCCCTGGGGAGGCTTAATTTTTAGAGCTGCGGCTAGCTTCTGTTTATCTGGCAATTCTGTCGGATAAAGGTGAATGTGTTCGGTCACAAGCAGCCGTAAAAGATCGAAAGGCAGCGGTCTGTTCTCTAGGTCTTTCGCTTCAGTTATGACTTCCGGCAGACTTAGTCGAGCCTGTTCCAAGGTCATTGCCGTAAATATTAAGCGCATTGCAACGGAAGGAGATGCCTCAAGAAGTTTATGATGTGTCTCTAAAAGATTCTGAGAGCCTAATGAGAATGATATGCGTTTTATCATTCCGAAAGAAGCTCCTCGAATGATCGAGCGAACAATTCGGCGGGAGCTAGCTGCCAACTGATCTGCAACTTGTTGTTTCACCGGAGGCGGAGGCTGTGTCTGATCTTCCAAAAGAGTCGTCGCAATGTCTAGTACTAACTCATCTTCATGGCCTCGTACAAGATCAAAAATGTGGCCTAAAATTCTCAGGCCAAGCAAATGACATTCCTTGGCGACTTCTAGTTTGACGCCTGCCTTCGTCGTTTCAGATCTATTTTTCAACATTTGACCAAGAATTTGGATCATTTTTAGTGACCCCAAAAAAGGAGACATGATGCGATCGAACGGCTCGTCTTGCAAGTCATCAGCACTATCATCAGGTTCTATGGCGCTACGGTCACTGTCAAGTCTCTTCTGACGGGCACTCGTCAGTTCATCAAACGAAAACTTCGACAGGTCATTGTCATCTGCAAATTTATCGAGAAAAGAAACGTCATCCTCGAGTCTTGTTGGTGAAACACTATCATAAAATTCTTTTGCACGAGACAGCATCTCATTAATAACAAACTGGGATGGAGTCATATATGCCAAGAACAAGAGGATATTTGAGAACTCGTCGCGATAAAGATTATTACTCATCTCGACAATTTGTTCTTTTACATTGTCATCTTCAATGTTGCGATCAAGGTACGCAGCACAGAAATAGTGATAAATGTGCTTGTATCTGAAACTGAATTCGCCATTTCTCTCACGAAGTAATTTTGCATGAATCACTGATCGCTTTAGCTTTTGGAAATCAACATGAGACCCGAGGTATTCAATTTGATATTGCTTATGGATTTCTTGAAACTCCGCCTCAGAAACCCAAATTTTGCGTCGCTTGAAAAGCGAGTACGCGAGGTACATTAGCGATCCCATACAAGCCTCGTGGTCGACCTCTAAATCCGGTCTAGTAAGAGAAGCCTTGATTAGCACTTCAGCAAAGAATGCTTGAGAAGCTGCACGAGTATGTATTGGCGAAGTCGAATCTGCTGTTCGGATCAAGGGCAAAATGTAATAGGGATATGGCGGTAAGAATTGCGTCCCGATCATGGAGTCCAGAAGACGTTCAATTATGGCACGCCTTTCAAAGTGCTCAACGTCCGAAAAATCCTCGCCATATAAACCCAGCCACTTCTCAACCAGTTGATCGCGATGAGAAGCCCCGAATCCAAGTATTCTAAATCGGCAGACTGATTGATCGACGAACACCGAAGCTCCAAGGATATCCTCTACGTCCTGCAAAACATCGTTTGATAGAATGATGATTCTACCAAAAAAGTCTGTCAAGCGAGAAATAAAGCTCGGCCAAACAGACCTCTTTGTTCTCAGGGAACCCTTGTCGAAGTCATCTATTATGAGGCAACGAGCGGATTTTGGAAGCTGAGAATATCTATCATATTCTGTTTTGCTATATTGAGAGGCGAAAGCCGATTTGAGTTGATCGTAAGCGCGATCGTCGCCAAAAACTTTGATTGGTTCGCCATCAAGATAAAGTGGAATCAGACCTTTTTCCAATGCCTGCACATACAAGCTCTTTGCTAGGCAAGTCTTACCACTCAATTCGGCTCCGCGAATCATGGAAATCGGATGCGAAAAGACCTCCTCCACAAGTTCAGTACTGCGGATCAGTTTTTCTTCGAATTCATGATTTGCAGACCGCCTTAAATCGGGAAATACAAAAATATCTCTCAGGCCCAGCACTTCCTTTTCCGGATGGTCGATCATCATACCAACGTCATCAAGCCATTCGCTACTCTCTTTCGAGAGAGCAAATGGCGTTTTGCTTCGCAGGGGGTTTCTTGTCAGAGGCATCCACGCTCTTTCATCCTCAGAATACATACTCCCATTCCAAGCAAATTTAACAAGCTTCTGCTTTGAATCTGCTCTAGTCCCTATATCAATGACAAGAGCTGAGAATTCACTCGATCGACCATCCGAAGTTTCTTGCAAGCAACCGCCTTCGATGAAATATACAACATCACCGGTTGAAGCTTCAACTTTCGCAGTGTCTTGAACATGTTCGTGTCCCGTAAAAACGATATCAGATACATTGTTAAGCATTCGTTGCATATTTCTTCTCGTGTTCTTATGAAACCAAAAAAGAGGATGATGCATAACTGTGAAAGCGAGGCTGGCTTCGCTGCTCATCGTATCTGGTTCAGGAATCAAGATATTGCCAGGAGACTCTTTTTTGACTGAGATCCAAGACGTGTTAAAACAACGGAATACGAGCTTTTCTTTTCCAATCAGGAAATCATACTCGTAATACAATTTGGAATGGATTTTCGGCTTTGTTGACAATTGATTCAAGAATTCAAAGAATGGAATTTGAACCTCAGTACAAACTCTAATCACAGAAGCATCTGGTGCACACGTCCCAAGTTCAAGCATCTTTTCAATAGAATCGTTACGTGCCCCGAGATCACCTTCAAACTTGCAGTCGTGGTTCCCAGGAATCGCAACGACTTCTATTTTGACTTTCCCTTCCCATAATTTTGTCAGACGCTCAATAATGGATTCTATAAAAAAGTACGCTAGATAAAATTGATCTTCATTGCCTGCTGCGGCTATGTCGCCGGAGATAAGGAGGATGCAGATTTCCTGCTGGAAACGAAGGCTTCCAATGGCAAAGCTTATCGCCTCAGATCTTTGAAAAATCGGATCATCCTTTGTCTGAATGTGTATATCACTTAGGTGAACGATTAACGCGCGCATAAATTACTTTGGGAAAAAATTAAGAATTGTCGAATACTTGTAGAACGAACTCGCGCTCAGGGTCGAAGTTAGGAATTCGAACAGGTCGGGGAACGGGGGAGTTCGCGTTATTCCTCGTCCTTACCTAATCTCTCCAGCGGCGGAAAAATTCTGTGGAACGAAATCGCGATAGAATTTCCACAGCCCGATCTATTTCATCGCCCTGCAGCTTTGCCGCGTCTGGGAGTTCCCTCGACTCAGTACCCGAATTTCCAGGCGCCGTCTTCGAGATAGAGTTGCGTCGAAAGGCTGGTGTCCGTCGGATTTTTGCCGGTGGCCTTCAGGCGATAGGTGACGAGCGCGATCGAATTGTCGTGCGTTTCCGAGATGATCTGCACCGTCGGATTGCTGCCGCGCCAATACTCCATCACGGCGCGCAACCGCTCCGGCTGCTCGACATATCTCTGCTTGCGGGACGTGCAGGAGAGCTTCAGCAATGCCGCGGTATCCTGATTCACAAAGGACTGATATACCTTCGCAACAACCTCGGATGGCGTCGCCAACGGCTGTGGCGCGGGCTGCTCTTTGGCACAACCCAGCACAAGCACAAGGACGAATGTGACAACAACGGATTTTCTCATAAGTGTGCAAATGACAGCTATATAAAGAAAGTGCCCATGGCGCGCCCTTCCCTAATCCCTCCCGCGAGCGGGAGGGAAACATCCGGCGCCTTAATACACAAAATTGATCTTTCCATTCGTGACGACGACGGAATCGCCGTTGGAATCCTTCCCCGTGAAGTTGAAGGTGACGAAGACGCTGTCGGCGGTATATTTCGTAAGATGGGCCGTGCCCGATTTGGGGAGGGCGTCGTACTCCCGGCTGGCGATCCAATAGCTCATCCCGATCAGCGAATCGCCGAAAACGTGAACGCCCGTATCGCCGTAAGGAACGTTGGGCGAGATCTGCAGGTCGATCAGGGTACTATCGCTCGCGCCGGAAAAATCGGGGATGCCATGGACCGTGCCGTGGGCATCGATCATGGAGACCCACGCTGTGCCATCGACCGTCGCGCTGAATGAGCCGCGGTAACCGCCGCCGCCCGATGCGTCGGTGCTATGCTTACACGAAGAAAGAAATAAAATTCCAAAGACCGAGACCAACAGCAAGGATCGTTTCATAAGACGAAAATGGATTTATAGAAAAGGAACAAAAAAATAACACGCCACGCGCGGTTTCCGGTTTCACCCGTCAAACGTGCTTACTTTTCGGTGCTGCGTACAGGAATGTTGTATTTTCGCGCATCAAGTTGTATTTTTGTACATGAAGTTGCATTTTCGCACATCAAGTTTTATTTTCGCATGAAATCTTTCTTACTTTGCTCGCTCCTTGCGTTAGGCATGGGCGTACGCGCAGGAGGCGGTCGTCAGGCTACGGTCCCGGTCGATTCGACCGCGCCTGCCCGGCTGCTCAAGACGGTGACGACCCACGCGGAATTCCTCCGGTTCGATAAAAAGGATTCCACCCAATTTTTCTTTCGGGACAAATCGGACCAGATGATGCTGCATGCCGCGATGGGAGCGCCGGAGATGGCCTGCTTTCTTGCGAATCATGCAAAAGATGAACTGCTGGTCACCTATAATATTTACGACGCGGCGGGCGACCGGCCGCGCTCGTACGTCGCGACGCGGATCGTTTCGCTCAAAAGCGGAGACGATACCCGGACGTGGGCGGACCGGGAATCGAAGGACTCGGCGCTCGCCGCGCTCCATCATGAGGAACTTCTTAAGCTGAGGGAACGGGAATGAAATTTCGCAGCACGATCGCATTTTCGCTCCCAGCGTTCTCGCTCTTCTGGTTTTCGCTCCTCTGGTTTTCGCTCCTCGCGTTCTCGTTTTCGCCGCTGCGCGCGCAGTGGGTGCAGACGAACGGCCCCGAAGGCGGAACGATCACGTCCATGTTCTCTTCAGGACCGGAGTTACTGGCCGGCACCGATGTCGGCACGATCTATCGTTTATCGGGAGACCGTTCGGTGTGGTCGCCAGCGGTTACAGGGAATGCGCGGGTCACGGCATTCCTTCCCATTGGTCCATCCCTGTCTGCGGCGACGGCGGGGAATGGCATATTCTTAAGCAGCGATGGAGGAGTGACATGGAGCCCCATCGCCCAGGGACCTTCCAATTCGAACGTGCTTTTCCTCGCATCGGCCGGTTCTACATTGTTTGCGGGAACGTTGAACGATGGCACGAACGGCGGCCTGTTCCGTTCGAGCGACGCAGGGCAAACATGGCACGAGGCCGACAGTAACCTGCCGGCAGGGGCATCCGTCTTCGCGATGGCTACGAGCGGACAGACCCTTGTGGCCGGTACGGATGCGGGAATCTTCACTTCCATCGATTCGGGCAAGACGTGGGTCAGTGCCGGGCTCGGGCTTGCGGCGAATAACATCACATCGCTCGCCGCGAACGGCGCCGCCGTTGTTGCCGGAACGAATGCCGGCGCGATCTTCCGTTCGACCGACCGCGGCGCACACTGGCAGGAAGGCGGAAACGAGCTTACGCCAGAAGCCATCCTGGCGCTCGCCTGGGATGGGAACCTGTACGCCGGAACGGCGAACGGCCTGTTCCGATCGACCGACACCGGGGCGCACTGGGCTGCGGTCGGGTCGGACCCGGCGGGACTTCGTGTGACCGCGTTAGCGGTGAATTCGGGGACTCTTTTCATCGGGACCGCGCACGCGGGAATCTTTATCGATAGCCTGAACGGCACCCCGAACGCGAGCAACGGCATCGCGTTAACGTCGGTCCCGACCACCTTTTCGGGCGGTCCCTATCTTTTTGCGCTTACCGGTTTCGGTGACGTCGCGCGTTCGAGCGATAGCGGCGATACATGGGAAAAGGTCCAGCCGGCACCGGCACGGTCGCTCATTGGGGTCGCGCAGAACCTTGTGATGTCCACGCTGGACGGACGGACGCTCCATTCGTCGAATAATGGAACGAATTGGGATACGCTCCCGGAGCCGCTCGGCGATTTTTCGGCGTTTCTTCCGAACGGAACCGTTCTTTTCGCGGCAACGCAGAACGGCGTGCTGCTTTCGACCGATGGGGGGGCTACGTGGGCCATAAAAAATTCGATCCTTCAGAACGTCACCGCGTTCGCGTTGCACGGGAGCGACCTCCTGGCCGGGACCAATGGCAGCGGCATTCAGCGCTCGACCGATAACGGCGCCAACTGGCAGCCGATCGATACCGGTTTTTTAAGCCACATGACGATCAATGCGGTCGCGGCCATTGGGAACACTATTTATATTTCCACGACGTCTGGCGTACTGCGAACGACAAACGACGGCGTCGAGTGGGATACGGTGAACCATGGGCTCACTAATTTTGGGATCACGGCGTTCGTCGTGAATGCGACCAATTTATTTTGCGCTACTGCCGGAGGCGGGGTGTTTGTGCTGCGGACGGCGCTCGACTCTGTCTGGCAGCCGTTCAACCACGGGCTTTCCGATACGGCGACGGTCCTTTCGCTGGCCGAGCGTAATTCCGATCTTTTTGCCGGGACGGACGGTCACGGCATCTGGAGGCGGCCCGTGGACGATATCGAGTCTGCCGTTCGGCGGGCACCGGGAACTCCGAGCGATTTTTCTCTTGACGTCTATCCGGACCCCGTCGTAACGTCCCCGACGGTGCACTTTGTAAGTTCCGACTTGCGCGATGGCCGAATTTCGATCGTGAACGAAGCCGGCATCGTCGTTTCGCGGCTAGCGTCGAAGGAGGGTATGGCTACCTGGGATGTGACGGGGTTCCCAAACGGCGTGTATGAGGCGGTGCGGTCCAGCGGCACGCAAACCGCGCGTGTTCGATTCGTCGTCGAGCGCTGATTATTTCCGGTATTCGATACCGATGCGCGCGCCGAACGAGGTCAGGTGCCAGTTCAGGTCGGTGACGGCATCGAAAAAGGGGAGATTCATGTACGCGCCGGCGAGCAGCGAGACCTGCTGGCTCAACTTAAAGGCGAATCCCGGCGAAAGTTCCAGTGCGATATGGAAGACGGTCGGGTGTGGGAACGAACCGCTCGCGACCGTAAGGCTCCGCGACCCGGTCGAGCGGCCCGTCGAATCGGTGAGCGTGGCGGGAAACAAAATATCGCGCGTTTCGACGAAACTGTTCGAGATCAGGAACCCGGCGACGAGCCCGCTATAGATATAAAATTTTTCCGGGACCAGGTAATAATAGGCGCCGCCGTTCAGCGTGACGTACGTGAGCGATGCCTCCGCGGTATAATTTTCGATCAGTTTCGAAAGCTGCGATCCGGCCGTATCGCCGTACTCGATCGAATCGTGAACGAACGTCGAATGCACTCCCACCGCCGCACCGCTGAAGTTCGCGAAGCCGATGCCGGCCGCGAACTGGAGCGATTTATCGATCGGATATATATAAAAGCCCTGGAAACTGCCGCTCAGCCGCGTGGAAAATTGATCGAACGTCCCCCCGCCGACGAGGTAGCTCGGAGGATCGAACGTGACGTCGGAGACCGTGAGCGAAGGCGAAGTGATGAACTGCATCGTCGTCTCTTTACAGCTCGGGCAAATATTTTCCCGCCCTTCGTTCAAAGTATAGTTCCAGTGCCGGCCGCTGAAGGTCCGGCAGACGACCCAATAGGAAACATTCCCGGCCGCATCGGTGAGTTTCAGGCTCAGGAACGCGCACGTGCCGGTGTCCCGGATGTTGAAGACCAGCGGGACTTCGGGCGCGCCGACATCGAACCGCGGAATATCGACCGGCGAACGGTAATTCTCGCTGTCGATCACGACGATCGACGCGAGCCCGGCATCGAAGAGGCGGTCGTCGCGGGCGATGAGGTTGAGCGGATACTCGCCATCGTCGGAGGTGAGTTCGAGGATGGGGCGCATCGTGTCCCGCACGATGGGGACCGTCTTGACGAGCTGGCCGCCATCATTCCCATACGAGTCGTAATTATCGCCGCGAATACCGAAGCCATAGGAATAGAGGCCGAACGGTTGGTCGCAGGAGACCGAGTGAGAACCAAATCCGATCTCATACTGGGCGATCCCGTATCGGGAGATCCCGATCGTATGAAAATACCGGACGGGCACGGGCCGGCCATCGACGCGAAGCGAGCCTTCGGCGTCCAGCGGGACCACGAGATTGATATAATGATACCACTCGCCGGAAACCGGGGTCACGAAGCGGTAGTAATTCAGGAACTGTTCCGTCGGCGTGATCAGCATCATGAAGGGATCGCCGACCTTGACCGAATCGGCGTCCGAGCCCTGCGCATATTCCGAGACGAGGACCGGTCCGGAAGCCGTCACCAGCGAATTATCGACCATGTGATTGTTCTCGTAGAACTGTCCGGCCTGCAGTTTTCCCACGAGCTTGTTATTGAGGAAGACTTCGGTATGGTCTTCGCTGGCAATGACGCGAATGGCATATTGAGTTTTTCCCTCGAGTTTGCCGACATAGAACTGCCGTCCCCAGCTCGGGATCGGCGGTTCCATTTCGAGGAGCTGATCGCAGAAGGATACGTCCGGTGGGACCTGTGCGCACGTATGGCCGATCATAAAACCGATCGGCTTATCCGAGGTCACGAGGGAACCGGTAAGGTCGCTTGAGTGGCCGGGAGAGGTCGCTCCCTGGATCAGGTATGTTTCGCCGGCATTGAGCTGGACAGAAAATGTTTCGCCTTTTCGATGTCCGCCGCGCGTATCGGAGTTGAGCGAGATCGTGACGATCGTATGGTCCTGCGTTCCGACGATCGCGACTTCGGAAGTAAAACTTTCGGGCCCATTTTGCAGCGCATAATATCCGACCGCGCGATACGCGGTCCCCAGGGCCAGCACAGGCAACCCAAGATACGTATCGGTGCTTGCGGGCCGGTGGGAGAGCCCGAAGACCGCGACATCGTTATTGGCTTCGACATGCACTCCGAGCCGCTGGACTTGCTCGCTTACGAGCAACTGCACCGTGGTGTCGATATCGATCTCTTTGATATCGGACGATGCGATATGGAACGGAATGCGTTCGCCGAGTCCTGGAACGGAAACCGTGCCATCGGTCTCGCGATCGCTGGTGATAAACAGCTTAAGGCTGAGCGTCTTGTTGCCTTCGATGATCGCGTTCTGTGGAAATGCGAGCCAAAACTCCTTCCCGCGGGAGTCCTGCGCCAGGCTCTGGGGGTCGGTCTGCGCATGGGCGACCTGCGCTGCGACCGAGAGGATAAAAAAAAGAATGAGGGACCGGTACATTTAGTGAACGATGAGAAAGCGCAGTTGATCGACCGCATCGATGGCCCCCGATGCAGTATAGGTCGTCAGGACGGCACGATACATTCCGGAAGAAAGCAGCAGGGCCGGAATCGTCAGCGTCTTAAGGCCTCCCGGCTCCATTTGTTTTGGAATGAGGTCGAGCATTTCCCGGCCGGCTGCATCGTAGATCGTTACACTGAGTTCGACCGGGTTGTGGTTATAGGTTTGCACGGTGATGGGTTCTCCGATCCTTGCCGGGGAAGGGAAAACGCCGACGATATAATTTCCCCAGCGCGGCCGAAGCTGGCCGTTGACGGACGAGTCCTGCGACCCGGCGCCGGACTGTGCAAACGCCGGAACGGCAATGACGAAAGCGACCAGAAAAAAGAATGGCCTCACGAGAGCATAACAAGAAAACGACGCCTAAAATCCGACCAAACTGAATTCGATTCCGCAAAAAAAGAAAATGCCTTCCGGAGTCGAGCCATTCCCGCTAGGGGCTTCGTTCCGGAAAACGTACTACGTTTTCTCTTTCGATATTTCGATCTTCAATTCTTTTAACTGCCGCTCTTCGATTACGGAAGGCGAGCCGTCCATCAGGCTTTGCATGCTCGTGGTCTTCGGGAATGCGATGACATCGCGAATATTCTCCGTGCCAGCGCAGAGCATTACGATCCGATCGATCCCGAGCGCCATTCCGCCGTGCGGCGGCGCGCCGTACTGAAAGGCTTCGAGGATGAACCCGAATTTCTGAATTTGCTCTTCCCTGGTAAGACCGAGCAAATCGAAGACCTCTTCCTGCATAGTCCGGTCGTGAATACGGATCGAGCCGGAGCCGAGTTCATAGCCATTGATCACGATGTCGTAGGCCCGGGCGCGGACGTGTTGCAGGCCTTCCGAACGATCGGCCCAGTCGCGAATATCGGGCGAGGTAAACGGATGGTGCTTGAAGGTAAATGTTCCGGACTCTTCGTCCTCCTCGAACATCGGGAAATTGGTGATCCATGCCGGCGCAAATTCCCATTCTTTGCCCTTTAAGAGTTCGAGCCGTTTCGCGAGTTCGATGCGAAGTGCGCCCAGGATCGTGTAGGCGCGCTCCCATTTGGGGTGCGAGACCACCAGGATCAGGTCGCCGGGTGCGCCATTGCTTCCCGCCTGCGCGCCGCAAACGGAACGAATATCGCGAAGCAGGTCGTCCGAAAGGAATTTCTTTGCACTCGAATCGCATCCGTCCGGTGTAACTTTTATCCAGACCAGCCCCGACGCGCCATAGACCTTTGCAAGGTCGGTGAGCGAGTCGAGCTGCTTGCGCGACCAGTTTGCGCCACCCGGAGCGACGACGGCACCGATCACGCCGAGCCGCTTTTCGAGCACTTCCAGGAACGGCTTGAATTCGGTCTTGCCGCGGACCATCTCGGTCAGCGTCTGGATCTCGAGACCATATCGGAGGTCCGGCTTATCGGTCCCGAAACGGCTCATGGCCTCGTGATAGCTGAGTTGCAAAAACGGGGAAGGAAGTTTAAGGCCGATCGCGCTCCAGACGTTCGCAAGGCAGTTTTCCATGACGCCATAGACGATGTCCTCGTTCGGAAAACTCATTTCGACGTCCAACTGCGTGAACTCTGGCTGCCGGTCGGCGCGGAGGTCCTCATCGCGAAAGCACCGTGCGATCTGAAAATAGCGGTCGAACCCGGAGATCATCAGGACCTGCTTATAGAGCTGCGGCGATTGCGGCAGCGCATAAAAGGACCCGGTATGCAATCGGCTGGGAACCAGAAAATCGCGGGCGCCTTCGGGCGTGGCTTTCATCAGGATCGGCGTTTCGATCTCGTAAAACCCAAGCGCATCGAAATAATCGCGGATCGATTTTACGACCGTGTGCCGCAGCGCGATATTCTTTTGCAGGCTCGGACGGCGAAGATCGAGATAGCGGTAGCGCAAGCGCAGATCTTCATTCGCCGTCGTATCTTCCTTTACTTCGAACGGTGGAACTTCGGAAGCATTCAGGATTTCCAGCGAAGAGATCTCTATTTCGATCTCGCCGGTCGGAAGTTTGGGGTTGGGGCTTTCGCGCCGGCGCACGTCGCCGGCGGCTGCAATGACAAATTCGTTTCGCAGTTTTCGTGCGGTCTCATAAGGCCGGTTGGGCGAGTTCGTTCCGCCGGCGGCGTTCGGTCGAAGGACACATTGCGATTTTCCGGTCCGGTCCCGAACATCGAAAAAGAGCACGCCGCCCATATCGCGCACGCCATCGACCCAGCCGTTAAGGACGACTCGTGTGCCGATCTGCTCCTTGCGAAGCTCGCCTGCCATGTGGGTACGACGTTGGAATGACATAATACGATAATGCAAAAATAAAAATGAAAGGGGATCGGATGACAAATAAGGGCTACGACGAAAATCAGTCGTCGTTTTCCTGCGTTTCGTCGTCGAAGGGAACGGGATAATGGCCGGTAAAACAGGCGGTGCAATAGCCGATCTCACGGCCGGAACGGTCCTTGTGCGGAACGCTTTCGAGCAGCTTTTTTACGGAGAGATATCGCAGTGATTCGACGCCCAGCTCGTTTCCGATCTCTTCCTCATTCGCATGGTGGTTCGCAATGAGTTCGGCCTTGCTGGGAAAATCCATTCCGTATTTACACGGATGGGTGATGGGCGGCGCGGTGATGCGAAGATGTACTTCGCGTGGATGCGCTTCGCGGATCAGATGGATGAGTGCCTTCGAAGTCGTCCCACGGACGATCGAATCGTCCACGACGACCACTTTTTTATCCTTCAGGACGCCTTTTACCGTGTTGAACTTTACCTTTACTTTCATTTCACGCCGGTCCTGCCCGGGCTGAATGAACGTACGGCCGACGTAGTGTGACCGAATCAGGCCGATCTGGTATTTCGTCTGGTTGCCGAGCTTCTGGTTCTGGCTCGCGTAGCCGAGTGTGGCCGTATTCGAAGAATCGGGCACGTTGATAACAGTAACTTTTTTGCCGGGGTCCGCCGGGACCGGCGATTCGATCGCCAGCGTTTTTCCGAGCTTGCGGCGGACCTTATCGACGTTCTCTTCGAAGACCTTCGAGTCCGGTCGAGCGAAATAAATATATTCGAAGATACAATGGGTCGGTTTTGGCGCATGCTCGACGACATGGGTCGAATGGACTTCGCCAGTGGCGACCGTGCGATCGTCGATAATGAGGATTTCGTTTGGATGGACGTCGCGAATATATTCCGCACCGACAATATCGAAGGCGCAGGTTTCCGAAGCGACCATATAGGCCCAGGCGCCATCTGGCCGTTTTAAACGACCGAATGCCAGCGGGCGAATGCCGTGCGGGTCGCGCGCGGCGACGAGCGACGTGTCGGTCAGCATCGCGAGCGAGTAGGCTCCGCGCGTTTTTTGCAGGGCCTCTCGAATTTGATCGATCTGGTGTTCCTGCTGGGAATGAGCGACGAGGTGGAGGATGAGTTCGCTATCGGTCGACGTCTGAAAGATCGTTCCCTGGCTTGCCAGTTCCTCACGCAGCCGGTGGGTGTTCGTCAGGTTTCCGTTATGGGCCAATCCGAAACCGCCCATGCGGTACTGCATGAAAAAAGGCTGGATGTTCTCGATCTTTCCGCTTGCACCGGTCGTGGAATAGCGGTTGTGCGCGAGGGCGGCATCGCCGACTAAGACCTCCGAAAGAATTTTGTGGTCTTTGAAGACGTCGAGCACAAGGCCGTTATCTTTATGGATCCGGAGCCTTCGCCGGCGGCCTTTTGGATGTTCTTCCCAATGGGCCGCAAGGATCCCCGCTGCCTCCTGTCCCCGATGTTGCAGTGCGTGCAGGGCGTAATAGGCGATCACACTCGCTTCGGGATGATTATAGATACCGATAACGCCGCAATTGCTTTCGGGTTTGTCTAAAAAGCGGTCGCGATTCGGTTCCCCCGCGACCGTCAGAATAGGCAGTTCAATGTCTTCCGGAGCGAGGGTGGTTTGGTTCGAAGGCATGACATTCGGCATCGGCACGTGGAAGAACACATTTTTCACGCTCAGAATTCAGCGAAAGGATTTAAATGTACTTTCAACTTAACGATGAATTCAGGGAATGACAAAACTACGCCCGAAAGTTATATGAGGCTCATTATACAGTAATAGATTGCCACAGGAAGAAGAAATATTAGGTAAAGCCTACGATGCTCGGCTCATGCGGCGCCTGGTGAAGTACCTTGCGCCGTATAAATGGAAGGTTGTGCTCGCAGTGATCATTACGGTCCTCGTCTCGGCGCTGGGACCGTTGCGGCCATTTTTGACCATGATCGCGATCGATAAGTACATTGCGGTCGGCGATTACGGCGGCCTCATGGGAGTCGTTGCGATCATTGTCGGCACCCTGGTCGTGCAGTCCCTCATCTTGTATGGGCAGACGCTGCTTACCGCATGGATCGGCCAGCAAACGGTCTACGATCTCCGGCGAGAGCTGTTTGCCCATTTCCAGGAACTTTCGATGCGCTTTTTCGACCGGAATCCGGTCGGGCGGCTCATTACGCGCATCACGAACGATGTGGAAGTGCTGAACGACCTCTTCAGCTCGGGCATCATTATGATCGTCGCCGATGTGTTCGTGATCTTCTGGATCTTCGTCTTCATGTTCTATACGAGCTGGAAGCTTTCGCTTGTGGTGCTCACGGTGTTCCCGCTATTGCTCATGGCGACGGCCGTCTTTCGTAAGAAAGCGCGCGAATCCTACCGCGATGTTCGGCGATTGGTCGCACGCGTCAATTCTTTCCTTAATGAGCACGTCTCCGGAATGATCACGGTCCAGCTTTTCGGAGCGGAGGCCCATACATACCGGCAGTTCGACTCGATCAATCGTGCGACCGCCGATGCGAATATCCGGAGCGTCTTTTATTATGCGGTCTTTTATCCGGCAGTAGAATTTCTTTCCTCCGTGGCGACAGCCCTTATCGTATGGTATGGCGGCTCGCTCGTATTGGGAAATAAACTGGGGCTGACGGCCGGGGTCACGATCGGAACGCTCATCGCATTTTATCAATATACCGAACAATTTTTTCGTCCCATTCGTGATCTCGCCGATAAGTACAACATTCTTCAATCGGCCATGGCCGCCAGCGAGCGTATTTTTAAATTGCTCGATGACGATACGGTCCTTGCCTTACCGGAAAAACCGATTTCGGTCGGACGGCTTCGAGGCGAGATCGAGTTCCGGAATGTCTGGTTTGCCTATAACAACGAAGACTATGTGCTGAAGGATATTTCCTTTCGTGTCCGTCCCGGTGAGACGGTGGCGTTTGTGGGCGCAACGGGAGCGGGGAAGTCCTCGATCACAAATCTCATGACGCGACTCTACGAGTTCCAGCGCGGTGAAATCTTGATTGATGGGCACGACATTCGCGAACTCGATCCACAGGAATTGCGACGCAATACCGCCATTGTGTTACAGGACGTATTCCTGTTCAGCGCCGACATCTCGACCAATATCAGCCTTGGGAACGAGGCGATCACCGATGAAAAAATCCGGAGCGCCGCGGCGTTGGTCGGCGCAAACGATTTTATTTCCCGGCTTTCCCGCGGATTCGAATCGCAGGTGATGGAGCGCGGTGCGATCCTTTCCGTGGGCGAAAAACAGTTGATCTCGTTCGCGCGGGCGCTGGCGTACGACCCCAGCATCCTGATCCTGGACGAAGCGACGTCGAGCATCGATACCGAAAGCGAGCAAAAAATCCAGCATGCGATCGAACAGTTGCTCGTAGGCCGAACCTCGATCGTGATCGCGCACCGGCTATCGACGATCCAGAAGGCGGATAAAATTATTGTTATGCACCACGGTGAAATTCGTGAAATGGGAACCCACGATGAGCTCCTCCACATGGGCGGCATTTATCGGACCCTGTATGAACTGCAGTACAAGGAGCAGGAACTTGCGGACGGCACGGGATTGCGCGCTCGGGAAAATGAGGGATCCGTCACAAGTACATAAGGATTGATCAGGAATGCGGACGGATTGGTCAGGAGTGTAGGATGGATTCGTCCGCCAGTTCCAACACTTGCTCGATCATACCGCGAATCCCTTCGAACACATCCGAAAGCACGGCATCGTCATACATATACGCAGGTGTGGTGACGATATGGTGCGAGCGGTCCAGGTGAATTTCGTCCGGTTTCGTGATCACATGGGTATGTCCTAATTTTTCGATTTCTTTCGAGGCATCGCACTCCGCTCCCACACTCAGCTCGAGCCGCGTCCCTTTCATCGCCAGCGCCACGACGGCCGGCGCAATACACGCTGCTCCGAGGGGCTTTCCGGATTCGATCGTGGACCGAATGGCGCGAGCAAGATCGGGAAGAAGGGTTCCATCGGAACCCTCGAAGGCAAAACTCGAAAGATTTTTTGCAGCCCCATATCCACCCGGCATGACGAGCGCATCGAATTCAGACATATCGAGTTCCGAAAGCGGCCGCACCTGGCCGCGAGCGATGCGCGCCGATTCGACGATCGGGTTCCGGCGTTCATCGACCGGCTTCATGCGCAGGTGATCGATGACGTCCGATTGGTCCATGTCCGGCGCGAAGCACTCGACCTCGGCTTTTTGGACGCTTAAGGCCCAAAGCACCGCAACGGCCTCACGAATTTCCGAACCGTCCAAATATCCCGAACCTGAAAGGATGACCGCTACTTTCATCGTGCCAATTGTTTGTTTGAACTACCGTATTTCGCGAACTGTTACTACGCGCTCGAAATCTACTACGCACTCGGATCGAGCCGTTTTAAAACGATTTCGAAACCGATTTTCGAACAGTTCAAAACACGATTTTCAAAAAAAGAATTTATGGCATCGCCACTTGTCGGGATCATTATGGGAAGCGCGTCGGACTGGGACACGATGCGCGAAGCCCACAAAATTTTACAGGAGTTCGACGTACCGCACGAATACAAAGTGCTTTCGGCGCACCGCGCGCCGGCGGCGGTAACCGAATATGCAACGAGCGCCGAAGGGCGCGGAATGAAAGTCATCATCGGTGCGGCCGGCGGTGCGGCGCATTTAGCGGGTGTGCTTGCGGCACAGACGTTACTGCCCGTGCTTGGGGTGCCGATCGAATCGCAGGCGTTGAAAGGCATGGACTCGCTGCTTTCGACCGTGCAAATGCCGGCGGGAATTCCAGTCGGAACGCTTGCGATCGGCAAAGCGGGAGCGAAAAATGCCGCGCTGCTGGCCATTGGAATGCTCGCCACCACCGATGCGAAGCTCCGCGACAAACTTCAGCTATACCGCGAAACGCAGACGCGTTCGGTCCTCGCCGCCACGCTCGAAGGGTAATTTCCGACCGAAAAGGATCATTCCCACATCGTGAAAGTCCAGCTTTTCGCCGACGAACCGTACCAGCAGTCTTTTACCGACTATTTCTCTTCTATCGAGACGATCGAGTTGGTAACGGACTCGCCGGACCTGGTGCTCGGCCTTACGTTCCTGGACCCGGATCGAAAACGAGCCTACCTTTCGAAATTCGAATCGGAGGTCCCGATCGTTTCGAACACGCTCACGCTTTCGGCAACCACGGCTCAAACGCTGGTGCGAAGCGGCAAGGTCGTTGGAATGCCGGTGCTGCCATACTATTTCGCTCGGCAATCATCGATCGAAATTTCGCTCCCGGCTTCGGCCGCGACGGTGCCACTGGTCGTTACGGAATTTTTATCGCTCGCCGGGAAGACCGCCGAACGAATCGACGATACCGTCGCCGGAGTGTTCCCGCGCACGCTCGCGATGATCGTCAATGAGGCCGCCTTTGCCGTACAGGAGTCGGTCGCCTCGCCGGAAGATATCGATACCGCGATGAAGCTTGGAACGAATTATCCGAAAGGCCCGCTCGCCTGGTGCGACGAGATCGGGGCCGCCGCGATCGTTGCTATTCTCGATGCGCTCGCGCGGGAATACAGCCCGGAACGGTATCGTCCCGCCGCGCTGCTCCGGCGTTACGCCGAAACGGGAACGAAGTGGATCCCCGTGTGATGGGTTGCAGGCAGCGAGGGCTCCACGCTTCGTTCCAGATCGAAGATCGAAGCAGAACCGGACTTCATTTCTTTTCCCTGGTCGGAAAGCGTAGTATATTTGTATGTTATCGTCCTACGAACTACGTCCTATGAAACGAATATCCCACTTTTCGCTGAAATTTGGAAAGTTGGCTGTTGCCTGCTTCTGCACATTCCTTCCTCATGTCCTGAATGCCCAGTGGGGCTTTGACGCGCCACCCGGCCAGCCTTCGATTACTGCGTTCAGCGTACCGGTCATTACCGGATCGTTCCCTTTCGATTATATCACCGGTTCGGATTGTACGGTGACCGTGAATGGCATTTATCGAATTGTCAAACCTGCCAACGGCCAGGTCTATGCGAGCAGCTTATGGACTCCACCGGCGGGAGTGGAAGTTCAGGGCGTGTGGACGAAATTCACGCTCTTTACCAAGGACTGCGAGTTTTACGTCCTTACCTCCGATAAGCACATGCACCTTATTTCGCTGACCTCGACGGTCGATGCGAAAACGAACCAGGTCGATTGCTCCCTTACGTCGGACAAGGACCTCGGTACCGGTTCGCCGAACTGGCAGGGCGATATTGCATATCCGGCCGGCGACGATACCTACATTGCAACCACCGCCGGCCAGGTATGGAAAACGCATGACGACTCGACCTGGCTCGTGGACACTTCCGGATTCGATGGCAATGCGGTACGAGCGCTGGAAGTCGACACGTTTCAAAATGTCTATGCCGCAACCGCGATCGGGATCTATAAGCAGGCGCTTTCCGGAACGGAGTGGCAGTTACTGCCCGGAAGCCCGGCCTCCGTTTCTTATTTCTTTCGCAGTAAAAGCAATCGGATCTTTGCCGCAAACTATAGTTCTGTGTGGACGAGCGCGGACGGCGGCGTGACATGGAACCTCGATACGGCGGGAATGGGGTACACCCAGGTGAGAAGCCTTTCCGAGGACCTTGCCGGCAATTATTATGCGGTCACGACCAGCTATCAATATGGCGATCATGTCTGGAAGCAGACCGGCTCCGCGCCATGGGTCCTCATCGACGCCGGACTTATGGGCGTTGCCGCGGCCCCCACGGCGCCATTCATAAAAGCCGTTGCGGTCGATTCGGGCATTCATGTGGCGACGAGTTTCGGGACCTTTAATTCATACGATGTCGGCGCGACCTGGCAATTACTGACGCAGGGTATTTCCGCGCCGAACATCTTTGCCTTTTATAAATTCTCGAACGGACGCGAGCTCGCGACCAACGATCTTGGACTGTTTACGAAGGACGCCGGCGATACCGCCTGGCAAAAACGGTTCCCATCGAACTCCTATTTTTCCGGAATCAAGTATGCCGTGGACAATTCCGGGAGGGTGTATGCGTTCGGCGCATCGCGGAGGAACGGATACCAAACGATGCCGCCGGACATCTACATTTCTACCGATCGCGGTTCGACCTGGAACCCCGATACGGCGAGTTTGTCGCAATTCATCGGCGGTAGCGAGTTCGTCGATGAGACCGGAACGGAACATCTTGCCACGTCCCAGTACCAGAACATGCAACTGTACTCGAAAGCCCCCGGCGGCACATGGCAGGGCGATTCTGCGGGATTTCAGAAGAATCCCGGCGATAGCCCGAGTACGTTTGCAAGCGATCGTCACGGCTTTATTTATCTTGCCATTACCGGTACGAACGGGACCCGGCTGATCAAGCGGCCGCTCGCGGGCGGAAACTGGACGGAAGTTCCCACTGGCGTCCTCGGTGGAATTCCGTACGTTTTTACCGCCACAAAGGACGGGAAATTAGTCGGCGGCAACTCCAATATCTCCATGGGTTATTATGACGGCACCTCGTGGACCCTCATTCCTCCGCCTCCGGGACTTTCGAATCCTTCCGGGTTCCCCGAAAGCGTCGATTCCTCGAATCGCCTGTGGACGATCTTCGGCACGATCGATCAGAACTATTATTATACGCCCTATGGGACGTACTGGACGTCCGATCTCGGTCAGCACTGGACGCAGGCCGCGAATGGGAGCTATAATTTTGCTTCGCTGGTCTCGTTCGGCGATACTACGTATGGCCTGAACAGCGGTCAGGGATTGATCGGAATGACGGCGGAACAAGCGTCCGTTGCCGTTCCCGGACCCGTAACCATGGACGTCACAATCATTCCCAACCCGGCGACGGACGATGTGGAGTTCGATGTGAACGGGACCCAGGCACGTCTCGAGATTTACGATATCAAGGGAGAGAAGATCTGCAGTCTTCACGGTGCGAATAGCATCCGTTGGGACCTGCGCGCTTCGGGGTTTGGCACGGTCCCGGATGGAATTTACCTTGTAAAAGGGAGCGGCAAAACAGTCGACGGCGAGACGGTCAATTTCTCAAAGCAATTTGTCGTCAGGCGATGAACGGTAGCACCCGCGCGCTTTCTATACCAGGTGCCTTCCGAATTTTGCGAGCAGGAGAGCGAGCTGGCCGGCGTGGTGGACCTGGTGCAGCGTCCAAAAGATAATAATGCGCTGCTTGGTCTTGAAAAAATCGTCTTCGTAATTGCCGGCGATCATGGCGTGCGGCTCGGACAGCTCTTCATCGCGCAGTTCACGATACACGGCGTCGTTCTTTTCGCAGACTTTTTTCCATTGCTCGCGGAGCTCCGCGGGCGAGGGGCATGATTCGACCGGTTTCAACACGCTCGTCTGAGCGAAGACCTGCGTTTCCGGAAACAAGGGTGGCCCCTTGCCGAGGTATTCCGAAAGCGTATCGTCGCTCGCGACAAGATGTCCGAGTATCCAGACCCCATGGTTGTGGCCAGGAACGATCTCCGACTTTAGTTCCTCGTCCGTCAGTTCATCGAGGTACATATTGACCCAATCGCGCATCTCGCGCCATTGAGCGTAGCAATACCGGGACAGCGAATGAGCCGAAGATACGGAATCCACGATACTTTATTCCTCTATGCTTTATTCCTCGAAATCGAGATTAGAAGGTTTTTGGGGCATTCCCATGTGCAAGCGGGAAAAAGTCGCATATTCTCAACGATATCTTTCGAACGACCTTCTAGGAAGCCAGATTCCGCAATTTTTGAAATTCCTCCGCCTGTTTCTCCGTTAGTGCGCCCGCAGTTACTGTAGCACTCACTATTTACGATAGCACTTTCGTTTTTTACCGATGACCGAAGCTTATATTATCTCTGCCTGCCGCACCCCGTTTGGAAAATATGGCGGCGCACTGAAAGACGTCCGCCCCGATGACATGGCCGCGCTCGTCATGAAGGCCGCCGCCGAACGCGCGGGGATCGATACCAACGAGATCGATGACATTATTTTCGGCTGTGCCAATCAGGCTGGCGAGGACAATCGCAATGTTGCGCGCATGGGCGCGCTCCTGGCCGGATTTCCGGAGCGCGTTCCGGCGGTGACGGTCAATCGGCTCTGCGGCTCCTCGCTCGATGCGATCGTGCAGGCCGCGCGTGCGATAAAACTGGGCGAAGCAGAAATCATTATCGCGGGCGGCGTCGAGAGCATGACGCGCGCGCCCTATTCGCTGCCGAAAAATGTTTCGGGCGGTGCGGTCTTTGGGAACATTCCTGCCTACGATACGGCGCTCGGCTGGCGTTACCCGAACCCTCATATGGAAGCGATGTTTCCGCTCGAGTCCATGGGCGAGACGGCGGAGAATGTCGCCGAGCAATGGAAAATTTCCCGTGAGGACCAGGACGCCTTCGCACTCGAGTCGCACCGGCGGGCGATTGCAGCTCAGGAACGAGGCGATTATAAGGACGAACTCGTCGAAGTCGTGATCGAAAACCGGAAAGGGAAGTCGGTCGTCTCCCAGGACGAGCAGCCGCGCGCCGATACGACACTCGAAAAACTTTCCACGCTTAAACCGGCGTTTCGCAAAGGCGGCTCAGTCAGCGCTGGGAACTCGAGCAGCCTCAACGATGGCGCAAGCGCCGTGGTCGTCGCAAGCGAGGCGGTGGTCAAACGCTTGGGGGTCGAGCCGTTGGGGCGTTACGTTGCGAGCGGCGTGGAAGGACTATCGCCGCGGTGCATGGGAGTCGGGCCGATCTATGCCGTCCGCAAAGCGCTGAAGCAGGCGAAGTGGGATATGAAGGACATCGATCTTATCGAATTGAACGAAGCTTTTGCTTCGCAGAGCCTCGCCGTCATTCGCGAACTCGGGCTCGATCCACAGAAAGTCAATCCCAACGGCGGGGCCATCGCTATCGGCCATCCGCTCGGGGCCAGTGGCGGACGGCTTGTGGCCACGCTGCTGTATGAAATGCGGCGGAAACACTTAAAGCGCGGTATTGCAACGATGTGCATCGGCGTCGGGCAAGGCATTGCCGGTGTTTTCGAGAGGGAATAAATTACCAGCTATTTGCAATCGCGGCAATACTTGTGGAACGATAAAAATACCAGTTCCCATGGTGTTCTGAAATTTTAGCAGTCTGCGCCACTACACGGACACCAATAAGATCATTGGGTTTTAATTTCGCCATCATGGCCGGAGTAACGATGAATGTTCCGGTGGCCGGGACCTTCACATAATAGAATGGCAGATAGGACCCTTCGTTTGTATAAAGCCCGGCCGGTTGTCCTTTTACGGGAAAAACGCCTCGAAGCAAATCGACCCAAACAGAATCGGAGCCCGGACTCGTATAGGTAATGGTAAATCCGGTCTGCTCGAGGAGGGAATCGTTCCTCAGTAAGCCCGTCGGTTCGATAATTCTCATTCGGTTCGGACTCGAAATCGAATCGCGGAAGGTCCCGATTTCCTTATCGCCGGTGGTCCACACTTGCAGCGGTTCCCAATTTTTCAACGTTCCAAAAAAGCCATTCCGAGTCGAAGCTTCGCCGCTCCGGTAATGTTCCGTATCGGGAGCATACGGGACCGGCTCCGTTCCCAGTCGGACCGTATCGGGAATAGAGGTCCAAATGGGTCCGAATGTAGGGTGAGCGGGATTATCGAAAAACGCTTTTGTGTAAAGTACGGAGTCCCATTCATCGGACTGCACTTTATAGAATTCGAATCGCGCCTCAAAATATCCGGCACAATTTTCCTCTGCGAGACCTGGAGAAAAAGGATTTTGCTGTGCGCGGCCCAAGTCTGGCACGGGCCGGCTTGCACAGCCTATGAAAAGCAGCACGGCGACACAAAAGAAAGCGCGGAACATGATTTGGCAACGAGCTTCGATCTCATGCAATTCCATATGGGACAAATCCATGTGGGGACAAAGCTGAAAGCTGCTTTCTTATAGCAACCTCTTGCGTTTCCGAAAATATTTTATTATATTGGAAAGTCTGCTCTATGCCAGGCAGGCGGTTTACCGGAGCGAAGAATGTCGCTTTGATGTAAACCTTGAAAATAAGCCTTGAAAAAGTAGTTTGCCCTGCTTTTTCTTTGTAGTTTGCCGTGCCCTAAAAAATGCCATTTTTACGGGCATAACACCGATCACTTAATTGCCTCCAAACATGACACCGAATGAAATTGCCCAGAAAGTCATCGCCCGAGCTACCCATTGCTCCCGTCACGATTCCCTGTTCAAGGACACACTTGCCAAAGAGATCGCCTCTGCCATTAGTGAGGAGCGCGAGCTGCTGAGCCGCTACCTTACGTTCCTGAACGAGTCGATCGCGCTCCAGCCGCAGCTTGTGCGGCACCGGCTGCTCATCGGTTCGACGCGGATCTCGACCGGACATTTCCTGGACGACATGCAGCCCGAAGAGCGCCGCAGCTATGCGCTCAGACTGAACAGCGCAAAGCGTGCCTATTACGTTCGCGAATAATCGTACATTCGCGAATAAACGCAGCGAATCGGTAGGGAATAAACGAAAGTCAGAAGATCGGCCAACGGAGTGCGATCGAACGCATCAGTGCCGCAAATTTCGATTCGAACTCGAGATCGAGAATGAACTGTATCGTTTCCGGCACTTCGGAGTGCACGGCGGGCTCGGTACGTTTCAAGGAAGGTTCCGAGCTCAGATGCGGCAGGTGAACGTACTCCGCGGCGATCGTGCGGACTTCTATGTCGGAATAACTTCGCATACCCTACGCCAAAGCAATTCGCGTTCCGTCTTTGCAGCGATGACGAATGGACGATCGACGGACCGTCAGTGCATGAACGAGTACACATCCGTTCCCGGAGGGCCGCTGCGCGTAGAACGCATCGGGTTCGAGCGTGACCAGGGCTGGCGGTTACGCTCTAAGGCTGCCCGTTTTGCCGAGAGGGGATAGCGGCTTGCCGAGGGCACGACCGGACCACGCTCGGGGCGTCGCGCCCGTGATCTTATTTCTGCATCCCTCAAAACTTCTTCTATAATTGCATCTCGCATGTATTTCTCTCCCAAATAATATGAAGAACCCAAATGAGATAAAGAGCCGGTCAGAAGTTCCGCAACGCGAGTGCCAAGGATGAGCAGGAAAGGCCGCCCAACTATTATAAAATCAATTTTCTTCCATTTTTCATCAATAAAGCCGTTCAAAGATTTCCGGAACACGAGCAGGCTTCCTCGTTATGTATCGCGTTTGTGTTCTTCCTGCCAGATGCGTAGAAATTCTTCATCACGGGTCCGCTGGTCTTCGTCTCGTTTTCGGCTTTGTTCTTCGTAGAACTCCAGGCGTTTATTTAATGCCTTCCACCGTTCGTCCTCTTTGACATCCCTTGCCTGCAGTAGTTTTGCGACTGCTGCCGCCACATCTTCGCGCTGCTGTGCATCTTCTTCCTCTTTTAACTTCTTGCTCTGAAGGGCCGCGGAGGACCGGTCATCGGCGGTCTCATTCTGAACGCGCAATTTTTCATTCAACAAGTCCCACCGTCCGTCTTCCTTCAGATCCTTTAAATCGCGTGCTTTGAGATCGTCCAACGCTAATCCGATTCGCACCACCTCGCGTTGGTCTTTGACATCCTTTACCTGCTGTGCAACCAGCAGCCGTTCTTCGGAAGCTAATTCTCCGGTTTCTTTTTGAAGCCGTAGCGATTCGTTGAGTAAATCCCAGCGTTTGTCTTCTTTCAAGTCCTTGACATGCCGTGCTTCCAGGTCGTCAGAGACCAATCCTTTTCGAATTACTTCGCCTTCTTCTTTAATCTCCTTCACTTGCTGGGCCACAAGCAACCTCTCCTCGGAAGCTAATTCCACCGTTTCATTCTGTAGCCGTAGCGATTCGGTCAATACATCCCAGCGCTTATCGTCTTTCTCGTCTTTGACGCGCCGCGCTTTCTTATCTCCGGAGGCCACTTGTTCGAGGCGAATAATTTCCTGTTCTTCCTCGTGCTCTTTGCGTTGTAATGCTTTTAACTCTCCGTGCGCAACGTTCTGGCGATGAGCGGCATCCTTTTCTTCGCGTCTTCGAATGCCCGGAGCCCGCACGAGCGTTACGAGATAGAGTGAAACGATCGGCACTCCTGCAACGATGAGCGCGGTAAGCAGTATGCGCCCCAAAATGGAATGGACACCGCTATCACTCAGATAATGATAAATATAGAGCGACGTTGTGAATGTAAGTCCGATGCCTTTTAAAAGAAAGCTCCTCGGAAAAAATTTATATGCGATGACGAACACGTTTTCGTGCTTGCGTTCAAGCGGGAGATGATCGGTTATCTCGTTTACCGATTCAGCCTGTTTCTTCTGGTCCATAATACTTAGGTCTAACCGCACATTCGAATGAGTAAAAAGCTCCGCCGTGCGGCGGAGCTTTTTGGACGTTGTCGCAAGTGTCTTCCGAGGTAATGTGATGCGGACGACGTCGGCATGGTCAAACTTTACATTCAGGCCATTGCCAATTCCTGCGACAAACGAACGATGAAAATAGTCGTCCGCTAGGCTCATTCAGCGAGCTGTGACATCTTTATTTTCTTTTAGTACCTCGTTCTTGTTCGTCTCACTTTTTTGATCCCCACCCACACTTTGCGGCGTCGAACTGCTATGTCCAGCCGACGATTCCGTTGTGGTCGTATTGCTGCTCGATGGAGAAAGGGTGCTCGATGGGGAATGGGTGCTCGATGGGGAATGGGTGCTCGATGGCGAGCCACTGTTCGGTGACGTATTGCCGTTCGCCGAGGTGCTTTGCTGCGCCGAGGTGCTTTGCTGCGCCGAAGCATTCGGGCCATTGCTGGATGAAGAAGTGCTCGGGCTCGATGACGCCGTGGCGATCGGTGTTGACGTTGAGTTATTCATTGTATTAGTAGTTCTAAGAAAGGATACACATTATTATGGACCCTAAAAATTTATACGAGTGTGCTATGCGTGTGCTATGCGTTTGTGGCTAAAGGGATCAATTATGACCGTTACCCTTATGCTTGCCGCGGTTAGACTTCTGGTGCTGACTGTTCCCACGGTGCTTGCCGTTGTCGCGGTGCTCGCCGTTATTGTCATGCTCGCCACGTCGTTCGACGGGAGTTGCAACAATAGTCCTGCGATGCCGGCGATGGTGAATTCGATGTGGGGTTCCAAGGTTGACTTGTACCGATCCGCTGACCTGCAGAGGCATTGCCGCTGCTGGTTCCGAGGTGGACATTCCACCGAAGCAAATCGCGACAAAAATGATTAGTGTAATGATGGGGTGTTTCATGCTATATATCCGTCAAAAGAGTGTAAACGATCGGTACCCTTTAGCCATCGGCGTTTCGCCGATGGCTAAACAGTAGTGCGTGTTATCGAACGATGTTCATTCGTCCGCTTACTCTGGTCCCGCCAGCGATGAGCGTGTAGGAATAGACACCTCGTGGAAGCTGCGATGTGTTGAATGGGATCGCGTGCGTTCCGGCGCCGAAGGTCTGCGATGTTTCGCTGACGGTGCGGCCGAGATTATCGCTGACGATGAGGGTGACGTCGCTTTGAACGGGAAGTTCAAAGTTGATCACCGTTTGCTCGCTCGCCGGGTTTGGATAATTCGAGATCGAGTATCCATTCGTTGCGGCTTCGGAACCGACCGAGGCATTGGCACCGATCGAAAATGCGATCGAGAGTCCCGTCATTCCTTTGGTGCTTGTTACACGGATGAATACGGGATTGTAGAAGCCGGTGGATGTGGTCTGCCAGGCGGTGGCATTCGGCGATTCCGTCACAGGAATTGTCGCGATGTAATTCCAGGTAACCATATAATCGAGCGAATATTCGACCGTGACCGCCGTTCCGATATCGGGAGTAAACGCCCAACTGATTTCGAGCGGTTGATTATTACCGATATGGTTTCGGCTGTTCAGTCCGGCTAAGGTAACCGAATTGATCGAACCGATCCCCTGTACGGTCGTGATCGTGAAGAGCCCGCTAATGCCGGTCACTCCGTTTGCATCTTTAATGCGAACGAGCGCGTTCGTCGTCGCGACATTTGGCACGAGTGCCCACGTATAGGATTGACCTTCGCCATTCATCACGCCGATGAGCGTCCAGTTCAGTCCGCCGTCGAGCGAATACTCGAGTGTTTTTTGGGCCGTTGTGTTCGTTGCGATAAAGTTAATGAGATAATTAACTCTGCCTCCATCGACATCTTCGCCTACTGCCGGGTCGGAGATAACGATACTTCCGGCATTCGGTTGAATAGTAAAGATTCCACTTTCGCCCGTTGTGCTTTCTCCATCCGTGATCCGAATGATGGCGCGCGTCGATGGCGTATTGGGAACGTTCCAGCTATACGTGAATACGTTAGCCGTGATGCTGCCGATCGTACTCCAGGTCTGGCCGCCATCGAGCGATAACTCGAAGGTCTTTTGCGCAGTAAGCCCAATCCCGGTCCAGGTAATTTGATAATTCTGGAGACCTTCTGCGATCACCTCGCCGGCATCCGGATGCACCACGACAATGGCTTTGTTCGATTGAATGGTAAATAGCCCGCTCTGGCCCGTCATCCCATTGGTGTCTGTAATGCGAACGATGGCCAGCGTCGAGGTCGTATCCGGAACGCTCCAGAAATAGCGGAACACATTTGCCGTAATAATACCGATCGTACTCCACGTCCGTCCGCCATCGAGCGACAATGAAAGTGTCTTTTGCGCTGTGATCCCGGTGCCACTCCAGTCGATCTCAAAATTTTGAGTTCCCTCCGGAATGATTTGGCCGGGCGTGGGAGCCAGGACCGTAATTTGGTTCGAGTGGATCGTAAAGAGACCGCTGGTCCCCGTTACGCCATTCGTATCGGTGATGCGGATCATTGCACGCGTCGAAACCGTGTCCGGTACATTCCAGCTAAAGTTAAAGCCGTTTGTGGTATCTTTACCGATGGCGCTCCAGGTGAGACCGCTATCGAGCGATAGTGCAAACGTTTTTTGGGAGGTCAGGCCGGTGCCACTCCACGTGATCTGGTACCCGTGCATCCCTTCCGTGATCGTTTCGGCGAAGGTAGGATGAAGGACTTGAAGCGTATGCGAAAAGATCTTAAATGTTCCGCTTACTCCGCGCAGATTATTTGTGTCTGTAACACGGACCATCGCCTTGAGTGAGGTCGTATCCGGAACGTGCCACACGTACGTAAACGAATCGGTCGTGATCGTCGCGATCGTTGCCCATGTCAGGCCGCTATCGAGCGAATATTGCAACGTCTTTGTCCGAGCGATACCCGTGCCTGCCCACCGGATCGTATCCCTGAGCGTTCCGCGCAGAATGCTGTCTCCGGCAGCCGGTTTGACGACCGTGAGGTTATTGGCCGCACCGGTGTCGGTCGAGATCGCCATATTGTTGGCCGAAATGTTAATCGCCCCGGAAGGAGCAACGAGTGCCCGGCCATTCAGCGATGACGCTCCGTGGAACGAAATTGCGCCGTTGGCGATGATCGTTCCAGCGAACGTCGAGCTATCGGCGACATTGACGGCGCCATTGACGAACCAATAAATATTGGCGGCGCGGGCGTTGTTCGCCAGCAAAATATGCGTCCCGGAGTTTGCGTCCAACTGGCCGCCGATCTTTACGATAAAGATCGCATTTGCATCGCCATGCGCATTGAACGTAATGTGACCGCTCGTGGTCGTCGCCGCTCCGGAGCAATAGACTCCCGGATCGAACGATTGTCCGTCCACAATTCCGACGCCGAGCACCGTCCCACAGGGGACGAGGCCATCGGCGGTCTGTGCGGTAATCAGGTCTGCTTTCGCTTGTGCCGAAGCGCCGTTATTTCTGTTCAGCGTTCCCGTGTACGTCCCCGGTGGGAACCCATTGAACGCATAGGCTCCGTCCTGGCCGACATCTCCGGTCAGGACCGATAAGCCGGTATTGTTAATCGCGCCGCCGCCCGTAAAGATGGCATAGGTCGAAGCCGTGCCGAGATCGGGCCGCGTTTGTGCCAGGGACGCTGCCGCCGAAAAGAGGACGGCAAGGCATGCTAATAGCCATGCCGTTCCCATTCGTAAAGTTGTGTAATGTGTCATGGTATTTTTCTTTCAAAGGAGATTAATTAGTTGTTGCTGCCGGTTTCCTGGCAGGTTTGGACGACCTTCACGGCGATGCGGCGGTTCTGAGCGCGTTCGGATTCGAGCTCGGCGGCCGAAACGTCCGTACGTTCGCGAACGGCCGGGCGGGTTTCGCCGTAGCCAATGGTGCTCGCGATCTTCACGGGGTTGACGCCCTGGGAGATCAGCCACGTCTTAATGCGGTCCGCACGGCGTTCGGAAAGTTCCTGATTGTGCTGGGCCGTCCCTTCTTCGCTCGCGAAGCCCTCGATCTCGACGCGCAGTGCCGGGCATTGCTCTACGAGTGCCTTGATGTGGTAGAGATGGTTCATGTTATTCGGCTCCGCATTGTTGAATTGGTCCGAGTTTACGATGAAGAGCGTTCCTGGGAACGTAAAGACCGTATTGATCTTCGGGCTCGCAAGATAGACCGTGTCCGAAGGGTCCTTGATGTAGAGCGTATCGGTATGGTACACCGTGCTCTGCGTGTAGTTATTGTTGATGACGGTATGCTCTTCCGTCTGGCTGGCGATTGCCGGAGCCGGTTCGTCGGGAGCGAAAATGTAATAGCTGAATCCGAGACCCATCGTGAGGTACGCGTCCTGCCGATAATTATTCGGATTGGAATAATCGTCCAGCCAGTCGGTACCCGTCAAATGAAGAAGACCCTTGCCGTTGAAGACGATCTTCGGAGTAATATACATTTCGAAGCCGACCCCGAATGCGCCGCCAAGAACGTTCTTGGCATACGCGCTGGCCGCATTGCCTTTTAAGGGAGATGGCGTTGCATCGTCCGGTTCAAAATTAAGCGCTTCTACTCCGGCCGTGAAGTAGGGAACGAAGGTCTGTTCGGGGAAGACATTGTAGGAGCCCATCAATTCCCAACCGCCTTCGCGAGTGTGATTGATCGAGCCGAGTGCTCCGCCGGAACTGCCCGAGCTATTCGGAAACAGGGCGTTCTCGTTAGCGACCATGTCGGGCGTCGTTTTCCATCCCAGGACACCGCCATTGTAGGATCCCACTAGCGAAAACCAGTCGAAGACATTCCAACGAATGAATGCATCGCCCTGGAAGCCGAAGCGGGAGTCTGTGTAATTGCCGTAGAACTTATTGCCGCCGGCATCGAAGCCGAAGGAAATGCGCCCCTCTTTGCTCTGGGCGTGAGCGCTCGTACTTCCGAGCGCGATAATACCAACTGCAAGCAGCATGATGCTGCGATTCTTTAGATTTTTCACGATGTTGTTATATGGATATATGAAAATGTGAGGCGCGAAGGTGCGCGCAAGTGAATCCAACGCGACGGAAGGATACTTACAAATAAGGCTTTGTAGAAGAGGAAGGGATCGGAGTGGACAATCGATGGTCCAGCTATTCCGGTCGGTTCTGCTCGAACACGGTCTTTTGGTGTAAGGAACAATGTTGAAACATTGCTCTCATTCTTTCGACGTCACAAAAATACGGCTTTTGAGTCCGAAATGCGTTACACCCTACTGGAAAAAAGTTACATTATTCACACATTGACGAATAGGAAACTGGAAATCCAGTTGCCTATGTGAGTTGGCTCTCTGGTTGTGCGGTCAAAAAAAACAGCCAAACCTTGAATTCCATCAGTATGGAGACAATGGATCAGAAATTGTTTTATTTGAAATGAGATTAGTTTTATTTGAACAAGCTTAGTTTTATTTGAACAAGTGGCATAGGAGCATCCTCGTTCGATAGGTTATAGCCTGGGTGTTTCAAGTAGCCTGGGAATTTCGACCGAGTAATGAATTCCGGCGTGAGGGTGTTCGATAGTTTGATAATCGATATATTTCAGGACGCCTTCGAGGCGAATCTTTCATCTGGGTCTTACCGCAGACCGACCGTCCTATTTCCGATGGCCTACCGCCCATACATTTCCGTCTCGGCTGCGCTCAAGCGGCTTCGAAGCCCGGACTACGGTCTGTTCGATGCGGCGAGCCGCCGCCTTGCGTGGGATTCGATCATGGCCACGGGTTCCCGCAGGGAGTGCCAGGAAGCAAATGAAGCCAGAGACCGCTTTGCATTTTCGACCGATCCTTTGCCCGGTGAGAAAGTCTCGGAATAGTAGTTTTCTCTATCCAGATCAGTTTTCTCTTCCCGCGATCCCATATTATGAATTAGTGAGTCTTTCCATGTTTCGCGTTTCCCTGGACGCCTGAGCAGACCCCATTCCTTCAGAGGCAAAGAAGCGGACGCTTGCAAAGGTAACCGATATGGGTAACTTCGAACATCGATGAAGAGGGTGGGGGGCCTTGGAAAGGCCCTCTTACCTCTGTCTGCGGCTGTTTCCGGATTATACCCCGAAGCGCGTTGTGTTATGGTTTCTGGAACCTATTGTCTCCCACCGCCGCCCTTCGAATTCCCGCCGCCGTTCGAGTTTGCTCTTCCGCTTGAATTCCCTCTGCCCTGCTGATTACTGCCGGCATTCGCGTTGCTTCTACTGTTCGGGTTACCTCCACTGTTCGCGGGGCTTGCGCCATGGGATGCGCCGCTTTTGGGTGTTGCCGGAGGTTTGAAATACCCTCTGCCATAATTAAAATTCCTGCTCGCTGCCGGCATCGAAGGAGCGATCAATTTGATTGGCACCTCGTGGGCTACGCGATGATAGTTATGTGCCTGGCGATTAGGAGCACTGGGAACTTGCTGGATCGGACGCTGCATAAATGTTACACGATTCGTGTTCTCATTGAATGCGCGAGGTACAAGTTCGTGACCAGGGGCTGTGTTTGTAACAATCCGGTTGCGGACGACTATATCTCGATAATTATCATATCCATGTTCCGGATAATTTCTGCGATAATAGGAGTAGTTCGACCAGGGGCGGGAAATGTTGCGATCGATGAGTACGATAAATGCACCGCCCAGGTCGATATTCGCGTATTGCGGGGGCAGGCCTTCGCTCGAGATCCATTCTCCGTCGGGACCGGCGTACCAAAACAGCCCGTCCCATACGTCGTAATAGATATCGTAATCGGGAAGATAGTAATACCGGATGGAACTGACGTTATCGTACGGTGGCGCCCACGCTGGTGGTACATAGGTCTGTACGCTGATGCCAACGCGTATTTGAGCAATGCTCGAATGCGCGAAGCAAGTGAGTGCGGTGCACGCTGCCAGGAGGAAGGAGGCTCGTTGAAACGCCCTGGATACGTTGAAGTATGTTTTCATTAATTCGTTAATGGTTGTTGCTAATAAAAAGGACGTTAGCGCGCTTTAAGTAAACTTCCCCACGTTCTTGGGTAAGGAAAATCTTGATTAGGCGTGCAATTAAGGAAATGATACATTCTCTCAGAAGAATAGCTCTGGTAGGTCTTTCGCTGAATTCGCATCAATAAATTTTTGCCGCTTATCGGAGTGTGTGTCCTCATCCTTGGAATCTTCAGTCGTTACGGCTTCTGGGACTTGCGGAGACTCCGAATCAGCCAGCTCGGCAAGATTATCGGACGGCTGAGGGCTTTCCAGCGTTGTTCGTGCCGGTTCTTGTGCGGCGAGATCGCGGGCCAGTGGAACCGTACTCCGGTCCTTTAAAATTATTTTCTTCATGGTCATCCATTGTCAAAAGGATCCCATACGGCGCCGATCCCGGAGATCAGGCCTTTCCTGGCCCTCTGGATTTTTTCTGTAACCGTATCGCTAAGGTACCCGGCGCGGTCCTCGATGTTCTCCGCTACTTCGTCCATGATGGCTCCGCCTTTGCGCCGAATGTTCCGGCGCAGTACGGTACCTTTATGAGGCGAGAAAAGCATTCCTATTGCGGCGCCGATTGCACCGCCGGCCAGAAGGCCCAAAATCACATTCATTTTATGTTTCATGGCGTTGGAATTATTCTCAGTGGAAATAGTGGGATCGTGTTCGGCAGACATAGTGGTTTTCAATGGATATGGCTCTTCGGGTTATAATGCTCTTCGGCCGCTAATGATCCTTAAGAGGACCGCAATGACTGCGATCACGAGCAGGAGGTGGATCAATCCGCCCGCGCTGTATCCGATCACTCCGATCGCCCATGCGATGACAAGAATAATGGCTATAACGTATAGTAAGCTTCCCATGGTGTGTTTCTAATTATAGAGGTCTGATGTTCATTCATAGCCGCTCTTGATCACGGTTAGAATCATTTTGAAACGTTCGTTCGCGCGAAAGATATTGGGCAAATGCGCGGGAAGGACAATGCCTTCGCCGGTCGCGAGCAGATTCGATTCGCCATCGATCACGATCTCGGCTTTGCCGTCGATAATTTGTGCGAAGGTGTCGAAGGGCGAAGTCTTTTCCGTCAGCCCTTCTCCGGTATCGAACGACATGACGCTGATGGTGCCAGTCGATTTTTTGATGATCGTTTTGATGAGCACGGCATTCGGTACGTATTCAATGATTTCCACAATGATGATAGCTCTTGATTTTTCAATTTCGTTATTACTACTCATCTTCGGCTTTGCCAGAGTAGAAAGAACGGGTTGTTTCGATTTCTTGGGGGAATTTTCGACAAGCTTGTGTTTCATGGTTTTCGAGGAGCGCTACGATTTGACCAGCTCTAAAAAATAGTCCAGCACCATTCGGTCGCTGACCTTCATGGCGCCCAGGAGGAAGGAAGGGCGCTCAATATCAAAATCTGAGAACGAAAGAGCGAGCGATCCGTCACAGGAAATCGTACCGTCATCGTGGACGACTGCAGACATTCGTAAGATCGCGATCCGCGTCACTCCGGCAATCGTCAGATTACCCCGTAGTAAGAATATGTATTGCTGGCTTCCACTCGGTTTGAATCTCGCCGACGTGAGTTCAAAGACAATGTTTTGGAAGGTATCAGCTTTCAGCGCCTTATACGCGCCCTTTTCGGTTTCGCGGCTATCGCTCTTCAGGCTATAAACGGGCAACTGGATGGAAAAGCGGGTAATCGAAAGAATCTCGTTGTTCGCCGAGAGAGTGAAATCGGCGAGGCCGGTGAAGGCATGCGCGCTCATGGCCCATTTTCGTACCGCGGATGTCCCGGTCAGGTTCATGACCGAGTTGGCGCCCACGCTATATATTGTTTGGGCCGTCGATGCGAGAGGAAGCGCAAAAAAACAAAAAAGAACGATTAGCAACCTCGCCCGTAACGCGACATTCCTTCCGCAAACCCTGACATTTTTCATAAGAGAACAAAGATACGTCGCGAACGACCGAAAAACGTTACAGAACTTTGGAAAAAAGTTACATCATTCACACATTCCGTTTCCTGGCGAATTTAATTTATAATCCGAGAACTTTTAAAATGGACTTCCTCATGGCTATCCAAATATACTCGAAGAATTCTTGCTTGCGCGAATATAGGGTCGTGGTGGTTTCCGAAATGGCTTTCGTACCGTCTTTATCCGCGTTCTGTGTCCGAAGCACAAACGTATTGGCGATAAAGGTCTTGATCCCTTCGAGAATACCCCTGCTTTTTTTGACGTCGGTTGACATGATTTCCATCGAGAGGTCGGAATAACTCGGCCTGACCATAGTAATCCCTACTCCGGAGCGGACGTCCATACGTATTTCGCCACCCTGGACATTTCCCTTCATTATTTGTTTTCGCTCGTTGGAGATTAGATAGCTGTTTAGGACCCGTGCGTCGAATGGCCCAACGCTCGCATTAATGTGGAGATCGAACGGCTTTTGATGAATAGGATAGAGGATAGTCCCGATTACCTGGCCCTGTCCCATAAATAGTGCATTCACCGAAATGTGCAATGGCTCCCGATACAATGGGTTTGAAGAATCGGTGCAAAACGGCTGTGCAGCGACTCGGGCATGCGTAAACGTAAGCAGGCTTGCGTGGCTGCTTTCGGCGACCCGTTCCCGGTGGTGGATGGTTCCCTCCGTCAATACGATCGAATCGAATGTGACGTTCGCTTTGATCGAATTGATGATCGTATGGGGTAAGACTGCATCCGGAGGATGAGGATCGACTGGCCTCCGAAGGTCCGCATAATAATCGACATACCAGGA
>Ga0070741_10002083_pt1 | contig 55800 bp, 59 predicted proteins | sample Coa_R1_4_FD_66440 | JGI IMG/M metagenome (GOLD analysis project Ga0070741, IMG submission 66440) | Surface soil microbial communities from Centralia Pennsylvania, which are recovering from an underground coalmine fire - Coalmine... | ecosystem: Environmental > Terrestrial > Soil > Unclassified ... | reverse complement strand
CGGCTTGTCGACGAGCGTCAGCATCTCCTTCGGCGTGGCCTTCGTCGCCGGGAGGAAGCGCGTGCCGAGGCCGGCCGCGGGAATGACCGCCTTGCGGACGGTTGCTGTCATCGGGCTCCTGGCTCAGGCGCTGGTGTGCGGCGCGCGGTCCCAGCCGGAGAGGTCGATCACCGCCGGCCGGGCGCGTTGTACCTGATCCTTGCCGAGTGCTTTGGCAGCGAGCAACGCGGCGTCGGCCGCGGCCACGACCGAGGGGCCGTCGGTCCCGTCGGCGGGGAACGAGGCGACGCCCGCGGACGCCGTGAGCGCGCCACCGGCGGGGCCGCCCTCCACCGGGCGCGCCCGCAGGGCGCGCAGCGCACGCTCGGCCGCCTGCGTGGCGTCCGCGCCGCTCGTCCGCGGGAGCAGGAGGGCGAACTCCTCCCCGCCCCAGCGGCACACGACGTCGACCTCGCGCGTGTCGGCGGCCAGGACGGCGGCGACGTGGCGGAGCGCCCGGTCGCCGGCGGCGTGGCCGGCGCGGTCGTTGACCCGCTTGAAGTCGTCAAGGTCGAACAGCACGACGCTGAACGGCTCGCCGAAGCGCAGCGCGGCGACCAGCGCCTCGCTCAGCCGCTGGTCGAAATGGCGCCGGTTGCCGAGCCCGGTGAGGGCGTCGGTGAGCGACGCCAGGCGCGCCGCCTCGCACTCGGCGGTCAGCCGCTCGACGCGCCGCGCCGCGCTGTCGAGGACGCGCACGGCCAGCTCGAAGCCGGTCATGGCCGCCACCACGCACACGGCCAGGGCGATCACGGTGACGCCGCGGAGCTCGTGCGCCGAGGCCAGGGCGACCGCCGCCGCGACCCCCGCCACCAGGGTGATCGCCGCGAGGGCTGTAGTGCAATGGCGCGCCTGGCGCAACAGGGCCTCTCCCAACTCGGTCCGCTTGGGTTCTTATCCGCGCCACGTCCCGTTCACACCTCCATTGCCACGGGGTACACTTGGCACTCGAAGGGCGAGAGTGCCAACCGCGGAGGACGTCGTGCCGACCTACGAGTACGCCTGCAGGGAGTGCGATGAGCACCTCGAGGTGCACCAGTCGTTCACGGACCCCCCGTTGACGGAATGCCCGGCGTGCAAGGGCCCGCTGCGCAAGGTGTTCGGCAACATCGCCATCACGTTCAAGGGCTCCGGGTTCTACAAGACCGACAGCCGCGACACCGCCAAGAAGGGCGCCAAGGCCGGCGACGGTGACGGTGCGGCCAAGCGCGAGGGGTCCGGCTCCTCGGCGCCGGCTTCGACGTCGTCGGACTCCTCGTCCTCGTCGTCGACGTCCACGTCGTCGACCTCCACGTCGTCGGCGTCCACGTCGTCGTCCGGCGCCACCCCGGCGGCCGCCGCGTCGTAGGCGACGGCGCCCGCCTCACTCGGCGGGCGGCGCGACGTACCAGTGGGTGCCTTCGGGCGTGTCCTCGACGCGCACGTGGCGCTCGGCGAGGTCGGCGCGCATGCGGTCGGCGAGCGCCCAGTCCTTGACGGCGCGCGCCGCCTCCCGCTCGGCGAGGCGGTCCTCGACCCAGGCGATGTCGAGGTCATCGGGCACGGGTGGGGCGAAATCGGCGGCGGTCAGCTCCCCGAGGTCGAGCCCGAGGAGGGTGTTGGCGGCGCGCACCAGGACGGCCCATTCGGCGGCGGGGAGGGCGCCGGGCGCGCGGGACCAGTCGCTCAACAGGGCGACGGCCTGTTCGGTGTGGAGGTCGTCGGCGAGGGCGGCATCGAGGGCGAGGAGGCGTTCGGCGAGCTCCGCCGACCCGAGCACCGCCGCCTCGTCGAGCGCCTCGACCAGCGTGATCGGCTCGCGCAGCCCGGGCGCGCCCGCGGCAGCGCCCAACGCGTCGTGGACCCGTGCCGCCAACCGCTTGAGCGCGACATGCGCATTGAGCGCCAGCTTCTCGGTGAACGCCAGCTGCGAGCCGTAGTGCGACTGGAGCAGCAGGTAGCGGTAGGCGAGCGGGTGCACGCCCAGGGCGACGAGGTCGGCGAGGCGCAGGATCCCTCCGGCCGACTTCGCCATCTTCGCCCCGCCGAAGTTCAGGAACTCGTTGTGCATCCAGTACCGCACCCACGGCCTGCCGTCCGCCAGGTAGGCCTCGCTCTGGGCGATCTCGTTGACGTGGTGCAGCTCGCGGTGGTCGATGCCGCCGGTGTGGATGTCGAAGTGGTCCCCGAGCAGGGCCATGCTCATGACCGAGCACTCGAGGTGCCAACCGGGCGCACCGACGCCCCACGGTGAGTCCCACTGCATGAGCCGTTCGCGCCCGTCGGTGAACGTGCGCCACAGTGCGAAGTCCGTCTTGTTGCGCTTGCCCTCCACGGGGTCGACGCGGGCCCCCTCGAGCATGCCGTCGAAGTCGAGGCCCGCCAGCTCGCCGTACCCGGGCGAGCGCGCCGTGTCGAAGTACAGCCCGGGAGGCAGCCGGTAGCCGGCGCCGCGGTCCTCCAGCACCGCGGCGAAGTTGATCATCTGGGGCACGTACTCGGTCGCCCGTGGCCACTCGTCGGGCGGTGCCACGTTGAGGGCGCGCAGATCGTCCCAGTAGGTCTCGGTGTAGTGGCGGGTGATGTCGTCGACCGACCGCCCCTCCGACCGTGACGCCTCCTCGACCTTGTCCTCGCCCTGGTCGGCGTCCTTCACGAGGTGGCCGACGTCGGTGATGTTGATCACGTGGCGCACCGAGAGGCCCCGCCACCGCAGCGCCCGCTTGAGCGTGTCGGCGAACACGTAGGGCCGCATGTTGCCGAGGTGCTGGTAGGAGTAGACCGTCGGGCCGCACGAGTACATGCCGACCACGCCGGCGTCGATCGTGACCAGGCGCTCGACCTGGCGGCCGAGCGAGTTGGTGACGCGCAACGGGGGCACGACGCGCGCCTCGAGGCCGTCCTCAGCGGCGAGCGGGCCGCCGAGGTAGCGGTCACGGTCGTCATCGTCGGTCTCGAGCAGGAGCCGCTCGGCGCCGGCGGCGCGCGCCTGGGCGAGCACCGACGCGAGCACCTCGGCGACGGCCGCGTCGGACTCCACTCCCGCCGTCGAGACGCGTACGAGCGCCGTGGCGCCGGCAACGGCGCCCGGCTCGGCCCACCCGGCGCCGGCCTCGGGCGACACGAGGTCGTCGATGGCCAGTCGGCCGGGGCCGGCCGGCCGCAGGCGCGCCGACGCGCCCTCCGAGGGGCCGACCAGGGGGAGGGGGGGCACGCTCCCGAGCGTACCCAGCGGGTCAGAACGCGCCGCTGCCGAACCCGATGGCGCAGACCGCGCCGGCCACGAGGCAGTACACGGCGAACGGGATGAGCGTCTTGGTCTCGAAGTACCGCATCAGCCAGCGCACGGCGGCGTACGCAGCGAGGGCGGCGGCAACGCTGCCGGCGAGCACCTGCCCGCGGATGCCGTCGCCGAGGTGGCCCGAGAGGTCAGGCAGCTTGTACACCCCGGCCGCGAAGATCGCCGGCGTGGCGGCGAGGAACGAAAAGCGCGCCGCGTCCTCGTGGTTGAGGCCGCGCACGAGCCCGCCGACCATCGTCACGCCCGAGCGGCTGATCCCGGCGAGGAGCGCCGACGACTGGAAGATGCCGATCACGAACCCCTCGCGGTAGCTCAGGGTGTCGAGCCGGCGCGCCGGCACGTCCTCGGGGACGGGGACGGGCGCGCCGTCGTCGGTGCTGGCGGCGGCGAGGGCGCGCGACTCGTCGAGCCGGCGCAGGCGCTCACCGGTGAGCAGGATCAGGCCGTTGACGATGAGGAACAGCGCGGCTGCCGTGGGCTTGGCGAACACGGTCCGCAGCTTGTGCTCCAGGGCGAGGCCGAGCACCCCAACAGGGATGGTCACGATCACGAGCAACCAGAACAGGCGCTCCTCGGAGCTGCGCACGAACGGCGCGTCGCGGCGCGCCGCCCGGCCGAGGGACCGCAGGCCTCCGCTGATGATGGCCACCCAGTCGCGCCAGAAGTAGACGAGCAGGGCGATCGCCGTCCCGACGTGGAGCCCGACCAGGAACGCCAGGTAGCCCGACTCGCTGGCGGACTGGCCCTTCACCAGGTCGTTCCACCCGAAGATGGCCGGGAGCAGGACCGAGTGGCCGAGGCTCGAGATCGGGAACAGCTCGGTGACGCCCTGCACCAGGCCGATGACGATGGCCCGGAAGAACGTCAGGTGGATGTGGGCCACGGCGGCGACGACGCTCACGGGCGCCACCATGCCAGACCGCGCTGCCTTAGCTCAGGCACCCCCGAGCGACACGTCGTGGACGACGAGGGTGACGCCGGCCGGGCCCCCGGGCAGCCACTCGATGTCGGCGCCCACTTCGGCGACGTCGAGGAGCATCCGCTGCAGCGTCGAGGCGATCGTCGCCTCGCGGAACGGCTCCGCGAGCGCGCCGTTGCGCACGGCCAGGCCGGTCGCCCCGACCGAGAAGTCGCCCGACACCGGGTTGACCCCAGAGTGCAGGCCGCTCACGTCCTGCACGCACACGCCGTCGTCGAGCGACGCGAGCAGTTCCGCGCGCGACCGGGTGCCGGGCGCCAGCGTGAGCGCCGGCGCGCCGACCGTCGGCGCCGAGCTGTAGCCGCGTGACGCCGAGCCGGTCGATGCCCGCCCGGCCCGCCGCCCCGACGCGGTGTCGTACAGGAACCCCTGCAGGTGGCCGCCCTCGATCAGGGGGACCCGCCGCCGGGCCAGGCCCTCGCCGTCGATCTGCCCGGCGTCGAAGGAGCCGGCGTCGGTCGGGTCGCTCACCAGCGTCACCGCGGCGGACGCGACGCGCTCGCCTTCCCTGCCGGCGAAGAACGAGCGCCCCTTCAGCACGGCGTCGCCCGAGAGGGTCCCGCCCAGGATGGCGAGGAACTCCGCCGTCACGTCGGGGTCGAAGACGGCGGTCACCCGCCGCGACGGCGGCTTCCGCGCGCCGAGCAGGCGCACGGCGCGATCGACGCCGTCGGTCACGGCCCGGTCGAGGTCGAGCCCCGATGGCGCCCGCGCCGCCGACAGCCCGGAGCCGATCTGGGTGTCGCCGTCGGCCTCGACGATCGGGCTGACGGCGATGTAGCACATGGCCGCCGCGCCCACGGCGCTGATCCCCGTCGTCGTCGCCACGGCGACCTCGCCGTACGAGTCGGCGTAGGTCGCGGCTCGGATGCCGGTGACGCGTGCGTCGCGCGCCCGCGTCGCCCGCTCCAGCTCGAGGGCGAGCTCGACCTTGGCGCTCGTCGGTGTCGCGGCCAGCTCGGACGGGACCAGGTCGAGGACGGGAAGCGCCACGCCGTCTGGCGTCGCCAGGCCCGCGAACTCGTCGGGCTGGCCGAACGCGGCGTTGTCCCGGGCCTCTTCGAGCGCCTCCTTCAGCACACCCTCGTCGAGCGTGCCCGCCCACGCGAAGCCCTGCCGCCCGCCCACCACGACGCGCACGCCGGCACCCGCGGGCTCGGCCGAGCTCAGTGACTCGACGTCGCCGTTGTACGCGCGCACGTTGGTCGTGCGGCTCCGGGACACGTACGCCTCCACGTCTTCGCCCGGGTGCGCCCACGACACGACGAGCGCTGCGATGCCCGCGACGTCGTTCACGCCGCGGTGCCGCCGATGGTCAGCGCACGGACGCGCAGCGTCGGCTGGCCGTCGCCGACCGGGACGCCCTGGCCGTCCTTGCCGCACGTGCCTGGAGGGCCCATGGCGAAGTCGTTGCCGACCACGTCGATCAGCGTGAGGACCTCGGGGCCGTTGCCGATCAGGTTGGCGTCGCGCAGCGGTTCGGTGATCCTGCCGTCCTCGATCAGGTACGCCTCCGTCATCCCGAAGACGAAGTCGCCAGTCGTGGTGTTGACCTGCCCACCGCCGAGCTGCGCCACGTACACGCCGTGCGGCGTCTGGCGCACGATCTCGTCGGGGTCCTCCGTGCCGTTGACGAGGAACGTGTTGGTCATGCGGACCATCGGCAGGTGCCGGTAGCTCTGGCGCCGGCCGTTCGCCGACACCGGCCGCTGCTCCGAGCGGGCGCGGAGGAAGTCGTACATGTAGTCGGTGAGCACGCCGTCCTGGATCAGTACGTTCCGGGACGCCGGGTGGCCTTCGTCATCGATCGCGTAGGTCCCCCACTCCGACGGCATGGTGCCGTCGTCGACGAGCGTCACGAGCGGCGATGCCACCTGCTCGCCGAGGCGCCCGGCGAAGACGCTGGCCCGCTTCCCGACCAGATCGGCCTCGAGCCCGTGCCCGCACGCTTCGTGGAACAGCACCCCTCCCCCACCGCTCTTCAGGACGACGGGCAGGGTGCCGCTCGGCGCCGGGCGGGCGCGCAGCTTGGTGAGGGCGCGCTCCGCGGCGACGCGGCCCGCCTCCTCGACGTCGAACCCGTCGAACAGCTCGAACCCCTGGGCCAGGCCGTGCGACTCGCGCCCGGTCTGCAGCCCGGTGTCGCCCGACGCCACGGCCTGCACGGCAAAGCGGGTCTTCACCTGGTCGTCGCCGGCCATCAGGCCGTCGGAGTTGGCGACCAGGATGCGCCGCCGGCTGTCGGCATAGGTGGCGCTGACCTGCCGCACCCCGCTCCCGGCCGCCCGTGCGGCGGCGTCGGCGCGCGTCAGCAGCGCCACTTTGTCGGCCTTCGACACCGTCTCGGGCAGCACGCGCACGCCCGGTGCGCGGCTTGGCTCGCCGGATAGGGCCACCGTGACGGTGCCGCCCCCGCCGTGCCGGGCGACCGCCGACGCCGCCTCCGCGGCGGCGTGCAAGCCGGCGGGCGACAGGTCGGCGGTGTGGGCGAACCCGGTCGTGTCGCCGACCACGACACGGATGCCGGCGCCGCGGCTGCGCCCCGACGTCACCTCCTCGACCCGGCCGTCGTCGAGGCGGGCGGTCGAGCTACGGGCGTCCTCGGCGAAGACCTCAGCGAACTCCCCGCCCGTGCGTAGGGCGGTGTGGAGCACGTCGGTCACGAGCGACGGGTCGAGCACGCGCACCTCCTGTGGCGTCGGGGGGGTGGAGGCGAGCGTACCTGGCACCGGTTTCGACACGTGCCGGGGAGGCTCCTATCGTTGGCCACTGTGCTGGTCGAAAGCGGCGTGCACGGGCAGGCGGAGCTGATCGTCGCTGACGCCGATACGGCCATCGCCGAGCACAGCGGCGATGTCCCGGTCCTGGCCACCCCGCGCGTGCTCGCGTTGTGCGAGGAGGCCGCCTGCGCCGCGGTCGCCGACCGGCTCGAAGCCAACGAGACGACCGTCGGACTGCGCATCGAGTTGACCCACATCGCCCCGACGCGCGTGGGCTCGCGGGTGCAAGCCGATGCGACACTGGACCGGACAGAGGGCCGCCGGCTCGTGTTCACCGTGTCCGTCTCCGATGGGTGCGGCCTGGTCGCCGCCGGAAAGCTCACCCGCGCGGTGGTCGACCGCGCGACCTTCCTCGACAAGGCCCGCTGAGCTCAGCAGGCAGGGGCGGGCACGCCGAGCGCCGAGAGCGCCGCGTTCACGGCCTGGAGCAACGCCTGGGCGTCGGCCCCTGTCTGTGGTGGCGGGGGGTGGGCGGCGATGTCGGATTCGTAGGTGAGCATCACCGAGAGCAGGCGGTCGGCCTCGGCGCCGTGGTGGGCATGGGCGACGGCGGCCAGCAGGTGGAGGGCGTCGTGGGGCCCGGCGTAGAACGGCTGGAGGACCGTGCCCGGGCTCTGGCGGCTCTGGGCGACGATGCCGCACATCTGGGACGCCGCCGCCGTGACCTCGCTCGTCGGGATGGTCCCCGCGCCGGGGAGGGGCAGGCTGGCCGGGCCGGTGCCCGTTGCGCCCGTCCCGCCGGAGCGGCTGGCGCTCCCGCCTCCGCCACAGGCGGCGCCCAGGGCGAGCACGGCGGCGACCGCCGCGGCGCGGCCGGCCGCCCGCACCGCCGTCGCTCCCGTCAACAGGCGGGAGGCGTGATGTTCAGGGCCTGGAGGCCCTGTTTGGCGGTCTCGACGACATTGGTCGCGTCCGCCGCGGTGCTGGAGGGGGGCGGCTTCTTGCCGATGTCGGACGTGAACGACGTCAGTGCGGCCAGCAGCCGCCGCGAGTCGTCGGCGTGGCTCTTGTTGAGCACTGTGGCCAGCACGTTGAGCCCCGTCTCGGCGCTGGCGAACGCCGTGACCGTCCCCGCCGGGTCCGATTGCGCCTGCTTGGCGATGCCGCACATCTGGGAGTAGGCGCCGGTCACCTCGGACACCGGCACCTGCTCGCCCGACAGCGACAGCGTCTTTGGAGGGCCGGAACTGCTGCTCCCGCACGCGGTGAGGGCGGCGAGGCACGCGGCGAGGACCGCGACCACGGCTGAGCGTTGCGTCATTGGGCCTCCACGACCTGGTCCGGCGCCGGCAGCGAGATCTTCGCAGGAACGCCGAAGTGGGAGAAAACCAGGTCGGTGAGGGCCAGCGGGTTGCCGTCGTCGGTGATGAACAGGTTCGCCCGCGTCGTGGTGGTGTGGAGCTTGGGGTCCTGGGCCAGTTCGATGCGCACGACGCGGCCCTGCTGGTCGATCCAGACGTCCGCTGGCCACAGCACCGGGCCGATGGCGGCAGCCGACGCCTCGAGCGACGGGCGCTGCGCCGGGGGGCTCGAGGATGCGGCCAGGGCGAGGTCGATGTGCACGCTGTAGCGGAAGGTGCTGACCCCCTCGACCTCCTGGCCGCCGTAGGGCAGGGCGTCGACCGTCCCGCGGAGGAAGGCGACGTCCATCGCCGCGCCCGGGCGCATCAGCAGCGAGTCGAGCGGCGCGATGCGGGCGTGGGCCACCGTGGCCACGGCCCCGGGCGGGCCGGCGAGCCAGGGTCGCGCCGCCGTCGTGCCCGGGACGCCAGCGGCCCCGCGCCCGCTGGTCGCCGTCACGAAGTCGCGGCCACCGTCCACGACGACGGTGAAATGGTCGTCGCGGGCGGCCTGTGCACCGGTCCTCCCCGCCGTCAGGGTGGCGTTGCCCCTCGCCCAGTCGACCAGGCCCGACCCCGACACCCCGGTGCCCGCCGTGTCCTCCGCGAGGGTCACCTCCACCCGGGCGCTCCCCGCGGCGATCGTGCGCCCGGCGGCCGCCCGCACCACGGCGACGGGCGCGCCGCGCCAGGCGGCGGGCGCCGACCCGCCGCACGCGGCGAGCGCTGCGCCCATGGAGACCACGCCCGCGACGACGACACGAGCACGCGCCGTGCGCGACACGTCTTTGTAACCTAGAACGGATGGGCCTGGACGACGGGGCGGCCGTTCCGCCCGTCCGCGAGCGCGTGCGGCGGTTCCTCCCGGTCGCGCGCATCGTCGTGAGCGTCGCCATCCTCATCGTGTTGCTCCGCAAGGTCCACCTGCACCAGCTGGCGCCGCACTGGGACGGGGGGACGGTCGGGTTCCTGCTGGGCGGGCTCGCCTGCTCGGTGCTGGCGATCGCCGTGTCCACCCTGCGCTGGCAACGGGTGTTGTCCGCGATGGGCGTGCGGGAACGGTTCGGCGCGTTGTTCAGCACGTACCTCGCCTGCCAGTTCGTGTCGAGCTTCCTGCCGTCGTCGATCGGTGGGGACGCGCTGCGGGTCAGCCGGCTGTCGTCACGGCGCAACCGCCCCGACGCGCCGAGCAGCCCGGAATCGTTCGCATCGGTGGTGGTCGACCGGATGTCGGGGTGGTTCGTGCTCCCGCTGCTGTGCCTCGCCGGCCTCGTCGCCAACCCGGCACTGCGCCACCTCGGGCGGTCCTCGCGTCTGGCGTTCACCGTGTCGGTGGTCAGCCTCGCCGGCCTCGGCGCCGTCACGTTCGCCGCCATGCACCCGCGCGTCGGTGGGCGGCTGCAGGGCCGGACGGGGTGGCTGCGGTTCATCGGCGCCGTCCATGAAGGTATCGACCGCGTGCGGCGGAACCGGGCGGCCATTGTCGAGGTGATCGGCGCCGCCCTGCTCTACCAAGTGGCGATCATCGGCGTGGCCGTCCTCGCCACCCACGCCCTCGACCTCGACATCGGCCCCACCGCGCTGCTCGCCTTCGTGCCCGCCGTCGCCATCATCCAGGTCCTGCCCGTGTCCTTCGGCGGGCTGGGGGTGCGCGAGGGGGCGTTCGCCGTGTTCCTGCACCCGCTCGGCGTCTCCACCGCGCACGCCGTCGCCCTCGGCCTGTCGCTCTACGGCATGCAGCTGATCTCGAGCCTGCTCGGCGCCCCCGCCCTGGCCCTGGGCCAACGCCGGTCGTCGGGGGGGCCGCCGGTCTCCGAGACCCCGGTCGCACCGGCCGCGTGAAGACCGACGAGGCCCGCGGGGCCCCTGGGGCGCCGGAGGGCGGGCGCCCCACGCTGCGGCCGCGGTGGTGGCGCGAGGTGCTGTACATGGCCGCGTTCTACGGCGTGTACACCGCGGTGCGCGACACGCAGGGGTCGGCGGGGGGCGGGACGAACGGGACGTCGGCGGTCGTCGCCTTCCACCACGCGCGCCAGGTGATCCACGCCGAGCGCGACCTACTGCTCTACCACGAGCGCCAGATCCAGCACTTCTTCCTCGCCCACATGGGGTCGTTGACGCGCCCGTTCTTCCAGTTCTGGGACATCTGGTACGGCTCCGCGCACTTCGTGGTGACGATCGGCGTGGCCATCTGGCTGTTCCGGCGCGACCCCGTCCGGTGGACGGTGATGCGCAACATCCTGGCGGTGACGACGGCGCTGGCACTGATCGGGTTCGCGTCGTACCCCCTGATGCCGCCGCGCCTATTGGACTTCCCGTTCCCGAACATCGGGGCGCATGCCCCGTACGGGTTCGTCGACACCCTGGTGCGCTACGGGGGGTCGTGGTCGTTCGACTCGCACACCATGCAGAAGGTCTCGAACCAGTTCGCCGCCATGCCCAGCCTCCACATCGGCTGGTCGGTCTGGTGCACGCTCGCCGTCTACCCGAGCTGCAAGAGGTGGTGGACCAAAGCGCTGGCGGTGGCCTATCCGATCGTCACCCTGTTCGCCATCGTCGTCACGGCGAACCACTACTTCTTGGACGCGGCCGGCGGCCTGCTGATCCTCGCCCTGGCCGCGCTGATCGCCACGCCGCTGACCCGACGGGTGCACGCATGGCACGCGCGGCGCGTCGGTGCGGCGCTCACGCCGGCGTGAGGGAGCGGGATGGTGGTGGCGTGCGTGGTGGCGCGGGTGTGACGGGTGGTGGTGGTGGCGGCGGCGCTGGCGGTGGTGGCGTCGCTGGCGTTGCCCCTGATGGCAGCCCTGTCGAGGTCTTCGCTGCGCTGCCCGCCGAGCCCGCCGCGGGGTGCGTCCTCAGTGCGCTCCCGCCACACTGCGAGGTCCTCGAGCTGGGTTGCGGGGCCGGCCGGTTGACCGCGGCGATGACGGCCGCCGGGCACCGCGTGGTCGCCGTGGACGAGTCGCCCGAGATGCTCACCCACGTCCACGCCCCAGCCGAGCCGGTGGTGGCTGATGCAGCCTGCCTCGACCTGGGCCGGTCGTTCGGGGCCGTCGTGCTCGCCAGCTACCTCGTCAACGACCGTGCCCGGGGGGCCCGCTTCCTGGCGACCGCCGCCCGCCACCTGGCGCCCGGCGGGACCGTGCTCGTGCAGCGCTACGACCCCACGTGGGTCGAGGCGGGCGAGACCGGCGAGGCCACCGTGGGCGACGTGACGATCGCCGTGACGCGCCTCGTCCCCCACGGTGGGTGGTTCGAAGCGACGGTGGCCTACGCCCTCGGCGGCCGGCGATGGGAACAGGTGGTCGAGGCCGCGGTGCTCGACGACGACGCGCTGGGCGCCATGGCGTCGGCCTCGGGGCTCGCCATCAGGAGCTGGCTCGACCCGCACCGCACGTGGGCGGAGCTGGCCAAGTCGCCGTCCGCCCGCGATTCCTGAACACGCGACGGGTACGGTGGTGGGGATGCTGCTGGAGACGATCGAGGGGCCCGACGACCTGCGTGCGCTCGATTTCAATGAGCTGACACAACTGGCGGAGGAGATCCGGGAGACCATCGTCCGGTCGGTCGCGGCCACCGGGAGCGGCCACCTGGGGCCCAACCTCGGCGTGGTCGAGCTGACGATCGCGCTGCACCGGGTGTTCGAGTCGCCACGCGACATCATCCTGTGGGACACCGGCCACCAGGCCTACGTGCACAAGCTCCTGACCGGACGCCAGCAGGGGTTTGCCAGCCTCCGGCAGGCGGGCGGCCTGTCGGGCTACCCGAGCCGGCGCGAATCCGAGCACGACTGGATCGAGAACAGCCACGCGTCAACCGTGCTGTCCTACGCGCACGGGCTGGCGACGGCCGTGGCCGACGCGGGGACGGACCGGCGCGTCGTCGCCATCATCGGCGACGGGTCGATGACCGGCGGCATGGCGTACGAGGCCCTCAACAACATCGGCCACTCGGGGACCAAGGTCCTCATCGTCCTCAACGACAACGGCCGGTCCTATGCCCCGACGGTCTCGCGGCTGTCGGAGGGCCTGAGCCGGCTGCGCCTCCACCCCGGGCTCAAGCGCGGCCGGACGCGCATCGAGCAGATGCTGCGCGACCTTCCCGCCGTCGGCCCCATCGCCTACTCGAGCCTGCAAGGCGTCTACGCCGCGCTGCGTGAAGTGCTCGAACCGCACGCGTTCTTCGAGGCGCTCGGCGTGCGCTACACGGGGCCGATCGAGGGCCACGACATCATCGGCGTCGAGGACGCCCTCCGCGCTGCCAGCACCTACGACGGCCCGATCGTCGTGCACGTGCTCACGCAGAAGGGCAAGGGGTACGCGCCCGCCGAGGACGATGACGAGAAGTGCCTGCACGACGTGGGCGGGGTGTTCGACCCGGGGACGGGGCCGCCCGAAGGCGGCTGGGCGCTCAAGGGGTACACCCAGGCGTTCAGCGAGGCCCTCGTCGAGGCCGCGGGTGAGGACCCGCGGATCCACGCCATCACCGCGGCGATGCCAGGGCCCACGGGGCTGATCCCGTTCGAGGCGCAGTACCCCGAGCGGTTCCACGACGTGGGGATCGCCGAGCAGCACGCGGTCACGATGGCGGCCGGGCTCGCCATGGGCGGCCTGCGCCCGGTGGTCGCCGTCTACTCGACGTTCTTCAGCCGGGCGTTCGACCAGGCCAACCTGGACGTCGGCCTGCACGGCCTGCCGGTCGTGTTCGCGGTCGACCGGGCGGGGATCACGGGGGATGACGGTCCGAGCCATCACGGCGTCCTCGACATGGCGTTGGCGTTGCGGATCCCGGGGATGACCGTGTTCGCGCCGTCGTCGGTCCAGGAGATCCGGGGGATGCTGCGCACGGCGCTGTCGCTGGACGGGCCGGCGCTGGTCCGGTGGCCGAAGGGGACGCCGCGGAACGCCACCCTCGAGTTCGTCGGTTCAGGGATGGAGGGCCTGCGCGTCCGGAGCGGCTCGGGCGAGGTGTGCATCCTCGCCGTGGGCAAGCTGGTCGGCGCCGCGCTCGACGCCGCCTCGCTGCTCGCCGACATCGGCGTGGAGGCGACGGTCTGGGATGTACGCGTGGTCAAGCCGCTCGACCCCGCCATGCTCGCCGACGCGGCTCGCCACGGCCTGGTCGTGACTGCCGAAGACGGCGTGCGGGTGGGCGGGGCGGGTTCGCTCATCGCCGATGCGCTCAGCGCCTTGCAGCACCAGGGCGCCGTGATGCAGCTCGGGACGCCGGACGCCTACATCCCCCACGGCAAGCCCGACGCCATCCTGGCCGGCCTCGGCCTCGATGGGCCGGGGATCGCCGCGTCGGTCCAGGCCGCCCTCGCCCTCCGGGCCACGACCGCCTGAGCGACCGCCCGGCGGGCAGCCGGCGGGCAGCTTCGTCGTCTGTTGCGCGACTGCCGGTCCTCCGGGTCAGTTCCCGTGGCCCGATGGCGCGAATTTCGCGCCACACGGTCGAAAATTCGCGATTTCCGGGCCCGGAACGCGAATTCTTTGCCACGTGGCGCGAATTTCGCGCCACGTGGCGGCCGCGGTCGGCGGCCACGCCAGGAATGCCGCGACCGCCAGCCCCGGCGAGGCCGCGGCACCGCAGACGCGGGCCGCCGAGCGCGCTGCTGGTAGTGCTGAACAGGCGGTGGGGCGCCCCGTTAGGCCGAGGGCTCGCTCCCGACCACGCTCACGAAGCTCACGCACTCACCCGGCATGCCGCCGAGGTTGTGGGTGAGGCCGAGCTTGCGCCCCGCCTCCGTCACGCTCGCGATCTGGCGCTCGGGCGGCGCCTCGCGCCGCAGCTGCAGCCAGCACTCGAAGAGCATCCGCAGCCCCGACGCGCCGATCGGGTGCCCAAAGCTCTTCAGCCCGCCGTCGGGGTTGACCGGCAGCTCGCCGTCGCGGTCGAACGTCCCGGCGAGGACTTCCTTCCACGCCGTCCCGCGCTCGGCGAACCCGAGGTCCTCCATCAGTACGAGCTCGGTCGGCGTGAAGCAGTCGTGGACTTCCGCCATCGCCAGCTGCGACCGGGGGTCGGTGATACCCGCCTGCCCATAGGCGTCCTCGGCCGAGCGCACGACCTCCTCGAACGATGTGTAGTCGTAGCTCGGCGACATCGTCCCCTCGCCGGGGCCGGCGACGAACGACAGCGCCTTCACGTACAACGGCTTGTCGGTGTAGCGGAGGGCATCCTCGGTGCGGCAGATGATCGCCGCGGCAGAACCGTCGCTCACACCGCTGCAGTCGAACACGCCGAGCTGGCCGGCGATCAGCGGGCTGGCAGCGATGGTCTCCTTCGAGACCTCCTTGCGGAACTGGGCACGCGGGTTGACGGCACCGTTGCGGTGGTTCTTCCACGCGATACGCGTGAGCACGTCCTTCATCTCCGCCTCGCCCACGCCGTACTTGTGGCAGTACGCCGGCGCGAGGAACGAGAACGACGCCGGCGCGGTCAACGCCGCGTCCGTGCCGTCGCCGACGGGGCGCGTGCCCGTCAGACCGGAGAACCCGGAGTCCTTCAGCTTCTCCACACCGACAGCCATCACGAGGTCGTAGGCGCCCGACGCCACCGCGTAGCACGCGTTGCGGAAGGCCTCCGACCCGGTCGCGCAGAAGTTCTCGTTGCGCGACACCGGCTTGTAGTCGAGCTTGAGCGGCTTCGACAGGGTGATGCCGGACACGCCCGAGCCCATGGTCCCGAGCCAGAACGCGTCGATGTCGGCGAGCGGGATGCCCGACGACGTGACCGCCTCTTTGGTCGAGTCGGTCAACAGGTCATTGACGCCCTTGTCCCAGTGCTCGCCGAAGGGCGTGCACCCCATCCCCACGATCGCCACCCGGTCATGGATGCCCCTGCTCGCCATCAGTCGCTCCCCTCCACGGGCTTGGCCTTCCAGAAGTAATTGTGCACCCCTTGCGAGGTCCATAGGCGACGGAACGTCATCTCGACCCGCTGCCCGATGTGGACCGTGTCCGGGTCGACGTCGGTCATCTCGCACCGGAAGCGGCCCCCGCCGTCGAAGTCCACGACCACCCCGACGACCGGCGGGGAGAGGCTGAAGGCCAGGCGGTCGACCGTGAAGGTCGCCACCGTTCCCTGGGTGTCGGCGAGGCGCTCCGGCGCCATCTCGTCCACGGTGTGGCAGTTCAGGCACACCCGCGTCGGGGGCAGATGGCGGAACCCGCAGTTGAGGCACCGGCTGGCGCTGAACCCGTACTTCCACCCCTCCGCCCGGTGGGCCGTCGGTGCGCCGGGGCGTTCGGGGTCGGGACGCCGGGGCGGCTCGGGTTCGAGCTCGCCGCGCCAGGTCAGGAACCGGATGTAGGGGAGGTCCGAACGCCCCGCTCCGGCGCGCCGCTCCACCGTCTCCCCGTTGGCTCGCTGGGCGGCCGTCAGGGCATCGGTGGTGCGCAGCACGACCGCGTCCGCGCCGTCGGCCAGGACGAGGACGGCGATGAGCTGGCCGGGTTCGGCGCGCTCGAGGACGTCGGCGAGCGCGACCCCGAAATCGGCCGCCCCGAGGTTGCCGATGACCTGCGAACGGTCCGGGGCGAGCGCCTCGCCGCGCACGCCGAGGCCACCCTTCACTGCCCTGACGGCGCGGGTGTGCAGGCCGCTCACCACCACGTGGTCGAGCTCCTGCGCGGACACGCCGGCCGACTTCAGCGCGTCGGCGAACGCCGCATGGGCGAGCGGGACGTAGACGTCCTCGCCGAAACGCTCCTCCCAGATGTGCGACTCATCCTCACCGGGCACGCGCCAGCGATCGAGGAACTCGTCGGTCGCTGACGCGGCCCCGATTACCTCGGCGACCACACCCTCGGTGCCCCAGAGGAACGCGGCCGCACCGTCACCACCGTCGCGTTCGTCAGCGCTGCCGGACAGGCCGGTGCGCAGGTCCGAGACGATGGCCAGCGCCGGCCCGGGCGACCCCGCGGCGGCACGCATGGCCGCAACCGCGGACCGGCTCGACCCGTTGAGGTCGTAGGCCGCGCAGCTGCCGGGGAGCCCCAGCGCGGCCGCCAGTGCGGTGGCGTTGGTCTTGTCGAGGTACGCCGGAGCGGGCGTGGACAGGAAGACGACGTCGGGCGCCGGTGCGCCCGGCGCCCGCAGTGCACGACGGCCGGCTTCGACGCCGAGCGTCGTGGTGTCTTCGTCGTAGCTGGCGACCGTGCGGGTGCCGCGGCCCGCCGGCTGCCCGGTCGCGAGGCCGATGGTCTTGCGGTCGAGCCGCCAGTAGGGCAGGTACGTGCCCCAGGCAACGATGCCGGAGTTCATGGCAGCTAGCTTCGCGCTTGTGGAGCGCGAGACGGCAAGGCGTGCCATCGCCGACGGAGGCGCCGCACTCACGGCCGCCGGACGCACGGCGCCGGGCGCGCCGGTCGAGACGTGCCCGGGGTGGACGGTGGCGACGGTCGTCAAGCACGTCGGGCTCGTGCACCAGTGGGCCGCTGGCCTACTGCGCGACTACCCCGACGAGCGGCCACCGTTCCCGAAGGCGCCCGAGGGCCTGACCGACGACGATCTCCCGGCGTTCGCCGACGAGCGGCGCGAGGCGTTACTCGCCGCGCTGGCGCAGTCGGATCCCGACAGGCTGGTGTGGGCGTTCGGCCAGCCGCGGCCGGCGTCGTTCTGGTGGCGGCGGCAGGCGATCGAGACCGCCGTGCACGCGGTCGACGCCACCACGGCTGCAGGGCACCCGTGGGCGGTCCCGCCCGAGGTCGGGGCGCTGGGCATCGAAGAGGCGATGGAGTGGAACCTCGCGCGCGTGTTCGCCAACACCCCGCCGGCGTGGGGCGACGGTCGCACCATCCACTTCCACCGCACCGACGGGGACGGCGAGTGGCTGCTCACGCTCGGCAACCCGCCGACCGTCTCCCACGGGCACGCCAAGGGTGACCTGGCTGTGCGAGGGCCCGCCGCACAGCTGTTGCTGTGGGCGTGGAACCGGCCAAATGAGGTGGAGCTGTTCGGCGACACCGCCCTCGCCGAGGCGTGGGCCGAGCACGTTCGCACCTGACACGCGCCGCGCACCCTGTCGCCTGTCCCCCACTGCCCCTCCCCCGACCCGCCATGGCGCGAAATTCGCGCCATGCGGTCAAAAGTTCGCGGTTTCCGCCCTCCGAACGCGAAGTTTTTGCCGTGTGGCGCGAATTTCGCGCCATTGACCACCCGGGACGCCCGCGCAGCGCGCCACGGGATTGGGGAGGGGGGCGGGGTCAGGCGGGGGCGGCGGCTTCGACGAAGAGCTGACCCGCCAGGCGGGGGCCGACCTCGACCCTCCGCTCGTCGATCTCGAGCACAAGCGACCCGTCGTCTGCACGCGTCCGCACCTCGGCGGCCGCCCCGGGGGTGAACCCGTTGTCGGCCAGGTAGCTCAGCGCCTCCTGGTCGATCTCCACCTGCTCGGTCACCCGCTGGAGGCGCACGCGGTCGCCCGGTACGCAGTCGGCGAGCGAGGCGAGCGGCGCCGGCGCCGGCCCGCGCACCCCGGCGCCCGGGATGGGGTTGCCGTGCGGGCAGGTCGACGGGTTGCCGAGGAGCCGCACGAGCAGGACCTCGACCTCATCGGAGATGACGTGCTCCCAGCGCCCGGCCTCCTCGTGGGCCTTGTCCCAGCCGAGCCCGATCACGTCGGTGAGCAGGCGCTCGGCGAGGCGGTGCTTGCGGACCACCCGCTCCGCCTCGGTGCGGCCCTTCGGCGTGAGCGACAGCACCCGGTTCGACACCGACAGGTACCCGTCCCCGACCAGCCGCCGCACCATCTGCGAGACCGTCGGCGCGGAGTGGCGGAGGCGGTCGGCGACCCGCGCCTGCGTCACCGTGACGCCGTCTTCGCCCAGCTCCAGGACTGTCTCCAGGTACTCCTCGACAGGGGGATGCCGAGTCACATCCCGATGGTACAAGGCCCCCTTGGCGCCGGGATCAGGCCGAGTGCCGGAACCGCCGCTTCGCGGCCGGCCGGGGCTCGACCACACCGGGGACCTTGCCCGGGTAGATGTCGTCGTCGCCCCAGAACCACACCGCAGGCGGCGCCGGCGACGGCGCCGTCACGTCGACGTCGTCAGGGGTGAGCCGGGGCAACGCGTCCTGCGGCAGGTGGTCGAGGAGCTCGGTCAGCCGGGCCATCCCCGACGCCGGAGCGGGCGGAGGGCCGGGCGGGGCACCGAGCAGGGCGTCGGGCTCTGCAGGCCGCGGCAGCGGCGAGGGGTCGTCCCGGCGCCCGGCGAGGAGCAGCCCGACCACGCCTCCCTCGGCCTCGGACGGGAGCCGCTCGACTTCCCACAGCGCGCCGCCGGCGGGTGCCTCGACCGGAGCGCTGGCGGCCGGTTCAACCGGCCCGTCGGGCAGGTCGCCCGAACCGGGCGCCGCCGAGCTCGCGGCCCAGGACGGGCCGAGGAGCTCGCCGAGCTCCTGCTGGGCCCACCGGTTGCGGCCGGAGCCGGCCGGGTGCAAGGCGGCCTCGAACGGGAGGCCGCCCGCGAGGGTCTCGTCAGCCATGCCCGGAGTATCGGCAGCTGGAGTGCGTCCCCTGATGGGCGGCTGCCCAGGCGGAGATTCCGCGCGTCACGCGGCGGCGACCGAGTCGCCGTGGAGTTCGACGACGCGTCGCCCCTCCTGGGCCCACTCGGCGGCGAACGCGGCGGCGTCCGCCCCGCTCGCCATCACCAGCACCTGGTCCTGGTCATCGAGGACGACCCAGACCGTCGACGTTCCCTCAGCCATGCACGCCTCCCCCGCCACCGTCACGCGCTTCCAATCGGCACGCGGCAGGCGCGGGTGAGGCTTGGCCAATTTGCGCCGGACATTCCACTGCTGCGCAGACCGGCCGATAACTCCCCAAGCAACGCCCCTTATAGAGACGCGAGGCCTGCCAGATGAGCCAAGTCGAGTTCACCTCCGACGTCCTGCGGTCGGCGACGTTCCGCGAGAAGCTCAAGGGCTACAACCCCGAGGACGTCCACGCCGTGATCGACCGGGCGGCCGCGGCGATCGACCAGCTCACGGGCCGCCTCAGCGAGGCAGCCGCGAGGGCGCTCAAGGCCGAGACGGCGCTCGCCAACAACTCCGAAGCCGACGAGAGCGTCCGGCGCACGCTGGTCCTCGCCCAGCGCACCGCCGAGATGGCGATCCGGGAAGCCAACGAGGAGGCCGCGGGACTCCGCGCCGACGCCCACCGCGAAGCCGAGCAGCTGCTGGCCGATGCGCGCGAGCGTGCGGCGCAGCTCGACAGCGAGGCGACGAGCCGGGCGCAGGCAATGCTCGCCGACGCGGAACGGGCGCGCAGCGACGCCGACGCGCACGCCACCGCCACCATCACCGACACCGACGCGTACGCCGAACGGACACGCGCACAGGCCGACGCGTACGCCGCCAAGACCACGTCGGACGCCGACGCCCGCGCCACTGCCGTCCTCTCCGAGGCCCAGGCCCGCGCCGACGCCCGCGTGGCGGCGGCCGAGGCACGCGCTGCCGATGTCGACAAGGCGGTCGAGGACGAGCTCCGGGAGCGGCGGGCGGCGATCGAGCAGGAGGTCGAGGCCACGGCGGCCGCGGCCCGCGCCGAGGCGCAAGAGGGCATCGCTTCGCTCACCCAACAGCACCAGCAGCTGTGGGCGGACGTCGAGGCGCTCACGAACTACCTCGCCGAAGAGCGCGCGCGCCTGCTCGAAGGGCTCCAGGGCTCGCTCGACCGCTTCGCCGACCTGCTCACCCCGGCCCCCCGCCCCGACGTGGCCCCGCCGGCCGCGCCCGCGGAGCCGGCTGCCCGGACCGCCGAGGCGGAGCCGCAGCACGCCGCAACCCCGGTCGACGAGGCCCTGTGGGACGCGGCGGCGCACTGGGCCGTGGCGGACGACGACGAGGCGGAGGACGACAGCCCGCAGCCCGTCGGCGACGAGCCGGCCTGGGCCGAACAGGCGTGGAGCGCGGCGCCGCCGCAGCCGGCGCAGGCGCCGGAGTGGCAGTGGCCGGGCCAGACGGAGCCGGAGGCGGCCGACGCGGCCGCATGGTTCGCTCCCGCAGCCGAGCCGGCAGGGTGGGGCGGCACGTGGCGACCCGAGCACGACGCCGACGCCGAACCCTGGCATGCGGCAGCCGACGATCGGGGGGAACCTGACCCCGAGCCGCTCGCCGCGTCCGCGTCGATGTCGTCCCCGGAGCCTGCGTCGGCCTGGCGCGGCTGGTCCGACCAGCCCGCGGACGATTCGTCATGGGGCGCCGCGCCCGAACCCGAACCGTGGGGCGAGCCCGAGGCCGACCCCGCGTGGGAGGCCCAGCCGGCGCCATGGCGGAACGACACATCGTGGGAGCGGACCGCTCCCCCGCCGCCGGCAGGGGCGTGGCCCGCTGAGGAGCCCGCCGCGGCCTGGCCGGCCGAGGACCCCGCCGCCGCCTGGCCCGCCGAACCCGCGGGCGCCGCGTGGCCTCAGCCCGAGCCGGCCGGGAGCGCGTGGCCACAGCCGGAGCCGGCGGGGGGTGCCTGGCACCAGCCCGAACCGGCGGCGTCGGCCTGGTCCGTCCCCGAGCCCGCGTCCTGGTCCGGGGACGGGAACGCCTGGCCTGCCGAGGGTGACGGGGGCGGGTGGCCAGCAGCGCCCGAGCCCGCGGGGTGGCCCAGCGCCAACGATGGGGCGCCGCAGTGGCAAGAGCCGGCACGGGGGCCCTCGGGGTGGCCGGCCGCACCGGACCCCGCGGAGTGGGCACAACCGCAGTCCGACGACTGGCAGGCCCGCGGCGCGCAGTCTGCGTGGGGGCAGGCGAGTGACGAATCCCCCTGGGCGCGCCGCACCCAGAGCGCCGCTGAGGCCGGCGACCCGTGGTCCGGCATCGAGCCCGTGGACGAGGCGACGAGCGGCGACTCGCCGCTCAACCCGCAGGCGCCCGGTGGCCTCGTGTTCCGCCTGCGCCAGGACGAGCCCGAGGCCGACAGCAGCGGCGGTGACGACGGCCAGTCCAAGCGCCGCAAACTGCTCGGCCGGTTGAAGGGCTGAGCCCGGCCAAGGCGATGACGCCCACCGATCGCTCGATCGGGGAGGTCCTCGTCGATCGCGGGGTGATCACCCCCGCGCAGCTCGAGTGGGCTGCCGCCCAGGGCGGCACCACCGCGGTCCCGGCGCTGCTCGAGGCCGGGGTCGTGACCGAGGCCCAGGTCCTCGCCGCCGCCGCCGACCACATCGGTGTCCCGTTCGCCGACCTCGTGGCCGACCCGCCGGACCCCGCCTTGGCGTCGCGGCTGAGCGAGGAGGTCGCCCGGCGTGGCCGAGCCGTCCCGATCGCCGCCGACGCGACGACCCTCACCGTCGCCGTCGCCGACCCGACCGACACCGACCTCATGACGTGGCTCGGCCGCCAGGCGGGCACCACGGTCAAGGCCGCCATCGCCGTGCCGGCCGCCATCGCCGCCGCGCTCGAGACGCTGTACCCGCGGCGCGCCGCATCGTCGCTCGACGCCCTGCTCGCCCAGGTGATCGCCAAAGGCGCATCGGACCTGCACCTGAGCGTGGGCCGGCCGCCCGGCATCCGCATCGACGGGCGGATCTGGCCGCTCGATGGTGAACCGGCGCTGACCGCCGAGCGGGCCCGCGCCCTCATCGAGGGCGCGCTGGCCGAGCCCCAACGACAGCACTTCGCCGAGGAACTCGAGCTCGACGCCAGCTACACCGCGGCGGGCGTCGGCCGGTTCCGTCTGAACGTGTTCGTGCAGAAGGGGAACGTCGGCGCCGTCCTGCGCGCCATCCCCTTCACGATCCCGGAGTTCCACACGCTCGGGCTGCCCCCCGTCGTCGCCTCGTTCGCCGACGCGCCGCGGGGTCTCGTCCTCGTCACCGGGCCGACGGGGTCCGGGAAGTCGACCACCTTGGCGAGCCTCGTCGACATCGTGAACCAGACGCGGCGGGCGCACATCATGACCGTCGAGGACCCCATTGAGTTCATCCACCAGCACAAGCAGTCGACGGTGAACCAGCGCGAGGTCGGGCAGGACACGCGTTCGTTCGCCAGTGCGCTGCGCCACGTCCTCCGCCAGGACCCCGACGTCATCCTCGTCGGTGAGATGCGCGACCTCGAGACCATCTCGACGGCGCTGACGGCAGCCGAGACCGGGCACCTGGTGTTCGGCACGCTCCATACACAGGGCGCCGGCCAGTCCGTGGACCGCATCGTCGACGTGTTCCCCGCCCACCAGCAGCAGCAGATCCGCACGCAGCTGGCCGCGACCCTCCGCGGCGTGGTGACCCAACAGCTCGTCCCGCGCGTCGGCGGGGGCAGAGTGGTCGCCGCCGAAGTGCTCGTCGTCACCAACGCCATCCGCACGCTCATCCGCGAGGGGAAGACGCACCAGATCCCGTCAACGATGCAGTCGGGCGGCAAACAGGGCATGCAGACCATGGACTCCGGTCTCGCCCAGCTCGTGCGGGACGGGCACGTCAGCATCGACGAGGCCCTCGCCTGCGCCCACGACGAGGACGAGGTCCGCCGCCTCGCGGGCGCCGTCCCCGTCGGTGCGCACTGATGCCCGCCACCTTCGTCTACCGCGTCCGGGACAAGGGCGGCCGCCTCCTCGAAGGATCGCTGGAAGCGGACAACACCGGCCTGGTCGCCACCCGGCTCCGCGAGATGGGCTACTACCCGATCTCGATCGAGGCGAAAGCGTCGAGCGGCCTGCAGGCCGAGATCCACATCCCCGGCTTCGCCAAGCGCGTCAAGCCCCGCGAGATCGCGGTCTTCGCCCGGCAGTTCGCGACGATGATCAACGCCGGGCTCACCATGCTGCGCGCCCTCAACATCCTTGCCGAGCAGACGGCGAACCCCATGCTGGCCAAGGCTGTGGACAGCGTCCGCACTGACGTGCAGGTGGGAGCGTCGCTCTCGCAGGCGCTGTCACGCCACCCGAAGATCTTCAGCCGCCTGTTCGTGTCGATGGTGCGCGCCGGAGAGGCCGCCGGCGTCCTCGACCAGGTGCTGCTGCAACTCGCCAACACGCTCGAGCGCCAGGCGGCGCTCCGGGCGAAGGTGCGGTCGGCGGCGGCATACCCGGTCGCCGTGCTCTTCCTCGTGTCGGCGATCGCCACGGCGATGCTGATCTTCGTCGTGCCCATGTTCAAGAGCATGTACAAGCAGGTGGGCGGCAAGTTGCCGGCGCCGACGCAGATGCTGATCAACGTGTCGCACGTGTTCAGCTCGTACTTCCCGTTCATCATCGTGTTCGTCGTGCTCCTCGTGGTCGGTACGCGGCGCGCCGTGCGGACGCCGCGCGGGCGCCTCTACTGGGACACGATGAAGCTCCGCGCGCCGATCTTCGGCCGAGTGGTGCACAAGACGGCGCTGAGCCGCTTCGCCCACACGCTGTCGGTCCTGCTCCGCTCCGGCGTGCCGATCCTCGAAAGCCTCGAGATCACGTCCGACACCGTCAACAACTCCGTGATGGCGGAGGCCATCAAGGACGCCCAGGTCGGTGTGCGCAGTGGCGAAACGGTGTCCCGGCCGCTGGCGGCGCACGCATCGTTCCCCGCGATGGTGACGCAGATGATGTCGGTCGGCGAGGAGACCGGTGCCCTGGACGAGATGCTGGCCAAGGTGGCGATGTTCTACGACCAGGAGGTCGAGACCCTCGTCGACGGGCTGACGTCGCTGATCGAGCCGTTGCTCATCGTCATCATGGGCGCCCTCGTAGGCGGGATGGTGATCTGCCTGTACCTGCCCATGTTCAACATCATCAACGCCATCAAGCAATAGGGCCGCCAGCGCCGCCCCCTACGTGCGGAGCGGGGGGAACGAGGGGCGGGCCGTCTACAGGATGCGTCGGCCGCGACGCACGATCGCTGCCGGCCGCCGCAACGCACTGAGGTCCTCGCGGGGGTCGTCGTGGTAGGTGACCACGTCGGCGGCTGCGCCGACGACAAGGCCAGGGTGCCCAAGGTACGCCCGGGCGGAAGAGGATCCCGCTGCGAGCGCGTCGTGGGGCGTCATGCCCAGCTCAGCGAGCAGCGCGATCTCCTCGGCGAGCGTCCCTGCACCGGCGGCGTCCGTGCCCGCGAGCACGGTGACCCCGGCATCCAGAGCGGCCGCCAACGCTTCCCGGTAATGGCCGCGCTGCCATGACGCGGTAGGCGAATGGGCACGGCCGTCGCGCCAGACGGTAAGGAGGGTCGGCGTCCACGCTCCGTTCCGGCTCCCGAGCGCGCGAAGCGAGTCGATCGGGACGTCTGGGCCATGCTCGAGCGAGTCCACTCCCAGTTCCACCGCAGCTTCGGCGTCGCCGCGCCCGGACACGTGGGCGGCCACTCGGCCGCCAGCTTGGTGAACCCGATCACACAGGCCGCGCACCACTTCCGCGGCGTAGTTGGCCGTGGCCTCGCCGAACGAGGAGACGTTGACGAAGTGCTCGGGGAAGTCGAAGATGAGCTTGACCCAGCCGCCGTCGGATGATGCGAGCTCGCTCAGCGCCACGCGCTCCAGGTCCTCCGGCGCGACACCCTCGAACAGCCCTTCGAGGTACCGGTTGGGTGGCGCGAGGAACCGCCCCGCAGCGAGCACGCGGGGGCCATCGTCGTGGTCGCCACCAACACGCACGCCCACCGGGGCGCCCACGTCACGGGCCAGCAGAACGCCCGAGCGCAGGCTCGAGCGCAGCGAGTCGGCGATCACCTCCGGCGATCCCGGAGGCCGGCCGGGCCCTCCGACATCGAGCGCGAAGTGGGCGTGCGCGTCGACAAGGCCAGCGAGCACGAACCGGCCAGGAAGGACCTCAGCAGCAGCCGCCGTGGGGTGCTCCACGAAGCACCCGTCCTCGATGATCAACTCTCCGTCGCTGCCGCCGTCGAGTCGCGTCCCGCGCACCAGCCAGGTTGTTCGCTCCACGTCTCGCCTTTCGCTCACAACAGCGCGTGTGGACCACCGTCTTCCCAGCCTCCTCGCACCGCCGGGCGTTCGTCGAGCGCCGTCCGTACTGGTTGTTCCGACCGCGGAACTCATCGGAACGAGTGGGTCGATAGTCTCCGCGGCATGCCCCGCCATCACCACGTGAACCTGGGCGTGCCCCCAGGAGGGATCGCTGCCGAAGCCGCCTTCCTGGTCGACGTCCTCGGGTACCAGGAAGTCGAGCCGCCCGAGAACCTCCGCGGGCGCGCGCACTGGTTCGAAGCAGAGGACGCGTCGCAGGTGCACCTGAGCGAAGACCCCGAGCACCGGCCGTCCGCGCGCGCCCACACGGCCGTCGACTACGGCGCCGACCTGGCGAAGGTGCGGGACCGGCTCCAGCAGGCGGGCTGTGAGTTCGCGCGGTTCGACGGCATCGGCCCGCAGGTGCTGTTCTGCCAGGACACCGCCGGCAATCGGTGGGAGCTGCGCGGCACGCTGCCGGACTGACGCGGCGGTGCGGCTCGTCGAGATCCGGCGGTGCCCGGTCAAATCGATGCAGGGAGAGCTGCCCGCCCAGGCCGCGCTCGGCACGATGGGCCTGGTCGGCGACCGCGCCTATGGGCTGGTGGACCTCGAGACCGGGGCGGTCGCCAGCGCCAAGGACCCGCGCCGCTGGTCATCGCTGCTCGCCGTCTCCGCCCGGTACCCGGGTGAGCCCGGCCCCACTCGGCCGGTGACCATCACCCTCCCGGGGGGCGCCGAGGTGTCGAGCGCGGACGCGGACGTCGACGAACGCCTGTCGGAGGTGGCGGGGCGCCGGGTGGCGTTGCGGAGCACCCCGCCGGAGGGCGCGGCGTACGACGAGGTGTGGCCGCGCGTCGAGGGGCTCGCCCCTGACGAGCTGGTGGCGTCGATGCAGACCGGTGAGACCGACGACGGTGAGCCCGTGAGCCGCAACGCGGTCGGCCTGTTCGCGGCGGGCACGTTCCAGGACCTCGCCCCGGTCACCCTGCTCACGACCGCGTCCCTGCGGACGGCCAAAGAGCTGCACCCGGCTGGGGATTGGGACCCGGCGCGGTTCCGGATGACGATGTTGATCGACGTCGACGACGACGGGTTCGTCGAGAACGGTTGGGTCGGCCGCACGGTCCGCGTCGGCCCCGTCCGGCTCTCCGTGTTCGGGCCGACGCCGCGGTGCGTGATGACGACGCTCGCCCAGCCGGGCCTCCCCGCGGACCGCGAGGTGCTGAAGACGCTCGCGCGGCACAACCGCGAGGAGTACGCGGGCATCGGCCGCTTCGCCTGCCTCGGCGTCTACGCCAATGTCGACACGGTCGGCACCGTGGCCGTCGGTGACGCGGTGGAGGTGTCGTAGCCCTTGCCGGTTTGGTAACGGCCCTGTTACGGTAACCGTTGTGTTACCGAACGGGCGGCGTCATGGCTGAGACCGACCCGTTCGAAGCGCTCGGTGACCCGAACCGCCGCGAGATCCTTCGCGTCCTCAGCCACGGCGGGCTCGCCGTCGGCGAGCTCGCGGCCGCGCTCCCGATCAGCCGGCCCGCCGTGTCGCGCCACCTCCGGCTCCTCAAGGAGGCGGGCATGGTGACGGAGCACTCGGTTGGGACGCGGCGTATCTACGAACTCGAACACGAGGGTGCGGAGGCGGTCCGCACCTACCTCGAGACCGTGTGGGGAGAGGCGTCCGCCCGCTACCGGCTGGTCGCCGAGAACACCGCTCGGCGGGCACCGCGCGCACGTCGCCGATGACCGAGCCGCTGCTGATCTCCTTCGATGTCGCCTGCCCGCTCGACCACGCCTTCGCGACCTGGACGGACCACATGGCCGCCTGGTGGCCCGCCGACCACACCGTGAGCGGCCAGCGCCATGTGGACGTCGTGTTCGAAGCCGGTGTCGGAGGCCGGATCTACGAGCGCACGGCGGCCGGAGCCGAGCACGACTGGGGGGCGGTGACCGAATGGCAGCCGCCGACCCGCCTCGCCTACCGGTGGCACCTCGGCAGCGCGGCGGCGACGGCGACGTCCGTGACCGTCACGTTCACCCCGCTCGGCGACGCGCGCACGCGCGTGGACATCGAGCACGGCGGGTGGGAGCGCCTCGGCGACGCCGCCGAGGCCATGCGCGAACGCAACACCGCGGGCTGGGGCGCCGTCCTCGCCCACTACCGCGACGCAACGACGAAAGGAGCCTGACCGATGGCGAAAGGCACGAAGGACGACCCCTGGCAGTTGACGACACCGCCCGGGACGTCGGCCTACACCATGTACCGCGACGACGGTGCCGACCCGCCCGCGCTCGTGTGCCAGGTCGGCTCGACGACGCTGAAGTACCGGGCCGACGCGGTCGACGACCTGCATGCGTGGCTGAAAGCGCAGGGCGATTGGGTACCCCTGGGCGCGGCGGACGAGGGCAAGCCGGCTGCCGACGGCACCGTCGAGGCGTGGGGCCGCTCCGCCGACAACCCCGTCGGGGGGTGGTACGGCCTGCGCAAGGGGTACCGCGGGCGCTTCGGCATGTACATCCCCCCGTTGCTCGAGGCCCTCGGGCTCGCGGAGCTCACCCACGACGCGCGCAACAACCGCATGCGGGCGCTCCCGTGACGCGCGCCGTTGTCGTGCGCTACCGCGCCCGTGAGGACGCGGCCGATGAGAACGAGCGGCTGATCCGCGCCGTCTTCGACGAGCTGGCGAGCCGTCAGCCGCCCGGGCTGCGCTACAGCGCCTTTCGCGTCGACGGCAACTCCTTTGTGCATGTGGCCGTCATCGAGGGCGACGACAACCCGCTCGACACCCTCCCCGCGTTCCAGGCGTTCGTCGCCGGCGTCGGCGCGCGGTGCGAGGAGGGCCCGTCACCGGCGGGCGGGTGGGTCGTCGGGAGCTACCCGTAGGGGAACGCCCGCGTCGCGCACGATCGCGCTACGTTCCCGCCATGGACGGGGGTGGCCACAACGACGTCGTCCGCAACTCGTTCGACAAGCAGGTGCCGCTCTTCACCGGGCCGGCATCGGTGTTCGCCGCCCGCCCCGGCGCCCCCGACCGGTGGGGCACGCTCGACGGCGCGTCCGTCGTGCTTGACGTGGCGTGCGGCGCGGCGCACGTGTGCGAGCAGCTGGCGCCCTATGTCGCGCAGGTCGTGGGGATCGACCTCACGCCCACGCTCCTGGCACTCGGTGCGCAGCGCCTACGCGACGCGGGCGTCCGCAACGTGCTCTTGCAGGAAGGTGACGCCGCCGACCTGCCCTTCGTGGACGGCTCCTTCGACCTCGTCGTCTGCAGGAGCTCGGTGCACCACCTCGCCGACGTCGAGCGCTCCCTGTGCGAGATGCGGCGCGTGTGCCGGCCGGGCGGCCGGGTGGCGATCGACGAGCTCGTCCAGCCCCCGGCGGCCGACGCCGACGTGCAGGCCCGGTATGACGCCGTCCACCGGCTCCTCGACCCCTCACACCTCCACGCCCTGACCGACGACGACCTCCTCGCCCTGGTCAACGCCACGGTAGGCCCGGTGACGTCGCACTCCTGCAACGACCCCTCGGCACTGCCGCTCGACGCGATCCTCACGGATGCGTCGGCGCGCGAACCGGTGTGGCGGGCCATCGAGGACGAGCTGGCCGGCGGCCCCGCCACCGGGTTCGAGCCCGAGCGCCGGGACGGGACGGTGCTCGTGCGTTTCTACACGGCGACGTACCACGTCGAGGTGCCGCGGTAGCGCAGCCCGACGCGCCGCACGCGGCCGGGGCCCGCGCGGCACAACGCGGTCACGATGTGGGAGGCGAGGCCGAGAACATCGGCACGCACGCGTCGAGGCCCCTCACCACCGCTGGCGGCTGCCGACGGCGCACGTCGTCGAACCAGTCGGCGCGGGTCATCTCGAAGTCGACGATCTCTGTGGGCACGCCCCGGCGGACCAGCCGGTGGTGGCCGTTCTCGCGGTAGCCGACGGCGCGGCTCACTCGGAGCGATGCGGTGTTGTCGACGAACGCGGCCGTCCGCGCCACCTCGGCGTCGAGGCCCTCGAAGGCGAGCTGCAAGACGGCGGCACGCATCTCTTTGCCGTAGCCCTGGCCCTGCGCGGCGCGCGTGAGCCACGAACCAGTCCGGACCTCGCGCAGCGCCGGGTACCCCACGGCGCACAGCTCCTGGACGCCGATGGCCTCGTCGTCGCGGAACACCGCCATCGTGAGGTGCCACTCGTCCGCCGACCACATCGCCCGGTTGCGCCACCAGTGCTGGGCCGCGGCCCGCCGCCGCGCGTCGGGAGCGGCATCGGTCCACGGCACCGAGAAGGGCATCTCGGTGGGGTCATGGATCCCCGCGTCGATCGCGGCCAGCAGCGCCGGGAAGTCGGCGTCGGTCGGCGGGCGCAGGGCCAGGCGCGAGGTCTCGAGACGGAGGTCGAACAGCGGCCAGAACGAGCCCATCCGCCATGATCGCCCGCACGCAGGCGCCCGGCCCGGCAATTCGCGGCCGAGAACGTCAGTGCGGCGTGCCCCGGCGTGATGCGGCCCGGCGCGGCACGGCCAGCGCGAGGAAGGCCGACTGGGCCGGCGACGCCGCGCCCCGCCGGTACACGAGCCCGATCGAGCGGTGGATGGGCGGGTCGGGTTCGACCAGGCGGACCGGGCCCGAGGCCGCCCTCGCCACCGGGAACGGAAGGAACGCGATGCCGGCGCCGGCCACGACGAGCGGCACGAGCGCCTCGCGCGAGGTGGTCTCGACCGCCACGCGCGGCGTCACCCCGGCGCGCGCGAACGCGGCATCGACGACGTTGCGCGTCGACGTGCCCGGTGGCGTCGACACGACGGGCAGCGCGGCGAGCGCGGCCATCGAGGCCCGCTTGGCGCCCGCCACGCCGGCCGACGCGGGAGCGATGGCCACGATCCGCTGGGACCCGAGGGGGACGACCTCGAGTTCCGGTGGCGCCGGGAGCTCGGCGAGGCCGATCTCGCAGCGCCCGTCCCCGACGAGGCGGTGGACCGACGCGGCGTCCTCGGGTTCGGACACGGCGACGTCGACGCCCGGGTACGCCACCCGGAAGGCGCCGACCCACGCGGCGAGCGGGTCCACAGCGAGCGTCGGCAGCGTGGCGATCTCGAGCCGCCCAGCGGTCAGCCCTCTGACGGCGAGCGCGGCCTCGCGCGCCGTGCGGGTGTCGCGCAGCGCCTGGCGGGCCGGGCCGACAAAGGCCTGCCCGGCGGCGGAGAGCACCGCTCGGCGCCCGACGCGGTGGAACAGGTCGACGCCGAGCTCGGCTTCGAGCGAGCGGATCCCCTGCGAGAGGCTCGGCTGGGTCACATGGGCGGCGTCGGCTGCCCGGGTGAAGGTGCCGTGGTCGACGACGGCCACGACGTACTCCAGCTGGCGGAGGTCCACGGCCACTCCTTGATAGGTATCACCTATCAAAGTAGTCGGAACTTCCTTCTGGACCGATGACACAGTGCGGCGTTCCATGGAGGGTGATGTGGATCGCGGCGCTCGCCATCGGGGCGGGAGTGGGCTTCCTCGCCGGCCTGTTCGGCAAGGGCGGGTCGGCGATCGCCACCCCCCTGCTCCACGCCGCCGGCTTCCCCGCCATCGTCGCCCTGGCGTCGCCGCTGCCGGCGACCATCCCGTCCACGCTGGCCGCCGGGCTCGCCTACGCCCAAGACGACCTCGTCGACCGCCACGTGCTGCGGTGGAGCGTGGCGTTCGGGGCCCCGGCCACCCTGGCCGGCGCCATCGCCACCCGATGGGTCGGCGGCGGGGCGCTGGTGTCGGCGACCGACGTCATCGTGGCCGCCCTCGGCGTCCGCTTCCTGTTCGGGCGCCAGTCCCCGCAGGAGGTCATGCGCGAGATCTCCGCGCCGCGGCTGCGGCTCGCCCTCGTGGCGACGACGGTGGGCTTTGCCGCGGGGTTGCTGGCCAACAGCGGCGGCTTTCTCCTCGCACCGCTGTACCTGGCCGCCCTCCGCATGCCCATCAAGCAGGCGTTCGCCACGTCGCTCATGGTCTCCGCCGTCCTCGCCGTGCCCGGGACGATCGCGCACGCCGCCCTCGGCCACATCGACTGGGGGCTCGTCGCGGTGTTCGGCGCCGCGTCGATCCCGCTGTCGTTCGTCGGTGGGCGGGTGGCCGTGCGTGCCAACCCGGCCCGGCTCGAGCGCTTCTACGGCCTGGCCCTCACCGCGCTCGGCACGACCATGCTCGTCGTCGCCCGGTGACGGGGGCCCGCCCGGCGCGTGCTAGGACAAGCCGCCACGACCGCACCCACTGTCCACCCCCGCCTCGCCCTCCACAGCCTGAGCACGGCCTCGTGGCCGCTCGAGCGCGACCTGGAGCTGTACGCCGACCTCGGGGTCCGCTGCGTGGCGCTGTTCGTCGACAAGCTCACCGCCGCGGGGCCGCAGCGCGCCGTCGAGATGGTGCGCGGTGCCGGGCTCGAGGTGAGCCAGCTGTGCTGCCCGGGCATCCCGCTGTCCGACGCGGGCAGGGTGGCCGACGAGCAGGCGCGGTTGCTCGACGTGCTCGACTTGGCGGTCGAGCTAGGCACGACCTGCCTCGGGACGACAACCGGCTCGGCGATCGGGCTCAGTTGGGACGAGGCGGCTGACGCGCTGGGCCGGTGCCTCGCGCCCGTCGCCGAGGCCGCGGCCGCGAAGGGCGTGGTCGTCGCCATCGAGCAGACGCTGCCGGTACGCGCCGAGATCGGGTTCGTCCATTCACTGCGCGACAGCGCCGACCTGGCAGAGCGGTTCGGCCTCGGGGTGATCATGGAGACGAACTACTGCTACAACGAACGCGGCCTGCTCGCCACGGTCCGCGCCGCGGGAGACCGCATCTCGCGCGTGCAAGTGAGCGACCTTGTCCCGCCGTCGACCGTGATCCCTGACCGCGCCGTGCCGGGCGACGGCATCATCCCGCTCGTCGCCGTCGTCAAGGCCATGCTCGACGCCGGCTACCGAGCGCCGTTCGAGTTGGAGATGCTCGGCCCGCGGATCGAGAGCGAGGGCTACGACGCGGCGTGCCGGCGCGGCGTTGCCGCCCTCTCGGAGATCCTCGCGGCCGCCGGCGCGGCGCCCTAAGCCGCGTCGACGCGGCGGTTGAGGACGCAGAACTCGTTGCCCTCGGGGTCGGCGAGGACGACCCACGGCACGTCCCCCTGGCCCACGTCGACGCGGCGGGCGCCCAGGCCGATCAGCCGGGCCACTTCCTCGTCCTGGTCGCAGCCGATCGGGTTGACGTCAAGGTGGACCCGGTTCTTCGCGGACTTGGGCTCGGGCACGGCGACGAACACGAGCAACAGGTCGGGGAAGGGCTCGCCCGACTCCGACATCCACAGCACGTCGTCGCTCTCCTGGACGGACCACCCGAGCACCTGCGCCCAGAACGCGGCGACGGCGCGCGGGTCGGTGCAGTCGATGATGATCTCGCGCAGGACCGCAGCCATGGCCCGAGCCTAAGGCCGCGCCGCGCGGACGGCGCCGCGCGCGTGGACGGTATGGTCGGGCCGTGGCCGCCTGGCGGGCTTTGGTGCGCCGGGGCACGGCAGTCGCGCTGGCCTCGCTGGCCGCCGCGATCGTCGTGTGGGCGCCGGAACCCGCGTCGGCGGCAGCACCCGTCCCCGACCGCAGGGTCTGGGTCCAGGGTGATTCGGTGCTGCTCGGCGCCAAGGACGATGTGCAGGCCGGCCTCCAGCACGACGGGTGGTCCCCGACGGTGATCGCGTGGGGCGGGTTGCAGCTCACCGCCGCCATCCAGATCTTCCAACAGCACCAGGGCGAGCTCGGGTCCGTCGTCGTGATCGCGCTGGGCAGCAACTTCTGCTGCAACCTCTCGCAGTTCCCGGGCCAGATCGACACGGCGATGACCGTGCTCGGCCACCGGCATGTCATCTGGCTGACCACGTCGCTGTTCGAGCCCCGACAGGCGCAGATCAACGCCATGATCCGCGCCGGCGCGGCGCGCTGGGCGAACGCGGACGTGGCGGACTGGGGCGCCGAGGTCGCCGCCCACCCCGACGCCGTCGGCCCCGACGACCTGCACCTCACCTTCAGCGGCCGGGCGCGCATGGCCGCGTTCATCCAGGCGCGGCTCGACGCGTGGTACCGCCAGTTCAGCGGCCCGTCACGGCCGTTCGTCGACGCGTACGGCTCGGCGTTGGCAGCCGGGCCCGACGGGGACCACGTCTCCAGCGCGGCGCCGGCGGGTGTCGCCGCCACGCCCGGCGGCGGTGGCTACTGGGTGGCCGAGAGCGATGGCACCGTCGTCGCCGAGGGCGACGCGCCGCCCCTCGCCCCGCCCGCGCCGAGATCGGCGGCACCGGTGATCGGGATCGCCGCGGTACCCGACGGCCGCGGCTACTGGCTGCCGCACAGCGACGGCAGCGTCGAGGCTGCCGGTGACGCCGCGGCCCACGGCTCGCTCGGGGGCGCACCGCTCAACGAGCCCGTCGTCGGCATCGCGGCCACGCCCGACGGTGGCGGGTACTGGCTCGTCGCGTCGGACGGGGGCGTGTTCGCGTTCGGGGACGCCGTGTTCCGCGGGTCGCTCGGCGCGGTGCGCCTCAACCAGGCGGTCGTCGGGATCGCGGCGACGCCCGACGGCGGCGGCTACTGGCTGGTCGCGGCCGACGGCGGCGTGTTCACCTTCGGCGACGCCCGCTTCGCCGGGTCGACGGGGGCGCTGCGGTTGCGCCAGCCGATCCAGGCGCTCGCGCCCACGCCCGATGGCGGCGGCTACTGGCTGGTCGCGGCCGACGGCGGCGTGTTCGCCTTCGGCGACGCCGTGTTCCACGGGTCGGGCGCGGGGCCGGCGCTGGCACAACCCCACTACGTGGCCATCGCTGCGGCACCCGACGGCGGTGGCTACTGGCTGCTCGGTGCCGACCCGGCGTAACCCGCGCCCGGGTCATGTTCCGCGCCCCCAAGTAGTGTGCGGCCATGGCGTGGATGCTCTCGTCCGATTCCCACGTCGTCGAACCACCTGACCTGTGGGCGGGGCACGGCGGCTCCCTCGCCGGCCGCATGCCGCGCGTCGAGCACCTCGACGACGGCGACTGGTGGATCGTCGACGGGTACAAGACGATGTCGTTCCTCGGGATCCAGACCGGCGACCGGTTCGCCGGCGAGCCCGACAAGTTGCGGACGTCGGGCACGTTCGACGAGGTGCGCGCCGCGGCGTACGACCCGCGGCGATACGTGGAGGAGAACGAGGGCGACGGGATCTGGGGCTCGGTGCTGTACCCGAGCCAGGGCCTCGTGCTGTACGAGGTGCCCGTCACCGATGTGGTCACGGCGTCCATGCGCCGCTACAACGACTGGCTCGCCGACTTCTGCAGCGAGGCGCCCGCGCGGCTCAAGGGCATCGCCATGCTCAACGTCGACGACATCGACGCGGCCGTCGCCGAGCTGGCCCGCTGCCGCGAGCGCGGCCTCGTCGGCGCGCTGATCACCGTCGCGCCACCGCCGTGGCAGCCCTACCGCTCGCCCGCGTACGACCCGTTGTGGGCGGCCGCGCAGGACCTGGCGATGCCGCTCGCGCTTCACGTGGGCACCGACCGCGCCGACCCGCGGGTGGGCCGGCCGGCGTTCCGCCTCGACGTCAAGAACGTGCCGCCGTCGGTGTTCGTCAACCCGGACGCCCAGGTGCGGCGGGCGTTCGCCGAGATCATCTTCTCGCGGGTGTTCGAACGGTTCCCGCGCCTGCGCATCGGGTCGGTGGAGCACGAGCTCGGCTGGATCCCGTTCTTCCTCGACCGTCTCGACTACGCGTACACGGACCGACCGCCGCGCGGGCCGGAGTGGCAGCGCTTCGCCGACCCCGGCATGCTCCCGAGCGACTTCTTCCGGCGCAACGCGTTCGCGTCGTTCCAGGAGGACCCGCATGCCCTGCGCCTGCTCGACGCGCTCGGCCCGGGCGTGCCGACGTGGGGCAGCGACTACCCGCACACGGAGTCGACGTTCCCGCGCAGCCGCGACATCGTGGCGACGCTCGTGAAGGACCTCGACGACGCCGACGTGGCGCGCATCACGTGCACGACGTGCGCCGAGCTCTACGGGTTCGACGTCCCGTGACCGCGGTCGAGCTCGCCGTCCGCGGCGGCACGGTCGTCGACGGCTCCGGCCGCCCGGGCTACCGCGCCGACGTGGGCATCGCCGCCGGGCGCATCGTGGAGATCGCCGATCGCGTCGAGGGCGCGGAGGAGATCGACGCGTCGGGCCGGCTCGTCGTGCCCGGGTTCGTCGACCTCCACACCCACTACGACGCCCAGGCGCTGTGGGACCCCGAGCTGTCGCCGTCGAGCTGGCAGGGCGTCACCAGCGTCGTGCTCGGCAACTGCGGGCTGAGCCTGGCGCCCGTCGCCGCGGGCGGCCGCGACGTGCTGCTGCGCACCCTCGAGAAGGTCGAGGACATGCGCATGGCGACGATGGAAGCGGGGATCGAGTGGGACTTCGAGACCTACTCCGAGTACCTCGCAGCGGTGGCGCGCCGTGGGCCGGTGATCAACGTGGGCGGCTACGTGGGGCACACGGCCGTGCGCGTCTACGTGATGGGCGAGGACGCGGCCGAGCGGGCGGCGACGCCTGACGAGGTGGACGCCATGCGTGCGGTGGTCGCGGAGTCGCTGCGCGGCGGTGCGCTCGGCTTCTCCACCGACCGGGCCGGGTTCATCCTCGGCGCCGGCGGCCGGCCCCTTCCGTCGGTCGTCGCCGACCGCGATGAGGTCGAGGCGTTGATGCGCGTGACCGACGAGGTCGGCCGCGGCATCGTGCACATCGCGCCGGGCGACGACTACCGGTGGCTGTACGAGCTCGACCCGCCCCTGCAACGGCCCATCAACTGGTCATCGATCCTCGCCTACCGCCCGGGGTCGACCACCCGCCTGTCCTACAAGGTGAAGCTGGCCGACCTCGAAGCCGGGCGGCGGGCCGGCGCCGCGCTGTTCGCACAGGTCACGTGCCGGCCCATCCAGCAGCTCATCAGCCTGCGCAACCCCTCACCGTTCTCCCCGGTGCCGGCGTTCGCCGAGGTGTTCGCCGTGCCCGTCGAGGAGCGGGCCAAGGTGTACGACGACCGGACGTGGCGCGCCCGCGCCAGCGAGGGCCTGGCGGCGTCGTCGATCCCGGTGCGGTGGGACGCGTTCAGCGTCGCGGAATCTGCGCGCTCGCCGCAGCTCATCGGCCGCTCGCTCGCGTCGATCGCTGACGAGCGCGGGTGCAGCGCCTTCGACGCCATGTGCGACGTTGCCGTGGCCGACGGGCTGGCGACGCGGTTCGCGATCACGTTCGCCAACGACGACCCGGACGCCGTGCGCGAGCTGCTGCTCGGGGAGGGCGCCATCATGGGCCTGTCCGACGCCGGCGCCCACGTGAGCCAGATCTGCGATGCCGTGCTGCCGCTCGACTTCCTCGGCGGCTGGGTGCGCGACCGCGAGGTCATGGCCGTGGAGGAGGGCGTCCGCAAGCTGACGGGCGAGCTCGCCGACGTGCTCGGCATCGACCGCGGCTACCTCGAGGTGGGCCGGCCCGCCGACCTCGCCGTGCTCGACTACGCGGCCGTCGGGCCCGGGCCGATCCGCCGCGTCCAGGACATGCCCGCCGGCGGCGAGCGCCTCGTCGGCGACGCGCCGACCGGCCTCGACGCCGTCGTCGTCAACGGGGTGCCCATCCGGCGCGGCGGGGCGCCCGTCCCTGATCTCCTCGACCGCCGCCCCGGCACCATCCTGCGCTCCGCATAGCCCCCGCCCGGCGCGGGCGGCCGAGCTACACCGCGACCTGGACGACGTCGTCGACGACGCGCGTCGGGAACGTCGGCAGGTGCCCGGTGAAGCCGTCGTCGGATGCCAGCACGCACGAGCCGTTGCGCACGTCGTAGACGCTGCCGTGCTGCGGGCAGCGGATCAGGCAGTCGCGCAGGAGCGGGAGCCCGCCGAGCGGCGTCGCCTGGTGCGGGCACTGGTTGTCGAAGGCGAAGTACTCGCCCTTGACGTTGGCGATGGCGACGGCGCGGCCCTCGACGTCGACGGTGACCGTCTCGCCGGGGCCGATCCAGTCCGTCGGCAACGCATCGATGAACTCACCCATCCGCCGTCGGGCTCAGGCCGCGTACTGCGCGACCTTCAGCGCCTTGGCCAGGGAACCGCCCATGATGAACGCCTGGTGCTCGGCGGGCATGCCGGTGACGACCTCCGAGTACGCGAGCGGGTCGGCCATCCCCTCCGGGTGCGGGAAGTCGGACCCGAACATGAGGTGGTCGACGGGGAGCCCGATGTCGACGAGGCCCTGGGGGTCCGGCTCGTGGAAGGTGTGGACCCAGATGTTGCGGCAGAAGACCTCGAAGGGGTCCTCGTCGAACAGGACCGCCGACTTCTCCGACGCGTCCTGCAGCTGCCTGACGAACGGGCGCACCCACGTCGCCCAGTACTCGACCGGCAGGAACCGCAGCCGCGGGAACCGCGTCGCCAGCCCGTGGCCGATGATGGACGCCATGGCATCGACGACAGGGTTCTTCTCCGATGCCAGCATGAGGAACCCGGGCGTGCCGTTGTTGACGAACGCTCGGAACTCGCGGTCGCCGAGGCCCTCCCATTCGTTGGTGTAGCGCGTGTAGCCGGGATCGCCGGAGTGCATCCCGACGGCGATGTCGAGCTCCTGCACGCGCTGCCAGAACGGGTCGAACTCGGGCAGGGCGAACGAGCGCCGGCCCTTCCACGTCGGCACCGGCGCCACCCGGATCAGGAACACCTTCGCGCCGCGCTCGTGGACGTACTCGAGCTCCTCGATCGCCCTCTCGGCGCCGGCAGCCAGGCTGACGATCGGCGTGGCGTAGATGGCGTCGGAGTACACGTAGGTCCAGTGCTCGTGCATCCACTCGTTGAGGGCGTGGACCACGGCGACCGCCGCGTCAGGATCACTCGCCAGGCGCTCCTCGACCACACTGGCGAGCGTCGGCCACAGCAGCGTCCGGTCGATCCCCATGTCCTTCATGAGCTCGAGCCGGGGTTCGGGGTCGAAGAACGCCTCCGGGCTCGGCATCGCCCGCACCTTCCGGCCTGCGGTGGGGCTGACCCCCGCTACGCCCTCCCGCCGCTGCTCGTCCTCGCGCCGGGTGACGTCGTGCCCGAACCCACCGGGCACCGCCACCCGCGCAAACGTGGGGTTTGGGATGTAGTCGCTGATGTGGTCAGCGATGGCGAGCTTCGTGCGCCCGTTGATGTCGACGTACTTGATGATGCCGTCGTACGCACGGGGGATGAACTTGGTGAGCGCGTCCTGCCGCTCATAGAGGTGGTTGTCCGCGTCAAACGTCTCGTACGGGAGGCGTCGCTCGTGGACGTAGATGAACGCTGGCTCCTCAGCCATGGGTGGCTCCCTTGACGAACCGATGGTCCGTCAAGGGACCCTACCACCATGGCCGCAGGCGTTAATAGGCCCGACGGGCGCCGCCCCAGTGCCGCGCAGCGAGCCAGATAATGGCGAGTACAAGGATGAAGAACAGCAGCGGGTGCACGGCGATACCGAGCACGATCGCGATGGCGGTGATCACCAGGGCGACGAGAATGTCCCACAACACGATTGGCCTCCAATCAGGCGTTTGCGTTGCCGGAAGGTTTTCCCGGTAGGCCTTCGGGACAAACCGGCGCCCTGGTGGCATGATCTCGACACATCCGTGGGGGGAGGTTTCGCATGCTCATCGACTGCGATTCGCACCTGTTCGAACCGCCCGACATGTGGGGCCGCTACGCCGATCCCGCCGACCGAGATGTGGCCATGGCCATCACGACCGACGAGCTCGGCTACAGCTGGTTGATGTGCGGCGACCGGCGCCTGTCGCTCGCCGAGCCGCACATCCCGCGCCAGGTCGACGGGATCGGGGAATACCGCCAGCGCATGCTGCAGGGGCTCCCGTCGAACCTCGACTACCCGTCGTTCGCCGCGGCCTACTCGGACCCGAAGGCCATCGTGCGCCATCTCGACGAGGTCGGCTACGACGAAGCGGTCCTGTTCCCCAACTACGGGATCATCTTCGAGCGACCGCTCGAAGATGACCTCCGGGCGACGCTCACGAACATGGGCGCGTGGAACCGGTGGGTGGCCGACGTGGCGGCCGACGGTGGCGGCCGCCTCCACCCGGTGGGCCACGTGTCGCTCCGCGACCTGGCCTGGCTCGAGGACCAGCTGGCCGCCCTGTCGGCGGCGGGGATCCGCATGACGCTGATGGCGCCGGCGCTCGTCGACGGCAAGCCGCTCTCGCACCCCGACCTGGCGCGGGCGTGGTCGGCGTTCGTCGACCACGGGATCACGCCCGTGTTCCACGTCGCGAACCAGCCGCGCCCCTTCGACGACGCGTGGTACGGCGAGGACCTGATGGGCGGCGTCTCGACGGTGGGGACGATCTTCCTGTGGCAGGCCGCCGCGCTCGCCATCACCAACCTCATCCTGGGCGGCGTGCTCGAACGCCTCCCGGACCTGCGCATCGGCGTCATGGAGCTCTCGGCGCGCTGGGTGCCGCTGCACCTGCAGCTGATGGACGGCAGCTTCCGGTTCACCGCCCGCTTCAACGGCGAGGCGCCGCCGATCACCATGGCGCCGAGCGACTACTTCCGCCGCCAGGTGCGCGTCGCCGCCTTCCCGCAGGAGGGGCCGGGTGAGCTGCTCGAGCGGGCGGGGGACCTATTCATGGCGTGCAGCGACTACCCCCACACCGAGGGGACCAACACGCCGTTCGACGACTACGCAGCCGTGGGCGCGGTGCGCAGCGCGGGCACGACCGGCTTCTTCGGCGACAACGTGAGGTTCCTGCTCCGGGCCGGGTGACGCCGCGGCGGGGTCACGCGCGGCGGGCCGGGCGGCGCCGGGCCGCCGGGCGGCGCCGCGCTCGCCGGGCGGCGCCGGGCCGCCGGGCGGCGCCGCGCTCGCCGGGCGGCGCCGCGCGCAGCGCGGCGCCGCGCTCAGCTCAGCTGATGCCGAGCCAGCGGCGGCACCGCCAGAAGAACCGCCGGACCCGCCCCGACGGCGGGTGCGCCTCGGTGCCCGGGAGCCCTCGGCTGTGGGTGTGGCGGCGGGCGTTGCTCATGGGGCTTGCCTCCCGGTGGCGAATGCGAGCACCTGCACGGTTACCGCAGCGGACGCGCCGCGTCAACCCGCCCCGGCGAAGGCGCGCAGGTCGGCGGCCACCGACGGCACGCGCTGCTTCCAGATCAGCCCGTCGTAGAAGATGTGCAGCGCCCCGACCGTGAGGTAGGCCGCCTCCGCGACGGTGAACGACCCGGCACGCGCCAGCGCCATCAGGGGCACGAGCGCGCCGACGGCGGCCACGGCGACGAACCCCGTGGCGCCGAGCGGTGAGCGCACGACGCGCCCCACGGCCCCGCCTTCGCCCCGCGACGCCCGCCGGCCGGCGGCGCCGTGCACGATCACGAAGTACTCGACGGCGTGGGCGCCGACGTAGGCGGCGAAGCCCGCCACGGGGTCGACGCACACGGCGAGGACGAGCGCAGCGGTGGCGCCGACGTAGAGCCACTTGGCCGGGTTGGCGGTGGCCGCCGCGCGCTCGGCGCGCACCCACCGGGCGGTGAGGACGCCGGCCACGGCGAGGGCGGGCACGAGCAGCACCGCCGCCTCGGGGCGGAAGCGGGTGAGGAACGTGATCCCCCGCCGGTTCACGTCACCGAGGTCGACCTGGGCCAGGTACCGCGGCGTGCGCGGGTTTGCCGCGGCGGCGACGAGGGCGACGCCGAGCCAGGAGAACAGCATCGGCCGTTCGAGCCCGCCGTGATCGTCGCCAGCCTTGCGCCCGTACAGGCGCGTGACGCCGTAGCGCTGCATCAGCGTGTGCTCGGCATTCCACAACCCGGCGACGATGGCCACGAGCAGCAGGCTGACGCGCAGCCCGAACAGCACGACCGCCAGCGCGACGAGCGGCCCGAGGCCGTAGATGCGCCGGTGGTCGCGGAAGCGCCCGGCGTCGCCGTACACGAGGGCGAGGGTGACGGGCTGATGGCTGAGCGACAGCACCAGCACGGCCGACAGCAATCCGGCGAGCAGGTGGCGGTGGCCCTGGACGGCGACCGCGGCCACGGCGAACGGGACCCAGCAGAACGCCAACGCGGCGTCGCGCGCCGGGCTGTGGATCCACGCCCCCCGTTGCACCGCCGAGACCGTACTGCACTCGGGCGCGCCGCCGGCAGCTGTCCGGCACGGCCGAGCCGCCGCGCCGCTCAGACGCCCGCAGGCTCCCGGCGACTGCGGCCGGGCAGCGCGCGCTTAGACGCCCGCGGGCTCCCGCGACCGCTGCACGGGGGCGGGCGCCACCACGGCAAGGTCCCCGCCGAGTGCCTGGCGCTCGGCCCACTCGGCGATCTCCGGGTCCTCGGTGAGGAGCACGAGCTGCGGGTGCCCGCCGACGCGCACGAGCAGCTCGAGCAGCCACCGCAGGGCGGCGGGCTCGAGCCCCTCGAACGGCTCGTCGAGGATGAGCGGCATGGCCTCTCCGGTGAGGCCGACCGACTCGAGCTCGGCGACGCGCTGGAGGAAAAGCTCGGCGAGGACGCGCGGGCTCGCCGGCTGGACGCGCCGCAGCGCCTGGGCCAGCCGCATGCCCTCCTCGTCGCCTGCCTGGCCGGCCGCCGCGGCGATCGCGCTCTGGCGCTGCAGCGCCCACTCGACGTCGACGTCACCGACGAGCTTGGTCCACGCCGCCTGGGCGCGCCGGTGCTCGGTGACGGCACCCGAGACCTGCCGGAAGCGCAGTTCCTGCTGGCTCATCAGCACGGCGATGCGCTGGTGGACGAACCCGCCGTAGGACGACGCGCCCGCGGCGCGCAGCGCCTCGTCCTCGGCGACGCGCGCGGCCTCGAGCTTGCGGCGGAACAACGCCGACACCGCGGTGAACGCCGCCGCCAGGATGACGAACGGCATCGCGGCGAGGCGGTTGAGGATCACCGCCGGGATGCCGGCGAGGGCGCACGCCACGCCCGTGAAGATCCCGTGGTGGCGGATCGAGTCGCACCGGTCCTGCGCCTTCTCGAAGGCCCGGTGGCGCTCCTCCACCTCCGCAATGGCAGTGCTGTCGCCCGACGACATGCCCGCCTCGCGCGACACGCGCTCGAGCGACGCGCGGGCGGCGATGAGGCGGTCGGCCGCGGCCCACAGCTTGGCCTGCGACAAGCCGGCGAGGCCGGTGACGAGGCGCTGCTCGTCGGCCGGCGCCAGCGCGTCCATGGCCGTGAACCGCAGCAGCCGGCGGGCGTCGGCGAGGTTGAGGCCGAGCGGGGCGAGCAGGTCGAGGTGCCCGTCGGGCGACTGGTACCGGGCGGTGAGGTCCTTGCCCGTCTCGGGCGCGATGACGCGGTCGCCGAGCCCCCACCCCGGGCGGAGGACGGCGATGCGCCTGCCGTCGCGCAGGACGACCTCGAGGTTGGTGCCCGGGCGGGGCCCGGCCAGGGCGCCGAGCAGTTCGCTCGTCACCCCCTCGCGCTCCACCGGCCCGACCCCGACGACGACGGTGAGCCGCGCGTGGAAGCGCAGGGTCACCACCGAGTCGGCGGAGGTCAGGATGAGCCGCTCCCAGCGCATGTGGGCGATATCGACACATGAACCGCTTGGGTGGAGCGCCGTCGTGCCGACAAACCATCGGTGGCCCTGTCCGTGGTCCGCCCCGCCGCGTCGTCCGACCCCCCGGATGCAGCGGGGCGGGCACGGCAGGCGCCCGCAGTGTGGGTGTTGGTCGCGTCCGGCATCGCCCTGGTGGTGCCCCTGGCGTCGGTCCCAGTCGTCGCCGTGGCGCCCTGGGCCGTGCGATGGGCCATGCTGCCCGCCATCGCCGGCCTCGGGCTCCCGCTGCTCGCGGCGTCGAGGGAGCGGGCGGCCCGCTGGGCGCTCGCCTGGCTCGGATGGGCGGCCCTGGCCACCGCGCTGGCGCCCCAACCGGTCGTCGCCTTCTGGGGCGAGTACCGGGTCGGGACCGGGCTCGTGTTCCTCGCCGCGGTCGCCGGCGCGTGGGCGATCGGCGCGCGTGCCGGGGCGGCCGCCGCCAGGCCCGTCGCGACGGCGCTGCTGGTGGGCTGCACCGTCAACGCCGCCATCGCGGTCGTCGCCCAGCTCACCGACCTGACGGCCTTCGGGGTCGCGCCCCTCGAAGGCCGCGCCGTGGGGCTCTACGGCAACCCGGTGTACCTGGCCGAACTGCTGACCGGCGGGCTGTGGCTCGCCGTGCACCGCGTCGACCGGCGCGCGGGCGTGGCCTCGGCGGTGCTCATCGCCGCAGCCATCGAGCTGTCGGGCAGCCGTGCCGCCTTCGCCCTGATGATCGGCGTGGCGCTCGTCGCCGTGTGGAAGCTGCCGCGCCGCTGGGTCGCGGCCGGTGCGGTGGCGGCCGGCATCGCGCTCGGCGCGGCCGTCGCCGCCGTGGCGCCCGGGACGACGACGGGCACCGACCGGGTGTCGACGGTCGCCGTCGCCGACTCGGGCCTGGCGCCGCGCGCCGGGACGTGGGCGGGCGGGCTCTCGGCGCTGCACTCCCGCCCCCTGTGGGGATGGGGGCCGGGCGGCACGCTCGCCGCCGCGGGGCCACGGCGGACGCTGGCCGTCGCGCGCGCGGAGGGGCCGGACATCATGTTCGCCGACGCCCACGACCTCGTCGTCGAGTCGCTGGTCACGACGGGCGTGGTCGGGTTCGGGTTGTTGGTGGCCTGGATGCTGTCGGCGGTCGTGGCCGCCCGGCGGCGCCCGCGGGGCGAGGGCCTACTCGGCTTCGCCGCGCTCTGCGCCGCCGTGTGCCTGGTCGAGCCGGCCCACCCCGGCGTGGCGCCCCTGGCCGCGCTCGCCCTCGGCACGGCGGGCGCCTGGGCCGCGCCCGCAGCGCGCCGGCGGGTCGGCGCCGCGGTCACCGCCGTGGCCGGGCTCGCCGTCACGGCGTGGCTGATCGCCGGGCTCGTCGCCCTCCATGAGGCCGACCTGGCGGGAAGCCCCGCCGCGGCACAGTCGGCGGCGCGCCGGCTCCCGGCATGGGGGGAACCTGACGCACTCGTCGGCCGACTGATCGGCTTCGAGAGCATCACCCGCCGGGACGCGCGGCTGCTCGACGACGCGATCGGCTGGTGGCAGTCAGCCGCCGCGCGCGACCGCGCCAACCCGGCGTCGTGGGACGACCTGGGCGCCGCCCTCGAGCACGCCGGCCGGCTGCCCGACGCAGGGGCCGCGTACCGTCATGCCCTTGCCGACAACCCGTGGTCGGCACGCGCGCTGAACGCCGTCGTGCGCACCGGGGCTGCGGGCGGGTTCTCCCCTGCCGACGTTGCCGCGGCGCGCGCCAAGCTCGCCCGCCTGCGCTGAGGCCGCGCGGCTACGAGCCGTAGCCGGCAGGCGGGGTGAACGGGTTGCGCGCCGAGCGCGTCGCGCCCCCGCCGGTGCCACCGCCCGGCACGGTCGTCGTCGTGACGCGCGTCGCCAAGTGGCGGTTGGTGAGCGGCGCCGGGAACGTCGCCACGCCGTGCGCGCCGCCCCCGAACATCCCCGGCATGGCCAGGCGGCCGCCCGCGGCGAGGGCGACGACCCCGAGCACGCCCAGGAGGAACTTGTTGGGGCCCTGCTTCTTGCCCGCCGCCGCGCCGACGGGCTGCGGGCCGTCCTTGGGCTTGCCGAGGGTCAGCCCGCGGCGGGCCGGCCGGCGCGCAGTCGCGGAACCGGCCATCAGTTGCCACCCGCCGCGTTGGCCTGCTTCTCGGTCTGTGCCGAGTTGGCGTTCGCCGCGTTGACCGCGTTGCGCGCCTTGGTCACTGGCCCCGAGATGATGCCGGTCGGTGCCGCCGTCGTCGGCGGTGACAGCAGCTTTTGGACGGCGGGAGCGGGCGCGGTGAGGCCGGTGAGCAGGTGCGCGGACAGGGTGAGTGACACTCCGCCACCCCCCTTGCTGCCCTTCGAAGACGGGGCTTCGGAGAGCGCGTCGATGACGATGATGCGGCTCGACGCGCGCAGCGAGTCGAGGAACCCCTGCACCGCGAAGTAGTCACCGTCAACGCCGAAGTGCAGGCTGATCGTCGACACCGACGTCCCCGCCGCCGCGGGTTGCGAGAACGCGAGCGACCCGACGGTCACACCCGCCTGCTGGACCAGGGCGTTGAACGACAGCAGGAACCGGTCCACCTCGTCGGTCGCTGGCACCGCGGCCGACAGTTGCTGCTCCAGGGCGGCGAGCTTCGGGGAGATGGCCTGCAGGTGCTTGAGATGGCCGATGTTCTGCTCGACGGTGTACAGGTTCGACGACGCGGTCGCCGTCTGCGTGCGGGCTTTGGTGAGCGCGGCGCCCTGCGGCTGCCACAGGACCTTCCACCACCCCGCGACGAAGACGAGGGCGACGATGACGCCGACGGCGGCCGGGCGGCGGAGGGACGTTGTCACTTCGGCACCGTGAACGTGGTGGCGCGGCTGTGGCCCGCGGTCGGCAGGATCGTCGCCGAGCTGGAGAACTGGACGCCGGCGCGCGCGGTCGAGCCTTGGGAGATGGAGCTGACCCAGACGTTGCCGAACACCTCGGGCATGGCGCGCGCAGCCTCGAGCCAGTGGGCGGCGGACGTGCGGTCGACGCCCCCGAGGCTGAACGCCGCGCTGCCGGCGCTCTTGGCGCTTGGCATCGTGATGGAGATCGACAGGAGCCACACGTCCGGCGGCAACGCCGCCGTGATGCGGTCCATCAGCGCCGCCGCGTCGAGGTCGCTGCCGAGCGCGGCCTGCACCTGCTTGGTGCGCTTGACGAGGTCGGCGTCCTCCGTGGCGTACTTCGCCAGGCCGGTGCCGTTGCCGGCGACGACGTTCTGCAGGCGCTGCACCCGAGCCACCTCGGCGCGGGCGTGCCCCACCTTCAGCTCGCGCTGCCCCCAGAGCGCGAACAGCAACAGCGCGACGGCAGCGACGGCGGCCAGGGAGAGCCTCGTCTCGCGGCGCGTGCTCTGCCGGCGCCGGTGGTGGTCGGGCACCAGCGCGGTGAGGCGCGTACCCGGCTCGGCCGTCGGGGCGAGCGCCAGGCCGATCGGCCCGGCGAGCGTGGTGCTGGCGGCGACCAGCTGCTCGGGTGTCAGGCGGGTCTTGCCCAGCACGACGTTGCGCAGCGCGTCTGCGGGGAGCACGTCGAGGTGGGACTCGGCACGGATGCGTTCCCGCAGCCCCGGGACGAGCGAGCCCGCGCCGGTGAGCACGATGCGGTCGATCTCCACGTCCGCGGCCTGCGTGACGAAATAGTCGACCGAACCGACGATCTCGCGCACGAGCACGACGAGCTGCTCGTCGATGAGCGACGTCGCCGCAATGCCCTCCGGCGTGTGCGGCGAGGCCATGCGCTTGACGGCTTCGGCTTGTTCGTAGCCGAGGGACAGCCGCCCGGCGATGGCCTCGGTGATGGTGCCGCCGCCGCCGGCGGTGGTGCGCACGAGCTGGGGGACGCCCGCGGCCTGCACGACGACGGTCGTGAGCCCGGCGCCGACGGAGACGATGACCTCGCCCTCCCCCTCCTCCTGGCGGCTGCCCAACGACCGCACGAGGGCGAAGGGGATGAGGTCGACCGTTTCGACGTCGAGGCCTGCGGCAGTGACCGCGGCGATCGACGCGTCGACCTGCGCCTGGGGCACGGCGGCGACGAGCACGCGCAGCATGTTCACCCCGTCGCGGGTGAACCGGTCCTGCACGATGTAGTCGAGCACTGTCTCCTCGCCCGCGGACGGGATGAGGTCCTGTGCCTCGTAGTGGAGGGCGCCGCGTACTTCCTCAGGCGGCAGGTCGGGGACCTCCGCCTGGCGGACCTTGACGTCCTTGCTGGCGACGCCGACGACCACGCGCTTCTGCTTGAACCCGCCCTTGGCCCACAGCTGGCGGATGGTGGCGCCGACGGCTCCCGCGTCGGCGACCTGGCCCTCGACGACGGCGCCAGGGGGCAGCGTCACCTGGGCGAAGCGGTGCAGGGTGGGGACACCGCCGTCGACAGTGACCTCGGCGGCGCGGACGGCGAACGAGCCGATGTCGAGGCCGACGTGGCGCTCGGTCATGGCCGCCGGCCGCCGCACGACGTGGGCCCCGTCACAACTGTCTCTGTCGGCACGGGATGAGCCCTGCCTGAGCCAACGTCAGGGCCCGGCGTCCCGGTAGGAGCTCACCCGCCACACCTGGGACAGGGCACCCGCCAGCGACGAGTCGTAGGTCAGGGTGACCCCCGGGCCGGCCACGCAGTCGGCGGAGCCGAGGTCGGCCGCACCCGTCAAGGTGAACCCGCACGAGGCGCTGCGCAGCGACGAGTGCGGCGCGTCGATGACGCCCGTGACGGTGCTCCCGTCGAGGTGGACCACTCCCGCTCCCACGACGTGCACCACGAACGACGCGGCACCGCCCGGGGGGGCGATGGTGGCGCCCCCGAAGTCCACGGTGGCCGGCGCCGGCCCCGTCGGGACGACGTAGAGGTCGACCTGGCCCGGGCCGACGGACACCGAGGGGCCGGCGAACGACGCCGCGTCGTCGCACAACCACGTCCCCGTGGGCAGGGCGGCGATGCCGCTGCACCCGCCGGTCGGCGGCTGCGGTGGTGGCGACGGCAGCTTGGGCTCGGGGAGGGTGTCGCTGGCGGCCGTCACCGGGTTAGTACACCCGCTGCACGACGCGCCGGCCCCGAGGAGCGCCTGGCTGGCGCCGTCGGTCGCGTTGTTGCGGACCACCAGCTGGCCACCGGCTGCGACCGACGCCGTCGGGTCGATGCCGATGGGGCCGTCGAGGACCATGCTGCCGGAGGTGGCGAAGACCCATGGCCACTGCGGCTCCCGGGTGATGTCGACCACGACCGTGTGGGCGTGGCCGTTGACCGTCCCCGTGCTCGTGACCGTGCCGGTCGTGGGCGGCGTCCCGAGCTCGGCGTGCCACGCGAATGATGGGCCGCTGCCGCTCAGCTGCAGAGGCATCGTGTGGCTGAGCACGTACAGCGCGTCTGTGACGCCCGTGTCCGCGGCCGACACCGCGGCCGCGCTGTCCTGGGCCAGGCGCGCCGATCCCAGCGCCGACACGGTGCGGGCGAGCACCGCCAACGAGAGCCCGGACAGCACGAGGATCACCGCCAGGGCGATGACGAGGGAGCCCTCTTCGTCGCGCGACGTCACGGGCACCCCCGCCGGTCGAGCGCGGCCTGGACGGGCGCATAGGCCGTTTGCGTAAAGGGTTTGGCGTGCCCGACGACAGTGACGGTCACCGCCACCGTGGAGGTGCACGTCGAAAGGTCGGCAGCGCTCGCACTCGGGTCTGTCAGCAGGTCGTTGCCGTCGGCTGAGAGGAACGCGAACACGGTGGTGGGATTGGTGATCCCTCCTAGCGAGATGCCGGTGTTCGGCGTGGCCTGGCCGTTCGGGGTCGACTGGCGTTGCAGCACGTGCGTCGAGGGGTCGAAGGTCCAAACGACCGTGTCGAGGTTGGTGTAGCCGAGGTCGAGTTCGTCGGTGTTGGCCGGCGGAGCGCCGACCGACGACGCGTTGCGCACATCGCGCGTGAGCTGCGCGAGCACCAGGCGGACCGCCTGCTGGTCGTCGACCCGGGTCGACGCGCGGCGTTCGGCACTCGTCCCCGACTCGAGCGCGCCGAGGATGGCGCCGCTGACGAGGAGCATGAGCGACATGGCGACGGCGAGCTCGACGAGCGTGAAGCCGCGTTCGCTCTCGCGCGCTGCCGCTCGGGCGTCACGCCGCCCAGCGCGCGTCAGCATGTGCCCGCCCCCTCGGCCTCGACGCACAGCACGCCGGTGGGCGGAGCCGGCTGCCCGGTCCCCAGGACCTGCACCTCGTGGAGGCCGAGGCCCCACATCTGGCTCAGGCCGGGCAGCGTCGCCATGTACGTGGACGGGCCCGCCGGGAACAGCGGGACGGTGACCGGGCCCTCGCCGGTGTCGGCCTGCACGGCGACCCCCGCCGAGCAGGAGCCGTTCGTGGTGACGAGCACGGTGATGTCGCTCGTCAGCATCCCGGCCGAGGCGCCCGTCTTGAACCGTTCGGCGGTCGACGGCCCGAGCGTCATCGACCCGCACCCGGACGACGGCCCCGGTGTCGTGGCGCTGACCGGCGGCTGGGGCGGTTGCGGGAACGGCTCTGAGGTCCCGCATGTCGTCACGGCGACCACCTGCACCTGGTACGCCGTGCTCGCCGCCAACCCCCCGATCTCGAGTTGGTGCACGGCGGGGGGCGACGTCAACGGCGGCTCGTGGTCGATCGCCGTCGTCCACGTGTTGCCGCCGTCGGCCGATACCTGGACCTGCCAGTGGGCGACGGGCCCGCCCGGGTCCTGCCACGACACGTCGAGCGCGGGGTCGCCCGTCGGCGGTGCGTTGACGTTCGGCGTGACGGACGCGACCGAGCACGCCGCCTCGGTCGTTGCCGGTGAGGTGAAGCGCGCCGTCGACTGCGTGAGGGAGTGGGGCCCTGCCGCGTCGGTCCAGGTGACCTTCACGGTCAAGGCCGGGTACGCATCGGCGTCGCCGTTGCCAGCCATGGCTTGCACGACGGTCCCCGTCAGGGCGTAGGTGATGCCATTGCGGCTCACGGGCGGGAGCGCGCCGGTCACGGGCGCCGCGGCCAGCTCGGCGAGGCCCTGGGCGGCGATGGCCGTGGCGTCCGTGCGGTGGATGCCGACCGCGGTCGAGCGGAAGGCGGTCGTCAGCACGCCGACCAGCGCGGCCACGCCGATGCTGAGCAGCACCAGCGCGAACACCAGCTCGAGAAGGGTGAACCCGGCTTCTTCGCCGCGTCTCATTCGTCGGGCGGTTGTGTCTGCGACGCGTTCGACCAGGCGTCGGCGGCATCGCAACTCGGCGCCTGTTTCCGCGCCCACCCGTACATGGGCGACGCGTTGTCGGACTGGAACGCGTACCAGCACGTGCCGTCGCCCGCGTCGGTCGCGAGCCCGAGCGCCCAGTCGCCGGTCTCGGCCACCTGCCCGTTGAGCGCAGCGATCGTGCCTGGCCCGCTGGTCTGCTGCGTCGGCGCCCACTTGAGGCTCGGCTCGGCCGCCTGGAGCGACGCCGGAGTGACGAAGCTGAAGGACTGGTCCGGCGTCGTGATGTACGCGGTGTTGGCGGCGACGAGCGCGGTGCGGAGGTTCGACTGGGCGGCGTGTTCCTGCGCGGTGCTGCGGGCGGCGTTGAACGTAGGAGCGGCGACGGACATCACCAGGGCGATGATCGACACCACGACCACGAGCTCGAGGACGGTGAACCCCTCCTCTAACGGGCCCGGGGGGCGGCGCCCACGCGCCGCCCCCCGGTCAGACCGCCCGGACATCGCGAATTACCAGGTTGGGCCGAAGGTCGGGTTGTCCGTCGCAGCGTTGCATTGCGACCCGCTCTGCTTGGCGTACGTCGTCCCCGCCTGGCCGCCGTTCTGCCCGGTGACGTCCTTGATGTAGAAGCACTTCCCGGACGCCGAGTGGGCGGCGAGGATGATCTGGTCGCTCGCCGGCGTGGCGACGGAGATCTGCCCCTGCGCGGTCGACGCGGTGCCCGACGCCAGGAAGTTCAGCGACGGCTCGATCGAGGAGTACACGCTGCTCGCGAAGTCAGCGGCGTAGTCCTGTGAGTCGACGTACGCCGTCTTCGCGGCGGTGAGGGCGTTGCGCAGGTTCGACTGCGCGGCCCGGTCCTGGGCCTTCTGCCGTGCGCCGAGGAACGTCGGGATGGCGATGGCGATGAGGATGGCGATGATCAAGACCACGACCATCAGTTCAATCAGGGTGAAGCCCTCCTCGCCCCGTTCCTCGACGTCCTTGCGCCGGTGGGCGAGCCGGGTACGGAGCTCGTTCATGCGTCCAGGCCTCCTGTCCGTGGATGGTTTGCTGCTCCTGGCTTCTCGGCACGAACTGGAGGCGGATCGACCAATTTTCTTCGCCGATTGCCAATTCTTAGGAGGCACTACGGCGACAGGTGGCCCGGTCGGGCGACCGGGGGCGAGGGCCGCGTGGCGCGTCGGGACTAGTCCCGCGCGACGGGTGGGCCGAAGGACCTACGCGGAGTCGCGTTCGGCCGGTGCCCAGCCCGGGCCGTTCGGCCCTGGAGCGGGTTCGGCGGCCGGCGGCGGCGACCAGGCGGCGGGAGGCGGCTCCCCGGCGACGGGCGGCGGCGGTCCCACCGGCGCGCCGGGTGCGGGCGGTCCGGGCGCGGGCGCGGGCGGGGTGGGCGCCCGGGTCGTGGGCGCATCCGGGACTGGCGACGGCTGCCCGGCGCCCGGGGGCTCAACGGGGACGACGGCAGGCGGTTGGCCGACGACGGGGACGCGCAGGCACGCGATCGTGCCGCCGCCCGGCGCCGGGATGACCCATGCCTGGCCGCCGTGGCGCTCGGCCGCCTGCCGCACAATCGAGAGCCCGAGCCCTGATCCGGGCAAGGAGCGGGCGCGCGCCGAACGGTAGAAGCGCTCGAACACGTGCGGGGCGTCCGCGGGGTCGATGCCCGGGCCGTGGTCGCGCACCGACAGCGTGCCGCCCACGAGGTTGACCTCGACCGTCTCTCCCGGGGGAGACCACTTGCCGGCGTTGTCGAGCAGGTTGGCGACGGCACGCTCGATCACGCCGGGCTGGCCGACAACTGTCGTGGGCTCGAGGTGGGCCACGAAGTGCACCGCCGGCGTGTGCAGGCGCGCCCGGGAGAGGGCCGCGCCGACGACGTCGTCGAACGAGAACTCGACCATCGTCTCGGCGCCGATGGGCTCGCGCTCGAGGTCGACGAGCTGGTTGACCAACGCCGTGAGCTCGACCGCCTGGGCCACGAGGTCGCTGAGGATGGCACGGCGCTCCTCCTCGGGGATATCCGACGAGCGCGCCAGCAACTCGAGGTTGGTGCGCATGCTCGTCAGCGGCGTCCGCAGCTCGTGGGACGCGTCGGCGACGAGGCGCCGCTGCGCCGCCTGGGACTGGTCCACGGTCGCCAACAGCGTGTTGAGCGCCTGCCCCAGCCGGGCGATCTCGTCCACGCCCTCGACTTCGATCGAGGACGAGAGGTCCATCGTCGCTGCCACCCGTTCAGCGTCCTTGGTGAGCCGGTCGACGGGCACGAGGGCGGCGCGGGCGGCGAGCAGCCCGAGCACGCTGGCGAGGGCGATACCGCCCAGGCCGAGCAGGGTCAGCCAGGTGGCGAGGTGGGTGAGCGTGTGGTCGACGGCGTCGAGCGGGACCGCCAGTTGGGCGGCACCACCCCCGACGACGCCCACGGTGTAGACGCGGAAGTGGCCGCCGTTGACGGTCGTGTCGTAGTACACGGACTGCCGGTCGCCGGCCGCGATCGCCTTGTCCGCGCCGGTGACGGGGAGCTGGCCGCCGAAGATAACGTTGCCGACGGGGTCGAGGACCTGCAGCGTGAAGCCGAGGCGCTCACCCGGCTCGATGCGGCGCCCGAGCGACAGCGCGTCGGCGTGCAGCGACGCGTCGGTCTGGCTGTAGAGCTCGTGGCGGGTCAGGGCGTACGCGCCGCCAGCCACGAGGACGACGGCGATGGCGACAGCGACCGCCGCGGCCAGCACCAGCCGGACACGCAGGCTCAGGCGGCCCACGCGGAGGCGGCGCCGACGCGCCGGTTCAGGCACCGGTCGGGCTCTCCCGTAGCACGTAGCCCACGCCGCGCACGGTGTGGATCAGGCGCGGTTCGCCATCGGCCTCGGTCTTGCGTCGGAGGTAGCCGATGTAGACCTCGAGGCTGTTGGAGTTCGCGCCGAAGTCGTAGCCCCAGACGCGGTCGAAGATCAGCTCCCGGGTCAACACCTGCCCGGCGTTGCGCATGAGCAGCTCGAGCAGGTTGAACTCCGTGCGCGTCAGCTCGATCAGCCGGTCGCCGCGCTTGACCACGCGCGTCGCCGGGTCGAGCGACAGGTCGGCGACCTTCAACGCCTCGTCGTCGTCCGCAGGGGCGCTCGCCCGGCGCAGCAAGGCGCGTAGCCTGGCGAGCAGCTCCTCGAGCGCGAACGGCTTCACCAGGTAGTCGTCGGCCCCAGCGTCGAGGCCGGCCACGCGGTCGGCCGTTGCGTGGCGCGCCGTGAGCATCAGGATGGGCGTGCGGTCGCCCGCGGCCCGCAGGCGCCGGCAGACCTCGAGCCCGTCGATGCCGGGCATGGCCACGTCGAGGAGGATGGCGTCGGGCTGGTGGATCAGCAACGTGTCGAGGGCCGAGCGGCCGTCCTCGGCGAGGAGGACCTCGTACCCCTCGAACGACAACGCACGCTGGAGCGCCTGGCGGACCGAGGGCTCGTCGTCGACCACGAGGACCTGCACGCCTCTAGGGTGCCGCGTCTCGCTGAGAACTCGCTGAGATCCCCCTCAGTTGCCCGACCGCACCCGCTGCTCGGCGAGGTCGCTGAGGTGCCGGTAGTCCACCTTGCCGGTGGGGCTGCGCCCGATCGAGGTGACGACCACGACGTGGCGGGGCGCCTTGAACGAGGCGAGCTGGCCGCGCACGAAGGTCCCGAGCTCGGCGTCGTCGACGGCCGCGCCGGGGGCGAGCTCGACCACGGCGCACACCGCCGTGCCGAAGCGGTCGTCCGGGACGCCGACGACGGCGGCGTCCTGCACCGACGGGTGGCGCTTGAGCGCCTCCTCCACCTCCTCGGCGAACACCTTCTCGCCGCCGGTATTGATCACCGCCGAGCCCCGGCCGAGCAGGCGCACCGTCCCATCGGCGTCGACCGTCGCGTAGTCGCCGGGCAGCGAGTAGCGGTGGCCCCCGACGGTCCGGAACGTCCGTGCCGTCTTCTCGGGGTCCTTGTAGTACCCGACCGGGATCAGCCCTGGGGCGGCGAGCATGCCGATCTCACCCGAACCGGGCTCGACGACGCGCCCGTCGTCGGTCACCACCTTGACGTCCGGGCCGAGCAGGAACTGCCCCGTACCCGCGGTCGACCCGCCGGCGGACAGGCTGGCGGCGAGGCCGATGGCCTCCGACGACCCGAGCGAGTCGAACAGGACCACCCCGGGGAGGTGGCGCAGCAGCCCTGACTTCACCTCCTGGCTCCACATCACGCCCGACGACGTGATGACCCGCAGGGACGACAGGTCCCAGCGCGCCGGAGCAGCGTCCAGGGCGGCCAGCATCGGCCGGGCGAACGCGTCGCCGACGATGGCGATGCCGTCGATGCGGTGGTCGTGCACGGCCTGCCAGAGCTCGTCGGCATCGAAGCGGCGGCCCGCCAGCGTGGTCACGCACCCGCCCCGCGACATGGCGAGCATCGCCGTGAACAGGCCGGTGCCGTGCACCAGCGGGCAGGCGGGCAGGAACTGCGGCCCGGGCGGTGTGATCTGGGCGGCGTACTCGTGGAGGTCGCCCGACCGCGGGATGCCGAGCAACGGGTTGCCGGACGCGCCGAGCACGTTGAACAGGTCGTCCTGGCGCCACATCACGCCCTTGGGCGTGCCCGTGGTCCCCCCGGTGTACAGCAGGAGGAGGTGGTCCGGGGACCGGCCCCAGGGGCCGGCCACCCGGTCGCACCCGGCGGCGACGGCGCCGTCGTAGGGGACGGCCCATGGGGGCAGCGGTGCACCGTCGCCCACGCCGTACCAGCGGCGCACCTTCGGCAGGCGCGGCCGCGCCTCGTCGAGGACCGGCGCGAAGGAGGTGTCGAACACGACGGCCTCGGCGTCGGCGTTGTCGAGCAGGTACCGCACTTCCTCGGCGCCGTACCGGAAGTTGGTGTTGACCGGGACGAGGCCGGCCTTGAACGCGGCCACGTACGTCTCGAGGTACTCGGGGCAGTTGGTCAGGTAGGCGGCAACTTTGGCCTGCTCGCCCAGGCCGGCAGCGAGCAGGTGGGCGGCGAGGGCGTTCGCCCGCCGGTCGAACGCCGCCCACGTCACCACACGCCCCGCCTGGCGCTGGCACGGCGCATCGGGCACCACCGCCGCCACCCGCTCGTAGGCGTCGGCGAAGTTCCAGGCGGTCACCGGGGGACGGTACCGCCGGCGCCCCGGACGTGTGGGGCCTCGCGGCCTCACGGGTGCCAGGCGGGTCTGCCACGGGCGCTGGTGACGGACCGCGCACTTAGGGGGGTAGCGTGTCCCGATTTGTCCAAATTTGCACACGCACAACTGCGCGGTTCGTCAGCGGGTGTCCTCGGCGGAAGGCCCCCGGTTGGCGGGGCGGGGCGGGACCAAAGGCCGGCGGGCCCGGGGCTGGCGCCGGGCGGACGGGGGCGCGCCGGGGTGTCTGGCGCAGTTCACGTTTACGTCAACTTCCACATAGAATCGCCGGCGATGGCTGTGATCACGCGCACCCCCACCGACCCCCCTCGGCGCCCGGCGAACGCCCCCTACGGCGACCGGTACAAGTGGACGGTCCTGTCCAACACGACGCTCGGCATGTTCATGGCCACGCTCGATGCGTCGATCGTGCTGATCTCGCTCCCGGCGATCTTCCGGGGCATCCATCTCGACCCGCTCGCCCCCGCGAACGTGAGCTACCTGCTGTGGCTCCTGATGGGCTACATGGTCGTCACGGCCGTGCTCGTCGTGACGTTCGGGAAGCTCGGCGACATGTTCGGCCGGGTGCG